>Ga0114908_1000543_pt1 | contig 21024 bp, 9 predicted proteins | sample MalvireepMed_s17_FD_87292 | JGI IMG/M metagenome (GOLD analysis project Ga0114908, IMG submission 87292) | Marine viral communities from the Global Malaspina Expedition - Malaspina viral metaG DeepMed_s17 | ecosystem: Environmental > Aquatic > Marine > Oceanic | place: Mediterranean Sea... | reverse complement strand
GAGCCGCCCGTCATTTTGTCGTTAGAAAGAGTATCCTCTTGAACAGTATTGGTGCCGACTACATCTGTAACGGTAATTTCATTTCCCACTGTGCCGAGAGTGGTAGCAGTGAGGCTGACATAATAGCTTGTACCAGCGGCTTCCGTGGCGGTAAGGCCCGCGATACCGTCAGTTACGGCGTCGGGGCCACCAGTATTTGAGCCAAACCTTACCTTGGTATTATCAGTGGTGCCATTAAACACCAGAGCTAGATTAGCCCGGCGATCTGAATCACCACCAGATGGATCACCTTGTATATGTATTACTTTATCAGCAGCAGATGGGAGAGCGCCGCCGGCGGGGTTGTGATCTAACCACTTCACAGTAATTGTGTTGCCATTTCCGCCGGCGTTGGTGGGAACAACGACCGTAAATGTATCGTTGTAATCAAAGGAATCGGCGCGAAGAACATTAGTTGCAGTTGCGGCAACCTGCCCAGATCCTGTCATCTGATATACGACAGCCTCGTTTCTATCCCTTGCGTTAAAATCAACGTATTTTTTTCTTTCCGTTGTATACCTAAAATTTGGTTTTAGTTCAAAAGTAGAATTATTTGCATATGCATTTAGTCTTACAATATTATCATCAATACCAAAACAGCGAATTAAATTTCTAAAAGCTTTTTCTGTTCCTTTTGATTTATAAATAAAATGCACATTATTGTAAATATTTTGATATATAAGGTTCTTTATGTTGTGAAGCTTGTCTTCATATACTTTTTTATCACCAATAGACAAAAACTCTTCAACAACAGTTGCGTCTGCGAATATATCAGAAGTTATGAAGCCTACAGATTCAAGAAGTCTATCTGCAAAAGGCAAAGGCTTATAGCTAGAACTAGGATAACTTATATCTCTTAATCTAGGTAAATTCTCTATTTGTAACGCTAAAGTATCAAAATAACTAGCTAAAATTTGAGTAAGATTTTTAAGCTCTCCGCCACTTGCAACATCTTGAGATGTCATCCACTCTGGCATTGTATGATACAAAGACGCTGGGTTTTGATAATCGTGAGCCTTCCCGGTAGCTTTTTTTTCACTTAACAGTGTGTCTACGTCAGAATGAAATGAGTATAAAATTGGATCTTTAAACTCTGATACACTAGCACTTGCTTCTACAATTGCTGATTTGGTACTTCTTGAATCAGAAGAATACCCTGTCCAAGTACCATTTGAAATCCTACCTGAATAATCTAAAACAACGTTGTCAGTTGCAGTTTTTCCAGTTATACCTTCGTTAAATTTATAATATACGCCTAAATCAGTATTTGCTGTATCTACATTTGTGCCGCCGCCGACATGATTATTCCAAAATTTTCCAATCTCCCCACCGGTTCTAGCCTTTTTCCAAAATCTAAAATCATCCATTGAAGCAGAAAGTTTTCCTGCTCCAAGCATCGTAGTTCCATCAAAAGTACCTTCAGAAGATGAAGGCGCGGTTGCTAAAGCGCCGATTGTCGCATGTAAAGAAGCGCTAACGTAATCAACAGACGATCCCGTAAAAACGGTGTTGTTATGATAACCGTCAATATAAAGATCTAATCGTAAAGACCTAAAATCTTCTTGGTCCTCAATTGGAGTACCATTGCTATGGCGTTCAGAATATGCAGATGACGTTTTTCTTGGTTCTAAGAGATTACTACCGGTATTCTGAATTACAATCGCGTAATGATGCCAATTTCCATCAGCAATAGTATCATCTGTCACATATATCGATCCGGAAGTTGAGCCGGAGCCGTGGCCAAGCGGAACTTGAAAACATCCATTAGCCCCAGACATATAGGTGACACGAAGTGGTGAAATAACATTTGGCTTTCCATCAAGTTCAATTCTAAATCTAGCATAAGCATGGCTAGAAGATGCTGCATTTATATTGTAGAGATCAAAAAGAACTTCGTTTTGTGCATTGTTGTCTTCATCATATGTCCAAGCATAACCTGTACTTGTGTTCACGCCTTTTTTAAGCCAAAATTCAACAGTATTTCCATCAACCCCGCCGATTTTAAGATTTGATTCACGATTATCCGATAAATTAAATATATTTGCGCCGCGGTCATCATATGTTTTTGAGGTTATATCTGGGAAAGCTTTTTTAAGACTTGAGCTATCTGGGTCTTTGTTTGGACCGCCTTTAATTAAGATATATTCTTTTGTTGTTGGAATGCCATATTTATATGTTTTGCCGTGGACAGTCTCACCCTTATTGTCCTCGTCGGCATGGTCTGCTGGCGTACCAGGGGAAAACAAGACATGCCCAGTTGTTCGTGGATAGAGGTTGTCAAAAACATAAAGATCTAAATATGAAGAACTGTTCAGCCAAGCTGTTCTCTCATAACGAGAACCATCATAAGGATACGTCTTGTAAACTCTTTTAATCGAATCTTCATAGTATTTTTCTGCTGATCCAAATTTTGCAAAATTCTCTGGTTCACCAAAATCTATTTGAGGGATAAATCTTTCTTTGTCATCTGCAAACTCTTCTATGTATTTTGAAGATTCTACTTCTGCCCCAAGAGTATCAAGGCTAGATAACTTTAAAACTTTATTTTTCTTTTCTTTAAATGAAATTTTAGCGCCGTAATGACTCATGACCCTTCAACTCTAAACTTAAAATCTTCTGGTTGTTCTGCGAATCCCCCATTAACATAATAAACAAGTTTCACTCCATAAGCAAAATCAGGCTCTAGCAAAGACATATCTAAATCAAAGTAACTTCCTGATATGTCGTATGACAACCTGGAATATGATCCTGAAATGTTTGCTCCTTTGGTTTGAGGGCTAGTTCCACTACCGGTACCATAACCAATAACTGTATGATTGTCAGAAACCCTGTAGATTCTATAATAAGCATCCTCAATTGCACTTGATGAAACTTCTGAATTAGCTTTTGTGTAAATGTTTGGACTCCAGTTTTTTTCTCTTGTGTGAAATCTAAATCTAGCATTCTCATTCTTGTGATAATTTGGTTTTAAATTAGTAGTTGTAGTTACATAATTTTGAATTGGTGGGTTGGCACTATACGCTTTTAAAACAATTGGTTTAATCGCAGTTCCTGTGTGATATTGAGTATCACTAGCATTTCCGCTTGAACCGTGTGAACCGCTGTGCCATACAGCAAACAAAGTACTCAGGGGGCTTTGGGTCGCGCCTGTAATAGCAAATGAGCACGAATATATCCCAGTTTTACTGTCTACAGCTCCCCCGGTGGCATTTAAATCTAAGTTTGTTGCTACATCTCCGCCAAGACTAAACTTCAATTTAGACCCAGATGGGGCAGTATTGGTTGCTGAACCAGAATAAAGACTTACTAAAATTTTTCCTTCGCCTTTGTCTTCTCCGCCGATATCTGGAATGTCCCTCAACTGCCCCCTCACATAATTATAAAAATATAAAGTATTTAAATTCTCTGCTGCAGGAGCTAAAGAACTACTATAATAAAAATATCCTCCATTATCTTTTGTTGCCGAATCCCACCTAGCTTCAATACAAGGTCTCTTAAAGAAAAACTCCGAGCCTCTTGCAAAAAACTTTTTGGTATAATAAGGACGAAGGGCCCCTGTTAAATTTTGAACTGATACATTAGAAGTAGCTTTTTCCGCATATGCTTCTTGGCTAGCAGTTAGATATATGCCGACGCCATAATTCAATTTTCTGGTAGCGGTGACGTTCGTGGGGTTATTTTCTCCACCTATCCATTGTTCAACAACATGTGTTATATCAACTTCTAAATCCTCATATCCTCCAGAAAAAGTCTGTTTAAATCTTGGGCTGGCATGATAGTTGCCGCCAATCTTCTCTGCGCCACCAGTGAAGCCAGATATAGTAACTTGGTCATCAACTATACCTGACCTAGTTATGGTTTGGTTGCCATCGGATCCCGCTGTTGTCTGGGTCAAGGTCATTATTAAACCAGTGCCATCTTGACTAACAGTAATCGTTCCATTGTGGCCATTCGCAGACTCAATACAAGCTTGTAGTGAATCAACCTGTGTTGTTGTGGTGTTGGAAGCATGCCACTTAGGCGGATCAGTAGTTAAATCTTGTGATGCCGCGGCGAGATACGCTTTTTCAGTGCCAGCAGCGTCAGTGATTGTAATGGTGTCGCCGGCGTCTGGCCTATTATTGGCATTCCAAGTTAATGTTGCGGTTGCCGTATCAATCCACTTGCTTCCGCTCGCCCTCATCATCCAATTCGAGCCGTAGCCATCATAAGTTAAATCAGTATATTCTTCCATATCTAGACCATAGCCTTCCTCCCAAGATTGAGAAAGAGGAGCAACTTCTAAAGTAAAATTGCTTGGTAAAGTTTGACCATGTTTAGCATTGAAAAGTCTTAAAATAAACCCAACGCTGCCACTTGCTGGTATCACATCATTATTTCGATCCGTAATAATATCTGATACTGGAAATTTCACCAAACCCCTTGAAAGCTCTGAAGTATATCCAGAAGAACCTGATGACTGTCCAAAGACAGAAAATACTTCTAGTATGTCCGATTCTCCCATATTTGAACCAGTCGCCCTATTGGTGCTAGACAAGTCTGATCTATGTGCATTTGTTATAGTGTTATCAGCGTCAGCTATGTACCTTTTAATAGCCATTATTCAACAACTCCTAAAATATCTTTTTCTGGGTATTTAAGTTCAAAAATATAATTTTCTGGAAGATATACCTTTCTGCCATCAGAAGATAAATATTGGTTTATGTTCAAAGAAACATCTGAATATAATCCTCCAGTTTTGTTGACAATTCTAACATCAACCGTGTCAACAACTCCTGGTATTGCATTTAAAGTTGTATATATGCTAGACAAGTTGAGCGGTTCGCCAACTTCAAGATGTCTATAAAATAGATTCAACATTAATTGTGTGGCGCATCTTCTTAAAAGAGAATGTTGTGAGCCTCCAGATGCTATATCTGACAAAATTTTAAATTCAACTCCTATGTTTACTATTTTGACATCCAAAATATCAATTGTATCATTTATCATTTTATATCTATTTATCCAAGTTCTTAAATTATCCTTGGTTGTCCCAGGTGTCTGTATTAAGCTTAAATTTGGAGCTTGAGAAATAACATGTAAGTTAAGGTTTCTTCTAAAAGAATCAGGATCTTGTGATATTGCGCAACGCCTAACTTGGCCAAAACTGTTAGGCATTGAATACACCAAAGCTTTATAATCTTCATTTGTAACAGCTCGATTTTGTGCAGAGAAATGCGCTTTTATTCTATGCTTTAGTTCATCGACTGTGGGGAGGGTTGCATCACCAATAACCGGTTCTTCGTTTGCAACTTCCAAACTCCCAACAACAGTGTTAACATTCGCGTCAGATAAGGAAGCTCGGTCTATGAATAAAAGATTCGGAGAAACAATGTTTGTAATTGTGTTCGAAGACGCGTTAACAGTTTGAGAAGTATTGACTCTACATACGACTGTCAAAATTGTATCTGCTGGGCCTACTCCAAATTTATCTGTTGATGTTAACTTTTTGGGATCAAATCCTTTATCAGTAATATAAGATCTTCCATGAAGGTTCATAATAACATCACTCGGATCTGCAATAGAATTAGAACGTAACTCTGAATCGGAACCATGCCCAAACTGTAGTGTTGTTGTTGCGCCAACTTTTTCGGCAACAAATCTTCGCGGTACTATAATAGGCACCATAACAGATGATGCATAAATTCTATCAGAGCGAGTATTTTTTATCGATGAATAAATAACATTTTGAGATAAACTCTCAACTTCGAAATATTCATGTCCTTGAGAATCGAATACAGATATAATTTCTACTATATTTTCTGTTTCTAATTCTATATTTCTAAATTTCTCAAAATCTCCAACCGAAACCTCTTCTTGTGTAATAAACCCTGACGAAACTAATCCTGTGGCTTTCACCGCATAATTTGTTGGGGCATTGTCGTTATCAGTGGTCGCCACAACTACTTCATTTTCTGGGTCTGAAAAATCTACATCTTGTACAAGCATAAAAGATACGCCTCCAGTTGAAGATATTTGAGTTCCCCTTAACAAGGACGGTAAATATTTTGTGTCAGGTCCAATGCCATTAGCATTTGCAGGGCATAAAATAAAAAATGTCACCAAACCAGATGAAACTGCCCCTGTGTCGTATTTGTAACCCATCTGTCTTGCTAGTTTTATTACATTATTATATTCTATAGCGTTTGTTAAAAACGACTCATTAGCTTGATAATCTAAATAAAATGATAAAACATCTCCAACATATGCCACCGTATCTAACATCAGCGAACCAAAAGAAGCTTCATTAAAATCTTTATATGTGTTTGGGTAATACCTTCTCGCATACTCAACTAAGTCACCCTTAATTGAATTAAAATCACGGCTTGTGTAATTTATTACTGGAAATTTTTTTGTTGTTGGCATACTGTTTTTTTTCCTTTTATCTCTCTAAGCATAATTAGTGGTATCTTTTAGATATCTTATCACCTATAATGAAGAAGATATATCACGCTATAAATCAACTTATGTCGGGATCAACTTCTATTTCTAATATATCATTATCTCCTAAAGGAAGAATTCTATAAATTATTCTGATCATTAATGAATTTGGTGAAATCCCCATATTTTCAAAAGAATCTGAAAATGTTATATCGAGAAGTTGAATATGTGGTAAATAAATATTTATCTGTTCATTTATTTTTGTAGTAATATTGTCTTCAGTAAACCCTCCCTTTTGGTCAAACAAAAATGTAAGCAACCCAACCCCAAAAAATGGATCCATTACTTTTTCACCAGGTATGGTCAAAAGTAAATTTTTAAAATTCTGTTTTGTAGTTTCTAAAATTGTTTTATTTAGGGCCCAATATCCATCTTCTGCTGAAGCTGCGAGTGGTAATTTTGGTGATAACCCAGCCATTTTATTCAGTTCCTTCTTCTTCTGTAATCGGCGGCGCTGCGGATTGTGGATTTAAAAAGTTCCCAAGAGCAACCAAGTTTGGAGGGCACATGTTAATATCGGGATATACATCCGTTGCCAATGATTCAAGTTGTGCCCCAGCATCAGACATGTGTGGCTCTCCTATATCCACGTCTCCAGACGGATGTTTACTAGTTAAATTAATTAGATGCCCCAAAAAATCTTTGGATGATTTAAATACAGATGCGAATGTACATGGATCTGTGAAAAATTGATTAAAATTCATATTATTATAAATTGCATTAAACCCTAAAAATCTTTTAATAGGGAAAATATGTTCAAACAATAATTTAAATCTGCCATCTCTTCTTAATTTTTTATAAAGCCTATTGAATATTTCTTGTCCCAAAGGAATATCGCCATTATAAGACACAACAGGAAAACCAGCTCTAATATCTGTGAAAGTGCCCTCTACTAATGGACCCGGCATTTCTTTATCGGCTGGACCAATTTCAACAGAAGCTAATGGCAACAAATAAATATCTTCAACTTCTACGCCATCTTCCGCTTCTTTATAATGATTTATCTTATGCGAAAAGAATATGTCCTGACTTTGGTGTTTATATGCGTTGTTAATAATACTAGAAACCTGGCCATTGAACGTATCCGCCATCGTGAAGAAAAATTCATTTCCCTCTTCTGGCTCAAAAAGAGCAGAATATGGATGTAGAGCGTTTTTAAAAGCCAAAGCAGTGTCTTGGTAATTTAAGGTATACCACGATGTCAGTTGTTCTTGGGTGCCGCCGTAACCGCTGTACATGTGTTTTGGGAAAACAAAAGATGCTCTTAGCCCATACGCAAAATCTTCTAATACTTGGTCCCAGCCATATTTGTTTAATAATTTATACAAATCTGCAAAGGCAGGCTTATCGCTAAAAACGGCTTCACTTTCTAGCTCCACTGTTCTTTCAACTATGTTGCCGGCCATCGTTATATCTGCGTGGTACCAGCCTTCGAGAACTGCGGCCTTGTAGGACGTGCCATATACTGCGTCTAGAAAAACACTCTTATCATAATTTTCTATAGCAGTCGTGCTACACAAAGACGGCGGTGGTCCGGCGCCGGTCTCGTGTTTTGGGAAAACGCAAAATTTAACTTTCCATTTTGGGTCATCGCCGGCAGCATAGCTGGGAATATCTGGTGGATCCTCTTTGAGGTGTTTCTTAAGGGGGCTGGACATCATGCTGGCAATGCCGGGCCCGGTGTAAATATCGGAAGGTTCCCACTTAAAAACAAAATCACTTTCATTTAAGCCATCGGTCATAGTTAAAAAGTTGTTTATTACAGTTTCTTTCAAGTCATCCTCACTTATTGCTGTAGTTTCAATATCAAAAACACCTCCAATTGTTGTTGAATCTAAATTTATATTCGAATAACCAATCAACTCTTTCAAAAGTCTTTGAAATGCAGAATAAGATAAAAGAATATCATTGCTGCGCCGGGTGGGGAGGGGAGTGGGAAAGCCTGGAATTTCGGTCCATGGCGGGCCAAGATTAAAAGAATATGGCTTAACTAAAGCACCTTCACCAGTAACCACCTGTGAGTTTACATCAAGGCCGATCTGGGTGCTGGCTTCATTCCCTTTTTCAAAATTTATAAATAAGCCTGCATTAGTTTCGGTGTTGTCCCCAGCATTATGAGTATAGAAGTTCCAGGCGAGTGGCACACTATCATAAAGAGAAACTTTTAATTGGTGCAATGCGTCTGGATCTATGTCCGGGGGGGCCATATTAGAGTGGAAGTCAGGCTCTGGCTTAAATCTTAGTCTAACATATTTTTCAAATATAATATTTCCATTTTTATATTTTTCTTTAAATTCAGGAGTATCTGGGTTGTTGCGTATTCTTGGCTTTGCCCAGAAAGTTGTTCTTGTCCCCTGTTTTGCTTCGGGGGCTGGGGCGGCCTCTTCGCCAGGAATGGGAGGCGGTGGACCGCCAGGAATTGGGTCGCCGCCGGGGGCGATGGCCGTGGGGGAGGTCGAAGGAGTGAACTTCCTTTGTTCTAGCTCAACTCCCCAAAAATCGGGCACGTCAAATATATCCCAACCATGGAACTTGTTGTTATAAATTGGCAATGCATAAGCTTGTTCGATAGTTGTCTCTGCTGTTTCAACGAACGATAGTGGAAATGGTGGAATTGTGGGTTCTTCATTCGGGTACTGCCCATCCATTGGTAATCCTTGCTCTTCCCATTCTTCTGGGTAACGCGTGGCGGGGTAGCCAATGGTCGACCAATATTGATTCCAAACAAAATTCCACTTATTAAAAGTGTGAAAATATACAGGCGCAACTGCCCTTTTAAAGCCCGGATTTTCAAAAACCAAAACAAAAATACTGGGTGAAAGTGATGATTTTCCCCCCATTTCTACAATTTGGCCAGTTTGACCATTAATGTCACCAGAAGCTTTAAAACTACCATCGTTAAAGTTAAAATCTAGATTGCCCTCCATACCTGCCTGTTTGCCCCAAGCAACTTTAATTGGCATAGTAAGTTCTAACTGCCCTTCATTGACGTGTTCTGTATCAAAATAATAAAAATCTGCATTATTAGGATCACTAAAAGACATCAAATATGCTTTGGTACCTTTAACAAAATTTGTACCATTAACAGTTAATTTAATATTTTTAACGTTTGGCACCCAAACTTCATTTGCCCCTCCAATATCAGTTTGGAAAAATTCGATCTGGGCTGTTGGCCAGCCATGACCTGCCTTCCAAGCATCATACCAAAATACGGGCGGTCTTATTTGAATGAGTGGCCATGGATTTGCATCGCCGGGGGCGTCTTCCATAATACTATTCCAATCATTAGCATCTATTGGGCCCATAGAGCCGCCCCATATATGTCCATGGGCTTCTGGGCGAGTCCCGAACGGGTCCAGCGCCTCCTGAACGGGAAGAGCATGCTCTTTTCTGTTGATTGGAGTTTTATCTCGAACTCTGCGCCAAACTAAGACTTCTTTACGTTCAATTTCGTATCTAAAAGTCGGGATCCGGCCAACCTCATCCGGCGAAAAGTCGTAGTTCTCTGCTGATTGATCAACGCCTGTAACAATTATTTTAGTTGGAACATTAACCCAGTCTTTGGTCACACTATATCTATTCCCAGCTGGGCCAAGTAGTTTTTCATCGCCACTCTCTACTAGGGCTTGAAACTCTAAACCCCATGGGTACCCGAATTGGAGATCTCCTGCAAACAAAGTATCGATAACGTGCTTGGGGGGATATATCCCAGTAGAACCCGCAGTGGCTTGTACACCGGTGCCAGGACCGTATATGTCATCCAGGAATGCAGTAGTTGTTCCAAATAGCCATGGCAACTGCTCGTGGACCCAGAGCGCCGCATTGGATAGTACCTTATCCGTATTACCCAAAAAATATAAACCATTATATCTTAAAGAAGGGTCAGGTCCGGGCAAGACTGGCCATCCAGGGCCTGGTCTATTAAGCGAAGATATTGCTTTAAATGTCGCACTAATGGGGACTCCATCGGCATCCGTATTAACAGTATAATGGTGTTTTGCTAGTTCCTCTCCTGAAATATAATGTGTTACAGGTGCCATGGTAGCTTCATCGAGCATCTCCCACGATTTACGATATCCCAGTATATATTCAACAAAGCCAATGCCTTCTCCTGCTCCCCATTTAGTAAGCAGGTCTTCTTTTAATATTTTAAGCTGGGCTGGCGTGGTGTCCGGGTCGTAGATGTTCCCGTCATTCCAATGTTCAGTTATGGAAGCTCTGCACTTGTCATCGTCAAATTCAACTTCTATTTCCCACCCTTCCAAGTCTACTATAGCAAGATTTTCTACTACTTCAGGTTGAAGTGGATACCACAAAACTTCTCCAGGATCCCAATTTGTTCCTGGTGGAAGTGTTACACCCGCAGGAATTTCAACTGGGAATAAACTATCATCAGCCGCATCCTGGTCTTCTGGTACTAATGAGGAAAAGACATGTTCACGCAAACAAGTACTTGTAGCTTCTAGAGGTACTTGCAGCTTCCATGCTGTCGTCCCAAGATCTTCTCCAGTTGGCGCTTCATAAAGATAATCGGCGCCGCTTTCGCCGCCTTCCCAATCCTCGAATGTATCACTTGATATTGCCTCACTAAAATCTGCAAGTTCTGACGCATCAATGATTCCATCGGCCGATATGGCGGCTAAATCTAAACCTCCTTCGTATACATAATACTTCTTAGTATTTTTCCATGTCTCTTCAGCAGTTTCTAAATAAGCTTCCCCGCCGGTGGACACGTCCCCTCTCCATTCAATTTCAGCATTTCTAGCTGTTATAGTAAACGGCCCTTGTGGTGGCCCAACTTCTTCTATGTCTCCTTCTATCTCTTCTTGTAACACTTCGTCTTCCAATATGGAAAGTGCCATATCCAAAAATTCTTCCATGGCCTCTCTAAAAACTTGTTGTTCGGTGTCTATAGCTTCAGAAATTAAATCATTAAAAAGTTCTTCCCATGTGTCTTTGCCATTAAAAATTTCTTTTTTTACACTTTCTACAATTTTTTCTTCTGAGAGTTCTTGACCTGAAGGCTGTTCGCGAATTAACTTTTTCCTTAATTGAGCCACTCGTCTTTGAATGTAATTTTCATATTCCTCTCTAATTTTGACTAGTGTGCCATCAGGCAAAGACACTACTGAACTAAAAACGCGTCTTTTAACATATTCCTTTACAATATTGTCTGCGAAAACATCTTCTACTCTAAACTTTGAAAATACAAATATCGCACTTAAAACAAATTCAACAATAAAAAGTTTAATAAATGCTTTGATGGCGGCTTCAAAAGCTGCATCGCCTATATGAGTCGGTTTTTCGCCAGATTTCATATCTGTTGCAAATAACAATTCTTGTGCTCTATTTACGGCATCATTCTTTAATCCTTCAACGTCAAGTAACTTATCTGCTTTATCGCCCATCATATTAATTTCTCGAATTTTTTGAAAGTCAAAATATTCTGATGAAGCAATGATTTCTCCTACTTGTTCATTTAATCTTTCATTAATTTTATCAAATAATATTCCAGCAAAACTACGTGATTCTCCACTTTGTATTTCTAAAATATGTGCAATAAATGGATCAAGTTCGTTATCTGTTAAACCCGAAAAAATAGTATCTTTAGCGTTCTCTAAATCAGAATCAGTGGGTGGTGATTCATTGCCGGGCAGTGTACTATAATAATCTAATAGATTGCCATCAACAGATTGAGGAGGAGCCCCGTAACCAGTCGGCGATACTAGCTGATCGGGTTTGGTTTTATAGTTTCCCCCTCTTGTTAGCGCCCATGCTAATAAAATTTTAAATAATCTGTATTGAAAAGGATTACCTTCACCTGTTTTCTGGTCAGCTGGATCATTATTTATTAAATCATCTGCAACTCCATCCGGATCGGTCTTAAGAAGAAAATCTGCAAATTCTCCTAATCCTTCCGGAGGTAACATTCTTTTATCTCCTAAAACAAAATTTATCATAGTGCTAGCTGCAGCTGGTGCTATTGCGCTAAAGTCAAAGCAATCGACTTTTTCAGAATCAGTTGGAGGATTTAATGCATAAGAAATATTTGAATAGTTATCAGGTTGCCATATTATATTGCCTGTTCCTGGAATTATTTTACCAAAAGTAAAGCTGTTAGGATTTGTGTCTAACGTACCTGGGGTGAATACAAGTATCGGAGACCACATGGAATAACTGTGCTGGCCTGGCGATGTTTCATAGTATAGTTCTGATAGCTTGAGGATATCACGAAAAGGAAGTGTTTCTATGTTTATTCCTAAATCTCTAATCTTTCTTATTTCCTCAAACAATACTGGAATAAATGAAGCAAGGCTTATGTGGAACGCTGACCCAATAGGGTCAAGCAGGGCGTCTATGGCATATCGTGTTTGTCGTCTTAAAGATTCACTTTCAGCTACTAAATTGTTTATAAAGTCTTTGTCCTCCGGAGCTTCAAACAAATCTGATGGGCCGCCGGTTGTTAGCGCTATTGCTGCGGCAACTTCTCCGACTTGCTCCCTTAATAATTCCTTTTGTAAATCTAACTGTTCTTGGATTTCTTCCTCTGATAGTCCCAGTGCAGCGAGCGATCTTCGTAATGCTGTGTCTCTTAATGTTTCGCCATCCAAACATAAATCTTCCAATTGTTGGAGATTTTCGCTTGGTCGATCAATTAAACATTCGCTCAAATCTAGAATAGACCCTAAATTACTGAAAAAGGATAATATTTTATGGTTTGAAGAAAATAATTGATAAAAATTCGGGTATTCACGTTGCATAAAAGTTTTGACATGCAACAAAACAGCTTCTGAGGCTATTCCATTAAACAGGTCACACACTTCCTGTTTAGTTAATGTCGCCAAAAGGCTACTTAAAAACCCTTCTGGATCTTCAATTCCCGTACCTTTAAATTTGTCCGCCAGCTGTTCTCTATTATCATCGGGGAGCAGGTCTTCTAGCAATAATTCTCCGTATGTGGGATCTGGGTCATCACAGCTTGCAAACGCCAATAACACGTTATTAATAGGTTCGAAAACTTTCTTCATCACTAGCTTTTCAAGTTCTTTCTTAAGTTGACGAATAATATGTCCAAGTAAGTCTGTAGGTATAGCTATGTTTATAGGTATGCTAAATGTTGGATCACATTTTTTGATTACTGGAATTGGATCTTTCGCGTCTGGATCCGGCTCTTCTGATAATTTTTTTATTAACCAAGCAATACCAGCCCCTACGGTAACCAAAATTATTTCGCAAACCCATCTTTTGCTCAAAGGTTGATTTGCTGTTCCTCTTATAACGGCTTGATAAAATGGGTCATCTATGCCTTCTGCCAAAGTCTGGGTGTAAGCCTCGGTAATATTCCCGACTATTTCACTATAAGAAACTAATATTGGAGCACTTCTCCCAGACACACCCATAAATTCAAGAGTTATCGCTTCTGTTCGCAAGGATTCCAAAATGTCTTCAATATCAATATCTAACGCTTTATCAATTCCTTGTAAGAATTCATCACATAAAGCATCTAAAATCTCGTTTAAAGAAAGTTTTAAACCTAAGCACTCCATAAGTTTTAAAGCTACTATTTGAATATCGACTCTGTTTAAAACATAAACCCATAAATCCTCCAAATTTTTTATTTGGGTTACAAGGGGTGGATTGCCGCGCCGGGCGGATAATAAAATTTGAAAAAGCGCATCGCCAACTTGTTCCTCAACAGTTAAATTTCTCGTTGATATAGCATATTTAAAGCCCTTGTCTGTGTATTTAATTATCTGGGTGCGCCTTTGAGCCCAAGTCATCGGTTTGGGATCCGCCTTCGCTTCTTTCTCAAATTCTTTCGCCATTTGTTCAGGCGTGTCTGGTATTCTAGGGCGCGCGCGGGGTTCCGGCTGAATATTCACTGCTATAAATGCTTGTAAACTTACCCTTTTCTTAGCTGTGCCTGGGTCCAGGCCGGGGATCGCGGTCGTAACCCGGTCGAGTGGGCTGGAACACAGTCTTGCTAATACGCTCTTTGCATCTGCGCCTGGTTGAGATAAAATTCCACCCATACGCCTCAAAAGTCCGGATCCTGTTTCATCACCAAACAACTCTACTGTTCCAGGGCTAAGTGTTGGGGTGCCCTTCAATAAGAGCCCCCAATTATGGGTTGGGTCCACATGAAGGGGGCTCAACCCGGGCCGTTCTGGCTTGGGCTCATCTTCGAAGGCTTTTCTAATATAAGCTAAATAATTGCCGCCTGCGTCGGCGAGTTTGGCGGTGATAAACGGCGTTGCCTCTTCGGGATGGAAACCGGTCTTGGCGATATAATTAGTATCAGTGGGATCTGGTCTCCAGCCAATGGCAATTGGTTTTTCTCGTAAATCAGTATCAGAAAAATCATTAGCAATCAAAAAAGCTTTAATTTTATCTCTAGCTTGGGTAATTGAAGCAGCGAAATATTCAAAATTTAAAGGTTGGTTTGTGTCTGCATACACATATTGAAGGTCTGGTAAATCCTCATGATTTCTTTGTTGCTCTATCAAATTTAATCTCAAAGTTTCTGTTTCATCTGCAAAATGTGCAAAACTCTTATATCTTCGTTCTTCTAGAAGAACGCTTTCATCGATAATTGCAATTGCGGATGGCGACGGGGGAGCGTCGCTGTCGGCGGGCTCTGCTGAAGGCGGTGGCGGCCAGTCAGGGGGATTTGTGGCAACACCAGAAACAGTGTAGCCAGGTTCCAAAAAACCTTTCTCAACACCAATTTGATATTTGAGGAGATCTGATCCCGGGCGCCCATCGTCTTGGGGTCCGCGGAACAAAATTCCATAAGTAAGTAATTCTTCTGGAACTAGGTCCGCGAAGGGCTCTTCGTAGATACCCACATCCTTCAGGACCTGATCAGGTGTCTGCGTTCCCCATATATTACCACTAATAAAATCAAGACCTTCTAAAAGTACATTTACAGCTGTATCAGTGGTGGCAATTACTACTGCACCATATTTTCCTTCAGTGTGAAATTCGTTTAGAGGTTTATTTTGCCAAGCCATATCTTATTCTCAACTTTAAGTTACGTTAACGTTTCTGCTACAGATATAATTATCACCTGCTTCATTAAAACTATTAAATGCCCACCCCATTTCATTAACCACATTTATTACTGTTGATGGAGCAGCTTGTGAACCTAAAGCTAGCATAGCGTTTGAGCCGGCTATAGCTAATGGAATAGATGGTACCGCCGTGCCGCCACCGAAACAAACAACTCCATGTGTATGAAACACAACCGACGCATTAAACGCCATTTGATAAGTTAAAAAGCTGTTTAATGTTTCTGTTACATTATTTAATTGTTCGCCAAGTTGTTCCAGTGCCTTAATGAGACACTTTCCCTTAACCAAAGGTTCAAGCTTACTATCATCATTACCCGCTATTAAATCAATATTGCCAATACTTTCAACCTTGCCGCCGTGAGATGTCATAGAATCTGTTGTTGTAACAATTTTAACACCTTCTCTCCCAATCATTCTAACACCATCAGCTTTTATACCAATACCAGATTTTGTTCTAGGGCAGCCAACTGTTCCATCTGCCAAGTTAAAATTTTCGTCGATATCCGTCTTTTGGCTCATATAAATTCTAGCTGCGTCAGATTTCATATTAGGATTAACGTGTGCATCATCAACTGGGTTGTAGCTCATTCTTCCAACGACAAGATCAATTGAACCTGCTTGAGTATCTCCGCGACCTCCATAGCCACTCGCTAAACTTCCTGGTCTATCTCTACCTAATACGATTGATGCATTATTTTTGTTGCTTATTACTTCTTCACATCCAGCTTGAATAAAAGTTGGTACAGGTTCGACTCTTCTTTCACCAAAAGTTCCTTGATCCACCAATAATTTTTCAGTTTTGTCAAGTTGACTTAGCGCTTTTGCTATTTTAGGGTTTAAACCTTCTATATCAACTGCTTTTCTTTTTTTTCGCACCATGTCTAATTATCCTCTTGTCATAACTAGAAATTTAAATAAATTTGCATATATAAGACACAATAATAACCTATTTCTATAAACCTGTAAATGTTCCTTCCCTGATGAACTTTTCATGATAAGTTCGTAATTTGTTAATATAGTCTTCTTTACGCTCTCCAGCATATTTTGTTACTATAAAACCATATCCATCTCCAACTGTAGGGTTGTTAGCTGCAGTCCACCATTTTCCGCCGACACCACCGTTATTTTTGACCCACGCTATAAACATATCGTCGCTAAAGCGCTCTGGATCTGCTACAAAGCTTTCTAGAACTGCGGACGGGGGATCTGGACTATTTTTAATATAATCAATTTTATATGCATTTGAACCAAGCACTTGATAATTTCCCCAGGCTCCGCCTGCAACGGCTGTTTTTGGATCAATTTGGCTATAAGCCAAATCAAAGAGTGTTTGAGCCTTAGTTTTATAAACAGAACGTATTTCACTTAACTCTGCATTTCTCATTTTTTCTTGCAACTCTTTTGTTTTAGCACTAGTGGGGCCATAATATTCTTTAATCCGCTTTCGCATAACATGAACGTTGAAGGCAAAGGCTGTTGGATTTCCGCTAGATTCCACCATCTGAAAAGCTGCTATAATGTCTGGTTCTAGTTCTAACTGTTTTGCAATATATAAAACTCTTTTTTTGTCCAGACCTTTGGTCCAATTTCCTTTCAAATTAAATTTACGACGAGGGTGAACTGTACCTGGTGGAAATCGGTCTTTTGCTGTTGTTTCTCGGCCTGGAGAACCGGAAATAGTACGATTTCTACCATCTCCTATAACTGGGCCCACAAGAAACGCTCCTTCTTGAATTGCACGATTTTCAAAATCAACATAAACAAGGTCCCTTGGCTGGGGTAAATCATATGTAGGTTGTGTCTCTTTAGAAGAAAATATTGGATAACTTTTGATCATCTCCCAATCCACTTCAGGATCATCTTCTTCTGTAACATTACTCTTCCTAGGTAGTCTCTTTGGCGCTAGAGCAGTGCATAGTTCAGGAATTCTACATATATAATAACGGTTTGTTCCGAGCATGGGGGAGCCCGCGGGGCTAGTCCTAAAATTACTTTCAACATCTTCCTCCCATGAATACAAAACTATGGCTTTTTTCTTTCCTGCATCGGTTACTACATCCGGGTCCATTTCGTCTAACAAAACATTTTTTGCTGCGGCGTCAAAATTAGATAAATTTGGGTCAAACAGGTCCGGACCTATTTGTGGTTTAAAAATAGGAATAAAATCACCGTGTACTCTTTTCTCTGTAGCCATTTTAATATTCTATACCTTAAACAAATTGGTTTGATGCAAATACTTTACTATTTGTTCTTAATTTTTGACCTTTAACGTTTAGAGATCTTCCTTTAAAATCCTTTACATTTTCTGGGTATGGTGTCTGACTAGTTTCTTCAACTCTAACGTTGTAGTTTCCTGGGGAAAATTCTTTTCCTGAAAGAAAGTTTGTTCGTGGGACCAACACTTCCCAATGCCATGGTTCTGATTTAAGAGGTGTTATGCCAAACCTATGAGCATTCGCTTTAAGCCATTTAAAAGCTGTTGAATTTTTCTGTTCACTCTTCGAGATCCCTCCTTTTTCTGGATTTGAATTGGGGGTTAATCCATCATTACCTATATCAAAGGCCAAGCCGGTTTCGTGTGGCGAGTAAAACGCTAAATCCTTGCTCCCTTTTTGGAATATCTCATCGTCCGTCAGGCCTACATAGTCGGGGTGACCCTTAAATTCCTGTATAACTCCTGCCCTATATTTGTTACGATCATGCTCCCATTGATGTGCTCTCCAACCAGATTTGGGCCCCAATATTTTAAACGGTTCCTTACCGGGATATTTAGCAACCCAAGCTTTATTCATAGCTTCAAAGCGAGCAGCTGCTAATGTGTGTATTTTGCGCCGGCTGCCTGCTGGCGCTCGGAGCAGCTGACTATTTTCAGGCAAAGGTCTAAATGCGAACACCCTAACTCTGTTTGGCGCATAAAGAACGCCCGGTACCAATTTGAGTGTTGTGGGGGTAGTTTCAGGAGGTGGAAATAGCTGGTCGCCAAGTTTTGGAGAGGGTTCATCTGGTGGAAAGCTGTCCGATGACGGGGGTAGACCACGATCAGCCCCCCTTGGCGCTTCGCGGGGGTCTGTATTTTTCAGACCTAGATAAATCCCCTCATCATCACCAATATAATCAATATTCATATTTTTAAAAGTTACATAGATAGTTTTTTCTGGGTTTGGTAATCCCAATTGAGAAACGCCTGAGTCAGCTACAAAAGTAGGAAAATTGTTTATTTTTCCCCAATTTGCATCTTCATCCTCGCGGCCCGAGGTTCTAGGGAGTTCCTCGGGGGTTGGGCTGTCGCGATAGTGAAGATGTAGTATTTCGGCTTTCACATATACAACTCCACCCTCTTCCCAAGAACATAAAGTTCTTGCTGGAATACCTTCCACCTGGCTGAATGCTTTTAAAATATTTGTCTGGCCGGCATCTATTACACTTTTTATTTTTTCTCTTTGTGCTGAAAAGAAATTTGCATCAATATTATCAGAAATTGTTCTTGTCGACATTATATTTGCTTTCCTTAATCAGTGTACCAAAAGTAAATAGAAAAAATAGTTATTTTTTACGAGGAGGAAACGTTCTATCAATAGCTATTTCAGCTCCGCGTTTATTTAAGTGTACACCATCTCTTGTTGTACTTTTCGTTTGGTCCTTCCACGCCTTCATTAAATTCAAAATATGTACACGTTCATCTACTGCTTGTGTAATGGCTAAAGCCACCGCAGATCTGCTTTCGTTCACTTCTTCAAAAGTTTTACCCCGCAATTGCCAACTCGTGCTAGGTGTAGACCAAACAATTTTTGCTTGTGAACCAACAATCTTATAAATATTATCAACAATTTGTTTTGCGGACTCCTTGTTAGATCTTTTGGGATAACCGGACGAATTAGCTCCGAGAATTATAACAACGTTATCTGGTTTTTTATCTAAAAATGGTTGTAGAACATTGGGGCCAGAACGGCCCTGGTTCACATATACCCCTGTTTCCCTTAAAGCTCCTTTTCTTCTAAGCCATTTTGAACCCATGGGTACCCACTCTTGTAACGGTGAGCCAACTCTGCTCGTATCTGATCTATTCCACCCAGCAACAGGAGACAAACCATAGCTTTTTAACCGTGCTTCAACGCCTCTCCCAAATCCTCCCCGGGCCTGACTATCTCCAAAAATCATATATGTTCCTGGTCGTAGAAATTCTGGTAATTCATTTGGCTCTAACGGCCTGGGGTTGGATACAGGCGGGCTAGCCACTGTGTCCGGTGAAACTTTGCCTGGTTCATGATGCGCGGCGGGTGATGCTTTACCTGCAACAAGAGTCGAATCTTTTGTACCAACAATCCCAAGATAGATTAGGCCTTCAGGTGGCCTAAGACTTTCAAATGTAACAGATATTATGTCTCTTGGCTGTGGGAGCGGTAGGCGGATCGCTTTATGGGAACTCTTATCAGATGTGGTGCTTGATTCTACATATGTTGGGTGACTTCTTATTACACTCCAACCTGCCTTTTCATCTTCTGGGTTGTTGCCAACAGGAAGTGGCCAAGAAAAAGGGGCGTCGGACCAGTCTGCGGGAAGGGCTGGATTAATTTGTTGTGTCTGAGGGGCATCCTTAGTTGTAATTACTCTAGCTTTTACATGTACTATTTTGGGCGGGTCTTCATAGTGTTTCCAAAATCCATGGGGTTCCTCATACCAAGCATATAAAACTATGGCTTCCTGCACTTTAGTTGTAACGTCTGGATCTTTTCCTTCAATTGCACTGGTTGCTGCGCGTATATTGTAAAATGATAGACTAGGATCAACATTATTTAATATTGTTGGCTTTGTCCAAGAATTTAGGTCTCCATATAAAAAATCATCTGCCACCTATTTTACTCCCTGAATGATGTCAAATAATTCGTCCTTGTCTCTGTCGGTTAACCCTTGCTTTTTGTCTTCGCGTTTTTGCAGAAGAGAAACAATTTTGACTAATTGTTCATTTGATCTTTGCAAAGTTTCTACATATTTTGCAGCGACTTGACCAACTTTTTCGTGGTGTTCATCATCAGAAGCTAAATAACGCATCACATCCTTTAAAAGATCTTTTGTTACTCTTCTATCGTCGTGAATGTTTTCTAAGGCTTCTTGAATAAACTTTTCTACGTCTCTCATAATTGTGCTCCTTAACCATGAGTAATTAGAAATTTATTATATTTTTCCATCATTCCAATCTTTTCTGAATCTGCGATATTGAACTCTCATCTTGTTCAGACTGTTAACAACTTGTTTTGTATTTAATCCTGTTAATTCTCGCAAATAAAGATAAATTGCTTTTTTGTTAAAAATTTCTATATGTTCAGAGTTCTCTAATAAAATTTTCACAGCTTCTAGAACTTTTTTCTCATTTTCTTTTAATTTACCGGTATCCCAAGATTCCACTTCCGTCCATAAATGTTCCCAAAATTCT
>Ga0114908_1000539_pt1 | contig 21093 bp, 22 predicted proteins | sample MalvireepMed_s17_FD_87292 | JGI IMG/M metagenome (GOLD analysis project Ga0114908, IMG submission 87292) | Marine viral communities from the Global Malaspina Expedition - Malaspina viral metaG DeepMed_s17 | ecosystem: Environmental > Aquatic > Marine > Oceanic | place: Mediterranean Sea... | reverse complement strand
GACACTGGGCGGAAGACCAGCCACCTTCTTTGGTGCTGTCACTGGCACTCATGGCACCTTTGGTCAAATTACTGGCTCGTCTCTTAAATTAACTGGCAGCGGGCTCATAGGGGCCCTTACTGGTTCTACATTAAGATTGGCTAATTTAACATCTGGTAGAGTTGCTTATGCCACTTCAAATGGTCAATTAACGGATAGTTCCAAATTTACATTTGACGGGACGACACTGGGTGGTAAGCCAGCTGCTAACCTGGGAGCAATCACTGGCTCAACTTATACAGCTACAGGTCCTGTGTATTTTGACTCAGTGACTACCAATGTAGGTGCCCTTACAGGATCTGGTCTTTGGATATATACTGGAGAAGTTACCATTGGCGCAGAGGCTGACATGGGCCAAGTTATATTGACTGGTTCATTCACTGCTGCTACTATAGCCGGCAAACCGGGTTCTGACTTAGGAGCTATTACTGGATCTGCCATTTACTTACGTGGTGGGCCAATTACTGGATCTGAACTTAGTATTACCAAAACTATAGCCGGCAAACCGGGTTCTGACTTAGGAGCAGTCACTGGAACCCATGGCACCTTTGGGCAAGTATCTGGTTCTCTTCTTAGAATAACTGGAGACGCACATATCTTCGGTTCTGCGCATTTGTCTGGAGCCGTTTCTGGAACACACGCTACTTTTGGTCAAATAACTGGTTCATCACTCAACTTGTCCACAAGCGAAGTGACAATTGGGACTGGAAATCCCGGGACTGTCACTTTAACTGGCTCGTTCGCTTGTGTAAAAGGTGCTTTATCTGGCACTACTTTAAGAGTTGCTAATTTAACGTCAGGCAGAGCTACTTTTGCCACTTCAAACGGTCAATTGACAGACAGTGCCTATTTTACTTTTTCTGAAGGCTCAGGTTTTGGAACTCTAGGTGGCAAACCAGCTGCCACTTTAGGAGCCGTCTCTGGGACACACGCTACTTTTGGTCAAATAACTGGTTCTCTTCTTAGAATAACTGGAGACGCACATATCTTCGGTTCTGCGCATTTGTCTGGAGCCGTCTCTGGAACACACGCTACTTTTGGTCAAATAACTGGTTCATCACTTAACGTAGCCACAAGTGAAGTGACAATTGGAACTGGTAACCCTGGAACTGTTACTTTAACTGGTTCGTTCTCTTGTGCAAAAGGCGCAATCACTGGTTCTTCACTGCTGGTAAAAGGTCCAGCTGCATTTAGTGGGCCTGCTGGAACGTTCTCAACTTTTAGTTCAAGCGATATCACGCCATCGGTAAAGGGCGGGAATCTTTTCAAAACTCACGCTAGCGGGCAGACCTTGAGGATGTTTGATGATGGTGTCGCTGGCCAAATTATTACCGTTATTTCAACGGCTGCAGTTGTTTACGATGTGACCAGTACTAATTTAAAGGGCGGCTCAACTAATATAACCACTGCCAATGGCGATGTTACTCAGTGGGTTTTTGACGGAACTAATTGGTATCTTCTACAATTCATGGACGTGTCAGCCAACATGTCTTCCGTCGCCGCAGGCATGACAAACTGGGTTCTCGAGGACGGCGACGGCACAGAAGTCACAGTTACAAATGCAAAGGAAGTTAAATTTGTAGAAGGTGCTGGTATTGATATCAACTGGACTGATACTTCTCCTGGTTCGAACGCCGATCCTTATGATTTAACATTTGCTTGCAATTTGGAAGGCACTGAATTAGCTTCTACTGGCGAGTCAGGAGGAGATAAATTTTTAAGAGAAGACGGTGACGGAACTTGTTCTTGGCAAGATGGCCCCGCTGGTACGATAACTGCTCTCAACAATCAAACAGAAGGCAGACTAGTATCAATTGGCAGTACTACAACAGAACTTGATGGAGAAGCTAATCTTATATTTAACGGTTCGATATTGGAGTTGACAGGCAATTTTATGTCAACGAGTCTGAAGGTATGGGCCGCCGGCGCCAAAACTGCTGCTCCCCTCAACCGCAACGCCGAGGGATATGTGTCTATCAGGAGCGGCGAAGCGAACTCCAACTACATCCCCATCGACGAATTGACGCCGAGGTATCCCTTTATCGTCACCCACGAGGGCCCTGGCGCCGCCGCGCACATCGAGAACGATGGTGAAAATATCTCGAACCATGGTCTCTCAATACAATGTGGTACAGACGCCTTCGCCCCGAACGAATCCGCTGGCACACCCCTCATCTTCCTGGCCGGTAATGGCGTGACTCAAGGGAAGATCACTTTTTCAGGAGGAACTGTATCATATGGCGCTTTTACAGCAAATCATGATGTTTCAATTCCAGAAGAAGATAACGAAAATGGATATCCATATGGAACATTAATCAAAATTATATCTACTACAACTGGACCAGAAAGAAAAAAAGTTAATTATTCTGCTGAAAAAACAACTCAAGCGAAGGATAAAGCTGTTTTTGGAGTCTACAGCCGCAAATATCCATATGAACCCGACATCCCGGGAGGCTTCGATGAAGAAAACTTTCATTCAATTTTTTGTTTAGGTGATGGTCACATTCTAGTTTGTTCGGAAGGCGGTGACATTGAATTGGGCGATTATATTTGTTCTTCAAACACTGTTGGCCATGGCAAGAAACAAGATGATGATTTACTTCATAATTATACTGTAGCGAAAGCCACTGAGCCTGTTATTTGGGCTAATGAATCAGGTACCACAAAATTAATTACATGCACTTATCATTCGGCATAAAATGAAAAAAGATCCAAATTACATAGCAAAAATTGAACAAGCCATTCAGAAGAAGTATGGCAAAGAAGCAGTTCAACATCCAAAAGCCAATTGGGACGAGGAAAAAGAGAAAGAATATCTTTCACAATTGAAAGAGTTTGTTGATCAGCAGAGAAGAAAAAAGGATAAAGTCGAAAAGGTTGAGAAAGATGGTTTTTTAGTCAGCAAAAAACTACTTAATAAAGCAAGCACTAGAACTTGTCCAGTGTGTGAGATTTATTCTTTTAGCGTGAAGGACGATACATACATGAACAAATATGACTGCTGTTTTAAATGTTATGTTCAATATGTTGAAAGAAGAGAAGAGCGCTGGCTAGAGGGGTGGAGACCAAATAAATGAAACTAACCAAATCACAATTAAAACAACTTATCAAAGAAGCATTTACTAATGAGATGACTGATTCTCAACTGATAGCTCAAAATAGATTGGATATTAACGACTTGTATTCGGAAACTCGCAGAATTCGTGCAGAGTTTGAAGATTCAATTGAAGAGCTAACTGCTAAACTTTATGATTCTTTGTCTACAGGAGAAAAACCAAGTAGATTTGCAGAACCGGAGGCAGAGCGTGAGTGGACAGCCAAGCCTACAACAGATACCAACCCCGGCGGACGAAGACCTCCAGAAGAGGACACAATCACCCAGTTAGAACAAATCATTAAAGAAGAAGTAGAAGAAGCAATAAAAAAAAAAGAGTTAAATGAGGGCATAAAAGAGATTGTGCTAGCCTTTTTAATGGGAACTGCTGCTATGCTCCCAACAACGGACGAAGCTTGGGCTGCAGAAACAAAAGAAAATCCAGTTCTTGTGTATGATAAAATTTTATCTGATGTCAAGATACCAGACAAAAAACGACAACAGGCGTTGCGTTCTTTTTTGAAATTTAAAAAACAAACCAAAGTTCCAACTTGGAGAAAGAAAGCAGAAAATTGGTGGAAAAACTATAAAAAATCAAAAGTATATATTTCCCCGGATGTAAAATATGGTAAACCATGGATGAGAGTTAATGTACCATTTAAACGGGATAGTGATTTGGTTTGAAGAATGGATAATAAATTAAAATTTTATAATGAAATATATGAAACACTATATAAAAAACATAATTATGGCGGAATTTGTACCAATTTATTAAATGACTCGCATTATCCTGGTATGTTTCGATATTGTATTAATCCTTCAAAAATAAAATTCCATTCAGTTCTTGACATCGGATGCGGTCCTGGAATTGGACTTAATTATATGGCGAAAGATCTGGGAAAACTAGTTTGTGGAATTGATCCATCACGCACGGCTATAGACAAAGTTAAACGAAAGGGCTACAAAGGAAAAGTAGCTTCTGCAACTAACATACCCTATGAAGACAATTCTTTTGATTTGGTTATGTCAACAGATGTTATTGAACATCTATTACCCTCAGATCAAGAAGAGGCACATAGAGAATGTTTTAGAGTATCCAATAGATATATTGCTCACGGAATATCAAATACTCCAGAAGGCTATCGCCCAAACAAGAAACAGAATCTTCATTTAACATGTTGGAAGCATGATCAGTGGCTTGAGTTTTTTAATGATCTAAACTTAAATTGGAACTTAATTTATTATATCACACCTTATATTTATAATAAAATTCTAGGAAAGAAACGTCGTTACGACCCGGCGGTGCGCGCTCGGGAGGGAGGCAAACGCGACGGAGACGCCCGAATACTTGGAGAAGATGAAAACTACAAAAACTGGATACATCATAATACCATGGTCGTTTTCGAAAAAGTCGTAGACATTAAAGAAAGACAGAACTACTTATATTGAATCATTATGTACAGCTAGGAGATAAATAATGGCAACTGTATTAGATATTATAAAAGGGATCTCACAAGCAGCAGCGAATGCTTATGATGGTTCGCACGATGAGCGTTATACTGCCGATGGCGAAGAGAAAAAAATGGGACTTCGAAGGGAAGAAGGTGATTCTGTTTTAGAAAGTAGAGAAATTGATGGATTTAAGGTTCGCTTTCATGGAAATAAATTAAATATTTTATATCATGCAGAGATTAAGCTTAAAGAAACTCATGATAAAAATAGATTTGAAAATACAATTACAGCCAACATTAACGATATAGCAAATTATTTAAAAAGAGAGTATAAAAAAATTACAGGAGATAGTTTATCTCTAACGAAAGAAGGCGATCCAGACATTATGGTCCAACATATTAGTAATGTTAGAAGCACTTGTCAGGCGAATTGCATGTACAAAATTGGCGGGCTAGATGGAGTTGTCGCCGTCGAAGAAGGATCTTCTGCGAAAGAACATCTAGATCAAATTACGAAAACTTGGTTAGCTTATAACAAAAATTTTGAAATTGGCAAGGGTAAAAAACCCCAAAATGTAACAAGGAAGAAAGAACAATGAAATTTACCAAATCACAGATTGAGAAAATCATCAAGGAAGAGCTTGATAAAATAATGGAACTTAGAACTGATGCAGCAGGCGCCCCCGCCGCGGCTCCCCCAACAGCGGCTCCCGCGGGGAAACCTAAAGAAAAATTATTGAGCGCTGTGGAGAGGGTTAGGTCTATACTTCCAGCTGTCAAATCAAAAAAGGAATATGCACAACTTATACAGTTGGTTTTACGACATCAACTTCCACAAGAGGGAGATTCCTCTAGAGGGTTGCTGCTTGCTTTGGGTAACGATACTGCTACAGCCAATATGGTGATGAAAGCGATACAGCCAAAAAAATGAGATTTGCTCAATCACAATTAAAAGAGGTCATTGTAGAAGAAACACAAAGAGTTCTTATTGAAAAAGAATTTGAAAAATATATCAAAGAGAGTTTTATAAAGTTGCTGACTGAGGGCAAGTCGCAAAAAGAAATAGAAGAACTGTTGGCTGAAGGCCTCAAGGATACTGCTAAGAGATTGGCAATGAAATATGGCTTGCCGTTGATGGCTGTTACAAGTATTCTCACTTCAACACCAGCATTCGCCGGCGCTCCACCTGAACCTCCATCAAAAGAAGTAGCCGCCGCAACACAAGAGTTGCCTCCAGAAGAGGAAAAGTCATTTTGGGCCGAGATCGGAGACTGGCTTAAGAAACATTCTGGAGATCCCTTGCGTGGAGGTATGGGCCGCACAGGTTTGAAACCTGTCGCACCAGGACAATGGCAACAGCCGCGAGATGTTTACAGCGCTGAACTCGACGCCCCACAAGCAGAAAAAAATTGGGATAAAGAATCAGAGGATCTTTTGGCCAAGCATTTGAGCCCAAACCGCCGCGTATTCATAGGTGGTAAACGATTGATGGATAATTTCATACCGAGTAAGCAAATGATTGATATGTGGGGGAAAATGGGCAAGACGGTTCCGGATAATATTGATATATCTGGGGCCGGCACGGATATGGCCAAGATAAAATATTTTGTGTACAAAAGTATATTAGAGCCTGGCGTCAAACAATAACACAATAATGAATGTCTTACCAATTAACAAAGAAAGAAATAACGAAAGAGATCCTTAAGTGTGGTAAGGATCCAGTTTATTTTATAAACAACTATTGTAAAATTTCTCATCCGATGAGAGGGCTAATTCCTTTTAAGCTTTATGATTATCAAGAAGATCTTATCGAAGACTTCAATGATTATCGTTTCAACATTATTTTAAAGGCAAGACAACTTGGAATTTCAACAATTACAGCAGCTTATGTTGTTTGGTTAATGATGTTTCATCGTAGTAAAAATGTGTTGGTTGTCGCAACAAAGTATCACACAGCAGCGAACCTTGTTAAAAAAGTCAAAGCGATAATTCAATATTTGCCCGAATGGATTCAGATGGCAAAAGTCATTGTTGATAATAGAGCTAGTTTTGAACTAAGCAATGGATCTCAAATTAAAGCATCTTCTACTTCTGTTGATGCCGGCCGTTCAGAGGCATTATCATTATTAGTCGTTGATGAGGCTGCACATGTCGATGGCCTTGAAGAGCTTTGGACAGGTTTATATCCTACAATTTCAACTGGCGGCCGCTGCATTGCCCTTAGTACTCCAAATGGTGTAGGTGGCTGGTTTTTTAAAACATATATTGATTCAGAAGCAAGAAGAAATGACTTTCATCCAACAAAACTATTGTGGGACGTACACCCAGATCGTGATCAAAATTGGTTTGAGAAAGAAACTAAAAATATGTCAATCCGCCAAATTGCTCAAGAGCTTGAATGTAATTTTAACACTTCTGGTGAAACAGTAATACATCCAGAAGATCTAACATTTATTGAACAAAACATAAAAGAGCCAAAATATAGAACCGGCTTTGATAGAAATTTTTGGATTTGGGAAGAATATAAGCCAGAGAACACATATATGATCACTGCAGATGTTGCTAGAGGCGACGGGCAAGACTATTCTGTGTTCCATGTTTTCAAGCTGGAGACAGCAGAAGTGGTTGCAGAATATCAAGGAAAAGTCGCGCCAGATATTTTTTCAAATATATTATCCGACGCTGGTAAAGAATATGGCAGCTGTTTGGTGGTTGTTGAAAATAATTCAGTTGGGTTTGCGGTGTTAGACAAACTCAAAGATATGGAATACTCAAATATATATTACTCTATTAAATCAACTCATGAATATATTGATCAGCTAACTGCAGAACATAATTCTAATAGTGTAGCTGGTTTCACAACTTCGTTAAAAACAAGACCAATTATTGTCGCTAAGATGGAAGAATTTATAAGAAACAAGCTAATTACAACGTATTCGTCTAGACTCTATAATGAATTTAAGACTTTTATTTGGAATAACGGAAAGGCACAAGCAATGCGATCAGAAAATGATGATTTAGTTATGTCTTTTGCAATTGGGTGTTGGATAAAAGATACGGTGTTTGTCGAAAACAAAAGAAAAATTGAATATCAAAAGGCTTGTTTAAATTCTATGTTTAAATCTGATAGTATAATTAATACATCTATATCAGGAATGAACGAATATAAGCCAATACAAAAATCTGATGAAATGAAAAAAAGTATAGATGAACAAGAAAACTTTATTTGGCTTCTTAAAGGATAAAATTAATGGCAGATCGTAAAAACAACCCAAGAAACCCCCTGTCTTCTTTATTTAAAAGATTGACAAAATTATTTTCAGGCCCAATTGTAAATTATAGAACTCAACTACCTAGAAAGGAAAAAAGAAGGCAACTAGACAAATATAAATTTCACTCTGCTAGTGGGAAACAATTTAAAAAAACATCATATGATCCTTTTGAAAATCTTACTGCTAATATCATGGCCAATCAAAATCGCATTGAAAGATATGGTGATTTTGAGCAGATGGAATATGAGCCAATTACTGCGTCCGCATTAGATATATATGCAGATGAAATGGCGACTTCAAGTGACTTGCAACCATTGTTAACAATTAAGTGCCCAAATGAAGAGATAAAAGAAATACTCGAAAGCGTATACCATAACGCAATGAATATAGAATTCAATCTTTTTGGATGGTGCCGCTCGATGTGTAAGTATGGTGATTTTTTTCTATATTTAGACATTGATGAAGAGATTGGTGTTAAAAATGTAATTGGCATGCCGGGTTCTGAAGTAGAGAGAGTCGAAGGTGAAGACAAAACAAATCCAAACTATGTTCAGTATCAATGGAATTCTGGCGGAATAACTTTTGAAAATTGGCAGATTGCTCATTTTCGTATTTTAGGAAACGACAAATATGCCCCATACGGAACGAGCATTCTGGAGCCGGCGAGAAGAATTTGGAGACAATTAAATCTTTTGGAAGATGCTATGATGGCATATCGTATTGTTCGTTCCCCAGAAAGAAAAATATTTTACATTGATGTTGGCAATATTCCACCGGAAGATGTTGAGCAATTTATGCAAAAAGCAATGACACAGATGAAAAGAAATCAAGTAGTTGACGCTGCCACCGGACGTGTTGACTTACGGTATAACCCCTTAAGCATTGAAGAAGACTATTTTATTCCGGTTAGAGGCGACTCTAGTACCAAAATCGATACCATCGCCGGGGGCTCATACACAGGGGATATCGATGATGTTAAATATCTAAAAAATAAATTGTTTGCCGCTCTTAAAATTCCTCAAGCATACCTTTTTAGGGGCGAAGGCGCGGAAGAAGATAAAACAACATTAGCTCAAAAAGATATTCGTTTCGCAAGAACGGTTCAAAGATTACAAAGAGCTGTTGTTACTGAATTGGAAAAAATTGGAATCATTCATTTGTTTACACTTGGGTATAGAGGAAGTGATTTAATTTCTTTCAGGCTTTCACTTAATAATCCTTCGAAGATTGCGGAAATGCAAGAATTGGAAAATTGGAAAACTCGATTTGATACAGCAGGTTCAGCTACTGAAGGTTTCTTTAGTAAGCGTTGGGTTGCGAAACATGTATTTAATCTTTCTGATGAAGAATTCATTCGTATGCAAAGAGAACTATTTTATGATAAGAAGTTTGAATCCGCCCTAGAAGCTGCTGGTGAAGAGGGGATAACAGCCGCGGCCGGTGGAGGATTAGAAGCAGGAGGAGAGTTAGGCGCCGATCTTGGCGCTGAAGAGCTTGGTGTCGAACCCGGCGCTGAAGAGCTTGGCGCTGAACCCGGCGCTGAAGCTGGCGAAGAAGAAGAATATGGTCTTTTGGCAGCCCCTCCTGGCAAAAGAGATGAAGATTGGTACAAAGTTAAAAGAAGAAATGATGGCAAAACTACAACTTCTAAATCTAAAGGCAAATGGTATACTCCAGTTCGCGCGGACAAAAGACAAGCTGGAGCAAGAAAAAGATCTTACAGAGCCAAATATTCAGATGAGACAGGCAGGAATACAAAAAGAAATGTTTTTAAGGGCGCAGGTGAATTAACTAGCCTAGGTAAGGGAATTTACGAAATACAAGACACTAATTATAATGATGAAGAAAACAAGATATTTAAAGTTCATCATGATGTTAAAAATTTAATAACTGAATTGGAGCAAAAAAATAATGAATCTAAAGATGAAGATAAAGCACAACAAGAAGCGTAATACGGCTTTTCTTTATGAAGTCCTTATTAGAGAATTATCACGATCAATAATGGAAAAAAATGAGCAACTAAAAAAAGAGCTAGCGTCGATTATTAATAAAGGCTTCAATAAAAAAACTACACTTCTCAAAGAATTAAATTTGTATAAGGCGTTATATGAAACTTCTGATGTACACCCACACCTAGCAGAGAAATTAATAACTGAAGTTAAAAAAGAACATTCAAAAATTGACAAGGACAAACTTTTTCTAGAACAGAGTAGTGTCATAAAACAAATAAATAAAATATTATCAAAATCTGTTTTCTCAAATTTTGTTCCCAATTATAAGAGCATAGCAACAATTTACCAAATATTTGATAACGAGTGTCCTGTTAAACAACGTGTTCTTTTGGAAAATGAGATAGTTAGAAAATTAATTTCCAATAAAAACCAAAAAGAAGGCAACATGAAGCCTATTGATAATATTGTTTTTCAAAGTTTTATAAACAAGTTTAATTTGGAATATTCCACAAAATTACTTGAAGAGCAAAAGCAAATGCTTAATAAATATATTTCTTCTTTCGTTGACAACGGACTTGAATTAAAAGTATATCTTAACGAGGAAATAGCCAGGCTTAAAAAAATTGTTAAAAATTCTTTAAGTTCGAAAGAGGTAAAAGATGATTCAGATATGACAGAGAAAACTAAAAAAGTTTTATTAACTCTCAGTAAAATGAAAAATGAAAATATTGATAAACGTTTAATTAACAAAATCTTCAAGATTCAAAAATTGGCAAAAGAGATTTTAGATTAATGGCAATTGTATTTAAAATAGAACAAGAGGAAGAACCACAAGTTGTTCTAAGAGTTGGCGAAGAAAGAAAGCCACAAGCTACAGTTTTACTTAATGCACGCAAAAGTATTGATGGGAATATCATGATCTTTGATCATATGGATATTGATATTGTATTAGTCCCAAGAACCAAAAAAATAGTCACTTTTTCAAAAGGAAGAAAAGTAACAAGTGATAAAGTTTATAAAACCCAAAATAGATTATTTGAGTTTCTTTCCAAAAAAGGAGTAATTGCACACGATTCAATCCAAGGGGGCAATGTGTATGGCTCCGTTGAAGCAAAACTGCTAGAATCGATAGATGAAAAAATAAATCCTTTTCACGTAGCTCTGTTTTTAATTGAGAGTTTTATGAAAGAGGAAAGGCCATATTTTGTCGACGAGTTTGAAGAAGAGGAAGAGTATCTTTTGAATCCTAGCGATGAAGATTCCACAGAACTTGGCGAAATACCTCACGAAGAAAAGAAAGGCTCTCTTGTTCCAGGGTGGGTCCGCGGCCCATATGGGATGACAACATTCTATAGGTATTAAAATGGAGTTAATATATTTTATTCTTTGTACCTATGGTTTAACGCAAATTTTGACCTATGGTTCAGTATTCGAAAAAATAAGACCTAAACACCATTTCTTCCATTGTCCAATGTGTATTGGATTTTGGGTTGGCGTGTTTTTAGTAGGAATAAACAAATATACAGAACTATTTATATTTGACAATAGTATTGCTAATTATTTCTTGTTAGGATGTTTGAGTTCTGGAACATCTTACATTTTATGCACACTATTTGGAGATAATGGAGTTAAACATGAATTCAAACATTTGGACAACTAATAAGTGGATGTTACAGCCCGTAAGGAGGTGTTGTAAAGGCGCCTGACTGTGCTTCTTATTGTTACAACAAACTAATAAAGGAGTTTTATCAAATGAAATTAACGAAAAAACAATTGAAAGGGATTATTAAAGAAGAGTTGCAAAATTTCTCTGGCAACATGTCAGAAAATCTCGGCGCGCAACAGGATATTTCGCATGCGGTGGGCAACCTAGCTGAGATTATTGTAACACAAATTGAGATGCGAACTGGGAAAACCACTGATTTAGATATCATTGCGAACCCGATTCTGCAAGTTGCAATGGATCTTTTGAAGGGTGAAACCCCCGGAGGCCGTTTCCTGCCTCCTGATTCCCCCCCGGTATAAATCACAAGGATATTAATTAAATGTCAAAACTACTATTAAGGGAATACTACGAACTTTGTGAAGGTGGCGTTTGCCAAGACTTTCTAACTGAAGCCGAAAAGAAAATGGTTAAAGAAGGTCATGTGTTCCTTAGTGGTATTATGCAAAGGGCGGACGCGAAAAATGGCAATGGTCGCGTATATCCCAGCCCCATCTTACAAAGAGAAGTACAAAACTACACAAAGCTTGTAAAAGAAAGAAGAGCATTAGGCGAATTAGATCACCCGGATGAGTCAGTTATTAATCTTAGAAATGCTTCCCACCTTGTAACAGAAGTTTGGTGGGACAATGATGCTGTAATGGGCAAAATTCAAGTACTCAACACTCCTTCAGGCCAAGTGTTAAAAGAGCTTGTTAATGCCGGCGTTAAACTTGGAATTTCTTCTAGAGGAATGGGCTCAGTTACCGAATCTAACGGAGATACAATCGTTGAGGATGATTTTCAATTGATTTGTTTTGATATGGTTTCTGAGCCTTCAACGACTGGTGCGTATATGACACCAAGACATCTTCATGAAGGCGCTGTGAAAGGCGTATTCACAAAAGCAGATAGAATCAATCGCGCATTAAACGATGTACTAAAAGGAGAAAGCGATAAGTGAAACTAACAAAATCACAACTTAAACAAATCATCAAAGAAGAACTTGAAAAGGCTATTCAAGAAACTAAATCAGTAGTAGTAAAATTAGAACAACCAACAACAGTCCCCGTTCGTGTAAAAAAATCAGCCCGGGCCGGCGACGGAGATGAACGATTTCATTTGACCACTCAGCAAGAAAATATGTTGGGCCCGGGCCTTAAACCAAATACTCCTGGCGAAGTACTAGAAGAAGAATGGCTGGCCGCGGATCAACCAGATCACCCCGGAAGTGTAAAGTTTATGTGGCCGAGAGGTGTCAAAGGCGCCGGCAAACGGAAGGTGAGGCTGATACAAAAAAAATACTTAAGGCCAGACTGGATGGTGTCCGGAGAAACAGAATGAAAAAATCAGAACTCAAAAAAGTATTAAAGCCGCTTATTAAAGAATGCATTCAAGAAGCCATTTTAGAAGAAGGCCTATTGTCTACTGTCATTTCTGAAGTTGTAAAAGGTCTAGGGACCACACAGCAATTAGTTGTCGAGCAAAAACAAGAAAACGATAACGAAATTAGACAATTACAATTGCAAGAAAAACAAAAGAGAACACATAAAATGAGCGAAACCAGAAAAAAAATGTTAGATGCAATTGGGCGCGATTCTTACAATGGTGTTGACTTGTTTGAAAATACAGCACCACTAACCAGAGCTGGCAACCCAGCTGCAAGTGGAGCGCCCCAAGGGGCCCTTTCTGGGCTCGAGCCAACTGACGCCGGCGTTGATATATCAAGGTTTGCCGGTAAAGCCAACATCTGGAAAGCACTAGCTAAGGGATAAACAATATGAAATCAGTTAAGGTTGAGGTAGCAGTTAGAAGGGAGGAGCATATTGACAGAGCTTTAAAAAGATTTATGAAAAAAATCAAAAAAGAACAAATACTTGAAGACTTTCGTGATAGAATGTATTACGAGAAACCATCTGAAAAAAGAAACAAGCTTAAAAAGCGAATAAAAGCTTTAAATAAGAAGATTAAACAACAACAAGACACTAATTAATTAAGGAATGGAGTGAAAAATGGCTTTTAATTATAGATCAGGATTAGGACACGCAGCTGCTTATTTGGCCGCCGGTCGGCCATATTTAACAGGCTCGGAAAGTATGGGCCATCCTGGTAATACGCACAAAATTGAATTTGGAGCTGTTACACGCTCAATTACTGTAGTCGCATCCGGATCGAATTCGGTCATTAGAATACATTTTAAACCTACAGGGTCTTATAATACGGAGCAAGGCGTAATGACTGGTCGCCATTATGTTACTTTAGATAGTGATGAAGACTCGGTTACATTTAACGTTAAGTGCAAAGAAATTTATTTAACCAATGTCCAGTGTGATATTTCAAAAAATAGTGCGTATCAACTTTTTGCAGAATTAACGACAATCGATACTGGCGATATGTATGCATTAACAGGTTCTGGAATAACGGCTTAAGGAGAATTGAGAAATGGGAAATTTTGGCGGCGGCGGTGGTTTTTCAAGTAGCCCAGCGGATCAAGAGGGCCCAGTTAGTTTCGGTTCAGAAACAACTGATGTACATCAGGTTACAGGTTCATTCAGTATTAGTGGAGATATTGCCGGTAAGCCTGCTGCTAATATGGGAGCTGTCACTGGCACAACGTTTTTATCGGCTGGAGATGTAGATTTCACTGCCGGAACTACAAATGTGGGTTCTGTTACCGGATCCGGCCTTTATATTTATACAGGCGAGATGACTGTTGGTGCTAATGCCGACATGGGTCAAGTTATTTTAACTGGTTCTTTGCAAGGTTCCGCCGTAACTGGTTCAGGTTTCAAGACCGCGGCCCATGGCCCTGAACTCGGTTTCTCCGGGTCCTACCACAGCGATAAGAAACGTTATTATCGTACTGGTAGCTCAGCAGATGATACTGGACAGGCTGTTTTTGAACGAAGTGGTCAAATTCACTTTACCTGTACTAGTGAAGTTGCTAATAATGGTGAATTTTATACGTCTGTGCATAATTATGCCGGCGTGCTTAAAGCCACAGACAATGTGATTGTAAACATAGTGGAGCAAACTGGTTCGGCCGATAACCCTGTTGGCGGTGGTTCTCTTGGACCCTCTCAAGTCTCCGTGGCGCGCCCATCAATAGCAGATTACGATGGAGCTGTTTACATTAGCTTTACTTTTACGAACATAAGAGGTACTAAACAAAATCCTAATGAGTTCGTTGTATTTAACTGGACTGCGATATAAAAAATCTATGGTTTAATAACATGGCATTTACTAATGCAACACACTATTTATTATGAATTGACTATATCAGGAGATTTATTATGTCAGATATGTTAGAACAGGCCATTGTTGATGCAGATGCACTTAAAGAAGCCGCATTAAAAAATGCGGAAACAGCAGTTTTGGAGAAATATTCTGGAGAGATTAAAACTGCCCTAAATAGACTTTTAGAACAACCTTTGCTTCCAGGTGATCCAGATGAGCCGCTTCCAGGTGAAGAGGGAGAAGAACCTTTAGATCTTGGTGCTGAAGGGCCGATGGACGATCCACTCGCCGCCCCGGATCTGGACTTAGGTTTGGAAGAAACCACGGAGCCAGTTGAAGACGAATTTCCTAATTTAAAAATGACACATACAGATGGCACTGATATCTGCATTGGTGGATGTCCAGATGAAGAACAAATGGTAGAAATTGATTTAGACAGGTTAGCCGAAGCTTTGAATTTAAAAGATGAAGAATTGACAGAAGACGAAGAAATAGATCTCGAAGAATCTGAAGACGAAGAAATAGACCTCGAAGAATCTGAAGAAGACAAAGTTGATTTAACGGAAGAAGAACTAGCTTCTATTTTCGAAAAATTAAAAGTCGACGCAAAAAATGTGCCAACTGGACAACCAGGCGGCGGATCAAACGAAACTCTTGATAGAGATAATGAAGAAGTGGCTCTTTCTGAAGACGAAGAAGAACTAGAAGAAGATGAAGAAAAGGAAAAACTCGAAGAATTAGTAAAAAAACTTCAAAAAGATAAAAAATCACTTTCTAAAAAGAGTAAAGAATATAAGAATATGCTTATGATGTTGAAGGAAAAACTTGATGAAGTAAATCTTTCAAATGCTAGGCTGTTGTACACGAATCGTGTGTTGGGTAGCACCTCCCTGAATGAGCGACAAAAAAATAATATTGTCGAAGCTCTGTCCAAGGCTGATTCGGTTGAAGGGGCTAAAGTAATCTATGATACTCTTCAAAGCGCAGTGGGTAGTTCGCGCAAGCGTCCACCAAAATCACTGAGCGAAGCAGTGAAAAAGAACTCTTCAACGATATTGTCTTCTCGCAAAGATGAGAAACAATATAATTCCGTCTCCAATAGATGGAAAACTTTAGCAGGTATTAAATAAAAGGAGATTAAAAATATGTCTGTTTTAGAAAAATTAACTGAAGGCATTGTTAATAGGGATCTACAAAAGGAAGGTGCTGCTCTACTAAATAAGTGGGAAAGAACTGGTCTTTTGGAAGGCCTTAATAATGCCAACGCTAAGAGCAATATGGCTCTTTTACTTGAAAACCAGGCCAAGGAGCTTCTTCGTGAGAATAGCTCCATGGCTGTTGGTGATGTAGAAGGTTTTGCCGCAGTGGCGTTCCCAATCGTACGCCGCGTATTTGGGGGTCTTATCGCTAACGATCTTGTATCAGTTCAGCCGATGAGTCTTCCTTCCGGTCTTATCTTCTTCCTCGACTTCCAGTTCGATAGAGCTAGAGGTGGTGGAGCTGCTAACGATTCACTGTATGGTGGTGGTGTTGTTGGTCAGCAAATTACTGGCGGTATGAACCTAGGCGGTGACGGTAATAAAAACGCTGAAAAGAGTTTTTATAACTTGAATAATGGATATTCTTCACCTACTGGTTCATTGACGCTTCAAGCCGCGTTTACTGTTGTTGCTTCGGGTACCGTTGGTACTGATGATGCAGATGCGACTGTTACCGCTGCAACTTTGGGTGGTTCTGCGATCAAAACCTCCCTCAACAAGCTAGTACGTTACGATCCCGATCTTTCTGGTACTCTTGTTGTTGTAGCTACGGTTCCTGGCCACGCGAACTATACACAACTTAATCGTAATAATCTTATTACTATTAATGTTACGTCTGGTTCTGCAACTTCCGCCTTGGAAGAGGACAAAGCTATTCTCGTTCGTCGATTGACAACGATGGTTGGTGCCACTTCGGCACGTGCCACCGACAAAGTAGCTGCTCTTGATCCTACCGATACGGGTACGTCAATTGTTGTTGTATTCAAGGATGGTACACGTCAAGATGGCAACCTTGATGGTAGTCAAAGCGCCGGCTTAAGCGCGGCGAGCACGAAGACAGAAGTCAACGAGGCTGCGAAAGTTATTACTTTCGCTGAAACCGATGATTTTGGAGGTTCAGCAGCTGCTGGTACAACCAACGCAATCGGTGCTGTAGTTGCACAGACCACGTGGGGACTTGAGAATAATCCCAATATCCCTGAAATCGACATCAAAGTCGATAGTGTGTCCGTCACGGCGATCACTAAGAAGCTCAAAGCTAAGTGGACTCCTGAATTAGGTCAGGACCTCAATGCTTATCACAATCTCGATGCCGAGGTTGAGCTTACTGGTATCCTTTCTGAGCAAATTGCTCTAGAAATTGATCGCGAGATTCTCAATGATCTCGTTACTGGTGCGACTGCTGATACGCTTTACTGGTCACGCCGCCCGGGTAAGTTCCTTAATCGTAGCAATGGCACTCCAATTGAGGGTCTTGTAGCGAACGAGAGCTTGCTTGGTGCTGACTTCACCGGCACAGTGTCTGAATGGTATGAGACTCTTGTTGAGACAATCAACGATGTTTCTGCTGCTATTCATCGTAAGACACTTCGCGGCGGAGCCAACTTTATCGTGGTAGGTCCCGAGGTAGCTAATATCCTCGAGTTTACTTCCGGTTTCCGTGCTGATGTAACAGGTGATACTGACAGAGGCACAGTTGGTTCTGTGAAGACTGGCAGTCTTAGCAAGAAATGGGATGTATACGTAGATCCCTACTTCTTGAGAAATGTTGTCCTTGTTGGTCGCAAGGGTGGTTCATTCCTCGAGAGTGGATATGTATACGCTCCTTACGTACCTCTCCAGGTAACGCCTACTATCTTCGGTGTAGAAGACTTCGTGCCCCGCAAGGGTGTCATGACTCGCTATGCCAAGAAGATGGTACGTCCTGATATGTACGGTCTTGTAGTAGTGTCCGACATACTTGGTTAATATTTAAATTAACCTTTTTATGGAAAACCCCAGTTTGGCTTCGGCTGGACTGGGGTTTTCTATTTTCCAAAACTATTTATAGTGTATAGGAGAATTTCATGAATGGCCGCCACCACTCTTACACCAAAAAGCAATATCAGCGCAGTGAGATTGCCAGCTACTGGTTCAACAACGAACGTGACCACAACTGCAGTCCCATTTGGGGTATATCTGTCTTCAATAGATTTTCTTTCGGGTGCTGTTGATCAGGTTTCATACACATATAGAAAATTAGGTGGCGACGTATTAGATGTTGAATTAACTGAAAAAAATGTCTATACTGCTTACGAAGAGGCAGTATTAGAATATTCATATATAGTTAACATACATCAAGCAAAAAATGTATTGTCAGATTTGCTTGGGAATACAACTGGAACTTTTGATCAGGACGGTAATTTAAAAGCTAGCAGCCTATCATCAAGCTTGAGCGGCACAAATGTGGCCCTTAAATTTCCTCAAGTTAGATTTGAATATGCCAGAAGACTTTCACAAGGTGTCGCAAGTTTGGTTGCCGTAGGTGGGAACGAAACGGAATATTCAGCTTCATTCACTACAGACACAGATGTGCAAGATTATGATTTGCAAACTGTAATATCAAGTTCAAGTAATTTTCAAACAACAAATGCTTTAGTTGGCAACAATAAAGTTACTATTAAACAAGTTTATTTTAAAACACCACAGTCTATGTGGAGATTTTATGGATATTATGGTGGATTAAACACAGTGGGCAATCTTCAAAACTATGGTCAGTGGGCAGATGATTCACAATTTCAAATTATTCCTGTTTGGCAAAACAAACTTCAAGCAAAGAGTTTTGAATCTTCAATTTACACGAGAAATTCTCATTATTCTTATGAACTCAAAAATAATAAATTAAGAATATATCCTTTATCGACGACTGTTGGTCCTAGAAAGATGTGGGTTAGATTTACAATAAAGAGAGATGCGTGGGAGGATCATAGCGACAGGCAAACAGGCACAGATGGCATTAATAATATGAATACTCTTCCATTTGCCAATATACCTTACGAGAATATAAATTCAATTGGAAAGCAATGGATTAGAAGGTTTGCTTTAGCTTTAGCAAAAGAAATGCTAGGCCAAATTAGAGGCAAGTTTACTACCATGCCCATACCTGGAGAATCTGTAACATTAAATCATAGTGAGTTGCTAGGTCAAGCAAAAGAAGAAAAAGAAAAATTAAGAGAAGAACTAAAGACAACACTAGACGAGTTAACGTATGCGAAATTAGCCGAACAAGATGCTAACAAATCTGAATCAGTGTTTAAATTGAATAAGTTGACACCATTCCCAATTTTTGTAGGTTAATAAGAAACAATGTCCAAATGGAAACAACCAGAACAGCCACCGCCTCCGTTATTTACTGGCGAGAAAGAACGGAATTTGGTCAAGCAAGTCAACGATGAGTTGATTGAAAGGGTTATTGGCCAACAAATTTTGTACTATCCTATAAGTCTAGAGCACACAAATTTTCATCCGTTATATGGAGAAGCTATTGAAAAAACATTCTTGCCGCCAATTCGTGTTTACGCGCTGGTTAAGTGGGAAGAATTACAAACATCATGGATGGGTAACGTTGGAATTGATAAAAAAGCAGCGATAAATATACATTTTCATAAAAGAAGGTTAACTGAAGATCAAGATCTCTATGTTCGAGTTGGAGACTTCGTTTCGTATGGAGAGATATACTATGAAATTGTTAACTTAAGTGAGCCGAAACAGTTGTTTGGACAACCTCAACATCGTATGGAAATATCAGCAAAGTGTATTAGGGCACGCGAGGGTCTTTTCAATGCCAAGTGATAAGAGTTACACAGGAATTTCGGATCCGAAAATATTAGAAGAGCGACTTGTTACTCCGTCTACATTTGAGACTATTGATGGCGCCTTGTTGGAGCTTTTAGATGATGGTTTTAATATTTTTTGCACAACAAATGAAGGGTGGAAAAAAGTTCCAGTTATTTGGATGACGTCTGAAAGAGCATTTCAAGTTAAAAATAATCAAAACTTACGAGACTCTTCTGATTCAATAATTTTACCAGTCATTACAATTGAAAGGACGTCTATTGATAAAAATCCAGAAAAAAAAGGCATCTTTCAAGCGAATATTCCGCCTACATTTGATAAAAAAGGCGGTTCAATTACAATTGCTAGGAGAATAAATCAAAATAAAACCTCAAAATATGCAAACGCAAACGCTTTTGATAAAAGGGGGCAAATCAATTTTCCTAAAGAAAATAAAAGAGTTGTTTATCAAACAATGTCGATTCCGATACCCGTATATGTGGAAGTCAATTATAGTGTAATATTAAGAACTGAATATCAACAGCAAATGAATGAGATGTTGACGCCATTTATAACAAAAACCGGAGGTATAAACTACACTGTCGTTAAAAAAGATGGCCACAGGTATGAAGCGTTTATTCAACAAAGCTTTTCGCAAGAGAATAATAATGCGAATTTAGAGGCAGAAGAAAGAACGTATAAAACTAAGATTGATATCAAAGTTTTAGGATATTTAATAGGAGAAGATAAGAATCAGGAACAGCCAAAAATTGTTATTAGAGAAAATGCAGTGGAATACAAAATCCCCAGAGAGAGATTTGCCACCGAGGACGAACTTGAACATATTGGCAAAGAAGGGTTTTATAGAGAGAGTTAATATTTTTTATAAAATGGGTTTTCGAGCATTTGTTAACTATTTATATAAGAATATAACCATTCATTTAGAAGGAGAATATAAGCATGGCACAAGGACCAGAAAGCAAATTTAAATTTGTATCACCAGGCGTTTTTATTGACGAAATTGATAATTCTCAAATTATTAGACAATCGGATAGAGTTGGACCAGTAATAATTGGAAGAACCTTGCGCGGACCAGCAATGAGGCCAGTGCAAGTGCAATCTTTTTCTGAGTTTGTTGAGATTTTTGGCGAACCAATTCCTGGTGGAAGAGGTGGTGACGTATGGAGAGAAGGTAATTTTACCGCCCCTACATATGCAGGATATGCTGCCCAAGCTTGGCTTAAAAATAATTCTCCACTAACTGTTGTTAGACTATTAGGCGCGGAGCATTCTAACTCAACTTCGGATGGTAAGGCCGGCTGGGATATGGGAAATGTCTCAATTGCCTCCTCCGGTGAAGGCGGAGCTTATGGACTATGGGTAATAGACGTAGCCAACGCGGCCACGTCCGCGGTCGCACCAGATGGGACGACCGGCCGCCAGGTTACAGGAGCCCTAGCTGCAGTCTTTTATCTTAAAAGCGACTACAACAT
>Ga0114908_1000530_pt1 | contig 21315 bp, 22 predicted proteins | sample MalvireepMed_s17_FD_87292 | JGI IMG/M metagenome (GOLD analysis project Ga0114908, IMG submission 87292) | Marine viral communities from the Global Malaspina Expedition - Malaspina viral metaG DeepMed_s17 | ecosystem: Environmental > Aquatic > Marine > Oceanic | place: Mediterranean Sea... | reverse complement strand
TATCGAGCCTTCAAGAAGAAGGCGACCAACAGCCCCTCGAGCAGCCCCTACAAGAAGAAGGAGGGCTGGCGCTACAGACGTTGCCGGAACCGCAAAGCGCAAACCAACTACTCGTGGCAAGGGTCGTAAAACAGTCGTCAAGGGTGGCCGGGCACGACCAACTCGAAAGCCTCCAGCCGCGCAACGGCGTGCAATAAAAACTGGTCAGGCAGGACGCACAGCAAGAGCGCGAAGAAAGAGTGCGCTCTAGTACGATTCCCTTTTAGACAGAAGGAGCGAAATGACTGGCAAGGATAAAGCCCTCGAGCAGGCTGAAGAGATCTCCCGTCTCCGGCAGATGGGCATGCGAAACGCAGCACAACCTGTCGGCCCTATGGACGTTAGTTCCGAAATAGCCGGGGAAATACGCGTCGCGACAGATCCCAATCTTCGGAAGATTGCTATTACATGCAGCAACTGCAATAACGGCCCCGTCCGACATCAGCATCTCCTGAAGATGGATACCGGCGCACTCGGATGTCTCGTGCCCGAGTGTAACTGCCGCGTCTACGTCACGGTAGTAAACGAGAAGCGCAATGGGTAACTACGTACGCTGGCACTTCGAATGTGATGCCTGTTCTACAACGCGCACCGACAAGGAAGACTTCGGAGGCGATAGCGCAACGGTCAGAAATGTACAGTTGCCATATGGCTGGTCAAGAATTGGAGCTTTTCTGGTTTGCGAGAAACATACTATTAGCAAGGAACAGGTAACAAAATGGCTAAAGCAGCCAAGTCAATCGTTATAACTGGGTTCAAAGACCTCAAAGAAGCATTCGCAAGAGGCCAGTTATCTCCAGCCGATTGCCATATGCTGGCCGACGAGATCTTGCTCTCAGCTGTCGATGAAGAGGTCCAGGAAATGTACAAGACCGCCATTGGAATCAACAGTTCTGAGTCGGAGTTGGTCAATCCTGACAACCGTTGCAAAGGGTCTGGAACCGTTGGATCTCCAACCATGCTCACGCAGAACTTCGAGGGAGTATGCAACCACTGCTACCGCACGTTGAATCTCAATGCCTTCGGGTTCCTCGTAGAACACGAGAAGGGCAGAAAACTGGTGAAAGCATGAGCTGTAAAGGCTCAGGCAAAGAAAAGATCGCGGGGGAATGGGTCGTCTGCCCCGTCTGTTTCGAACGACTTAAGACTGGCAATCCCGGGTACCTGGCGAAAGCAGTAATCACGGTGCCAGAGCATGACAGAGAATCCGCCGGGAAACACCGGGCTTTCCAGATACGAGGCGGAATGTATAACTGATTTCCCGGCTTCGGCCGGTGGGAGAGCGGCGTCTCCGTGAGGATCGCCAGGGTTTACGTCTTGCTAGTCCCGCCCGTCTAAACTCTCCCATTTCACAAGGAGTAAAGAATGAAACTCTGGGACGCTCTCGACCTCGGTAGCGTATGTGACGTCGATGACGCCAACGCTGGTGAAGTTACCCTCGTGTGGCCGTGCGGCCTGCGGATCAAGAAGGAAGAGGCACAGTCAGAGATTCATCCCGTATCCACAGCAGTCGTTCACAATGCACACTTCAACCACCACCATGAGAACCACCCCGAGCGCGACTGGAAGCTGATCGTATCAGTGCTGGAAGTGTCGATGTCTCCCGGTGCGCCGTTCGAAGATCGGGCGACAGCCAGTTGCGACTGCAAGATAGTCAAAGAGGTCGAAGAGGCAATGGCCGGTGCCTGATAAGGTGCCAGGGAAAAGCTGGGTTGATCAGACCGCTTCACGTAACCCGAAAACAAGCGTGCCTCCGAAGATGTTCGAATACTCGAAACTCAAGGCAGAGACGCTATATCGAAGGGTCTGGGAAGCATGCCCTGGATGGGATACGTGGCCCACAGAACTCAAGCAGGTATTCGTACTGCTGCCCATCTGCGGGTCGATCGAATCCATCTGCTCGCAACTCGGACTCAAGCCAGAAAAGATAGAAAGGCAGATCGAGCAGTCGCAGACCTTCCAGACATCCCTGAAGGAATACCTGCTTTTCGGCGATTACCCGAAGATCAAGTCCCAGAGATCAAGGCCCGGTACCGAGAAACGACTCAGGCACGCAGATCTCGAAGCCGTCTTCACCATGGAGATGGCAGTCCTCGCAGGAGTGAAACTGTCCATGAACGGCACCGCAGCCCACATGACCAGCCTGCTCAAGCAATCAGGAACGCTGGAACGAGTACCCGGCCCGGGAGCGTACGATGATGAAGATGAAGGCGACGCCCCAACCAGCACCAGCAAGGCACGTCCATTGCAGACATTCGACAGGAAGTCAGTAGCATAATGACACTTCCGGCAGGCGTACAGACCGTAATCCCACAGGGCTACTTCCCCCTTCCATGGCAACGAGAACTCCACGAAGCAGACTGCCTGGTCAAGTGGTGCTGGGCCTCCCGGCGATCAGGGAAGTCCCGGGCCGGCGTACAGGAAGACCTCGCCAATATCATGGAGGCAGCTGAGACTTCGTATATTCACAGGTGCGAGACGAAGGACTGCCCAATTCCTGATGGCCTCGATCTTACCGATACCCTCGTCCCGGCAATCCACGTCTGGACAGTCGCGCCAACCCGCGCCCAGATGCGGCAGGTCTGGAACGAGATGAAAGAGTTCATCCCCGGGTACATGGTTCGCAAGCCAACCCAGCGAGGTGGCCGGGGTGGCCCCGTCACCGGGTTCAAGGAAGATGACTTCACCGTCTGGCTCGATATGAAAGATGAACAGGGCAACTGGCTCGACGTTCCCCGCCAATCCGTCTACTGGGAGATGAAGTCAGCCGATAACGTCGAAGCCCTCCAGACCGTGGGTGTCGACTTCCTCCACATCGTAGAGGCCCAGGACATCAAGGAAGCTGCATGGAACAAGCTCGAACCCATCCTGACTTCCGCCGGTCGACTCGGGCGCGCCATGATCGAAGGCATCCCCCCACGATCACGAGCGCACTGGTTCTCGAAGGGATACCGGTTCGCCCAGGAGAATCCGTCTGATCTGGAAGCAGCGTTCCACGCCGAATACACCGATAACTACTTCCTCACCAAGCAGCAGTTGAAGCAGATCGAGAACCGCAAGGAACGTATGCCTATCGCCAACTGGGAACGCATGTACATGGCAAAGCAGGATTCCGAAGGTGACGGCTTCTTCAGGGGTGCAGAGAGAGCAGCGAAAGGCTACGAGCGGTCCGAACCTGAGAACGACATCTACTACGTGGCAGGCCTCGACCTCGCACGCTCACAGGACGAGACAGTCCTGATCATCAAGGACGGCAAGACCTCCGAGAGCGTATCCAAGCTGGTCATGTCGCGCATCGGGTGGGAGACTCAGGAAGAGGCGATTCTCCTCGAATGCCAGAAGTGGGGAGTCCAGCGACTACAGATCGACTCGAACAACATCGGGGACGTTATCGCCGATCACCTCCTCAGTGCAGGACTCCCTGTAGAGCGGTTTAAGTTCACAGCCCAGTCGAAGAAGAACCTCTTCGATAACTACGCCGTAGCCCTCGAGAAAGGGCGGGTGGTTTTCCCGGCAGAGTGGCAGAAACTCGTGAACCAGCTAGAATCAATAGAGGACTACGAGTCAGGGAATCTTGTATTATTCCGTACGGTAGACGGTGGTCACGACGACTGGGTTGACGCTGAATGTCTCGCTCAATGGGTCTGCGATCCCGACGAGCAAGAGGAAATTCTCGAAGGGCAGATAGTGTCAACAATCCGTACAATGACTCCTATAGGACAAATCGGGCGTAGCGGTGCAGCCACCAGGATCCTGCGGGAGCGCAAGATCGGCAGGGTGGATGCAATAGTTAACGGTGAGCCTGTGGAGTTCTAACTTGGTTTCAGCCGACCTGATTCAGAAGGCCGCAGATTCTTCCGGCGCGTCCAGCATGTCGCAACTCCTCACCGGCACCGGGGCGACAGGACAACTGGCCCACGAGGAATCGGTACGACTCCTCCGCGCCAATCCCATCGAAGAGCCTCCGTTCACTCTCGAGTGGGTGCGCGATACTATCGGCTACTACTCGAACATCTTCTCCCGGTTCCATCGCAACTGCAGAACCGCGGACGTATTCTTTCTCAACGATTTCGACTTCGAAGTGCCCGAAGACAGTACGAAGGTACGGCTGGGATCCTTCCATTCCGTGATCGATGTCCTCACTTCCCACGTATCAGCTGAGTTCATAGATAACGAGGTACCGCCCCCGGGTCCGCGTGGCCGCGCACGAGCAGAGAAGATCTCCAAGTTCCTCGACGGCATGCACCACATGATCGAGCAGAACACCCCGGTCAGGCGAACCATCGCACAGCAGATTGGGATGTACGACACCACCTTCGTAAAGATGGAGTTCGACTCGTCACAGTGGGGCGAGTTCCCCGACGTGCCCGATGAGGGCGAAGACGACTCCGAATACAAGGAGCAGGTCAAGGAAGAACTCAAGCGACGCCACGTTCACTTCCCAATCATTGCCGAAGTTATCAACCCGCAAGAACTCCTGTGGGACACCTCGTCACGCACCCCTCGATGGGTGATCAGGGGTGCCGAGATGGAGGCCGCAGACGTTCACGCCATGTACCCCGAATGGAAGAACCCCATCCTCCATGGCACCGTCAAGTTCGTCGAGGTGTGGACATCCACCCACGCCGCATATATCGCAGATGGCCGATGGGCCATGGCCCCACGTCGGCACGGCTACCACATGAACCCCCTGGTCCAGTTCGAAGGCCTCCAGGGACTCAAGACCGTCGGGGGCAAACCCGAGAACCGGTGGCGAGGAATCGGCCACGGCCTCTGGGACATGCTTCGCGCAGAGTCGCAGTTGATGTCGCACTATCTCACGCTGGTGGGGAAGTCCACCTGGCCTACAGAGGACTTCCGGGGGCCACCGGCACTAACTGCGCGCACCATGGCAGAGTACTCATCATCTCCCGGCGCGAAGAACTACATGCCACCGTCAGTTACGAAGGAGGTCGCGGAGGTCGCAGAAGCACCGACTACTATCCTGACGGCCTACGAGATGCTGGGGTCTGCCATCGAAGCAGATACCATCTCGAAGGTTGCCAAGGGGCAGCGACCCACCGGAGTCTCCACCGGTTACCAGTCAGCCGTACTCACGGGAGTGGCATCGCTCAAGTTCGGGCCGGTTAAAGAAGGCATGCAACGTGGACTCCAGAAGCTGAACGAGCTGGGGCTACACATCGTCGAGAACGTCATGCGTGACTCCATCACCGTATGGGGGAAGAGTGAAGGCGGGCTGTTTGATGCACGACTCACCCCGCGTGAGATCAACGGGCATTACATCTCGATCGTCAAGATCAACACCGTCTCGCCAGAAGAGGCAGAGCGGAAACTCAATACGTGGAAACAGATGTGGATCGACGGCTTCGTCGACTGGTCAAGCGCACTGCGTAACGCCGGAGTGAACAACCCACTCGAAGTCATCGCAATGCGCTCGGCAGAGGATCTCGAACAAATGCCCGAGATCCAGCAGGCATTCGGCCTCATTGCATCCGAGTCACTGGGGTCGATCTCGCAGGCTCTTGCTTCTATCGGGGCCGACCCCGGTTCAGCAGAAGAGATCCAGGGTCTTGCTGCACAACTGAGCGGCGGGACAGGCCAGTTCACCTCAGGCAACCAGCCGCCGCAGTCTCCCGGCTCCGAACGCTCACGAGTAGACACCAGCACGCAACCGGTGCTGCCAGGTTCGCTTCGTGAGCAGGGCTTGATCGGGCGGCAACAGGCTGGTCCTCGCACCGGCCCGCAGCGCATACCGGGTGGTGACCTGCCGCCGGGTATCGGACAGAGGACGCCAATTTAATGCCCGAGTCACAACAGACCATGCTGCGTAAGCGCACCATGGAGATATTCAACGATAATGCGAAGCAGAAGATACTCATGATCAATGAGTTTGGGAAGGCCACGCAGTCTCTACCGAAACCCGAAATCAAGACGCGTAAGCGGTTGGCCCTACTGCCGCCGGGAGTGAACAATGCCACATAGTCAAAACCACGTTCCGGGTATATCAGAGTATTTGTCGGGGGGTTTGTCGGGGGTTCCGTCTCCACCTCCACCACCAACTCCAGGAGGCATATTGTCGAGGGTTTCGCCTCTAGAAGAAGGCCGAATTCCGGTTCCGCCTCCAGCGCCAACGGGCGCACGCGCTATAGGAACTCAGAGTCCGTTCGGTGGGTACAATGAGGGCCGTGGCCCAACGCGTAGCGCCACGCCACCGGGAGTGCCTGCTCCTGAACTCTTTAGGGGCGCAGGCAGGGATTTCGGGTGGGGGGCTGGCGCTCATGGAGCAAGCGCAGCGCGTGGGCTAACTCTTGAAGATCGCCTTGCCGGGGCACGTTCAGGTGACTTTGTAGGTAGTTCGTCTCCCGGTGCGGAAGCGGGCTGGGGAATGGATCCAACCGTCGGTGAGTTTTCTGATCCCAACAGGTACAGCGTCCCTTCATTTGAATTGTTCAATCCCGAGGGAATCGAAAAACTTGCACCAGGCCAACTTATGTACCAGGGGGGAGACTGGCCGGTGGCGGCGAATGTCAGTGGCGTTGGTGAGGAGCCGGGCGTACTGGACGCGCAAGCCCGGCTGCTTGGCGGGGGTGAGGATGAAGAAGATGTACGCAACTTTGAAACCGAGCATCTAGCACGCCTCGCGAAAGAGCGCGCAGACAACGCGCTGAATGTTGATGTAGTCGAACTCGGAAAGGGTGTTGATTCCAACAACGATGTAAGCCCCGGGGTCGACGATACGCACCAGCATACTGCTGCAGAACTATCTGAGATCCAGGCCTATATGGACACCATGACAGCGTTCGAGTACACCACCGAAGGGTTCCCTCCAGCCCCACCGTTCCACTTACTGCGTACTCACAATCAGTACGACAAGGTGGTTGTGCTAAACCCTGATGGGTCACAGTCCGTGAAATGGGAGAAGATAATAGGTTCAACTTACGATCCGGTGTCTCAGAGTATCCTGGATGCCTACAACGATAAGATCACACAAATCAATATCAAGCGGGCTGGGGTACACACCCGCGCCGAGGCCGAACTTGATCGCCAGAATAAACTTCAGCAATCGTTCATCACAAGCCTGCCCCAGTTACTTGACCCTAAAACCTTTGGTTTGCTGGCAGCATCAGGGATGTCGATACAGGATCTAATCGGCGGCATGACTGGTGGCATGGATCTTCCCGCGGGAGTCGGAGGCGCTATACAGCCTGACACACCAACACAGGTTGAGGATTTCCTCAGGGGAGGGACTCCTGGTGCGCCGCCTACAGGATTCCCGGGATCTGAAGGGCTACCAGCGGATATACCCGGTCAGTTCGATGAGGGCTTTGGGATAGAACCCGCCAATGTGCCTTATTCCGAACCGGAGCCTCTCTTTGGTGAGGACTTCGCTATTCCAAACCAGAACCTCGCCAACTTCAACATGCTGTCGCCATCGGAGCAACAATGGGTACTTGGTTCAGCTGCGGCAACAGGCCTGACGCCAGAGCAAGTGATGCAAAGGTTCGGGTCATTCACTCCAGCGGGAGTGGGTTTCGCGGGTAGTACGATTGCATGACGCAGCAAGCCTTATTCGAACAGGTTAGAGAGAACCAGAGACGCAGACGGGCAGCGCGTACGCCAAATCGCCCTCTTCGTGGGTCTTCGCAAGGAGATCCTGCAGCTGCGTTCGCCCTTCGCAAGCGGCTAGAAGCCGCCAGGATTGCACAGACACTACCGGTACAGACCCCTCCGCTTCCCAGACGTGAAGTACCGACCATCCCGGCCGGGGTTCCTACCGCTCCTGAGGAACCCCGGCCGGGATTCCTCAGCCAGCTGAAAGACTTCGCCTTTACCCCGCTTATTCCAGAGAGCGCAGTCGACGCGCTCAGTAACGTGCCTGTTATCGGACGGCCACTGAATCTCGCCGGCGAAGTTGTGCAGGAACTATCAACTCCATTCGACATCGCACTGACTCTCGGCACGGCCGGGTTCGGGCCTGCAGCAGTCGGGGCTATCAAGGGAACAAGCCTCGCAGCTCGTGGCGCCCGTGGACTACTGACGCCCGTTGCGGGTGGCTCATTCGCAGGCAGAGTAGGCGCTGAGACGGCGCTGGGGGCCGGTGCTGTAATCGGTGCTGAAGCAGGCGAACGTATCCTGCCGGATCTTCCGGGTCCAACTGAGAGCATTCTCGGAGGGCTTGCTGGCGGTGGCGTTGCGTTTGGCGGTATCAGGGGTGCAAGGCGTGGGGTTGAGATTCAGGAACCCAAGATTCGTACAGCGGTAGAAGAGATCCCAGAAGTTCTTGGCGAACCCGCTCGCCTTAAGATCATCACACCACTGCAGTCATCAAGCGACATCGGGGCCAAGATGGACAACCCTGACCTCCTTGGTCGCGCCGGTGACAGGCTCTCAGATAACGGCCCATTCAGGGCAGTCATCGAGCGCATCAATGGAATGCCCATTCTTGCCAAGACTCGCATCGGTCGCTCTATTGCGTTCCACGCGGTGCAAACCAGCCAGCGAGGGTCGCAAGTAAGTGCTGCCATGGTGAAGCTGAAAGCGACACCTGTTCCGGTTGCGATTGATGAGACGGGGCGTATTACCGACGACATTCTCACGGGAGTCCCCGTGAAGCGTGTAGGCGGTGGCGTTGCGGAACCGACCAGAGAGTGGCACCAGGTCGTAGAAGATTTCTTCGTTGATGAAGGCCAGGGCCGTATATATAAAGGCACTCCCGAGATGGATGCCTGGGTGCGCCTGAATCAGCAAATGTACGCTGACGGCGGAGCCATGATGCGCGAGAACGGAGTCCCCTGGCAGGAAGCGGGCATGCAGTCGGCAGAAGATTCTCGATATATCCACCGGATGATCGATGAAGCCGACAAGATGCGCCCCGCCTCAGGCAAGGGCGGGCGCCTCAAGACTTCAGGGCCGTTCACGCAGACTCGAAGTTATATCGGACAGGAGATAGAAGAGGGACTCAAGAAGGGCAACGATTACGTAATTGACCCGATAGTTAATGCTGAGTCATTCCTGACAATGGCCTACCGGACTAGCGCAGATACCCAGCTTAATAACCGCTCACTCAAGTTATCCAAGCGCGTCTCAGAGCAGGCTGGAGTCCGCTCTGCGAAAGCGCATGTCCTGCAGCAGGTACGCAACGTAGCGTCTGCACGTACTCTCGTCAAAGCGCTGGAAGCTGGTGCCCGGGGAGGGAGGTTCCCGGGAGCGATCATGAAGTCGATCAAAACGAACTTCCCGGAACTCAAGAACAAACTCGACGATGCACTTGCGATCGATAAGGACGCAGAAAGAAGGGACGCATTCCGTGCGCTCAAGAAAGACTCGACAACGGCTCTTAAAGAGGCCAACGCATACGAGGAGTGGGTTAAAGACGCTATTCGAAAAGCGCGAGCCGGTAAGCCCCTCCCGAAGCACTATAAGGGATTCACGGCTGCTCATCCCGGACTTATCGATGACATCAAGATCATTGCCAAGCTACCTTCAAAAGCATTCAAACAGGAAGGAGCCTTTTTCCGCGCCGAGGCTCGTGCTGCAGTCGAGGAAGCGAAGAATGTTAAAAGCATTGTTGGGCGTGGTTCGCGCGGGGAGCGACTTCCTAGCGCCACCGTGGCAACAGTTGGTCATATCGACGAACAGATTGGTGCGAGCATTACGGACGCTCTTCGGCTTGTAGATACCGGTGAACGGAGGAAGGCCATCAAGAGCCTGATCCCAGAGGCAGAAGCCGCCCTCAAGTCGCGACAGGAAAGCCTCGCAAAGTCGAGACGACGCAGAAAGGGCGCAGTTCGGACGGTTGAAGAACAGTTCGCAGACGAAGGGCTGGGCCAGGTTACAGGCGTGAACCAGTTACGAGATGCGTGGTTTACCGCCGATGAAGTCAAGCAACTTGAACAAGCGATGGATCTGAACGCCTCTAATAGCTGGGTGAGGGTGAGTTCAGAGCGTGCAGGGCAGGTTGGCGATGCACTTCGTGTTGTCCGCGCCGGTTTTGACTTTGGTGCGCCATTCCTGCAGGGACTACCAGCTCTCGCTCGCGATATTGCAGAAACTCCGTTAGCACTTGTACGTGGCAAGAAGCCCCCGAATCGCTGGGCGCAGGCAACTGCGGCGCACTACAAGGCGTTCTGGCAGGATCCGATTGAGCATCAAAAGTATCTGAACGATAACCTCGCTGCGGTCAACGAAATGGTTGCCCACGGAGTTCCGCTTTCGAAATCAGCAACTGATTACTACCAGGGTCTTAACAATGACGCGCTTATCCCGACGATAGCCCGCAACATTCCGGGCGGAAAAGCCGGCGCTGATGTGCTGGAACGCTTCCAGCGTTCGTTCGACACCTTCGGAGACAGGCTTCGTGTGGAGTGGTGGAAAGGCTCTCGTGATGCAGCAACGAAGTCTGCAACCGGGCTGGATGAACTCGCTGATGCAATCAGCAACTCCACTGGCGCCCTCTCAACTGCCAGTCTCGGAATATCCCCTACGCAGCAGGCCGTAGAGAGGGCTTTCATATTCTTCTCGCCACGCTACACCCGGGCATCACTGGCGATGATCGCTGACGCCTTCCAGGTCGGCCCTGCCCTCCACGGGAATGTGAAGGCACGGCAGGCCATGGCCAATATCGCCTCCATGATGGCGGTTGGAGCAGGCATGGCATACATAGTCGCCGAGTTGCAGGGGGAGGATCCTGTCGAGGTTCTCACGCCGGGTTCATCGAAGTTTATGACGTTCAAGCTGGGTGACGACCGTATCGGCCCCGGCTCATTCTTCACCTCGTTTAGCAAGATGGCATACCGCACGGCAACCACGGGACTCACAGACCCCGGCGCGTTCCTTGATCCATCAACCCGTGACAATCCACTTCTTGCGTGGGTCCGTAGCCGTTCAGCCCCTGTTGGCGGGGTGGCATGGGACAGAGCAGCTGGTGCTGATTTCCTCGGTAACAAACTTGAATCTCCGATGGACTGGACCAAGCATCTTGGAACGCAAATGCTGCCGTTCGCAATGGAGGCCGCAGCATTCCAGGATCCCAGCTCCGGGCCTTTCTCAGGCGGCAACGCAGGGTTCCCTGCATTCGGGGCCGAGTTCGCTGGATCGCGCACATTCCCTGTTCTAGCGCGGGAGAGACGCGACCTCCTAAGAGACGAGAAATCGATGGCTCGTCACGGCGTTGAGTGGGAAGAACTGAATCGGCTACAACAGGAGCGACTTGAGGGGGATTTTGAAGATCTCAGCGCAGTTACCGAGGAAATACGTCAGCAGAGTGTGCTTCGGGGCGAAGATATAGACCAGAAGGTCGCGGAGTTCTTCCGCATTACTGATGATAACCATAAGGCGTGGCTCGACCAGGTCAACGCAGGCCTGGCATTGGTTCCAGACAACGACGACCTTGGAGATTTCCGTAAAGACGTTCTCATCAAGGCCAACGTCAGGCGGCGCGCTGCGAGCGACATCCTGAACACCATGGATGAGTTCGCTGACGTGCGTGAGTATTTCAAGAACCTGCCCAAGAAAAGCAGCGAGCGGCCAGAAGACGTGGCTTACGGCATGTACATCACGATGGTTACAGACCCCAAGTTTGATACACCGTCCGGGGTCAATTTCGACGCGCTGGACGCGGAGATACGGGTCTTCGAGGCTACGTGGGGGGCAGAAGTTCTGGGATATGTCAGGCAGCGACTTGATGAAGGCAAGGATCTCCCGGGCGTAGTCAGCGAGTTCTACAAGGGCCGCGAGGCGTACCGCTTCTACTGGGACCAGACTCCAGAGGTAGTTATTAACAGCGAGCCTCCGGCTGCTCAGGATAGCCTGCGAAGGCTCTATGCTGAGTACAGGGACGCACCTGACTTACGGCAGCGGGACATGCTCGAAGCGAACCCCGGGCTGGATCGGCTGATAAGTAAGATCAGCAGGGTGAAGTCTGCTGCTCGAGAACAGAACCCCGGCCTTGACGCCTTCCTGTTCCGATGGGGATACACGGGCACACTCAAGCACCCGTTCAACGAGGGCAGGGAAGTGGAATTGAACGACCCGACTCCACTCTCGATCGACTACCAGCAAGCACTGCAGATAGTGGAGGATCCGATTGCCGGATAAGCCAGTAGGCGAGATCCGCTGCCTTTCATGTAGCAAGAAACTTCTCGAGATGCTTGAGGGTAAAGCTGTCATCAAATGCCCCCGGTGCAAGACCGTTGGGGTATTTGACACAACCCCCGCATTCTCTTTATCCTCATAGCATCAATTTAATACGTGCCCACAGTGGCCCCCAAAAGTGTCCAAGTGACCCGCCAGTACGCTACATGCGTCGGAGTGGGTCTTTTTTGGGATCTGGGGAATCAGTCGGAGGTCTACGGACTAGATGACTACACCTAACGATGCAGCTTCCACGGAGGCAGCAGCACTAGCGAATCAGGCGCAGGAAGCCGGGTCACCCGAACCAGTTTCAGCGGTTGAACCAGAGGTAGTAGACCCAACAACGGCAGGGATCGCAGATCTCAAGTCGACGTTGGGAAGCCTTAGCGGACGAATCGCCCAGATCGGCGGCCAGTCAAGGCAGCAGCAACAGGGTCTTCTCAACGAGGTACGCTCCATCGTGGAGCCACTCACCGAGAGGCTAACTCATCTAGAGGAGCGGCAGATTGCCGACCTCGAACCTGAGCAGCAGATTGAGTACTATAAAAATAGGCCTCAGCCAGCCCCGGTGCAGCAGCCGCAGCAACAGGTTTACCAACCTACCCAGCAAGAGGTGGATGCAGGAAGGCAAGCGGCAGTCGATGCCCGGGCCTACCTGGCAGGTAAAGGCATCAATGATGTCGCTACCGACGACCCTCGAGTCTGGGAGGGCTACCAGAATGGTATGACCGCAGAGCAACTCACACGGGTGGCACGTAGCAATATCGATAGTATTGCTACCGAACGGCAGTCGACCGCTCCGGCGGCGACACCGCCCGCACCAGCGCCCCAGACACCTGAAACACAGGCTGGCCCGGTGCCGCCCACAACGCAAGGATCTCCAATACAGACCACCACCACCTTTGACTCTCTCTCCGAGCTTGCTCGGGCAAAAGCTGAAGGGCGATGGGCGGGAAGTAATGATGAGTACAACGCGTTAGCGGCGACAATCAGGTAAGCCCTTAGAGGAATTACTGTGGCTACTATTAGCACGACTTCAAACCTCTCCGATATGTCCGCGATTGTTATCGCAGACTCGATTCAGAACGTCGAACCCGCTGGGCCAACTAACCAGTTGGTCAACCGCTTTGACATCCCCCAGGGATCGAAGCAGATCAACCTCCCCATCTGGGGCCGGATGACTGCCTCTGCCCTGACGGAAGGTCAGGACTTGCAGACAGCGAAGCAGCTTGCTGTCACGGTGCGTAATCTCACCGCGACTGAGCATGGTGTACTCACGTTCATGTCGAAGAGGCTTTCACGACAAAATAACGAATCCGTTCTACGACAGACAGGCCTCATGCAGGGAAGGGCCATTGGCCGACTCCTTGAGAGCGACCTCGTCACACTGTTCGACGGCTTCTCGAAAACAGCACCTGGTGCCGGACTTGACGGTGACCTGCATGACATTGCAGGAGCTATCGCCTACCTCGGTACCGACAACGACTCCTCCTTCGGCCCTGCCGACATGAGCGACCTCTCCGCCGTGTTCCACACGGAGCAGATCCGTCGGTTCGTGAACGCTCTGTCCGGTCGAGGGTCTTTCGGTCAGAACGCTGGGGAATATGTCCCAACGGGTATGTCCGAAGAAGTTATCAAGCGTCACTGGAGAGGCACCGATCCTCTCTACAACGTGCCGCTGTACCAGTCCGGTGTGATCTCTCGAGATTCATCCGGGGACTCAAAGGGCGCCATCTTCTCGAAGCTGGCTCTCGCGCTTGCGATTTCGATGGAAGTCGACGCGGACGAGGAAAAGGACATCTCTGCTCGCGGTACCGAAATGGTCACCGTATGGGAGTGGGGCGAGTCCGAAGCCGTCGACCCGTGGGGCGTTGAGTTCTACTCAGCAACAGACGCCTGGGCCTAAGGACTCAGGAACCAGATGGTCACTCAAACCGACGCGCAAGCATGGGTCGCCGAGCATAAGCCCGGTGGCGTGGTTGCGTCCGAAACTCACTCTTCTGGCCTCACGGCTATACAGGAGTGGGGCGGCATGGTCGATTCGAAGGGGCCACTCTGGGACATCAGAGATGGTTCGGTTCAGTTCCAAGAGCTTGAGCATCACGCCTATTACATGAGCAAGTACGAGTTTATGACTACGGACGTTGCCCCCAGTTCTAGTGCCGGGATAGTCGAGATCAAAGGCTCTGGACGACAGCTCTACAACACCGTGCCTCCTGTCGAAGTTTTTTGCCAGCAGACAGGGGCATCGTTCCTTGAGTGGCCCGAGGTAGCGAACAGCATGTTCCTGCAGCGCGGCTCTCAAAGTGAAATACTTTACGCAGCGACTCCACCGGAGCTGGGCAGCGGAATCGACGGGAGTAAGCTATCCGTCGCCGAAGCTAAACCCGGCAAGAAACGTCGACGCACTAGGCGAAAGAGGAAACGCGGATGACCACGATTGAGATCCCAGGCTCTGGGGAGCATGAGGTAATCTCTCTCGATCCTCTCACTCTTGAGACGATCAAGAATGAACTACTTTTTGGTGAGCTTGGTCTTGCCACTAAGGAATACATGGATCGTAACGGGTTCGAGAAACTGTTTTGGCCTCCGCAATTCGCTTCAGCTGATATGTGCATCATGTACGCACCTGAGGGTGACGGATATGTGCCCGTGCTGACAAACGGAACTGCCACAGGGATCGCCTCCAGATTCGAGCGCGACTGGTTTCTGTTTCCGCCGAAAGGCGTTGAGACAACTAAATCGGACGCCCAGGCCGTTGGAGAGATGCCCGCTTCGGTGGAGTCACTGCCCGCTGGCGTTGAAGAAAAAGAAGATGAGCCAGGACCGGATTTGCGTGAAATAGCAAGGGAGTCGTTCAAGTGCGAAAAAGTCTTGACCGACGGCTCGATCTGTCCTGATTCATTCGGTCTGCCTAGTTCGCTCAGGGGCCATTACAGCTCCAAGTCAGCGAACCACGCAGTAATAGGCCTTGAGAAAGGCCTGACATAACAGCCCCGCAGGCCGCGGGAGAACCAGTTCAAATTGAAAGTTAGGTAAAAATGTCTACAGGCGAATACCTCGCAACGGGAATCACCAATACGGAGACTTCCGATCAGCGAGAAGACGTTGGAGTTACTGGTCGCACGCGCGACGGGCGACTCTGGCGGTACGGACACAACGCGTCAGTCGCTCTTTCCTCAGGGCGCAACCTCTCACAGTCGACTCCTGTCGGGCACCACGACGAGGATCTTGTGGTCGCTACTGGCGGCGCAGCGGGGGCCAGTTCAATCATAGTAACTCTCGAGGGGACAGCCTCAACCGAGGACTACTACAAGAACGGCTACCTGTACGTGAATAACAACGGCTCAGAGGGTTCCCTCTACATCGTCTCGGCGAACGCAGCGACGGACGCTTCCGGCGATCAGACCGTTCCGATCACAGATGAGGGCGGTCTGACTGAGGCGATCACCGCAGGCACCGACACCGTTGGCCTGATTCAGAACCTCTGGGAGGATGTTGTTGTCTTCCCGACGACCTACACTGGGGCTTCCGTTGGGCTGGCGACCATCAATGTGCAGGCGGACTACTACTTCTGGGTTCTCATCGGCGGAATCGGTGCTTGTGTGGCCGATATGGCGATTGCGGTTGGCTTAAAAGTTGAGCCTTCAGCCGCCCAGGCCGGCGCCGTTGACCTGAACGATACGACCAACGCTGCACAGATCGGCGTCTGTGCGGGTGTGGCTGGAGTCAACGAAGAGTTCCAGTTGTACCTGTTCAACTACGCACCGTAGATGGATCCCATTCTCAAAAGAGGCAATCCGCCTCGATTGAATGGGCTTGAGAGGGGGCAGTTCTCGGGCGAACGACTGTTCGTTCTGGGTTCTGCCCCCTCTCTTACATCTGAGAACTTGAAGCCTCTCAAGGACGAGTACACATGGGGCACGGGCCTCGTGTGGTTTGATCATGACCTCCCCTTCACCCCGACGTTCTACTCCTTCACGGAATACGCGAGATGGCGCGACTACGCACACTTACTCCCAGAACAGAGTAAGTTGCCATGGAAGCCAAAGCCAGTTGAGCATGTGATGCACTTCGTAGAGAGTGACGTTTTGCGGATCCCGATGAACCGGCCTGAGTACCCGCCAGAGGGATCAAATGTTGTGTATCGAAACTATCTGCTGGGGCCAACTGGAAGTGAGTCCACACTGAAGCCCGAGATGATGGGCTTGCGCTATCAGCCTTACGACAACCTCTTCGGCTTTCCTGGCAAGCAGCGTCCCCTGAACACGAACTCCTACTGGGGCATTTCAGAACTGGAGTCCGTTCAGGCTGCAATCTGGCTGGGATTTGACCCGATTTATCTGCTGGGATTTGATATGACAGTTGGCTCTCGTAGGCTTGACGCCCAGGCGCGTGAGCAGCTGGAGAACCTTCCGATTGTTCTTGCTCACATGAAGATCCACGTAGAGCGATGGGGTACGCAGGTAACCAATCTTTCACAGACCACCGCTGACACCGTGCTGGAGAAGTCCACGCTCGAGGAGGTTCTCGCCTGATGGCAGACTCAACATTTGATCAGGTACTGAAGGCCGGCGAGAAGGTTGTCGCCAACAGCGGCACTGCGGAGGCTATTGATTCAGGTTGGTCGTTCTACGGGTTGTCGATAAACGCCAAGGCTGGAAACGCCGGCCAGGTCTACATCGGCGGCGCGGACGTAACTACTTCAACGAATGACGGATACGCTGCCGGTGAAGGCGAGCGATTCCTGTTCCGCAGCCCTACAGACATTGCCGGTGTATTTATAGACGCCGACAACAACGGGGAAGGTGTCGATTTCACCGCTACGCTGCGGCAGTAGTGCTATACTCCCAGTAGATGATCTACCTGAGAATCGCCCCGTAACTCAGTAGGAAAAAAGAAATATAAAAGCCCATCGAGGTAATTTTTTATGGCTCATCCAGGACATCAGCAGCTAACCGTAAGCTCGGCTTCAGTTGGCCTCACCCCGACATCCCCTGCCCCTACGAGGGCCACCGTTTTTGTTGAAGGCGCAAATGTGCGTGTTCGCCTAGACGGCTCAACCACAAATCCCACTTCTTCTGTTGGTGCAATTTTGCGCCAGGGATTTGCTTACGTAATTGTCGGGAACGACATCATAAACGGCGTGAATTTTATTCGCGACGACTCGACTGACGCGACTCTCGACATAATGTACGCATAGGGGGGGGGCAAAAATGGTTTCTTCTCACGCAGGTGGTTCAGGAATATTTCCAATGGGCTGGAATGGCGGCCCATTGCCCATTCACGGTAGCAAGGTGCTGCTCGACGATGACGGAACTACCTACATCACTTCTGATACCGACGATGAGATTCAGTTCGTTGTAGGTGGGACTGAGAAGGTTCAGATGGCCGCAGCTCTCATCAACGTCAACGAGGAGCTGCTTGGCGGGGATGCGGTTGGCGAAGATTGGACGATTGGTTCAGCCAAAGACCTGATTCTTGAAGCTGATGAAGGTGATACCGATGCAGGCTCTCGGATTCAATTCCGCACAGATGGTGCTAATGCAGCCAATATCACGGGGAGTGATCTTACTGTTGCGGGATTTATAGATACAGACAGCGCACTGAACGCTACGACCTCAGATGGGTCTACCGGGTCAATCCGTACTATAGGCGGCATCAGTGCTGCGAAGTCCCTTAGCGTAGGTCAGACATCGTGGATTGGCCCTGCCGGAGCGGCAGGCAATCTCGTAAATGGACAGATGACGCTCGGGCTTACGATCAATCAAGAAGGAAACGACGACGAAGCGTTTGCGCTCAAGTCCAGTGACGTTGCTACCGGATTCACTTCAACCTCAGAGACTGATACTTACTTCAGTCTTAGGAAGAATGGTGCAACGGTCGGTGGCCTTTGGATGCAGACATTTGCTACCGATGCTGCTGGACAGAGTTGGATTGTTTATGCTACGGGCGGTACGGCTTCTACTGCTAAGACAACGAGTGCAACTGGCCTGATTGACTTTCTCGTTCGGGAGCATGACGGCTCCAACGGAGTTACTGATCTGGCAGCAAACGGGAACGCCTTTGCAATACGCGCTCGCGTTGGTGGTGCTAATGCCACTCGCTTTCTTGTTGATGAGGATGGCGACCTGTATTCAGTTACATCTGCACAAACTTTTGATGATTACGATGACGTGGCTCTTATTGAAACCTATGACGCAGCCCGTTCCGGTTCACTCAAAGGGCAGATCAAAGCCGAATTCGGTAAAACGATGCTCATGAACGAGGCAACGCTTATCGAGGCTGGTGTACTTGGAGACACGATGGCTAACGGCGGTCTTACTAACCAGACCCAACTATTACGGGTGCTAACTGGTGGAGTTCGACAGTTGAACATGAAGATTGACTCACTTGTAGATGAACTGGCTATTGCGAAGAAGCAATTAGCGGTACTTACCGCATAGGAATAAAAGCATGGCATCATTTTTAGGCACGAAAATTACAACAGCAGAGGCTAAAAAGATCATTGCTGCGTACACCCCTGCACTTGGAGAAGCGCCAGCACTGAAAGCGGTTGAAGCCCGGCTGCTCACGCAAGTCCAGACTCGTGTGCGGGCCTACGAGGACAACATAGCGGTAAATGCACTAAGTAAATCGACGTTTGATATTACGTCTTAGGGGATAGCTTGAGCGAAATTGAAGTCAACGCTGAAGACTTACAGGCCGTCATAATGGAGTTACAGGCAGAGAATTCCAATCTGAAACTTATGAAGTCTGCGCTCTCCCGCAAGATCAAAGAACAGGCTGACGAGATAACTGACCTGCAACCCAAGTTGCCAGAGCCAGAAGATATTGACCTTACGGAACTAAAGTTTGACAGTTGAGAAGAATAGATGGCTCGTAAGCACACCAAGAGAGACGTCTCAAACATCTACAAGTCCAAGCACGAGTTCGCATGGACTGAGACTACTATTCCTGAAATCGAACACAAGGGCCGCAAACTGCAGAACGTGCCGTTAGTGGTACCTGATGGCGAAGGTGGTTACGGTGATCACGAGTCGCTGGCCTTGATGACTGCAGACCAGGTAGAGAAGCACGTAAACAGGGCGGGTGGTGACGCAGGTACGGAGGCGGAGAAAGCTTACGAGGGCGCACGAGAGCAACTCGACGTCGACTTCGCCCAGAAGCGCAGGGCTATCGCATTCGAGAAGTGGATGAACACGCACCCCGCGGCTGTGCTCACGCAGCAGCGCGACAACACGGGCCAGCTGGTCGGCATGACGGTGACGATCGAGAAGATGGACCCTGAGACAGGCGCGACTATTGTTACCGAACATCCAATGACGATGGATGAACTGGAGAAACTCGACAACGAGATGGCGGCAATCCCACCGGGAGTGTTCTAAGTGGCGACAATCACCGTAGATAAAATGTTGCCCGCGCTCGCGCGGGTTCTTGGCGTTTACGTGGGTTCGTTCACTGTGACAACCGACATCAACGCCGATGACCAAGTTGTCTCCACAGGCCTCCCGGCTGAAGGCTGGACTGTTGACGATCAACTCAACGAGATGTTTGTCAGGATTACATCGCATGCCAATAATGGTGTTATCCGGTTCATCGAGGACTATGAATCATCCACCGGCGCTCTCACCGTCTCAGGAGCGAACCTCGCGAACGACTCCTCGGATACCGCCTCCTTCGAGATCTACCGGGTGAACCCCAACCGACTGATCGAGGCGCTCAACGACGGCGCCGACCAGGCCTACCCGACTCTCTTCAGGCTCATCAACGACTCCACTCTGACGCTTGCGCCTGCTCAGACCCGCTATGCCAGGCCCACTACGATCAGGGCTGGTGGCGTACGCCAGGTATACATGCTGCCGCGCATAGAGGCGAAGACATACGCAGACAACATAGCTAACGACCTGAACGTGGATCTCGAGAACGCAGCATTGGACGACTGGACCGCGACCAACGCCACGATAGCGATTGAGTCTGAGACGACAGATCCTGACAACTTCATGGTCTACTCCGGCGAGCAATCGATGAAGATCACCGTTGGTGCCAGTTCAATAAACACAGTCCTGTTGAGCATTACCAACCCGACAAACTACATCGGGCAGGAGATCAACGTCTCGATGTGGGTCTACTCGAAGACGGCATCCCGCGTCTCGCTGGGAATTGAGATAGACGATGGGACCATTGACACCGGCTCCACCCACACCGGCAACGGCTGGGAACGCCTGACGCATACCGTCGTAGGCGACAGCATCGACACCAAGCTCGAGATCGGACTTCACGTCACCTCCAGCACGGCGTTCGTGTTTTACGCAGACGAGATCATCGTAACCGCGGGGCAGTCAGAGATCCCCCAGTCCGGGCGCGACGAGATCTGGGACTGGTACGAGTCAGGCGACAACATCGTCCTGCGCTCGCAGTACTCAGACCAGCGGAACCTGCTGATCGTAGGGATGGGAGAGCTGACCTCTATCTCCGCAACCGGATCCTCGACGATGGAACTCGAGGACGAAGAGGCGCGCCAGTTGTACTACAACGCAGCGCAGGTCTACCTCGAAGGGCGGGTTAACTCGGGTGACGGCGCCCAGCAGAACCAGAACCAGCGCACGCTTACGATGTACCGGAACAGGGCAGAGTCAGGGGTCGGCATGATGATCCCTCCAGCGTTGATGAAAAGGCCGTAAATGGGTACCGCTGGTGCTAGTGCAGACATAATTCTGCAAAAAGTTTCGTCCAGTTCTGACGAGGAGGTCACCTCTCAGGTCGGCCTGAATCTTTATCGCGATTCGAGCGAGCTTCCTGGCGGGTTCCGAGAACGCCTGCTCACGCTTGACGCTCCTGCACAGAGGCAAGACGAGGCTAACTATGCCACCGTCTCTCTGAGTCGTGGACTGAACTGGGATGAAGAACAGTGGGGCGGCGGCTTCGGCCAGACACAGAAGCCTTCACGCCGAGTAGACGACCTCAGGTACGGTTATACGGACGGCGCACTCGCACTCGATAATCGCATCGTCATGGGCTACCAGACTGACTCGATCGACATCATCCTGCAGAACGGGCGACTCGAGGTCGAAGACTCAGGTACTGCGCTCACCGGGTGGAACGATAATTCCAACGTAACGCTGGCCGCAGTCACCACAGATC
>Ga0114908_1000519_pt1 | contig 21502 bp, 29 predicted proteins | sample MalvireepMed_s17_FD_87292 | JGI IMG/M metagenome (GOLD analysis project Ga0114908, IMG submission 87292) | Marine viral communities from the Global Malaspina Expedition - Malaspina viral metaG DeepMed_s17 | ecosystem: Environmental > Aquatic > Marine > Oceanic | place: Mediterranean Sea... | reverse complement strand
GCCTGTTGAAACTGAGCAGGGTGAGTATATTCCTGAAGTTGAGGTAACGCCTAAGAGTGTTATTGATATGCCAAGTAAGGAGGATTTGTTTAAATCTGTACAAACTAAGGTAGCTAAGGAGTATTTGCGTGGTGAGCTTAAGAAGTCGCTTAGTATTTATGTGCTTGGTGAGGATGCCTGGAATGATACTGAGTCTTTTGTTAATGAGTGGTATAAATTATCGGATTTATCTATTGACGCATATAAGAAGTTAAGAGAGGATTACCCTAACGCTATGGTTAATTATTACGGCCATATCAGTACAATTAGTGACGATAGAAGTGTTTCTGTTGGTTGCTTAATAAATAAAATTACAGACGATTTTTTAGGGGAAGTAAATGAATAATCAAAAAGTATATGACGTTACAACACCTCAGGGGATGATTACTTTAGTTCCTGTGACAAGTTACCAACAAGATATGGTATACAAGGCCGACTGTGCTGTGTATGCTTTACCCTCAAGATTTGAGAGTGATGAGTGGAGAGGCGTTAAAGAAACCGACATTAAAGAGTGGGCAGATATTAACGGCTTTAGTTTTACTTATCGTATGATGGTAGTTAGAAATTCAGTAGAGAAAGACGTTAGAGTGAGGGTTTCAGGTGAATAGATGGCTAGTAGAATTAGAGTACAGCAATAGCATTTTCTTTACATGGAAAGGCGAGGCTAATACTCAGCACACAGCTTTAGAATATGCGGTAGACTCTGCAAAACTAAGTAAGGAAGTGCTAGGGTATATGAAGGATTTTAATATTAAACTTTTAACAAAACGAGGAGATGTGTAATGATTGATTTAAATGAAAAAGTACCTGTTCGTGTTTGGTTTCACGAGGGCGAAATGTGTGTAGCTAGACGTGACGGCAGTAGAGAGATTCCAGACGGAATGGATGTAGACTTAGATGGTTTTTTGTATGAAGCATTTTGTAACGCTAAGAACATTGTTAATTATTTTGAGTGTGAGATTGAAAGCATTATAGCTACACCTGAAAGCAAAGATAACGTGTTTAAAATTCAAATTCAGTAGGAGACAAACAATGAACGTATTTACTTTTAATGGAAACCTAGGCGCTGATGTTGAGGTTAAGCAGACGCAAGGTGGCACTACTGTAGCATCATTCCCTGTAGCGGTATCATCAGGGTTTGGCGATAATAAAAAGACGACTTGGGTACGCTGTGCGTTGTTTGGTAAGAGAGCTGAGGGTAACTTAATTCAATACTTGGTTAAGGGTACTAAGGTAGCTGTATCAGGTGAGATGACACTTGAGCAATGGCAGAATCAAGCAGGTGAGAATAAATCTGCTGTGAAGGTTTCTGTAGATAAGATTGATTTAATCGGCGATAAACCGGCTAGTCAGGGGCAGTATGGTCAGGCTAATAATCAGCAGCAAAGTCCGCAAGCTCCTCCTGTGCCTAATGGTGGTGGCGGTGACTTCGACATGGATATTCCGTTTAATGGTGTTGACGCGAGGGCTTGGTAATGGCCGCTATGTTTCTGCAAGTAATAATCTTGCTTATAACTGTCCCGCTAAGTATTGCCTCCATGATTTATGGGTGGGGGCTTACTCCTGAAAACTGGTGGTTTATAACCCTTGGTTATTTTCCCGTTATTATCTCTGTAATGATTTCATCTATTGTCGCTATAATTGCGGCAGCTATTGAATAAAGGAGAAATAAAATGACACAAGCACAAAGATTACTAGAACACCTAAAAACAGGCAGCACTATAACCCCTCTCGAATCATGGGAGAATCTAGGTATTTACCGACTAGCAGACTGCGTGTATCAACTGCGCAAGAAAGGCTATGAGATTGTTAATCTAGGTAAGAAGGTTAATAATCGGTTTGGTGAGAGTTGTACGGTTGGGTGTTATAAATTGAGTGACGTATAACCCCCAAGCACAACGGCTGCGTGTCTTTGCAGTCCGATTGATGCGCCTTGTTATGTGGTTTATTTTAATTGGAGGGTGATTATGGAATTTTGGGAAGGTAAGTTTGAAGAACTAGCTAAATATAATGCAGACAATGACAAAACTAAATATACAAACGAATACATCATTAAGATGAATGAAATGCAGAACGAATATAATGAAAAACTAACTGCTTGGGCTAAAGCAGACGGCCATATTGTTCTGTAAGACACATAACCTTTGGGTAACGAGCCGCCGATAAATAAACAGAGATAAGGATTAACACAATGACAGCAAATAATGATGAAATAGAAGCAAACACAGAGTTAGGCGGTCGCGTTGACCCAGTTGTTATGCGTGATTTAAATTGCGATCAAGTGGCTTGGATGCTTGATGCTATCGAACGGTATTTGCCACCAGATAAACACCACCCCTCAGTTAGCCAACAGCGAGATATGTTAAAGCATGGGTTGCTATATGAAATTATGGATGTTGCAAACCTATCATTTTCTGACGATGCCGCTATTTCAAATGCGACACCTTGGATATTGAAGATAAAAGGCAACAGAACTGAGGGCGCATAACACAGCACTTATAGACACTACGCCCTTATATCTTGATTTATCGACATATACAGGCAGGAGGTAAAATGAAAAACTTTAACTACGACCTAGCCCAAATTCTTTTAGACGAAGGCTTTAGAGAGAAACCCTACCGATGTACAGAGGATTACCTAACAGTCGGTCACGGTATTAACCTAGATGCAGGTATTACTGAGGAGGAGTCAAAGCTAATTGTATTGCATAGGCTTAAGAAGCTTGACGTGGCATTGCAGAGAAATTTAGCTTTTTATAAAACTGCACCACCTGAATTACAGAATGTATTATGCTCAATGGGCTATCAGCTAGGCGTATCAGGGCTATTAAAGTTTAAGAAGGCTCTAGCTGCGATGGAGGCGAAAGACTATGAGAAGGCCGCTGAGGAGCTTTTAGATAGTAAGTGGGCTAGGCAGACAAGTTTACGGGCTAATCGTTTGGCTGACAGAGTACGCGAATTATGAGAGAAATAGGAATACTCAAAAACAAGAATAAACAAAGGGAAGAAATACAGTCCCAGATGGATGAGTATGAGGCTAAAGGTGGCAAGGTTACAGAAGTAGGGTTAGGGGTTTGTACTAATAGTAAGAAGATTTCGTATAATGTTTCGTATGATAGCTTGAATAAACTGGATAAGTATTTTGGGAGCGAGAGATGAAGATTAATAAGAATAGGCGCGGCGTGGCGGAAATGCCTTGCCATGTCTATGATGTTGGTGATTTGCTCTCTGATGATTTATATTATTGTTGGAATGATATACCTACACCTATTCAGGTAGTCATTATGGATAATTTAAGGCAGATAAAAATAATGTCTGATTATGCAGATAACACAATACGCAGCCTAGAGGGTGAGGCTTTTACAATGACGCGACCTAGACGTAAATCCCTATTCGGGGCTAACGTTGATTGGCTTACCATTGCTTATAGGGGTGTTTTTCGTGGGAGGTAAAACTAAAAAATGCCAACACTGCGACTCTGAATTTCAGCCCTTCAAGTCTACCGATAAAGCTTGCTCGACTGACTGTGCAAAAGCCTTGCAGAAGGTTAAGAAGATAAAGCCTAAGAAGAAAAAGAAGCCCAAGGCACTATCAATAGGAAAGCTCACAGATAAGGCTGCAACGCTCTTACAGCGATTAGTTAGGCTAAAGGCATCCGATGATAACGGGTATTGCTCTTGTGTAACCTGCGGCAAGGTAGATCACTTTAAGAAGATGGATGGTGGGCATTTCATCGAAAGGGGCGTAAAAGCCACTAAGCTTATGGAGGAAAACGTGAACCCTCAATGCAAGGGGTGTAATGGGTTTGGCATGAAATACAAGTCATCCGTTGTGCTTGATTATCGCAGATACATGGTTGATATGTATGGCGAGGAATTTGTGGAGGAGCTAGAAATGGCTAAACATAAAACGCATAAGTTTTACCGGCCTGAATTAGAAGAAATGATTATAGAGCTTTCTGAGAGGGTTAGAGAGCAGGAAAAGAGAATAGGAGTTTAAAGCCTAACCCCACCCTCAGCAAAGGAGGAGAGGGAAATCCGAGGATGGGGCGGCTTATTCCGTTACGGGTTATAGATAAACCCTGTTGACCACACTTGCACATTGATACCCGATAAATCACCGCGCACTCTAATCTGAGAGCTTCCATCAACAGGCAGTTGCAATTGTGCTGACTCGGTTGAGGTAAATGTACCCGTATTCTTAATGTACTTGATTGAGTTAGCTGTTGCGCTAGGCGTTGTGTCTACCATAGCTGTTCCGGTAGCTAATAGGAAAGAGGAAGCGCCCACGGTATCAGCATCATCCTTAACCGCTACGTTAATCAAACCTAGAGTGTTAGGAGGGCATTGCACATCAACTAATTGAGCCGTGGTAGCTCCTAATTGTTGGTCATAATCGAGAGTAGCAACATTCCAAAAGAAAGTGTTATCGATACGAGTAAACTCAACAACCTGAAAAGAAGCGTTGATATAAACATAGCCGATTTGCCTATAAATATCGAAACCCTCAGCACCCGCGTTAGTACCGTTTAAAAGGTTGGTAGCTGTTAAAGAGGTATCAATACCATAGTCTACATCAGAAGCATCGGCTTGCTTACCAATCATAAATACTGGATACCATGTAGAGGCTGTCATTGTTAGGTTATCAGGGAAGCCACCTTGACTTGTACCTGCCGCCCAATCTTCACCACCTGTTAAACCGGCATTGACTAGAATCTTAGTGAAAGCCGTACCCGCTGACATTCTATAAACGCCTGTAGAGTCTTGAGCCGTTCCCGTTTCAATGTCGAGGTAACGAGTAGCAACAGAGCCATTATCTAGCCCTAAGCCGTAAAAATAGCCCTCTGAGTTGACTGAATCGCTTAATGCTGTGATTTGAGTTTGAAGGTTTGTAATACTAGCAGTCTTAACAGGAGCGTTAGAGGTATCTAGGTTAATCCACTCAGAGCCTACACCGTTTCCATCGTAAGTATCGGCTTCAGGGTCAACTAAGGGGCTGCCCGTTAATTTATACAACGCACCATCGCCCTCACCTATAACAACATCACCGACTGCAATAGTCACTAATGGCTGTACTGTAGCCCATCCACCTAACACCGCTTTAGCGTCTTGAGCCTCTTCTATCCAGTCCGTAACACTTCTACTCGCTGTTGTAGCGTCAAAGTTATCAAAGTTAGGCAGGTTAGAAATTCCGTTAGAATCTTTAATGACAATGTTATAAGTGCCATTTAAGTAGATAGGGTTGGCTAACTCACCTAGACTGCCTAGAGTCTGAGGGTTAGATAGTGGAGTAGTTGCACCAGAATCAGAGTAGATAGTTTGCTTAATAGTCGTGCTACCCGCTTGATAGAATGTAACTGTCCCGCCTACAAGTAAGCCGTTAGCATCCTGAAATTGCTGCATCCAGTTTTGTGATAGTAATTGTGCCATTATTTCTGTCCTAGTCTTAAGTCATTCATTCTGTTTGCGGCTTGTGATTCTGTACTTCCCGTTAATCCTAAACCCATTATACCAAAAGGCGCGGCTTTAAACAGATAAGGTAAAGCAGCATCAGGCACTAACTCTAAACCACCTATTGCAGCCCTTCCTAATCCTGTGCCTTCTTGTACATCGCCTCGGTTAATATCACGACCTAGCCTGAGAGCTTCTCTAGGGTCGGGAGCGAGGTATTTTAAAGGCGTATCGTCTAGCAAGCCTGTGTCGTCTATCTTGCCCGCTAACCACTCCTGAGAGCTGAAAGGGGTGGCCTTAATTGTATCTGTAGCTAAACCTTGTCCGGCCTGTGCTAAAGCGCCTCTGTCTAATGTGCTTTCATTCTGTGCAGCGAATTGATTTAACCTTTCGAGAGTGGATAGCATTAATTCTTCATCACCATCCTGCTCTGCTAGTGTAAATAACTCTCTTAACTCATTTACTTGAGGGGCTAAACCTGCGCCTGTTAATCCTGCCGCGCCTAATACCGATAGGGCTTGAGGGTCTGCTGCGCCTAGTAGCTTTCCAGACTTCATATTACTAGGGTTAAACTCAGCGAATTGAGACCGAAGATTTTCAGGCTTCCAATGTATTTCGTGAGCTAAGCCGTCATCAAAAGTAACTTTTACACCGTCAAACCCCGTGGCTTCACTCATAGCCTCTAGCCACTCTTCAGGATTGTCAAATAAATCCATTAATTCCTCTGGATTTCTTCCGGCATACTGCACCGCTAAATCATCAAGCATCCAGTCTTCCGCGCCACCACTCCAAAACGACTCAAAATAATCGCCTAAAGGGTTCATATCCTCGTCATCAACCCCGCGCTTTAACGCAGAGGCTTTATCTAGCATCCCTCTAACCTGCTCTTGATTTAAGCTAAAAATGTCGCCTAAATGCCTTGCGTCTTTGTTGCTGATTTCTAGTAAGTTTTCATCCCTAGTAAATAGCGGCAAAACGCCTTTGCTTTGGCTTTGGAATTTACCTTGCCCCCTATGGGAGTCCATTGCATAACCACTAGCCTCATGTGGGCTAGTTGTAACATAAAAACCTGCGCCATATTGGTCAGCGCCCTGCCCTGTCATTTCAGGCTTAAACTCATCAAAATCTGAGACACTGCCTGTGCCGTGATATTTGCCCTGCCTAGTGTTTATAAAAGACTCGTCAGCCCTCTTCATCCTAGAGGCATAGTCCATTGCTAACTTACTGCCTACACCTGCCTGAGCTTCCTCTGGAGTCATAGCGCCAAAAGCTACACTACCACCTAGCATGACTGATAAAGCTTGTTTAGGGCTTATTCCTTGCGCCTTAGCTACCTTTTCAACTTCCTCCCAAGGTATGCCGTTTTCTTTAGCTATTTGTATTACATCTTCATCGAATATGACGAAGTTTCTTGTGCCGCCTTCTGCGCCTCGGCTCATCTGGTCTTGGTATTTAATGCCTTTGATGCCCTCAATGTTTAAAGCATCTGAAAATATGGTTTTAGCTTCAGCAATATCAACGCCATGCTCTAGCGACAACTCACCCGTTAAAATCTTTTCAATATCTGAGCCTAGTATTGATTTACTAGCAATCTTCTCTCTTGCTTGGTCGCCTAACGGCCTAGACTCTAAGTATTCAACTATAGGCGCTAATTTCTTTTGAATGACATCGCTCTGCTCACTCAAAGGAGCATCCCAGTCTAGTAAATCTTCTTCTTGTACGTTTAGGTTTACTTGGTAGAGGTTGCCGCCATCCCTAGATAAGCCGCCTTGTGATAATTTAATACCCTCAAGTTTAGCAATATCTCTTGCGAGCATATCCTTTGTTGCTTGTGGCGCCGTACTCTCTGATAGCATTTTTCTAAGCTCAGGCAATACAGCATCAATATCTCCATTAGCTTTCTGTAACTTAGCCCTAACATTTATATGCTCTAGATTATCGTGCGGCTCAAACCTCTCACCCTTTCCGGTTTTCAATCCCGTACTAGCTAACTTTTCCTGATAATCAACAGCAACATTAGGATTTTCTGCAAAATACAACCCATGCCCATAAGCCTGTGCGCCCTCACCTGTGCCTATCTTAGACATAGCGAATTTATCTACTTTATGAGGAGTGCCATGATAAGCTTTTAAGCCTAGACGCGGGGCTATTGCCTGAGTAGCTTCTGATAGGAGTTTAGCCATTATAGTCCTAGCTTCTCGCGTAGTTCTTTGACTCGACCTGAGTTGTCATCTTTTATCTCAGTCTCAGGAGTGCCTAGCCACCAAGCAAAAAAACCTAAGTCATCGAGCTTTTTCTGGTCTGCTTTATTCGTTAGAGATTTAACCCAATCTTGATACTCTTTAGTCTGAATTAATTTATTCTGCGCTCTAACTTTCTTGCCATTTAGGTAAGCATCCATAGACTGCTTGAACGCATCTGAATTAAGCATTTTAGTAGCCTTGTTAATAGTAGACTTCTTACTGTTCATTGCTTTCTGTGCAAGCCTTGTACTAGCCGCTGCTGTTGTAGCCATCATGGAAGGGTCAACCATAGCCGCACCCTCAGCACTTGTACCAAACACCTTAATTAACTCATCAAATTTACTATCCATTTGACGCATAACATCACGCGCTGTCTTAGACGCATTCTGTCGATTAGCCGAGCGATAAATACCTTCAGAAATAGTAAACAAGTCATCAAGTATAATTCTGCGCTCAGGGCTTAGGTGCTTGTAAATCTTAGCCTTAGCTTGCTTGTTTTTATTCAAAGCCTTAGAAATGTCAGCCATTCTGCCGGTAGTCTCACCCGTTTTAATCGCCTTACTGGATACAAAAGGGTCAATAGCAGAAAGGATAATCTTCTCCCTCATGTTATAAGGCACAGCATCAATCATCTCAGCGAAGGGAATTAGATTGCCACTAGCCGCTGAACTCATAGCCTTCTGCATCTTATCCATAAATGCCATATCTGTAATGTTTCCATCTTTATCCATTAAGGTTTTAAAGTTAGTTACATTATCTTCAATAGCTTTGCGCTGCTGCGTCATTCTATGCGCTAACTCTAAATCAGCATCCACGCCATAAGCCTTAGCACCCGCCATTTGGTCTTTAGCTAAAGCAGAATAGAAAGCATCTAATTGTGCAGAGTCAGCATCTTTAAATGTACCTGTTTTCTTATACCCTGAGCCAATATCTTTTCTTAAATCCTCAATCAAGCCGTAACTCAATTCAGGATGCCCAACAGGGCGACCATCTTTATCTAATGGGCGATTATCTTCTAGCTTGCGGTACATATCCATCCATGCGCCACTTAAGTTAGGCTCACCGCGATTATTATATCCAACCTCTTTAATCTTGTTTTGCACTAACTCATACAAATTGTTAGGAGTGGCAATGTATGGGGTTTCTGCATTCTCGATTGAATCGCGCACCTTATTGTAAGCAGTCTTTTCTCTAGCGCCTATCTTGTTAATCATCTTGTTATAACGACTAGCCAACGCAGAGTTAGCAGCAGCCACATCAGAGTAACCGCCAGTATCTTTTTTCAGCTTATTAACCTCTCTCTCTAGCCTAGAGATAGACTCAATTTCTTCAGCACGTTTAGTCGGGTCAGCACTCTTAGTCGCTTGAGCCACCTCAATAAAAGCAGCATTCTGTGAGTATTGGTCAGGGGTTAATGGGAATGACTGTCTCTGACTTGCCTCAACAATTCTACCTTCAGGCTGCACTTGCTCAATAGCACTCTCAACATCTTTACCTGATACCGCATCTACAGCTTTCTCGATTTGAATAGGGGTAGACTCTGCCTCAGCATCAATATCCACATCACGCATTACAGGCTCTTGCCTTGGTACTGGCTGTGGTTGTGGCTTTATACCTCCAAACTGACCTGCTTTAGCCGCGCCCGATTTGAATAATAATAATTCAGCTACCTCAGGGAAAGCATCGGCTATCGACTTGTAAGCTGTAGCTATGGCAGGGCTGCCTGTGTACTCAAGGATAGTATTAGCACCCTCTTCAGTGCCTGCTTTGTAAGACTCTACGCCTTGGCCTAATTCCTCAACTAACGGAAGACTTCCAACACCTTGCACAAAGTCTTGCCCCATTTGAGATTTTACAGGCCATGCTAGTTCTGAATAAATATCTTTTTGAATATCTAAAGCTTTGTTTACCCCTACAAACGGAGCAGAAGCAACACCACCGATACCACTTAAGACTCTAGCAGGAAGCTCTGTAACAGCAGCTGCACCCACCTCAAGAGGGGATGTTAGTTTTTGCGCTAAAGTATCACCACCTTCAGGCTCAACAGCAGACTTAGATTGAGCATCTTTAATAGCTAAAAGAGTATTCCTATACTTCTCTTTTTCACCCTTTTGCTTATATAACTCTGCAAGTCTTTTTAATTTAGCAACCTGTTCATCAGCCATTATTGCCCCATCCCCGTTTCAGCTTCTAGCATGAGAATTTCAGAATCAATATCATCAACCTCACCTATTGCACCACCTACGCGCCTCTCCGCCCTATTCACAACCCTTTTTTGAGTCCTAATCTCACGCTCTTTATTTACCACAAACGCTCTTAACTCTGACTTCTTCTGTGATGGTGTTGAGTTGACATCACCTAAAGTCTCAAGAAGCTTATCGCCTTCCTTCTCTGTGAATGCAGAGCCAAACGTAGCGCGCAATAATGGCAATAGCGCGTTTCTTACTGTTGCAATATACTCAGCCCTAGCATCAGCCCCCCTTGGTTGAGGTAAGCCTAACTCTTTTACTAGGCCGTTAAACACTCTACCCACGCCTGTATAGGTAGCTGTATCAGCAAGCCCTTCAAGAGTTTCTACCGTGTCCATAATTGTTGGCAGGTTTGCCTCCATTCTGTCTAACAAAGAACCCTCGTCAGCCTGTGTTTTTGCGTAGTTTTTTGCAGCCTCAAGCCTAGCAGCTAGTTCAGGCTCTTTCTCTAGTTTAGCCGCGTACTCAGCAAGGGATTTAGCCCCCGCTATTGCAGCCGCCCTCTCTGCCGCACTCTTAGTCTCATCGGCAATAGTCTGCCCCATTGTTGATACAGGGTTTAACTTGCCTACAGGCTCAACACCTCTACCTGAAACGTCAGTCAATACAGCTTTAGTTTGCTGTGTATTAGGGTCTAGGAATGTTTGCTGAGAAAAGATATTTCCCTCTTCATCCCTAAATGTAATGTCACCCTCTACCCCTTTAATAGCTGAGCGGCCACCACCTGTCAACGCTTGCTGCTGCTTGTAAAGATTAGCGCCCATCTGAATATCTTTATTTAGTCCCGCGACATTCATGGCGTTAGCTTCCATGTCATCCTCATCAATAGGAAAGCCCCGCTCTTTTAAAAGCTCCACTGTCTCGATGTAAGATTCCATTGTCACAGGTTGACCACCCGTAGATGCAAACAATCTTAGAGCCTCTTTATCTTTCTGCTCTTGAGTCAGCGCTTCCATTTGCATATTGCGCATTTTCTCTTGCTGCTGCATCGCTCTACGCTTTACAGGGGCTTCCATAAACTGCTGACCTAAACGTAAGCCTTCAGAGATAGACTTGCCCATATTAGGCACTTGAGCGCCCATCGGTATATTAGTATTTAAAGGCATTACACATTCCCCAGTGCTTGAAATCCACCTTGCCAACGCTGACCATCTTGAGCACCCATAGCACCACCGGCAAAAGCCGCAGCAGGTTGAGCAAGTGCAAAAGCGCCTTGAAGCATATTAGACACGCCCTGACCTCTAGCATTAGCCGCGCCAATCTGACCACCGGCCATAGCATTAGCTTGCTGTAATCCTAACTCGCCAACATTACCCGCTAAACCCATACGAGCTTGGGAGAGGTAGTTAGTAGCAGGGGATGATGCTTGGCCTAAAGTAGAATACTCGCCTAACATTTGGTTTCTAGCCATTAACTGATTCTGAGCAGTAGCATCGGCTAATCTCTTCATCTGAGTGCCGCCACCTTTACCGCTGCCATAAGCCATACGGTTGATAGCATCCTCTTGCTGAGATTGAATATTCTGCCATAAAGGGGTTTGCTCGATATTCTGACCTAATGCTAAGTCTTGATATTTATTCCACCCTAGCTGATTCATGTCAGCGTAAGGTTTTTGCATACCTTGTACATCAGCAAAGCCTTGTTGCTGCTCTAGTATTGCTCTATCCGCAGCCTCAGCTTGCATCTGTGCAGCATCTTTAGCCGCATCAGCTTGATCGCTACCTGTTAATGAACCTATAAAACCCATAATCTATTCACCTCGGGCATAACCTGATGCCCACACTTTTAAATCTACTAAACCTGTTAAGTCGTCTTGTATCCTGTGAGTAATAGACTCACGCTCATTTGAATTTAATGGAATACCACCGTTATCAGAAAAGTCTGACGAAAACTGCACCCACGTATTAGTACCATCGCTACCGCTTGTAATATCTACGGTTTGTGGAAACTGCATCCAGTCTCTTAAGTCGTTAATCACGAAACTCACATTAGGAATAGGAGCGCCATTAGCACTGCGGCCTAGGATGATTCCATTTGCTAAAGTTGACTCACCTAAGAAACCCGACTTACCAAAACTACCCACCGCACCGGAAGCTGTGTAAACATCCTCAACTTGAATGGTTAGGCGATTAACAATAAAAGTCGTCCCAATATCAGGCTCTATCAAATACTCAACACCCTCACCTGCATCCTGTAGTCGAATAATATCAAGGTAAAAGTTAGGCGCTTGACCTGCACCAATATCAACAGGGTCTAATACGATAGACTGTATTGTTAAACCCTCCACCCCTAAATCCGACAAAGGTATGGCAAAGTCCTGCCTAACATTAAATGACGCTGTGTTAATGTATGAGCCAATGTCCACCCTTACGCCTAAATCTACATTAGAGGAGTCTTGAAACCCTATAAGCACCTGTTTTGTGCCGTTAGTAGGCCAACTTGTTAAGTAGATTGCACCTCTTAAAGCCGTGTAAGGGGTTAAATCCAATGTAGAGCCTTTGTCTATCCTTGCCTCTGAGTTGTTATTCGTTCCTGTACCATCTATTGATTGAGTGCCATCAGCAGGCCACCCCGATGCAGAAAAAGTCGATGAGAAGTTAAACGACCCACCAGACAAATTATTACCAGTCCAATAAGAGTTGTCGTTACCGTCATGGATGTTCTCTGTAATGGCAGCAGTGGCAGTGCCATCTACAGCCATTTGGATGCCTTCAGTGGCATTAAAAGCTACCTTAGTTTCATTAGAGCGCTGATAACGGTCGTCAGTGTAAACCACAAAACCATTGTCGCCCGCCCGACCAGAATCATTCTGAGGGCTGTATACACTTACACGCGCATCAGCACCTTTCTGGTCATGTCCTAAGAAACTAACATCAACCATGCTTTATTCGTAAAATCCGTATAACGTGCCCCATGTGCGGCCTGTTGTGCCTTGCTCATACTCAATAGCAATTGCTTGATCTTGGCCGACAATAACTGTGTCATCATCATCAAACTCAGCAGGAGAGTAAGCAGCAGCAGCCTCGTGACCAATTAGCAAGTCAGCAGTGATACCTGTGATAGCCGTGCCTGCTGCCTCGATACAAGTCGCATTAGCGCTTTGAGGTGCTGAGAAGTTTAAACACACCGGAGTAGCCGTAGCACCTGCCGCTGTACCCGTTACTGTCCAAATCTTAAAAGAGCAGTTATTTACTGAGTTAAGCACGGCTTTATGTAAGATAAGCTTCTTACCTGTTGCGTCTGTATTCTTCCAGTACAAAATAAAGTCACCCGCTGCACTAGAGGTATCATCCCATGATAGGGAGAAAGCCGCTGAGTTGTCGCGCGAATTATAATAAGAGCGAGAGTCACTGCGTGATGATACGTTAAGGCGGTTATCTGAACCCCTTGCTCTCTCGTCACTACCTGTCGCGTCATTTTGATAACTAATTTCCTGAGCCATGTTAAATATCCTCGATATTGTCTATTGAGTTTTCTGCGTCTGTAATCAGCTCAATGTTATACAGAAGCGCTTTTAGTACCTTTAAAATCTCTTTGTTAGTCTCAATCAAATCTGTTTGAAACTCTGAGTCATCACCTTGATAAGCCATTATCTTATCGCCCACTCATCATTAGCTAATATATAGTCAAACCATCGACCACCATAAGCATTGCTAAAGTTAAGTCTAGTCCGACCATCAATCTTCTTACCATTACCGCTAACAGTCGCGCCCTTTACCCACTTAATCCATACACTTTCATTCTCGGAAGGATTAGCATTTAGCCTTACTGTTACTTTTTGTGGCAAGTATAAATACTCGTAACCCATTGTAACATAGTCGGAGGTAATTATTGAGTATAGCTGCCCTTCTGCGCTTCTTACTCTACCCTTAGCGTCTATAACAATATTTGCCCTAGTGTGGCTGCCCGCTGTCGTTACATCTATCAATTCAGGGTTAGGGTAAGTGCCTGTTAAGTCACCGCCCGCTGCATCACCGATTCCAATGTAATTATCATTGAGGTATACAATCAAATCTGTTTGATTCTCTATGTCGCCTTCAATGTTACCCCATGTAACCTTTACGCCACCGCCTGAGAAGGTATTAACGCAATCCGTTATCTCTTCAATCCAGACTTGCATTTCCTGCTCAGCAACCCCATTACGATAAGTAATAGAGCCGCGCTGAGTAGGTAATAACTCCGCACTCATATAATTGAAGCCTCAAGCCCGATTAATGTCTTTTGACAAGGCTCACTAAAAGAGAATTTTAGCACAATATCTTCATCCATTCTTCCGAGTAAATACCATCTCTGACGCTTAGTCCTATCACCTTGCGCCCCAAGCTCACGATAACGCTCATTGCCAAAGGTTACGCCACCATCACGCGAATAACTCATTGCAATAGTCGGATTAGTACGGGTGTCTGTACCCACACCTGACTGACAGACAGCCTCAAGCCACTGAACTGCAAAAGGCTTACGCTGATTGCCGAAAGGCTGTGAAGTGCAGTAGTCTAAAATAGTATCACCAAACCAAGTAAAGTACTCTTTGTCTAACGTGCCTTCTTTACCTGTAAGATTAGAAGCTGATAGGCGACCATACACCCTGTTAATGGTTTGTACTTGCCAACCTTCAGTAAAGTTATTCTCTTGAATCTCACACCATCGAGAGGTTCTAGCGTTATAAACTAGAGTGGTTTTATCAAAGGTGAAAGCTCTAAAGAATTGTCCACGCTCACTCCACGCTAGAGCAAAGCCGTTATCGTAGTCCTCAATAAGAGAGTCAACAGCATCCGTAGAAATCTTATTTAACTGCGCACCTCTTAACTCCCATACCGAGGGTCTTTCAAACTTACCGCCACCGATGAAGTAAACAGCACTATCCGCATTGATTAGGTTATATCTACCGACTAAGCCGCGCTCATTATTCTGAGTTGATACACGAGTAAAAGCAAAATCGCCCGTAGTTGTACCTGAAGCTGTGCGGTAAATCTCAAACGAGTCAACACCGAAAGCATATAAGTTACCCTGCGAGGCAACAACAGATACTAAGTCGTCAGGGAATTGGTCAGCGTCATCAAATTCTAAAGCGTTAAAATTCTGGCCTTTGTTTACATTAGGCAAAGAGGATTGAAACAACACCTTGTCAGTATTGAATACAAAATAACCATCAAGATAAGTTACACAGCGAGTCTTGCCATATTCAGCCTCTAAAGCTTGAAAGTCAGCATTGATATTTTTAACTAAGCCGTTAGTCTTGTCATAGAAGTATGTATTACCATAAGGGTCAACAATACAAATAGACTCGCCATTTTCAGCTAGGAATAATCGAGAGTTACCCGTTACAGTCTCGCTACCCGATACGTTATCAACAACACCGAACTGAGTAATCCTTACTAAGCTATTACCGTCTACGCGATAAAGCTCATTCTGGAATACAATTGCACCGCGAGTCTTGCCCAATCCTGTATCAGTGTTCTCATTGATACCTGAGAAGCCCTGTAGCTGCTCCTGAGTCTCACTAGCGCCCTCAGCGATGTGAGTGTATAAGTTTACACATCGTTGATTAGAGACGCTTGTAGAGGGTAGAGAGTAGAAACCACCCGTTATAGGGAGTTGCATACTTCCTCCTTATGGCGCGCCTGCTATGTCACCTGAAGCAACCCAAGTACTCGCACCCGTCTTATAAAAGATAGCTGCACTGTAAGCCTCGTTTGTTGTACTAGGCTTTAAGACATTCTGGCCACTAGTAATATTAGACAGTGTTGCGCCTGACGCAACAGTAAGAGTGCCGTAAGTCGTCAGATGCGTATTAAATACAATGTACTTAGTGCCGATAGCAATAGTTGAATCATCAGGAATGGTTAAACCGTAAGAGTCACCATCAAGATAAACCCATACTTCATTAGCTGAAGTGGTTGCTAAAGTATAGTCAGCAGTAGGAGTAACTTGCTCAATAGAATAGCCACCTAAACCAGTGAATACAGCCTCTAAATCAGACTTTGAGATAACGCGCTGCTTAGTGCCGTCATTAATAACAAACGTATCACCGCTTGCCATGGTAGTAACTTGTGGTAGTTGAGATAAAGTTGTCATTATGAGAATGTCTCGCTGTCAAAGTATAAAGGGTTTCCATCGCCATCAAATACAGGGTCATTGTTGCTTAATACAACACGATAACGGCCTCGATTTGAGTAGAATGTAGGGTAATTAGCGCCAACTGAGATACCACCCGCACCGCCTCTAGGAAGCGTGCTAGGATAAACTCTTACAGGCTTTGCGCTCTTCTGATTGCGCAGAGTACGCGCTGAATTCTTAGCTGTATTAACAAGGGTAGCCGAGGGCTGTCTATCGTTTGCATAAACAGACATTAGCTTTAGAGAAAGGTTAGCAATTAAAGCCTCTTCCTCTGATGAAGTTACGCCCGTATCATCTGATAAATTATCAGACAAGTAGTAAGACATAGAGATACCATCATCAAACAGACGCTCAACAAGCCTATGAAGCTCCCGTAAAGCTCTGCGTAACTGGGTAGGCTCAAGCCCTGTCTCTTCATCGAGAATACCGAAGTTAGCATACGCATCCTCAATTAACTCTTGCTGTGTACTCAATCGAATACCTCATGACAGATTTTGCGAAGCTCTTTTAATGAAGCCTCAGCAGGAATATGAATAGGGGTGTCTTTAGTATTACGCTCATCTAAAAACTTGATAATCTTTTTCTTGGAGCGCTCTTTATCAACATTCAACATAAAGTTAGTTATCTCACACACATCAGCAACAGCGTTACCAATAGCGTTTAACTCGCCCTGTGGAATCTCTTCACCCTCTTCAGCGCCTAGAGCTTCTTTCCATCGGTCATAAGTACCGGCTAACTCAGCAGGGGATTCTTTCCACCCGTTTTCTAAGTGAGCTTCTAGCTCTGAGGAATTGATAACTTTAGGCTGATCTTCGTAGTGGTAAACCCACATTAAATAGTCTTTCACATCTCTCTCCGTTAATCACTTAAGAATGCCCACTCCCCGAAAGGAATGAGCATGGTTTAAGTAATTAAACCGCTGTGGCTAAACGATAACCCGCCCAAGGAGCTTGCACAGTAACACCATAAAGGATGTCAAAGCGCATTAGGATAAGGTCATTCGTAGAGTCATAGTCATGCGTTACACGTACTGAAATACCAGTAGTCTTGTCGCCAACTGTAGAACTAGAGATTGCACCCTTCTTAATAGCAGGAAGCTCAACCATAGTTAGATTAATACAGTCTTTGTTGAAAACTAGGTTTTCTTTGCGTGATTGACTAGCACCAGACAATACAGTGATTGCCGCGTTATCAGCAGGAGCAGCACTTACAGTTTGGTAAGCTCCGCTAGAGATGATAGGAGGGCTAATAGTCAATGTAGCAGGGCCAGTAGATGCACCAGAGGCAACATCAGCAGTTACAACGAAAGATTGTAGGTCAGCAAGAGCCGCCTTAGTACCTTTGTTGATTGCGTAAACACCCGCGATTGTGAAAGTATCGCCTTCAACCAAAATATCAGCAGTTGAGTTAGTCCAGCCGTCTGTAATTAAAGATTGTGTCCAAGAGTTTTTAGCCGCTGAGTAAGTAACATTCTGAGAAGCACCATTCACTAAAGGAGTACCAGTAGCAACGCCAGAAGTGTGAGTTGATACAGACTGTCCTTGCATTACGTTTACATTGCTGTATTCGCCAACTTTCGCACGTCTCATAGCGTCTGATACAGTCTGAGTGCTTGGGAAAGCAAAATCAGTAGCAATATCTTTAGCAATAACACGCTTAGAAGCAGGAGTCACAACCATGTAGCGAGCGTCCATCATTGATACACCGATACCATCAAGGTATGCGTCTGCATCAGCAATAGCGTCAAGAGTTAAGCCTGAAGATTCATCAGAATAACCGTAGATGCCTTTATAGCCCTCAGTCATAATTGAAGTTTCAACATTCTGCGCCAATTCTTGAGCAGCAGCGTCAATAAGTTTTTGAATACGCGAGTCATCAATATCTAAAGCCAATTCCTGACTAGAGATTTCAAGAGCGATATTCTTACGCTTATCAACAGTGATTGTTACAGTGCCTTCTTCGATGTCACTTGCAGATGCAACAGCACCATCAGTAGCAACAAAGTAGTAAGGGCGACGTTTTTCGATAGATGCACCAACTTTACCAGTAAAAGCATCCTCTAAACCACGGTCAACGTAGTTTGCACAGGTAAGATAGTTTTCCATCTTCTGTACGGTTTCACGAACAACTAAGTCCGTATTTTCAAAAGCATTAGTAGCCATTATATTAGTCTCATTAAGTTATGCTTACTTCATCGAGGCACGATAGGCTTTATACTCACTCATACTCATATCAGAGGGGTCTTTAGTTGGTGGAATACCACCTGAACCATTAACCTCATCAACAGGAGGAGGAGCATTAGAAGCTGTCCTAGGCTTATTTTCAGCCTTATGGATAGCACTCAAAGCCTCATACATTGAGCCATTAGCAATCGCGTAACGTAATTGCACATTATCAGCTAGGTTTAACACCGCCTCCGCAGTGTTGTTTACTCTCGCTAGTTCTTCGATAATCTTAGCTTGCTCCATCGGGTCGCGGTCTTTTAAAACCTCATTCACAATGGCCGCTTTTTCTTTAAAGACTTCCGGCTTAACCGTGCCGCCTGATGAGAAATAGCTGTCTAACTTACCTAAGTACTGCTCATTCGCTTTATCTAAATGAGTCTGATATTGCACCGATATCGGGTCAACTACATCCTGTAACTGAGTATCCGTATCTTCTTTCTGGAGTGAAACATTGGCAAGCTTCGCAGCGTGTACCTGTCTCGCCATTTCCAAACGGTCATGGTCTCCGTTTACGTCATCAAGAGTTGGAGTCTGAGACTCTAATTCTTCAAGCTTCTTTGCTAAACGCTCGTTATCAGCTTTAAGCTCTTTTTGCTTTTCGCGTCTACGTTTGTTTTCAGCATTTTTCTGTTTAAGCTGCTCTTCATACCATCCGGCATCTTTTGAGTCAGCAGTATCAGATTCATTTAACGAGGTATCTGTATTCTCGACACTGACTTCTTGCGCTGAGTCAGATGAAGGGTTAGCTTCCACTTCTGCCTGAGGCTGTACGACCTCTTGAGTAGCTTCTTCCGTACCTTCAGCGGCATTAACATCTGTCATAATCTCTCCATTAGTAGATGTTACGGTTTGTACCACGCATTATAACACCGATTACAGAAAGTAACAAAATAGGAAGTCAAGCATTATTTGTGGGTAAAACTATACAATTATTTAATGTGTAGTTAGTGAGGTTATTTGGTAGGGTTAGCTTAAATTAATAGGAGGAAGTATGAGAAAATTATTAGAACTAAGTGACATGGTAGGAAAGAAGGTGCTTGCCGCTGATGAATGGCCTATGTCCATATCATTCACAGATAAAAGCTACATTGTATTTTGTGGCGATTATGATGGATGCCCTGAAGTGGATAAAGGCAGGGCGCTAACCCATAAAGAGATGCTAAGATTAACGCTTATCACTGAGGCTGAGTGCCTAGCTAGAATACAGCAGGAGAAAACAGAGCGGTTTGTAGCTAAAGAGCAAACCGATTACGAAAAGTACAAAAAGCTTAAGTCTCAGTTTGAAGGTAGAGAGCTTGAGTTTGAAGATTTTAATATCGTGTTTAGTAAGTCGGGGGGGTAAAGATGAGAGTATCAACTAACCCGCTTAAAGAGCGTATTGAGAGAGCTAAACGGATAAACACAAAGTCACAAGCTGTGATGGGTATTGCTGACTACCTACTAAAAAACAAGGGAGCTAGCTATACCCGACACCAAGGCGCAGTCATGGTGGCTGACACAGAGCCTTGTATTTGGTTTAGCACTGAGGATTTCTACAGAGCGATGGATATTGCAGGGGTAGCAATCAACCTAGAGCATAGATACTACTAGCTAGTCATATCCTGAAACTGAATAGCCTGTACACTCTGCTCAGGAGTCGGCTGAATAAAGATGAGAGTATCAACTAACCCGCTTAAAGAGCGTATAAATGATTAACTTTGCAAAGCTATCACAATTTAGCATACCTGCAACGATGCCTGATTACTACGTTATATGCCAGTATGATGTGGTAAATGCTATGTGGCTTGTACGGTTTACCGCTTCAAAACAGAAGATTAAGACGCTCTACCACTTAGATGACATATTTAGAGGCGATAAAGAGTGTGTAGATTGGGCTAAAGACAATCTAAGCTACAATGCTGCATACTCATTCAAAGTGCTTATTGAGAGCGGGTTAGGCCACTACAATTAGTAACCACCCTGTAAGTCTTGCATCTGCTGTATCTGTACACTCTGCTCAGGAGTCGGCTGAATAGGTTGAGTTTGTTGCTGTTGTTGTGCTGCCTGCATCATTCCTATGGTCTGCTGTAGGTTAGCTTCAAGCTCGCGCCTATCTTCAATCGAGTCTGCAATATCATCTAAAGCAATCTCTTTAGCACCGTAGATAATCATAGCGTCACTAGGGCTTGGTGTCATTCCTGATTGCATTGCTAACTGTACATTCTCAATAGCCTTTTTAACATTATCCAACATGACTGACTGATTCTCAGATACATACTTATCAGCTTTAGCGGCTTCCGAGGCGGCTTGCTGTTGTATCTTCATAGTCTCAGCTTGCTCGCGTTGTGCTTGAGCTTGTAGGAACGCCTGATTCGCTTGCTCTGTCGCTTGTTGCTGTTGCTGCATAGCTTGAGGGTTAATACCAAACTTCTCAGCTTCTTCCTCTGTAGGCTCATCAATACCTTGTTGAATTAAGCGCTTGCGCACTCGCTCTTGGAGCTTATCAGCAAAAGGCGCATCAATTAAGCTTGCGGTAAAGTCTGCTGTCATTGCGGCAAAGGAAGGGTCATTAGCTGACAGCTTGTTTAATGTTTCCATTAACTCATTACGCTGACTCATGTAGCTAGGGCTTGCTGAGGAGAATACGTCATACTTACCACTTGATAAGTCGTTCATTGTTACCCACTCACCATTAGCGTTACGCTCTTGCTTGTTAAAGGCTATCTCTTCTGTTGAGCCATCCTCACCCACTACTCTTACAACTCGCTCTGAGTCATAAGCTACGGGAAGCAAGCTATTAATAATCTCTGTTGAATACTGTACAGACTTCTTCAAGTTATCCGTAAATACTACCGTACCTAAATCATTATTCTTAATCTGCTCAATAAAGCTGCGGCCTGATATGTCTTGAGGCTGCTGCATTCCACCCACATTAATAACACCCATCGTAGCTCTAATATCATTCTCTGATTGAGACATTTGCGCTACAAGTGTTTGGTTAGCCATAGGGGCATTAGCGCGCTGAGGCATGGGTACGCCATCAATATGCCTATAACGTAGGTATGGAGGTAACTCAGCACCCGCTGTCTCCCACTCCTCCTCATACTGGTCAATCTGCTCAGAGGCAATTAGATAAGGTTGCTCAGGGCTAATAGCTGCGCTCTCAATAAATGCGCTGTTAGCATAGTTATAGATACGCTG
>Ga0114908_1000516_pt1 | contig 21582 bp, 28 predicted proteins | sample MalvireepMed_s17_FD_87292 | JGI IMG/M metagenome (GOLD analysis project Ga0114908, IMG submission 87292) | Marine viral communities from the Global Malaspina Expedition - Malaspina viral metaG DeepMed_s17 | ecosystem: Environmental > Aquatic > Marine > Oceanic | place: Mediterranean Sea... | reverse complement strand
CCAAGTAGAGCAGCCTCAGCATGGCCCGCCCGCCCCGGACACGAGCAGCACGAATGGGAAGAGCCACGGACAGTCGTGGTCAACACCCAACGCAAACGATCACAGGGAAGCGACGGGGATGCGTCCGTCACGGATAGAGACCAACCGCAAGACGGAGTACCTACACAGGCAGGTCAACACAACGACAGGCAAGCTCAACCCCAACTGGGTGGAGCAACTGATGGGGATACCAGTGGGGTGGACCCAACTCAGTTCCGCGTGGACAGGCTCCGAATGATCGGGAACGGGGTGGTTCCAGAGACAGCGCAGCGAGCGTATCAAGTACTCGCAGGAAGATTGAGAGGGGGTGAGAGAGATGCAGGACAATAAGGTACGGGACCTACGTTATGAGTTCCAACGAGAGATCCAGGATCTCCAGCGAAAATTAAGTCTGCTGGTGTCGGATCAATCAAAGCTGCAATCTGACATGCGGCAGCTCCAGTCAGCCGTGAATAGATTAGAGAGGTCAAGCCGATGAGTAGTGATGAGTTAGTCTGCGAGGGATGCGGTGAGAACAACGTCCTTGATTCGACAGGGATTGACTATGACGATACAGCAGGGCCGTCTGGTTTTTGCATGAACTGTGAGGAGCAGATGCGGTATGTGGAAAGAGAGGGGGTGATATAGATGTCTAAATCAGGAAGAGCAGCCTACAAAGCACAGCAACAAGAGCGGGGAGCAGATAACTACATGGCGGAAGAGGGTGAACGTCGTCACGATATCGATCAACGCATCACGGCGCTTGAAGAAATCGTGAACGCGGATGGACTGAGAAGAGGTCAACACATAGCAGCGCTGAAGGAGGCAGCGACTGCACTGACGGAAGCACTCCGTGATAAAGACTACCCGAAGCAGCCAGAGCCAACACAATCGGAAGACATACCATTTTAAGGGAGGTATCAATGGAACTTATTATTGGGATCTTGATTGTCGGAATCATCAGCAGCATATAGATGTTACAAGAGAGAGAGGTTTTTATGGAACGCGAAGATACATTTGCAGTCACAACAATTTGTACAACCTGCGGTGGACACCTCCAGTGTCCCACATGCCAACCAGATTTCCAGCGTCCACTCGACGCACAGATTCGCGAGGCTGCCACAACCATGCACCCGAAGGAAGCACGGCTCCTCGTCAAGGATTACTACATCATGCAGTCGAACCGTGTCCGGGCAGACAACCAGATCAGAAGCTCAAAGGCACTGGATGAGCCAACGTCTATCCTCGAATGGTCATCCCATAACTTTCGAGAACTGGAGAACCAAGTCCGCAAGGTCTTGGACAGTTACAGTAGCTCATCCAAGATCGGTGAGTGGGCAAAGAGTAACACCGGTATCGGGCCCGTCATCGCATCGGGGTTACTGGCACACATTGATCTCGACAAAGCACGGACACCGGGTGCGATCTTCCGCTTCGCCGGACTCGACCCCAGTATGCAGTGGCTCGGCAGGGACGGGACACGAGATATCGTAACGGATGTCTTGGGAACACAGCGTGACCCGGACGACGACGATCTGGATCTCATTGCGGATCGACTGAACAGGTCACCATCCAACCTGCGTGAACTGATGCGAGCCCACATGGAAGAGGAAGCCGAGCGCAACAACAGGAAGACGGTGAGTGATGAGATCACACGCGATGATGTCATCAAGGCAGCATCACGCAGACCCTTCAACGCCAACCTGAAGAGGTTGTGCTGGATCATGGGCGAGAGCTTCATCAAGGTATCGGGGAATGACAAAGCATTCTACGGTCAGAAGTATGCAGAGAGAAAGCTCTGGGAGATCGAGAACAATGAGGCTGGGGGCAACGAAAAGCTGGCTGGTGAGAAGATTGCCAGCGGAAAATTCAAGAAAGCAACGAAGGCGAAGTCCGCCTATGAGAAGGGGAGACTGCCGGATGCGGAGATCACGAGCCGTTCACGACGGTGGGCAGTCAAGATGTTCTTGTCCCACTACTGGGATGTGGGGTATCGTATCGCCAACGAGGGACAGCAGCCACCCCGACCGTGGGTGATCGAGCATGGGGGACACACCAAGTACGTTCTCCCACCAAACCTCGACATGATTTAACAACCGAGAGATCCACGATTGATGAAGTAACATAGTAATAGAGAGATCCATATCTCAAGAGGTAACATGAGCGATGAGAGATCCAAAGGCGAATAGGTAACATGTTAGGTGAGAGATCCACTGGCGAAGAGGTAACAGGAAGAGAGAGAGATCCAGATAAGAAGAGGTAACAAAGCATGCGAGAGATCCAGCGAAGATGAGGTAACAGGCTTACGGAGAGATCCATAGTTAATGAGGTAACAAAGCCCGAGAGAGATCCAAGATCTATGAGGTAACAAGGAATTTGAGAGATCCACGGGCGAAGAGGTAACACAGAGCTAGAGAGATCCAACGACAGCGAGGTAACAGATGGTGCGAGAGATCCACAGTGGGATAGGTAACAAAAGATGGGAGAGATCCATCCCGGCAGATGTAACAATCCATACGAGAGATCCATTGCTTTTGAGGTAACAATCCAGATGAGAGATCCAATTTCCGAGAGGTAACATGACCGATGAGAGATCCAAAATTGCAGAGGTAACAATGGGAAAGAGAGATCCATCGCTGTTAAGGTAACAAAGGAAACGAGAGATCCACGTGCCACGAGGTAACAGGTGAATAGAGAGATCCATGAGACTTGAGGTAACAAACGGTGAGAGAGATCCATCTCTGACGAGGTAACAGGCTTACGGAGAGATCCATAGTTAATGAGGTAACAAAGCCCCAGAGAGATCCAGTGCGAATGAGGTAACACAGTCAGGGAGAGATCCATTGGTGGGGAGGTAACACTAGATATGAGAGATCCACGATTGCTGAGGTAACAAGGTTGGGGAGAGATCCATTTCGGCAGAGGTAACAAAGCCGCGGAGAGATCCAATCGGATAGAGGTAACAGAAGATATGAGAGATCCATGAAAAAAGAGGTAACAAAGCCCTGGAGAGATCCACGCATCGCGAGGTAACAGTTCGGGGGAGAGATCCGCAGTTGATGAGGTAACAAGTTGGGTGAGAGATCCACAACCACCGAGGTAACACAGAAGTGGAGAGATCCAAGGTGAATGAGGTAACAATAGGTTTGAGAGATCCATTGTTCATGAGGTAACAAAGCCCCGGAGAGATCCAGATGTACAGAGGTAACATATGTGTCGAGAGATCCACAAGTGAAGAGGTAACAAGAGGTATGAGAGATCCACAAGCGGTGAGGTAACAAAAGATGGGAGAGATCCATAAGAACCGATGTAACAAAGTTAGCGAGAGATCCAGGTAGTCTGAGGTAACAGACCCAGAGAGAGATCCACTGGCGACGAGGTAACAAAAGATGGGAGAGATCCAAGCGGAACGAGGTAACAAGTAAGGAGAGAGATCCAAAAACTCAGAGGTAACAACAGACATGAGAGATCCAATCATCCAGAGGTAACAGATGACAAGAGAGATACCGAAGGCCGTCCCTGATAAAGAACATGCATGAAGAGACGGCCTGGAGAGAGGTACATCGGACGCCACAACATCCGATGACCTTATTCTACCACAACCGTAGTGACACCTAGGCATAGCTATTTGTATATGGGAGGTGTATACTACTACAGAGAAGGGAGGTGATAAACATGAAGGAACCAGAGGCATACATCATTGATGGACAGACGTTCACGCAGGACGATTTCTTAACACCTGTCGAGGCGCAATCCTATCTAGGTGTTGGAGAACAACAGATGTGGAGATGGCGATCAACAGGCCACCTAGATTATATACGTCTGTATAAAAGTATCTCGCTGCTCTATACAAAGAAGCAGTTGGATGAAGCACTTGCATTGAAGCGACCAGAGAGAGCTACAGCAAATAGTTAAGGAGTACCCATGAGTACCGTTGAAGAACAGCCACAGTATCAAGATGGAGAGTCGAGCCTTCTCCCAAACACGGGATCAAATAACAATCTACCCAGTACATCTTTCGAGCCACCACCATCGGTGACACGAGAAGCGATTGAACAGTTGATGTCCCCTGAACACAATAGAAGCATCAAGAAAGCGCCATCACTGAAAGAAATGGAACTGTTTATTGTCCAGTGTCTCACCAAGGCGATGAACCCACTGGCAGGAGACGTTGATTTCTGGACTGACGCAAATGGTCGCCTAACATTTGTCATCAGGGAGTCGTTCTATCTCCGTGTTGCTGATGCACATCCCAAGTTCCGGGGTATACAGTCAGGTGTCATCGTCGAACGAGGCCCGGATGGTGACCCATTTGAAATTGAAGGTGGGTACTACAAGAAGGGTGAGGATATCGTCGGTGGATGGGCAATCGTCCATCGGTCTGATCGAGATTTTCCCATCGTCCACAAGGTAAACTTCCGGGATTACATTATGGGCAAAGAGAAGAGCGAGGCATGGATAAAGTTTCCGGGTAGAATGATTGAGAAGGTGGCCCAGGTGGGAGCCCTAAGGATCGCATTCCCGGCACAGTTTGGTGGGCTCTATTCCGAGGATGAGATGCCCGATAAGGGAAGCGATGACATTGTCGTGAGCAAGCCGAAAGCGAAACGGAAAAGCCCAACAGTCAAAGCGGCAGAGGAACGTGGCGCCAAGGTCGAGTCACCTGAAGAGCAGAACACAGAGCCGATCTTTGAGCAGCCTCCTGAAACCACAGCTTTGCCTGAGGATCAACCGGAGCCTGAACTAGAGCCAGAGGTTCCTAAGATTGCGTTTATCGGGACTGATCCAGAATCCGGAAACAAGGTGAACATGCCAACATGTCCGGACCACGGAGAAGAGTGGGATTTACAGCCAGCAGGAACATCAGCAAGAACAGGGAAAGCATACGATGCCTTCTATAAATGCCCAGCTCGAACCGATGACGGATCTTTCTGCCAAGCATTCAATGAATTCAAGGTACAGGCGTCCTATGCATCCGCAACAGGAGATGCATAGTGCTGTTGCGGCACGACGCATTCGAGTGTGCAGACGCAGGGTTTGACTTCCCCCATGCTGCAACACAATGCCCGAACCCCGTGAGACGAGCAGAGGATCACAAGATGCAGGAGATTGAGGCGATACAGCAACAAACACAACAACTCCGGCGTCAGAACGATCTGATGCAGCGACACGCTGATTTACGCGAGGATGAAGGAGATGAATATTCTTCTCGTCCTCGTGCCCGGACAGAAATTCGACGCTTGTACTTGGATGGAAATACCGGCACGATAGGCGGTGGAAATACAAGCAGAGGGGGAATCAACATTGAACCAAGACAACATCGAGAGCCAAGTGAACCAGACGGAGAGTAGCTACGACTTCGACATGAATGGTGGCTCTGGTATCTATGAGCTTGAATGGGAAAGCCTCGGTATTCATATCAAGGTCAACCGTATCAGGGAGAACTCAAGCCACGAAATCCGTGCCGGAGTCGAAGTGACATCCAATCGGCCCAATGGTGGACACCTCAATGGGGGGCGTGTGATCCTAACGTCCCCCGGAAACATGGAATCCTTTGAGAAGCTGTTGAAGAAGGAAGACAGCAGCATCGAATGGGGGACGGTAGTGAAGCAGATGTCTGCTGCCGTCATCAAGGATTACCAAAGAGGTATTCCGGAAGAAGCCTTGATGGGAACAGAGGATCGGGCTGAGGCCACACGCTGGATCATCGAGCCCCTCGTGATGGCAGGGCAGCCAAGCCTCTTGTATGGGACAGGCTCCACAGGGAAGTCCTTTCTCGGACAGTACTTTGCTGTCCTCGTGTCTGAAGGTGTCAATGACAATGGGTTTCACATAGAAGAACCTCTGACGACACTGTACTTGGACTGGGAAACGGACAAGAGGGAACTGGATTACCGGGTTGGAATGATTCGGAACGGCCTGCACCTCGACCCTGTGACGGAACCAAACCTCTGGTACAAGACCATGACACAAAGCCTGTCTGCGGACATCGAGCAGGTACGGGAGATCGTCCTGAAACGGGGGATCGAGTTTGCCGTACTGGATTCAATGGGTTCGGCCAGTGGTGGAGAACCAGAGAGCGCCGAGGTCATGCTCCGGATGTTCAATGCACTCCGAAGTCTTCGTATTCCGACACTGAACATCCACCATGTGAACAAGGAGAACATTCTCTTCGGTTCCGTCTACGCATTTAACTCTGCGCGTGTTGTCATCGAAGCAAGGAAGTCACAGAACGAGGGAGAAGACCGCATTGACCTGGGCCTGTGGTCAAAGAAGGCCAACAATGCACGGATGTTTTCCCCGATTGGTTTCACGATTGGTTTCGATGGGAACATGGTGACGTTTCGGAAGAAAGAGGTACGGGACACACGCCTCGTCAAGGAGTTATCCGTTGTCGATCAGATGAAGAAGCTCCTCGACGGTGAACCAATGTCCAAGAAGGATCTTGCCGAGGCCGTTGAGAAGAGCGAAAAGCATGTCGCAACGGAACTAAATAGAAACAAGGACAAGTTTGTCGAAATACGGAAAGGAGTTTACGTGACACCGACATACGTTTACAACAAGCGGCAGGAGAATCCCAATGTGTAAATGCCACATCCCAGCCACACTTGTCGATGGAAAGGGATTCATGCATGTGTGCCGCACATGCGGAAAGACGTTATCCACGATGAAGCAGGCCATGCGACACTCCTGCCCACGTGGAACAGAAACATGCCGACGCTAACAATCCACCTCAACCACCTACCTGACAGGAACCTGAGCCCCAACGCCCGGAAGCACTGGCGTGTCGTCGCAAAGGCCAAGCGGGATGCAAAGGCAGAGACGTACTATCTCTGCCGGGAAGCAGGGATACCAGAACACCCATTCGAGAAGGCAACGATTAGCGTTACTTTCAAGGTAAACAATCGTCGCCGTCGCGATATCGACAACTTGTTCGCGGCCTTAAAACCATACATCGATGGGTTGGTCGTGGCAGGTGTCCTCGTTGATGATTCCGCTGACCGAGTACGCTACGTCATCAACGAGCTGGTGGTCGGAGATGTTATGGATACCGTGCTAGAAGTAGATGAGGAAAGGAATCGTATATGAGTACGTACAAAGAAGAATTTGACGGATACAAAAGAACGCCCTATTGGGATGACAATGCACCTATAGAGTGGCGACATTTGGAGCCCGGACCGCCTTTTCCACCGCCGTGGTTAGATCACCTTAGTAGGCTCACAAAAGAAGGAGAGGAAACAATCTATGTAACAGAACCCTACTACCTTGATGGAGAGAGTTTTGTGGAATTAGGAAAAATCATTCGTGATGGATGGGATGTTGAGATTCGTCTGGGGAATTCTATTCATAACCCCGGTGAAGCATTACCAATCTGGATTTCAAAAGAAAAGGGAGATCGATGAGTAAGCAGAATTTAATCGAAGAAACTCGCATCGGATTATGGGGGGAAAAAGAAGACCCACGACCTTGGACTGGCATTCGTTCCATACCAGAAAATCTTGTTTTGACCGCGAAAGAAATGGCTGAGGACATTGAGTGGTATGTTCGGGAATCTGGACATACGGGAACCACGTTTCCACTACTAGAGGACCGATATGGAAAACAAATGTCTGGTAATTTCACAATGAGTTTTCCGAAGCGCAACTTTGTCCTCTGGGTCGATGTGTCAGAAACATTTTGTGAGGCGCTGGATATACTAGGCGTGTTTAATTTAGATCGTGGGAAAATACATATCCATCCAAGTGATCCTATGGCTTATTTGATAGATGGTGGGACCTTGAATATTCCTGTTGTCAAACAACCGAATCATCACTACAAAGATCCTCGATGGCTACCAGTTTCATTTTATATCGGTCACAAATGCGAAGATGGCACACCGTGTCCCAACTCAACAAAGAACATAGAGAAATCTGACATTCAATATCAAGGAAACGGATAAGAACGTCAGAAGGGGGGCGTGGGTTTGCAGTCGCCCCCCTAGCAGGAGGTGGATGACCGTGACTACGCAGTCATCACCAATAATGAGCCATTCTTAACGTGAAGAACAAGAATGGCTTCAGGAGTATACGAGAAATCGTTCGAGAGGTAAAGGAGTACTGTCATGGAGAGACGCAACAAGAAATCAAAGAAGATGAAGATGGTTGAAACCCAGTACGGAGAGCCACTGGAAACACTTCTTCCCCGTCTGTATAACCTGTATCAGGGGTTGCCCGGTATGGTCGATCATATGAACCTGAACAAGTCAACGATATGGAGCTGGATGATGCGGCTCGGAATTGCTGTTGAAACCAGGGCATACGAACCGGAAGAGAAAACGATTGAGGAGAAAGAGTTTAAATACAATGAACGCATTCGAGACTTGGAACGGTTGAGTTCCCAGTACAAGCATTCATTGCAAGATACAAACGATGAAAACAAGAGGCTGAAAGAGGAGCTGGAGTTTGCCAAGAGGAGTTCCGGTACCGTTTATTGATGATACAATGATGCGGTTACGAGTTCTGAAGCGGGCTCGTAGCCAGCGGAGAGGGTAGGGGTTCTCTGACCCCTGCTCTCAACCACTCTTTTAGGCAACGAGGCCACTGATACGGGAGACGTTGCCACCGCAGGCATTACATGACCCACGTAGGCTGCGTCTCCCATTCTTCAACAGAACTTCCTTCACTTCATTCATTGGGTGCGTGTGTCTGCATTTCATACAGAACGCCGTGACACTCGGTACTTGTTTCACGAATGGCTTTGCCATCCACTTCAAAAACCCAAACATATCATTCTCCTATTCCTACGATGGCGGGCTAATGCTCACCTCGACATTATCCTCGTTGTCAAACGATTTATAAATTACACTGGTTGCGATGGTAAAATCCTTTGTTGCAAAACCATCCCCAGCACCAATTTCATTCAATATGATCTCAAGCGTTCCTGCCTTGATTCTCGACAGCGAACAGGCGCCACCCTTGGTATATAAATTACTCAGGATCAGGCGATCCACTTTTCCATTGACTCCGCTGGTAGCGGATGTGATTTTCAATTGGTCGTAGTACCCACCGCTTGTGACCATCGCATCGGCGCGATTTCCCCCACCGATTCCCCTGGCCCTAGGTGTACCGGCCACTGCTGCAATCGACTGCCCATCACTGGCGTTCTGCTTGACGATCAGGTGATGCGCCTCGATGTTCGCAAGTGTCATGGTCGTGCATCTCCACCGGTCAACCGTCATATGGCCCACTTCGAGATATGTTTCCGTGAACGCAGGATCAACGACAGCTGGCAAACCGCCAACGATAACCGCTGATGATTCACCGGATGGGAGTGCCGAGTTTGCGTAAGCGGTTCCGATTGTGACGTTCTCGATTTGTAGCAGACCGACGGGTGTGGAGCCTAAATCAACACGGAGGGTATTGTCGTCATCATAGTATTCCGTCGGGATATCAGCAGGAGCAGAATAGACTCCGGAATCCCCAGCGCTGAAACTTTTTCCTTCCATGACTTCATTGACAACAACCGTGGAGGTAACGGCGGTTGATGCAAACAGAAAAGTCCCGGCCATCTGTGGCGAGAACCCCATCGCCCTGAGGAGAGAATAGGGCGACTTGAGGAGGGTAAATGTTCTCCGCCAGCGGTCGCTTTCGTCTTGGAGATAAGCAACCTTGGCCAATATCCAGTCGCGAGAATCCCGGAGCGCATAATAAGTTGTCCGCGGAGATCCCATCAGGACATGGAAGAACTCCACAGCCAGGCGGAAGGGCGCCAGCGAGAAGCTGAGTAGGAAACCAGCCAGCCAGATCAATTCAGACCTAACACCTACTCCAGCTTTGCCCATAACTCTCCCAGATTTTAATCTGAGAGCCCCAAAATTGGGCCATGGTAGCGATATCATTCGGATTCCAGCACTTTCATGCCTAATGCGATAATTCCGCTCGATGCTCCGGCTGCAATCTCAACGGCTTCATTCATGATGCCGATCACGCTGAGCCCACCCAGCACAATAATCGCAATAAAGATCTGAGGTCGAATCTTTGATATCCAGTTCATATTCCTACTCCTTACGCAGTGTCAAAAGCGCTCATTGTCCACGATGATTCGTTCTGGTCGCGCTCATACACACGCACACGTTCCTTGATTACATCATTGAGATAGGTTGTTAGCTCGGCCTGTGTCACAGCATTGCCATCTGCCGGAGTAATCGGCCCCTTGAATGCTGCAAGCGCACGGTTCATGTTCGCCGTCGAATAGCTGAGAGTTATATCTGGCATTACCTTGCTCCTTCAATCAGCGCCATCTTGTTCTCCAGCGCTTCCAGTTTCTGTTCCAATTGCTTTTGCCTGACATGTCCTTGCCATATTGCACCGTTATGTAATCGCTGCAATTGCGTCACGTTTGTCAGGCCACCGTTCTCTATTGTATCTCCAAGGATTCCAGCTTCAATCAAATCCTTTTCGTTGTAGTCAACGAAATTATCCCACTCTGTCCGAATCGTGTCGCCACGGGTCTGCTCCAAAGCACGGACCAATTGCGCGTCATCGTAAGAGTCAAAAGTCTGGGCCGAAGTGACGCTGTACAAATCACCGTCTTCATCCACAAGTATCCGTGTCGCCATCGCTCCACCCACCTGTGCACGTAGAGTGAAGACGTTTCCATTTGAAGCGATATTGTCTGACGAGTTGCTCCCGTCGTGCTCTTCCACCTGAATATCGACCAAACCGTAGCCAGACGTTGTCTTTGTCGTCGCAGCCGTTCCGCCACTTGATCGGATAATTGTCACGAGGTCATTGGCCCCATTCTCGGCAATACTGTCGATGATTAAGCCCCCAAAATTTCCTGACGCTTGTAGGAACGACGCATACGTATCCGTCTCTGCACGACCTGTGCGACCGTGTGCAACGCCGCTTCCTTTGAATGCCATGATCTTATCCGTGTTTGAGCCCTGATTGATCGTCAGTCCTGTGCTGATATCGCCATTCGCTGAGTCGTTCAGGTAGACAGAGGCACTAAATGTGCTTGTCCCAAAAGCGTTTGATGCAGCCGTGGATGTGATACCGGCCGCTGCTGTGATCCCGCCACCATCTGCAATGGTGATTGCATTGTCCCCATCCGTGTATCCAATACCTGTTGTCTGTACTTCTCCGGGAACATTGATTCCTGCCGCTGCGTCGAGGATCTTCATATTGGTTGCGTCACCGTTATCCGTGAAGACCAAGTCTTTTCCATCAACGGCAAGTTTCACCGTGACATCCCCAGAGTTACCTTCAGTAAGTCTCAGGACCTCGGTCCCACCATCTTCCAGTATCCAGATACCAGATGCAGAATCCAACTCGATGTTCCCTGCTGCATCCATCGTGATCGCACCATCAACTGTGACATTCAGATTAGCGGCTGCGGCTGCGTTATCCACGGTGGTGATATTTAAGACCCCGTTGGTTGCGGCAGCTATAGTCACTGTGTCGCTGGTACTTGGGGTCATGACGATACTGTCATCCGTGATGACTGTCGTTCCTATCGTGAAGTCAGTGGTTGCATCAATTGTCTCAGATGTAATTGCTGTTGCACCTGTTATCACACCCGCATCGACATTGACCGTTCCATCCAGAACAATCGCTGATCCACCCGCAGGGTTGAGGTTGAGGGCTGCGGCAGATGTAATCGTTAATGCACCGGAACTCGTTGACCATGTCGATGCCCCTGCTGCCGTGATGGTTACGGGATTCCCCGCTATCGTTGCACCAGTTGTTCCGTCGTGTGTAATCGTGAAGTCATTCCCAGCTCCCATGTTGAACACGGAACTGTCGCTGGTCAGGCTCAAGTCGTCACCAACAGTTGCATCACCTGCTATGGCTACGCTGGAGCTTGCTGTCGTCGCATGAGGCGTGATCGTCAACATCGTCACGTAGGAACCTGCTGACGCAATATCGTTTCCAATCGTCAGAACGCCACCGTCAGCGACGTTTACCTTCCACTCGTCACCTGCATCGTCGCCCTGATCGGCCATGAGGTAGAGGACACCAGCTTCTCCTTCGCCACCTTTAATGGTGAATGAATCAATTTCATAGCTGATCTCCGCAGCTCCGCCAGTCGTCGAGTTAATTGTGAACACATCTGTTATCGTTCCGGCGACGGAGACGCCAAACCGAAACTGGCCATCCTCTGACGTATTGGATACGTCCGTCGCTTCCGCAGTCATCCGTGCAAATTCGTGGAGATTTCCCCCGTCATCTGCTAACTCGAACGAGATGTAAATCTCGTCGCCATCTGCCCGCGTGGTGTTCGCTCCCCGGAATATCGCGACCTGGTTGGACGCACTATTTGTGAGGTTGGTGAATGTACCAGCAGGTGTCCCTGCTGCCGCGTTGTTCCGGACATCGATCTCCTTGAGAGAAATCTCGTCGTCCCAGCGAATACGCCTGACTGATGTACCGGATGTAATCTCGACATCGTACCGATCCTGGTCGGCCTCAGCGAAATACCATAGACCGTTGCTATCGGTCGTGACTGTCGAGCCCTCCTGCGTCGTCGTTCCCGTCTCTAGGAGCTTGACGGACGCACCAGACACCGCAGTCCCTGCGTCATTGAAAACATATCCGCGAAAATTAACTGTCATCTCAGCCCCCTAGCTGGCTATGGTCTTTGTAGTTAAGAGCCTCCCGGCAATAGTATTCCGGATCGTTCAGAAGATCATCGTCATCAATGAATATCAAACTAATCCCCTGCCCGGCCATCTGCGCCCGTGCCATCAGGTCTCGACCCCGCACTTCCACACCGAATTCGTAGTGATAATACACCCCTTGCACGTTCACCGCCAAATCTGGAGGATTGGTGAACATGAAGTCCAGAACAACGCCACCCTTGTCCAATCGACCGCCCATCAGGGGGGACTGGTAAGTGAAGTCCTCTCCGGGCTCCTTGCCCAGAGAGATAAACGTGGAGTATGCAACCCACTCTGGGATCGAACCTTCCCAGTTCTCTGGAACCTCGATTTGTGACGCCTGTGTTGTCACGCCTTATCCCTCCAAGATCATGAGCCAGGAGATTTTATCGTTGTGCGTTGCGGCATCCACATAGAAAATGTTTGCCGGGACCGACCCGCCAAACTCACCAAAGTTTAATGACACCGTGTTCCCTGCGCTGAGTTCATATCCCAGTGACGCGCTGACATCACTCACGCCCACATAGGCCAATCCAGAGTTGCCTGCCAGTGCCTTGAACTGCACCTGCTTGACCCTGTTCGTGACGTTGTTGACCTGTACTCTTGTCCCGGCACTCGACACATTCGTAATTCCTGCATCCAGACGCATACGTCCTCCTAGGGTTCGGCCACGGTGATTGTTGTTGAACCACGCTCATCATGACCTGTAAATTCCAGACCAGTTGCACTGGTCACATCAACATAATAGTTCCGTGTTCCACCGCCATCATCACGGAATGTGAACTCCACGAGAGTCGTTTCCTCAATTGCCGACACCAGCTTCTCGCGTAGGTCTTGCGGCGTGTTTCCTTTATAGTCATGTGTGAGATCAACATCCACCTGATGCCCCCACTTCGCTGGCATCTTCTTGCGCCACTCCAACGTCAGGCTCACGACATCAGGGCTTTCAAACTTCTCCAGACCCGTTGTCGTTGCATCGCTTCGATTCAACGTCAGCTTGAACTTGATGGCACGGAACCCTGTTCCCAAGGAAGACCCAAACGTGTAGACATGTGTTCCGCTTGCCGCCCCCATCGTGGATGCATCGAGGCTAGGAACAGCCGTCGTGTATGATTCCGCATAGTCCGTGGCATATTCCACCTTGACCTTCTCTGTGGATGTCAGGTCCTGCGCTTCGATCCGCAACTTGAGTGCCAGCTTATCAACTTCGCTCTGGCCTGCATTGAACCACGGTGTTTCATGAATACACTCCTCGGCGTACTCAAACTCGGCCATCTCAGAAGGATTGATGATCGCTGGAGGCAAATTCATGAACCAAACAGAATTGTTGTGCCCCCACCATACACGATATTCCTCGTCGTAAGAACTGGAAACATGCATTGAATCAAGGCCCTTACCGAGGTTTCCGCTCAACCATTTTGTTTCCCATCCCATCTCGTTGTAGCCAACGATACTGCTGTACCCTGCGTCTGATTCAATCACGGGTGAGTGCCCAGTTTGTGTCGTTCCCTGTTGATATGGGATTGATGTACTGGCAATTGATAGAGGGGAAAACCGTGCATCAATTCCAGCCAACAATTCATTGTGTGATCCCTCCATCATTCGGATCGCACCGCGCTTGTCAAAAGGCATACCATCATCGCGATCTGGGCCCACAACGGTAATCACCGCACTGTTGCTCCCGTTGATATATTTATAAAGCCCTAGACCGCTCGGAATGTAGACAGAATCCCTCCATCGGGTTGTTCCCTTTCCGTTCTCTGAATGAATCGGGAACTCCATTTGCGTCTCTTCAAACCGTGCGTTATCCGCGTTGTGCATGAAGAGTCCTTCTTTTGTTGCAACATAGATGTTTGGAATGCCTGCTGCATTCCGGGCGACAAACATTGCCGTCACTGACCCGTCCGGTAAGGGAAGAACGGCATCATTAACCTCTGTTCCAATGGTTGTCGCGTACCAAAGCTGACCAGTATAGCTAATTCCCCAGAGGCGATCATCCCAGACAGTCAGAAATTGCGTATCCTTTGCATCATTCGATGTCCATGACGATCCGTCGTAATGCGTGTACCCACTCCCATTGGCGTCATAATGTGCAAACACAAGGTGCGAATTTCCTGAAGCATCCGTGAAGACAACAGAATCTGTGACCTGATCTTCTGTTTCATCCAGCGCACTGCCCCAGCTATCACCCGTGTTGTTGTACTTGAAAATCTTTGCGTTCTCGCTGTTGCTTCCATTCCATGCAGCGTACACTTCGTCGCCATATGTGTTGATGGCGCCAATCGTTGCATCCGTCAATCCATGTGATGGGGCTGTCGATTCTGTCGCAAGTCCTGGCAACACGAGATGGTTCTTGTAGCGGAGCTGGGCAGTGGAATACCACGCCCGTGATACCTCACCCGCACCCTCCATGCGGTTGATGCCGATCCCTCCACGCCAGTCCGACCATGCAACAATCGAGGATCGAAGCTGATCGTCCTTTGACGTATCGCCGATGACGACCTTTGCCGGGTACAGCGATGCGAGGACACTGCGAACAGGCTTCGTCGTCGGGAAATAGGTATCATTCAAATATATTTCGTTGCTATCAATCACTGAGGCAGGCATTATTCAACTGACCGCGCATTCACCAAGAATGGTAATGCCTTTCGCGCTCTTTCTGTCTGGGCCGCCCAGTACGCAGAAAGCTGCCGCTTTGCGTCAGGGTCTGTTGCTGGGCCACCTGACGTTGAAATCAACGCCAAGTTCACCGTATTGGCGATCACGAAGTTCTCGCTAACCTCAGTGCCTGTGTCATCAGACCCAAGCAGGGCTGGCTTGTCGCCACCCTTGATTTTCATCAGATGGTAGCCGATTGTATCCTGTCCATCACGGGTCAGGATGAGATCCCGCGCCTCTTTATCGATGCGCCAGTTCCGTCGAGGGAGTGTTTCCCATTCAGCCGTGTCATTGGCAACCGCGACAATGTCGTCAATCCATATCGTGACACCTGCACCAAGATCGGCATCATGTTCAAGACCAACAGAGACAATAGCCGTGTCTACCTCTGGATTCGCTAAAGACATTCTGGCGAAAGTCCACGTATCCGGTGATATAGCTGGGAGGTTCAGGCTTTCCTTGTCGCTTCCATCGGCTGTAACCGTGCCATCATCAAGGTGTAATTTGATATTACCGGCAACAAGAGCGCTACCGATCCCTGTGACTTTGATCCACATCTCAATAGTGTCGTAGGCCGAGATATCGGTAGAAGTAATAGAATCTGCAATAAATGCACCCGCGCTTGCCCCGGCAGCAAGTGCAATTTTTAACGATTGGGTTCCCTGTTTTTTATCTTTCGTGTCAAGCGACAGGGTGAATCCTGTTGGGGCAGACACTTCGTCAAATGTAGTGGCACACGCATGAATCCGTTTACTACTGATCTTGTCCCTGTACTCGATCTTGTTGATCATGGAGATATCACTTGGAATATCAAAGCGTGTGGTCTTCCCATCTCCGTGGAGCGCAATGTTTTCAATGGGATCATAGGCGTTGCCTGTTGCCGAGATCAGGCTCTGGTTAATGAAATCATCGATGATGGATGGGTTGTACGCAACATCCCATAGTTCATAGGATTCTGAAGCTGTCTGCGCCGATGAGGCTGGCATGTACGCAAGTGTTGTTTTATTGTCGGTAATCGTTGAGTCTGTAACACGCCGTATTTCTTCATCATTGGACCCACTTGTAAATCGAATCCATTTCCCAATATGGTTGTCGTTCCCTCCGAGAACCAGGCTTGAGTCAACGAGAGTATTTTTCCCTACTGCTCCAGTTTCACTGGCAGCGCTTACATAGAGAGCGCCCAGAGCGTAACCGACATGCTGTCGTATCTGTTCGCGTGTCCGGCCTTGTATCACGGGCATGGATCACTCCTAGTACTTCGCCTTCTTCATCTTCTTTCCGGTCTTCTTGGCAAAGGCTTTTGCCTTTTTCTTCCCGGACTTCGTATAGGGGAACTTCCGCTTTCCTACTGCTGGCATATCATTCCTCCTTGTCGCTTGCCCCATTCTCCAGCTCGTGAACACGAGCAATCAGTTCTTCTATCGTGCGTCGCATCGCTGCATTCTCAACCTGTACGGCAAAAAGTGCGTTGTTCTTCAGCACTTCCTGCACATCCTGCGGCTGGACCTGAACATCAATTCCATTTCCTGAAGTCATATTATTTCACCTGATAGTATAAAGTATTGTTCGTTGATTCCTTGCGCTTGATCGCCTGCTTCCGAAAGTCTTCGAGTATCTTCCCGATTTCCTTCTTCTCATCAGCGGTTGGGCGCCTCTTGTCATATTTCTCACGTACTTCCTTCACGAAAGCCTCGGCTGAGTTGGCCATCATGTCTTCGATCTGCTCTTTAGAGGTATCTTTATCCGCTAGGATTTCGACACGAGTGACATGCTCAACACCAAACTTGTCTTTCGCTTTCAAAGTAAAGCGGTGAGAAACAATTCCTGATCCTGTTTCCTTGTTACCGCCCACAAGGGTCGTCCCAACCGGAACGACCCCCTGTGGTGTCCATAAATCAATGGGCATTAAACTATATTTAAGAATATTGAGTGGTATTCACCATTGACGGCAGTAGTCTTTCCCATTTGACCAAGGCAACCCCATAGAGTTGCACTACCTTCTGTAAAGTCTTCCATCGCACCTTCAGTGGCATCAGACCTCATTAATCCTGCACCCGGTGCCGGAGTACCTTGTATCAAGCAAACTCCCGGACCCTTTACTTGAAGCCATCCGTAACTACCACTGGCTATGTCAGAAACGGTTACACCAATCGCTGGACCTACAGGAGTTGTATTCGACTGAAGGACTCCCTCATAGAAACTCTTGAATGCACCAGCTTTAGCAGTACCGGCAAGAATCTCAGTAATGAACCCATCTTCATGGTCTATAGTTACTGTTACGTCAGACGTACCAGCAGGGTGTCCCTTGATCCTATATCTCCACCCAAGGGCAGTGCTAGCATCTACGTTGCTGAAAAGAATCCCATCAGCATATTCGTCTTTAGTAACTGATGCGCCAAAAGTGATACCTACAGTAGTACCGCCTGCGGAGCCGGTAGTTGCAACTGTGAGGTCATCATCATCGGTAGCTAGGAGAGCAGGAGCCTCCATTAGTTGACCAGCAATAACCGCCTCTCCAGTAGATGCATAGATATACTCTGTGTCTGCAATCTGCATCCTAGTTCCCAGCTTATGCTTTTTAGCGGTAGTGGTAACTTGTTCCCATCCCCATTTTCCCATAATCGTTTGTGGAAATGACATCAATTCGTCCTTTCTTACGGGTTCTTATGACCCGCGATAAGCCGATACTTTTTCTATCGCTAGGCTCGGCCAATCGTTACACCTAGCTATTCAACCTTTGTAATGTGGCCCAGTTTTGATGGGGAAGCACTCTTCTCTTCCCCACCAGTTTCTTTCTTCTGAGCCTCAGGTGCTTTGGAAGGTTCCTGGCACCAAGGACAGACACACCCATCGCTGGGAGGCCACTGGAACAAACCGATCCGTGCCTTGCGTAACACATAATCAGGGCTACCGGGAACATTACCAACTGTCGTTCCAACTTCTCTGACTATTTCACCTTCAACATTCAAGCTGGCTTTATGCCTGTACAGAGTTGTCTTCGGCTGCCACTCGTCAATGTATTTCAATGAATACCCGACGTTGGCCAGGTCCAGCTTCTGTTGATTCCGCTCCGTTATCCCTGCCATCTGTTACTCCTCAATTATGACGTTGCAAGGTCGCCAATCTCAAAAATGATTGATGCGCCACGGTCATCATCTAATTCAAAGACACCGTAGTCGCTTGTTAATACGACCTCAGTTGCCCGGAGAGACGCATCCCTCTGGCGCTCTGAGCGGCTATCAACGCTCTTCAAGACGGCCATTGCTGTCTTGTCTGCAATGACACCATATCCCGAATCCTGACCGGATATTTTGGCAATGTTTCCATCTTCAAAGATCGGAACATTGTTGATTGGTCGTAATCCGCTGTAGAAGTTCTTCAAGAGATCGACACTGAATCCACTGGTGAGTTCACCGCCTCCGGCTCCTGCGGCTGAAGCAACAGTTGCCCCATCCTTGGAAAGGTATGCAACAGCATTCGGGTGATGAACAATGTAGAGCTGGTTACCGAACTTATTTGCCTTGGCGTTGCTGATTATGGCATGTGTGTTCGCCACATTCATGTTCCGGCCATCTAGACCGAGGGACGTTCCGTCATTAAGGTTTGGCCAGAGAGCGATTACATCTGTATCTTTCTTCCGGGCCATTCCATCACCGAGCTGGCGACCAATCATGGAGAACACGTTCTCCGCGCTCTGCCGGACTAACTTGTCCGTCAGAATGATTTTTGCTCCCACCTCAGATGCGGTGAGATCAACGGTCGTCATACCGATATCTTCTTCATCGATGATATCCTGACCGTCTACGAGGTCGCTCACAGACATCTGGCTGACCTTGGGAACGGTCACCTGTTTACTGCCACTCGGCAAGCTAAACTGCTCGATGAGCGCCATTGCTGGAGCGTTATGCTCCTCCGTGTAACGAGAACTCGCAATGATAATCTTTTGTGCGTTCTCTAAATTTCCCGTCGTGGCTGTCTGAGCCATATTGAATCCCCCTTCTTAACTTCCGAACGTCATTCTTCGCGCTGCTTCTGTTGCCGCCTGTGACCGATCACCATTAAGGTACGCGGTCAAAAGACGGTCATCTGAAGTTGATGCCTCCGCAGCGCCTTGACTGTTGTCGAAGGTCTGTGGTGGTACCTGGCCCTGCCTGAGACGGGCAAGCTCTTGATCCGTATCACGCTCTTTCTTCATGCGTTGTGCTTCACGCTCCATCTGTTGCGGATCAGCACTGCTAAGAAGAGCCTGATAGTCTGATACAAATTGCTTGTCAGCAAGCCCATTCTTTTCCATAAAGTGGAGAGCTGCCATCTGTCGCCCTTCCACAAATCCAACGAGATCGAGAGCCTTCTGCTCCTGTTGTTGCGACCGCATCTCGTTCTGCATATATTGTTTGGCCTGCGCCCGTGCTTGCTCCGGAAGATATCCGGCATCCGTCAGTTGCTGCTCATAGGTGCGGGCCTTGCGTCCCAAGTCATCACGGAACGCTCTCTGTGTTTCCTCTTGTCGTCGCCTTTGTAGCTCCTCAACCTCAGCCTGTGAGACCTGCTGTTGCTGCGGACCAGGAGCGGTCGTCTGTGCCGGAATCTCTGGTGGGTCTGCGGGGGCAGCCTGCGTGGTGGTGGTTGCATCAGGAGCGTCACCAACAACGGGTTCCTCTGTGGGAGAATCCTCGACGACGGGTTCTGGAGATTCGATCTCCAGTTGGTCATCTGTCGTAATATCGAGAAGTCCACCCTGCTGCTCGGCAGGCGCCTCTACCGGGGCTGCTGGAGCCTCTGGGGGCGCTGTCTGGTTCTCTGCATTTGTTGTCATATCTTCTTTCCTCCCATACCCTATCTAGTACATTCCTTCCCCTATAGTACTACATGCGTAAAGAATGTCACGCTGCTTCAACCGATTCTCTTTCTTTGAGCCAGTCGTTATACTTCTTGAGGAAGACGGGATCATCGCGTCTCCGTGATTCAAATGGATGCTTGTCATGGAGCCAGAGCATGAGTTCGAGGTCTCCCCCAGCACGAATATCGTTGTTGATGATTTCTACCTGTTTGCGCTTGAGGTCTCGTTCTGCCAAGTCATAAGCAGTTTTCACCTGCGAATAAATCGACCTGTTTTGCAGGTCGGACATGAGCTTGTTTCTTTGATCCCTGTCTCCATCCACATATTCCTTGATATATGGGTGTAACGCCCGGGGGAAACGCTGCTCGATATATTTTTGAATCGCGTCGTCCGTCACAACATATTCAATTTGTGACGCATGGATTTTCCTTAAGTCAGCGATCCCCTGCGTCTGCAATGCAGACGGGAGATATGCCTTCTCCATGGGGTTTATGAGGTCCTGTCGTCCAATCGATTCCAGATGCGCTTTCCGGAGTTCAAGTGATTCCACGTAGTTGTCTTTCACCGAAGCAGGGAGTTGGTAGAAGAGTTTCTCTGGAATGCGATACCGATTGAGATTTCTCGTGACAAAATCACGCATCTCCTGTGACCATTGTTCTTGCAGCTTGGCGTATTCCTCGTCATATGTGTCTGCATCATAGTCATCATAGAGATCATAGACGCTCTCCAGCGCTTCCTCGTTCGGTGTGTTGTCCTTGCGTTCCTTGAACTCGATACCCATCCCGCGCTCAAGACCCTCACGAATCCCCCGGTAGACATTGCGAATCTTGAAGAATTCATTGAGTCGTTTCTGTACGGAAATATCGTCACGTTCTGCAAGCTCTTCCAGCTTGCTCAACTCTTCCTGTCGTGCCTTGGTAAATTCTGTTGCGTCTTCCGCATAGTTCTCCTGTGCAATTTTTCTAACCATATCTTTCTGATAGGGGTCCTCGATATCTCTCCACTCTTTCTGAAAGAGATCCTGGGCAACCAGGTTTCGTGGGTACGCCGGGGACTCACGCAAGCCAGCCAACCCTGCTCCGAGTCGTGCTGGGCCGGGCATTCTCTTGCCTAGCTCATCAAGGAAGTCCTTGTCATCACTCGTCGCATCGAGCGAATCAATCAATCCGTCCGTCACATAGGGTGCCAGCCAGAAGGGCAACAGCCTTTCTGCAACCAGCGTTGACATGCCGGGGTAGGTATAGATGGGATCTCCGAAATAATCTTCATGTGTCAGAAGAGACCAGCCGACTCCCGTGGCCGGAGCAACCATTCCCCGAACCGACTGAAGAAGAGGTTCTGTGAACTCTCCGTCTGCAATACCTGTTGAAACACGGGCCAACATTCGCATGTTGGAAATGTACGCCCCACCAAGTCCCATCTCCGT
>Ga0114908_1000493_pt1 | contig 22304 bp, 14 predicted proteins | sample MalvireepMed_s17_FD_87292 | JGI IMG/M metagenome (GOLD analysis project Ga0114908, IMG submission 87292) | Marine viral communities from the Global Malaspina Expedition - Malaspina viral metaG DeepMed_s17 | ecosystem: Environmental > Aquatic > Marine > Oceanic | place: Mediterranean Sea... | reverse complement strand
GATGTGTTATGCGAATTAATGAAAGTACTGCAACCTGTCTGCCTTTGGGGGATGGCCAAAAAATTCGTGGACAAAGAGCAAACGATATTATTAGTGACGAATTTGCTTCAATACCCAGAGATATTTTTGAAACAGTGGTAGCCGGTTTTGCCGCCGTTAGTGCAGACCCAATAGACAGCGTAAAAAGAGCGGCTGCTCAGGAAAAGGCTGGAGAGCTTGGAGTGAAGCTTGAGACGTATGAGGACAAGGGATCGATTCAAATGATGCCTAACCAGATTGTTATCTCAGGAACGGCCTACTATGACTTTAATCACTTTGCTACATATTGGAAGAGATGGAAAACAATCATTAATAGCCGTGGAGACAAGGGAAGGCTTAGGGAGGTTTTTAACGGGGAAGATCCTCCGGCCAGTTTTGACTGGACTCAGTATTCTATAATACGTATTCCCTACGAGCTTCTGCCCAGAGGTTTTATGGACGATTCTCAAGTTGCCAGATCCAAGGCAACTGTTCATGCTGGTATCTATCAGATGGAATATGGGGCGTGCTTCACTAGAGATTCTCAAGGGTTCTTCAAAAGGTCTTTGATCGAATCGTGTGTAATAAGTACAGATAGCGCCATTAAAGACCATCAAGGGAACGATATACACTTTGAGGCCACCCTCATAGGGAGTCCTAAAAAAAGGTATATATATGGTGTAGATCCAGCATCCGAGGTAGACAACTTTAGCATAGTAGTTCTTGAGCTTCACCCGGCTCATAGGCGTATAGTTCATTGTTGGACAACCACTAGGTCGAATCACCGAGAGCGGGTTAAGAAGGGCTATGCTAAAGAAACAGACTTTTACGCATACTGTGCTAGAAAAATTAGAGACCTAATGAAGTTGTTTCCCTGTGAGCACATTGCGATGGACGCACAGGGCGGCGGTATTGCTGTCATGGAGTCTTTGCATGACGCAGACAAGATACAAGAAGGGGAGATTGCCATCTGGCCGGTTATAGATGAAGACAAAGAAGCTGATACAGACGATGAGCGCGGATTGCACATCCTAGAAATGTGCCAGTTTGCAAAGTACGATTGGCTGTCCGAAGCGAATCATGGACTTCGCAAAGACTTTGAAGATAAAGCCTTGCTATTTCCATTCTTCGATTCTGTTAGCCTAGGCTTATCTCACAGTGAAGACTCTATCAAGAGTCGCATATTTGATACGCTAGAAGAGTGCGTCATGGATGTTGAGGAGCTTAAAGATGAGCTTTCTATGATAGAAATGAGCCAGACTCCAAGTGGCCGTGATCGGTGGGATACCCCCGAAGTTATTGTGGGAACTGGCAAGAAAAGTAAGCTTAGAAAGGATAGGTACTCAGCTTTGCTAATGGCAAATATGGCGGCGAGAATTTTACAAAGAACCCCCACGCCAGAAGAGTACGAATTCTATGGAGGGTTTGCAGGCTATGGTGGCAAGTATAAGCCGAAGGAAGGGGAAGACCTTTTCTCTGGCCCTAACTGGTTCACCGACAGCATGAAAGATATCTACTAGATCGTGTATAATTATGATAACAGTTCAACTCCATTCCAATTGTTTTAGGTGAAATAAAATGAGCGAAGACAATGGGCTGATTACTTGGTCCGACGAGGACGGTAAAGCCAACGCCATGCGGGAGTTCTCAGAAAGCATTAGCTCGTATGATGGGATTACTAAATCTCGTGGTAGCCATTATACCAGTTTTACCGACGTAGAGGATCGCCGCAGTGTAAGGCCTCCTTTTAGGGGGTCTGACTATCACGCCTTTCGTCCAGACGAACAGGTTCCAAGTGAGCAAAAGCGCATTATTAGAATGTGTATGGATGCCTACGACAAAGTTGGAATTATACGCAATGTTATCGATCTAATGGGGGACTTCGGAAGCCAAGGAATTAATCTAATTCATGAGGATAAAAGCGTAGAGAAATTTTATCAGCAGTGGTTTAGAAAAATTGATGGCAAGGAAAGGTCAGAACGGTTTCTTAACAACCTCTATAGGGCCGGTAACGTGATCATGTATCGCAGCAATGCCCTGATAACGCCGGAACTAAAAAGATACATGAAGACGCTGGGCGACGACATTAAAGTTGAACTTCCGCCCATTAACGATAACGTGATCCCTTGGCGGTACAACTTTTTTAATCCACTAACCGTAGACAGCAAAGATGGCCAGTTGGCACTTTTCATGGGGAAGAAAAACTTTACCATTACAGCAAGAACAATCCATGACAATTTTAAGAGCGGAGATATTCCCGCTCACATTCTAGACACCCTTCCCCCTCAAGCCAAAAGAGCTATCAAGCGCGGAGACAAAATTATACCTCTTGATCCCGATAGACTGGCTATAGCATACTATAAGAAAGATGATTGGTTGCAGTGGGCCAAGCCTATGATCTATGCCATTTTAGATGACATCGTAATGCTAGAAAAGATGCGCCTCGCTGATCTATCTGCCCTAGACGGAGCCATTTCTAATATTCGACTTTGGACCTTGGGAAATCTTGATCATAAGATTCTACCCAATAAGGCGGCAATCAACAAGCTCAGAGATATATTAACCAGCAATGTTGGTGGTGGCACCATGGAGTTGGTTTGGGGGCCAGAGCTTAGCTTTACAGAATCCCATAGTGAAGTCTATAAGTTCTTGGGTTCTGAGAAGTACTCAGCCGTTCTTAATAGTATCTATGCAGGTCTTGGTGTTCCGCCAACACTCACTGGCGTTGCCGGTCAAAGCGGCGGGTTTACTAATAACTTCATCTCTTTAAAAACCTTGGTCGAGAGACTGCAATATGGGCGAGATTTACTGGTAAAGTTTTGGCAAAAAGAAGTTGAGCTTGTCAGAAAGGCTATGGGTTTTAGAAAACCAGCCCATGTGCATTTTGATCAGATGAATCTCGCTGACGAAGCTTCCGAAAAGAATCTCTTATTGCAGCTAGCGGATCGAGACATTATTAGTCACGAAACCTTACTAGAACGATTCAGTGAAATTCCGGGGGTAGAAAAAATTAGACTAAAGAGAGAAGTTAAAAACCGAGATAGAGATGACTCACCTGAAAAGGCCGGGCCGTTCCATAACGCTGAGCGGGATCATGACTTGCAAAAGATTGCCTTGCAGCAAGGAGTTGTAACCCCTGAAGATGTGGGCGTTGAGACTACCTTGGATTCCAAAGAACTGATCGATAGAAAATTTCCCAAACCACAGCCAGCAGGTCCACCCGGACAGAACAAAAAGAGTAAAAACCCTGATGGAGGTAGGCCAAAGTTTTCTAACGACAAAGACCCAAGAAAGAAGCGTGTCGATAAGCCGAGGTCAAAACCCGGACTCGCTGAAATGGTCGTGTGGTCTGAAGAAGCTTTTCAGAAAGTGTCCGAAGTTGTTAACGACGCCTTCCTCAATATTAAAAATAAGAAGAACTTAAGACAGCTTACCAAGTCTGATATTTCGGACTTAGAAAAACTTAAGCTGGACGTTTTTGTCAACCTAGAATTGCTTGCTCCTGTGACCACAGATATTGTCCACGCCGCCCTATCCGGCGGCCTTCAAGCCCCGGCAGCTTTCAAAAAGATGCTTGACGACCAAGGGGTCAATACGCAGAGCATGAATATTGAACCCTATAGAAAACATGCTATAGGACTATATTTAGAGTATCTGGAGTATTGAGAAAAGCACGGCTTACAATATTTAAAACAATTTGTGTATATACTGTTAGAGGTTATTATGACAAAAAGCATTAAAATATACGCACAAGAAACGCAAGACGGCGTTGCCGATCTAGTTTCAGAGTCCAACAGTGTTGCATACTGCACCCAAGCCAGTGTGTCTCTTAAGGAAGATTCTGACACAGAAAAGATCCGCAAAGTTCTAAGTGGTAAAAGTAATCCTGATCAGATTGACCTATACTACCTAGAGTCCGTCCTCGTTTCTACAGGGTGGAATAAGAACGACGATGTTTTTGAGCCTGCGGTTGCTTGGGCCGCTAGGAACACCCCGGAAGACAAGCAGTTCAATTTCATGCACGATGAAAACGACATCATCGGGCACATTACTGGCAGTTATATAATCGACGGTCTGGGCAACAGGATTGTGGGAGACGCTGAATCACCCAGCCAGTTCGACATTATAACTGAAGCCGTACTGTACAATAGCTGGACGGAGCCAGCCAACAGAGAAAGGATGCAGCAACTTATTGCTGAGGTAGAGGAAGGAAAGTGGTTCGTTTCTATGGAGTGTTTGTTTGCAGGTTTTGATTATGCCCTTATTGACCCCGAGGGAAACTCAAAATTGGTACAACGAAATGAGACTTCAGCGTTCCTTACTAAGCACTTGCGTGCTTACGGGGGAACAGGCGAATACGAAGGACACAAGGTTGGGAGAGCTTTGAGAGACATTTCTTTTTCGGGAAAGGGGCTTGTCTCAAGGCCTGCCAATCCTAGAAGTGTTATCTTTAATTCTAGCAAGGCTTTTCTTGTTGATGACAACGACATACTTACCAATATTTCAATAGGAGATGTTAAAATGTCAGATAATCTAAATCTGTTGGAGAAGCAGGTTGCTGATCTTCAGGCTGAACTCGCTACCGCCAAGGAAGAGAATTCAGCTATGAAGCAGAACATCGAAGAGGCAAAAGATAACGAATTTGCCGCTACGATTGCAGCTTTTGAAGAAGCAAGCAGAACAGACGAGGCAGCTATTGCCGGTCTGGATGAGACCATCAAGACGAATCAGGCCAGAATTGCTGAGCTTGAAGACGAGCTTGCCCAAAAGAACGAAGACCTCAGTGAGGCCGTTCAGGCTATGGACGCTATGAAGCAGGCAGAGCAGACTCAAAAACGTCTAGCTAGTTTGGTTTTGGCGGGCTTTGGTGATGATGAAGCCGAGGAATCCTTGGCTCTTTACGAAGCGCTTGATGATGAAGCCTTTGATGCAATTGTTACTCAATGGACTCAAAAAAATACAGTGGAAGAAGTCGTGGCAGAAGATGCCGTGGCCGAAACTACTGACGAGGCTGCTGAGGAAGATACCACTGACGACGAAGCTGAAGCTGAAGTCTCAGAGGAAATCTTTGACGAGGTAGAATCTACTGAAGCTACTCTTGTTGATGCAGCCGAAGAAGGGGACGAGCTACAGTCTACCCGCGCCCAAGTGGCCGAGTGGCTTGAAGACAACGTTCTTAACAAGTAAATAAATATCTCTATGAATAGGAGACTTTAAAATGGCTCTAAAAGCAGATAGACACGAACTTCAAACTGATATCAGCTTCTTTTATGACGCTGGCGCGGTTACTCGTGGTGGAGTGGTTTGTCACGGTACGGCTGGTTCTGGTTCTGCAATGGATCAGGGCGTAAACTTAGTCGAATATGTGACGACTATTACAAATGCGAAGGTGCCTGTTGGTATTCTTCTGAATGACGTGGTTAACAAGGATCTAACTCGAACCCACCTGAACCACTTCAAAGATGAAGTGCAAAAGGGTGGCAAAGTGACTGTCCTACGTAAAGGTTGGGTTGTGACCAGTAATATCTCTGGTAGTCCTGCCGCTGGTGAAGTTGCTTTTGTTGGAGACGCTGGAGTGATTCAGAATTCAGCAATGGATGCAGATGGCTCTGGTAACCTCGCTGTTGGTCGTTTTCTTTCGTCAAAAGACGAGGACGGCTATTGCAAGGTTGAAGTTAATCTTCCTAACCACGGAAATGTTAGCTAAGTAAGCAACTATAAAAAATAAGGAGAATACATAATGGCTACTAAAAACAGACCAAGTGAAGAATTCCTTGCGTTGCTTCGCAAGTCTGGAGATAGCGACATTGACGTGGCCCTTCCGGCACAGCGTGAATTTGCTAAGGCTCTAGAACTGCCTCTACGTAAGGGCGTTTTGGTTGGAAATATTTTGGGCGATATCTTTGAAACTATCGCAGTTGAACCCGGAAGCTCAACGGAGTTTCCAATGGACCTGATTTCTCCGGGTACAGAGGGTGAGCACATTGCTTACACCAATCCCGGTCATGGTAGGATTCCTGAGCGAGCCGTCGAGAGCGACTTCGTGATGATTCCCACCTATAGCATCACGAGTTCAATCGACTATCTCCTACGCTATGCCAGAGAGGCTCGCTGGGATATTGTTGGTCGTGCTATGCAAGTGATGGAAGCTGGCTTCGTCAAGAAGATGAATGACGATGGTTGGCATACTATTTTGGCCGCTGGTGTTGATCGTAACATCTTGGTTTACGATGCTGATGCGACTGCCGGTATGTTCTCGAAGAGACTCGTCTCTTTGATGCAAACTGTCATGCGTCGGAACTCTGGTGGTAATAGTGCTTCGTTAAGTCGTGGTCGTTTGACAGACATGTATGTTAGTCCTGAAGCCCTTGAAGATGTGCGTAACTGGGGCCTCGACCAGATTGACGAAGTGACACGTCGTGAGATTTACACTGCTAGTGAAGGCGGCGCTCCGATCACTAGAATCTTTGGTGTGAACTTGCACGACCTTGATGAGCTTGGCGAAAGTCAAGAGTATCAGAACTTCTTCGTTAACGAGCTTAGCGGCGCGGTTGAAGCTTCTGACCTTGAGCTTGTCGTGGGACTAGACCAGTCCGCTAGCGACAGCTTCGTCATGCCTGTCAAGCAGGAGTTGGAAGTCTTTGAAGATCCTATCCTGCACCGTCAGCAACGAGCCGGTTTCTATGGATGGGCCGAGCTTGGCTTTGGTGTTCTGGACAACAGACGAGTTATTCTTGGCTCGTTCTAGGTAGAAGACTGACTAGCCCTGTTAAGAGCCGTCCCGAAATAACACGGGGCGGCTCTTTTTTTATGTGTATATAACTATAGAAAGCTTTCTCTTCTAGGACTATCATGATAGGAGTTTACTATGGCCGCACTCTCTGATTACTTGGAATCAGGCCTTCTAAATCACATATTTAGGGATGGTTCCTTTGCCAAGCCAGCAAATATCTCTGTAGCCCTAACTAGCGGTGTCAATTCTGATTCCATGACGGGATCTACCATATACGAGCTTCCAACCGGAATTAATGGGTCTGGAACTGGTTATGCTAGAGTCGATCTTGGTACTCCATCTTCAGTGGGGGACAATACGTGGAGTCACGTAGATGCAGATATTGAGGCCGGTAGTGGCGTCATTAGAAATAGTGGACAAATTATTTTCACCTCTGCTCTGCACGATTGGGGTTGGGTTTCTGGAGTAGCTATTTTAGATAGCAGCACTTTTGGTTCTGGCAACATGCTAATGCACGCTCAGTTGACCAACCCGCGAGTTATCTACACTGGCGATAATGTCAAGTTTGACATGGGAACTCTAGAAATTAGCTTCAAGTAGGGCGCAAGATAATGATTGTAGGCAAGCTACAGTTAATAGATAATATCAAGCGAGAGATACCCGATAACGCTACGGGTGCGGTCTCTCCCAATGATGTCAGGCATAATCTGCTGGACATTATAGATTCCGTACATCTATTCACGGATGATAACTATCTAGATTCTCTCAACTTTGCTACTCCTGACACCAGAAGTACAAAAGCTGGCGTTGATACGCTCAAAAATCTTCATCTAGCTGGCTATAGCAGCACAGATAACGTTGCAGTCGGGTTTGCTGCACTGTCCCATAACTACGACGGCTTCTCAAATACCGCTGTCGGCTCATATGCTATGAGTTGCAACCTGTACGGGGACAATAACACCGCTCTAGGTTATCAGGCGCTAGCCAATAATGTCTTTGGTTCAGGTAATGTCGCCATTGGTCCCCATGCTATAAGAAGTAATAAGCATGGAAGCTACAATATTGCTATTGGTCACGGCGCAGGATATTACATAGATACAAACTCTAGCTATAACTTTTATCTGGGAAGTCACAACCTAGACGAGAGCGGAGTTTGTGATAATACGTCGGGAGCAGGCCTCACTCCCCTTCTGTTTGGAGACTTGCAAAGTCCCAAGCTGGGCGTTAACACAAATACACTTCACGGTTACGGCGTTCTGCAAACAGCCGGAGCCGTATCGCCGTCAGAAAGCGGAATGTATGATCTTGGCCACCCCGCCATGAGGTGGCAAAACATCTACCTGTCTGACGCCATAGATTATCCCAACGACAGAAATCTTAAGATTCACACAACTTCCCCCGATGGGGGCGTTTATAGTGTTGTAGACACCGTTTTGTTTATGACTAGTGGAGGTAAGATTGGTCTTGGTACGGATGCTCCTTCTGGGGATTATGGTCTAGTTACTTCTAAGGGCAACATTGTTCCGTTTGCAGACAACCTGTATTCCCTAGGAACTCCTGAGCTTCGGTGGAAAGTAGCAAACTTTGGAGATATTACGGTTAGTGGTACGGCCAACATAACCACATTTAATTATACAGAGATCAATAGCTGTATTTATGAGTGCAGGACTCTTTATCTTGCTTCCAGCGGAGCATGCGTGTCTGGTGAGCCTCCCTGTGGGTGGCTACAAGATCAGCAGATAGAAGGTGGAGGCTTTGTTCTGCAATCTAGTGGGACAGACTATGCTAGAAATTACGAGTTCACTTTCACAGCGCCAGATGCTACTCTTACATGTCTAGAAGTAGATAGTCCCTATTCTCGCTCAGCGTGGAATAGTAATATTAGTATCCATGTTGCTTCTGGGTCTCATCTCAAGACAGATAGGGTGATAGGTAGAGACAGCGTAGCCCTGATAAATACTAATGATTGTTACGGTCTGTTTATACAAAAAGACGAGGAGATCATCAGGACTGGTTCGGCTGGTCGGAACGAAGTACAGACAATTACAGTTGATGCTACGGCTGGAACCTTCACTCTGACGTATGACGGACAGACCACATCTGCAATTGCCTTTGACGCTTCTTCATCTACGGTACAAGCTGCGCTAGAAGCTTTGTCAAATATAGGGGTGGGCGACGTTGTTGTTGCCGGAAACGATGGTGGGACTTGGACTGTTACATTTACGGGGTCGTTGGCTGCGACTAATGTAGCACAAATTACCTGCAACGGTAGCGGCTTAACTCTAGGTGGAACGCCGGGAGAAAGCTCCAGAACATTCTTTGTACACCGACACAGTGCGAAGGAGCATGTATCTCTCGGGTCGTGCAACCACATCGGCCAGTGTACACCGTCCCCGCACCCGCGTTTCTACGCCTACGACAGATCTTATCTGTATATGGCGACCACCGAAGCTGCTACTAGCGGAAGCTTTAGGCTTCGCTTTAGAAGAGAAGATACTGATGCTATATTCATGACTGAATATATCCCTTATGATGCCACGAGAACAGAGATTTGTGAGGCTGTTAATGCTGCTGTAGCAGCACAAGGCATAACAGGGGTGACGATGTATAATTACGCCTACCAGTTTGATCAAGACGTGGCACCCGGCAGCGACTGGCCGGAGTCAAGAAGTCGGCCATACACTCTTTCACAGATCCTCGCCGGGGGATTCGGATCGGGGGGAAGTCGTCACGACCCAGAGTCAGTGTTCAATTCGACACTCAAGCCAATGGCCGATGACAGAGGTTTCTCATATTTTATGTGGGCTAAAGGGCGTCCTGATCGAGCCGCCACCACGTACCGAGAGAACCCAAAAATCAGTATGCTCGACACCAATGGCGTGGCACTTGAACCCGACCTCAGCAGCATGGACGGGTTATTCTTTGTCAGACCCCATGAGGTCCAGCCGGATGAGGATTCGTCTGAAGACGATGGAAGTGATCTTGTTCATTTTGCCGACAACGAACAATATGATGACGATGCAGAGCCATCTGACGCAGGAATAAGAATTGTTTGGCGGCAAAACAGGACAGTGGGCGATAACGTGTCGGTTTACATAATCACAAGCGATACGGTGGCTATGGCTCAGGCCAAGTTTGATGACGCATTTGGCGTGGGGAAAGTTGAGATATCCTCTAACGGTACGGGAACAACTCACCATACAATCGGCCTGTGGCCTGAAGGATCTGCTGGGGATGATCTGGCGCAAGCCGGTTGGTTTGTCACGTATAAGGATGCTGATCTTCTTGAAGAAGATCTCGTACCATATATCTACTACGGGCATGGAGACGGCTCGGCGGGGTTTGGGGCATGGTGTGGTAGTGCAAGACCCAGTACCCCTTGCTTCAATTTGCATGGCCGCAACGCCGATGATTTCGGCATTGATCCGCTTGTGGTTAAGAGGAACCAGATACCAAAAATTGGGGTTTCGCTATATAGCTATGAGGGCCAAGGGCTAGTCGAAATTCCGGGGTCATGTAGCACTGCAACAACGCAAGACGGCTCGTCTGATATATCAGATAGCATCGAGCTAGATAATGTTGTTTATCTAGCTAAAGAAGATCACATCAAGCCGAATCCGATTAGTCCAGAAGGAAAAATTGGGAACGTAACAGATGTAAACTTTATTGCTTCGGGTGTTGATAAAGATTATCATGTCAGTTATTCACATCTCAACTCTGGCGTTACTGTTGGCCAACGCCTTGTTACTAGGACAATGAGAAAGCAAACTGATACAGCCTATGATCCTCCTAGAGAACATGTTGTTGGATTTAGTATTGACAATATAGACGCTAATGATAAACAGAGCTATACTGGCCAGAACGAAGACAGGCTAGTAATCGCGGCATATGATGATACGATAGCTCCACTAAACGCTATGACACTTATGAGATCTAGCTATCCGGGTCTAGTAGGTGTCAGCGATATCAAAAATGCCGCCCACATCATTCTTCCAGAGACTATCTTTAATATTCAGAGTACTGGCGAGACTGTGGCTCGTAATACCACTTGGGGTGGAACCGAGAAAGCCTCGCTTCAACTATTGTCTGTTCAAAATAATCCTCTGAATGTGATGTCGGAAGGCGTAGAACTTGAGTACACCGCCACAAAGAGAAGAGCCGACATGTCTCTTTGGGACAACGCCGGAAGCAAGATTGTTATCTCTCTAGACAATGACAGTAACTATGTCGGCATACATACGGTTAGTCCCAATGAAATGTTAACGCTTGGCAGTGGTCTTGGAGGATCTGATCCTGCGATCAGCATGCACGAGAGAGAAGTCTCCCCCACACAGAGCGAAAACTATGGCAAAGTTTATGTCAAAGAGAAGACTGCAACAGATCAAACTCAGTCTCTGTACTTCTTAGACGATGGCGGCAATGAATTTGAGCTAGTCACTAACCAGTACGATGTAACGGGTGGAATCCACATTTATACAGATGCAAGTGGAAACACCTTTGCTGGCGAGGAGACCCCAAGCACCAGAAATGCTGCCGCAGCCGGTTACTTGAGGCACGGAAATACCGCCTTTGGTAACAGGACAATATTCGACTTGGAAAGCGGAAAAGAAAATACTGCGCTTGGGTATCATGCCGGTGGAAATATTACCAACGGTTCTGGGAACGTTTTCTTAGGGTACAGCGCGGGTGATGCCATAGTTGGCGGTAGTAATAATATTGTTCTCGGCCATCAAGCGCTCCAGACCGCCAGTGAAGACCTGAGTAATTCTATTATTATCGGCGGTAAAGAAATAGGTAGAGGCGCAACGAGTAACTACACCTTTATCGTTGGAGCAGATGAGAATAATGTGTTGATGGATGGCAGAATGGGTCCGTCGACAGAAGATCGATACCTGTCTGTACCCAAGGGAGAATTCCGCGTAACCTCTGCTACTGAAGTTGATCGCCTAGTAATCAGGCACGAGCAAGATTTCTTTGGTGATGACAAGATTGGTAGTATTGTTGAGAAGGTTGACCTAGCAAATGATCAGACTCAGGGTGGAATTGCGTTTACCTTTAAGGGTGCTGATAGTGTAGTGGAAACGCTGTTTACCCTGCGTCATGATGCAGACGCGATGAGTATTACTCCAAGTTACTTTGTTCCCAGTCCAACTAGGCCAGTTGCCGAACTCAAGGGAGATCTAAATCTCCTAGGGTCTCTTAGATTCTCTGATGGCACTAGCCTTGAAAGTACTAGCGGAATTGTTACTATTCCCGGCACCGGACTTGGCAGCTATATTGACTCAACAAGCTCTAACGAGGTATTTTATCTAGACATAGACGGACTTGATATTGCTAGCACTATTTCTACGCCGTCTGCCACGGGGACATATGTTGCCGTTAGCACCAGTGATGTCGTGGGTAAAATGACAATAGGAGACCTTGGCAGTTACATTTCGGAAGGTAACGCTAGGATTACTATCTGCAACAACCACATACTAACTAATAGTAGCACAATCGACACGTCGACCAACTGCTACAACAATATTATCGGATACCGCGCTGGTGACGACATTGCTTCTTGCGACTACACGAACTTCCTAGGTGTGGAAGCGGGTGTTAATGCTAGTAGCTGTGATTACTCAAACTTTGTCGGTTACAGAACCGGATATGGAGCAGCCAACGCGGCCCATTCCGTCTTCCTAGGTTCCAGCGCTGGCTATGAAGCAGACAACTCGCAGTATGCCGTCTTTATCGGAGATTCTGCTGGTCAATTTGCTGCCAGTCAACGTTCAGTTGGTATTGGCGACAACGCTCTAGAATCTGTTACTGGGGCCTATAATATCGAGATCACCGCAGGGGTCGGCGGTTCAAATAGACTTATTGGAACTGGTGCGATAAATAATAAGATTGCTGTTGGCACAGCCCTTGGTGGTGACATGGACTCCAAGAGGATGTCTATTGGTCAGGCTACTATCAACCCAAGCGCCACCCTCGAAGTTAGAGCTAAATCCAGTGATGCCACCGTTAGATTGCAGGAGTGGAAAAAAGCAGATGGTACTGTGGTAGCTTATCTCACTCAGGACGGCGATCTGTATATAGATGGCACAGTGAATTCATTCTAAATTCATAGGGAAGCAAGATGGCCCTCATCCTGTCAGATCGAGTAAAAGAGACCACCATAACCACCGGCACAAGCGATCTCGTTTTGGGCGCCGGTGACTTCGGTGCATTCGAGACGTTCTCTCAGGGAATTGGTGACGGAAACCAGACATACTATGCCATAGAAAACTTTGGTCGATGGGAGGTCGGCTTAGGAACCTACACCGCAGGGACTAATACTCTTTCTAGAGATACAGTTTTATCTAGCAGCAATAGTGATGGCAAGGTTCTTCTTGATGGCCCATCAGTTGTTTTTTGCACATACCCCGCACCTAAGTCGTTTGTGTTGGACGGAGATGGAGTTGCCTCTGGAATTTCTGGCTACTCAGGCCTAGGCTTTCCAGACGGGACAGTCCAGCTAACAGCCCCTGCTCCCAGTGGCTATCTCGCAGCGCCGCCAGACGGAAGTACGCCCTTAACCGTGGTGCGAACTACTGCTGGAAACCTTTTTCATGCATACGTGGACAATGCGTCAGACGAAACTGTCGGACTTTATCTGGAAGACTCCTCGACCCCGACTTGGAAACTGGGACTGAAAGATGACCCCACTTCATACTCTGTAGCTCCTAGTTACGGATATGTGTTCGGAAAAAATGGAAGCGCAGGAGTTTACTCCAACACCGACACGTCTGCATTGGTGAACTATTCAAACGGATTTTGGGTTACTCACCAAGACAACACAATGCTAAATGTGGGCAGGACGGCTGGGATGGTTCTTTATGGATCTTCCGCTTCTGCTGTCGGCGTGACAGTAAAAGGGGCGGTTAGCCAGTCTGCCAATTTACAACAGTGGACCAATAGCTCCGATACAGTCCTTGCGTCTGTAAGCTCTGTCGGAGCTATCACTGTGCCGACTCTATATTTTGCCGATGGAACCAGCCAAACAACAAGCTCAAAGGCGGGATGGAGAACATACAAGACAATAAGTGCAGATGCAACCATTGCTATCAGCGATTGTGTTGTGCTTATAAATTCCACGTCGGAATCAATTGAGGTCACTTTGCCAACGGCGGTTGGTAATGGGGGTAAAGAGTTTATTTTTAAAAGGGCGTCGGGTAGCAATGATGCGACAATAAACACCTATAGTTCAGAAACGATAGACGGAGAGTCTTCTTTCACGTTGGATTCTCTCTATGTTGGAGTTACCCTCCTATCTGATAATAGTAATTGGTACTTGATCTAACGTGTATAATATCATAGCAAAGCACAATCCACTCTAGGAGATAGTAACGATGTCATATTCACCGCATGTTTTTGGTATAGTGTCCAGTGGAGTTTCGCAGGCCGGTAAGTTTGTTCTTACCAATTCCAACGGAGACGTGGAGTTCCCATACGGGGACAAAGTACAGTTCGGTAATGACGTTGAGCTACAGGTTTATCATGATGGCCTGCACTCTTATATCACTAGTAGCAGTGGGCTTAAGATCGGCACTGAATCTAGCGTTCCTATCACAATTGGAAATAGCACCTCTGAAGTGACGGTTGCTGATAACTTAACCGTTACCGGAGACTTTACAGTTAATGGTACTACAACGACTGTTAACTCAACCACTGTAACGATTGATGATTTAGTATTTAACATTGCGGCTGACGCGGGTGATTCATCGGCGTGTGATGGCGCAGGTATTACTATTGGCGATGGCACTACCGGCGCAAATGCCAGCATTCTTTATGACCATACTGGAACACAGTGGGAGTTGAATAAAGCCACTGAGGTCCAAGGTAATTTAAATGTCGTCGGTACAATTACTGGCGACACAAGCTTGACACTTGATGCTGTCACTATCACAACGGCTGAAATCGGAGTTCTAGACGGCGTAACTCTTGGAACCGCAGCGGCATCAAAGGCGATAACTTGGGCTGCTGATAGCACATGGACTGCTGCCGGAGGAACGTGTGCCAACCTTGGTACAGTCTCCGCTGCAACCTCAATTACTGCCACAGATTTAGTTGGTACTAACATTGACGGCATTATCGGTGCTGATACTGCCCGTGCTGGTACGTTTACAACCCTCTCCTGTACCGCCGGGGCGCTTTCCATAGCTAGTCTAGACATTGATGGTGGTACTGAGATTGGTGAAGCTATTGTAGATGCCGACGTGTTTATCATAGATAATGGTGCTGGTGGAACAAACCGCAAGTGCTTGGCTTCTAGACTTAAGACCTATGTTGGGTCAAGCACGCTAACTGTTGATACGGGCTTTTCCGATGGCGAAACGATAGGAAGTAGCGTCAGCATCTTTAATGAATCTTCAGATATGACAATTAACCTTCCTGCTTCGCACTCTGCCGGTGACAGGTATTATATCAAAAATAGGGCTGCCTCCAACATCCTCACTGTTGGCACCGCAGATTCTGACACTATTGATGGCGGTGGAACCAAGATCCTTTACCATCAATACGAAGCCATCACGGTGATTTCTGATGGTGCTAATTGGCATACTTTCTAGGATCAATTTATGCATTCTATCACTCTACAGACATCCGAAGCCACCGTAGTAGATGGTGACATTCTAGGTAGGCTTGCGTTTGCTGCCTCTAGCGAGGAGAGCGGCCTTTCTGACGATGTAGCTGCCCAGATAGAAGCAGTGGCCGAGAAAACTTTTTACGGTAGCGCAAATGCTACAGAGTTTCACTTTTCTTTGGCTGCTGATGGAACGGTTGGGTCCGTGATGTCACTTAGCTCTGCTGGACTTTTATCTCCTTCGGGGGGGATATCGTGCAACGATGCCAATATCACTAACGTCGGGAATATAGCGCTGGATAGTATTTCTGCCGATGGTTCGGCCCTTAGTATTGACAGTAACTGGGATGCCGCTGGCGTTACATGTAGTGACTTGGGGACAGTTACCACTGTAGACATCAATGGCGGAACTATTGATGGAGCTACTATTGCAACCAGCAATATCACGGTTGGTAGTAGTAAAACTCTAAATGTTTCTGGTGGAACGCTAACAACCTCTGCTGCACAAAACCTAGCGATAGTTCAAGGTGCGGCTTCCAATATAGATATTGGAAATTATGCGCTAACAGCGCAGACACTCGTCGCTGATATTGCGAATGGAACGGCTCCTTTAACTATTACATCTACTACCAAAGTAACCAACCTCAATGCCGACAAATTAGATGACCAAGAGGGTAGTTATTATTTAGACTTTAGTAATTTTGTAGTTGATGCTGACGAAATTAGTGGAGACAAGGTTAGCGGTGGAACAATCGGAACTGTTACAATTAGTCAGCTTGCCGGGGCTATGGACTGCAATAGCCAAGCAATGACTAATGCTAATATTGATACTGGTGATATAGCCTCTGCTGTTACGGTCAACAAGTCTCCGGTAATAACACTGGGTGGAGATCTAACAGGCAACTGCACGCTTAGTAGTCTTGGAAATGCCACCTTGACCGCCACTATAGCTACTTCAGGCGTTGAAAACACGATGCTCCACGCAAACGTAATTAGCAGTATGGACGATGTTACCAGTACCGATTCGGACTATTTACTACTTTGGGACGCAACTGATTCTTTGCTGAAGAAAGTGGATGCCGGTGAGTTCAGAGGTGGCGGCGGATCAGGTGCTTCGCTCACCGGGTCGACTGACAATACCGTAGTAACAGTGACGGGTTCCGACGCGATTGCCGGAGAGACCCGCCTTACGTTTGACGGAGATGCGCTTGCGGCTACTACTAGCGATCAGAATAAAGTCCCCGTTACAATCAACGGCGCGGCCAGTCAGGCTTCTGATTTGCTGCAAATTAAGAATAGCGACGGCGACACGCTGCTTGTTGTAGATGCAATTGGTCAAGTTGGGATTGGGGAGTCCGTAGATCCCGGCACAAGGGCGCTATTGCATATTAGCGGAGGCACTACTGATGGGAACAAGACAGTGGTCTTTGAGGCTGGGTCCACTGGTGTGTCAGACACCAATAATCAGTCTATTCTTAAGGTTATCGCCGGAACTGCTGCCAACGCTCAGATTCAAATGGGGCACGGCACTGCCTCGTCTACTCTAAAGGGGGCGATAAAGTACAAGTCCGATGATAGTATGGTGCTTAGAACCAATAGCGCAGACGCGCTGGCCATAGACTCTAGTAAAGTAGTCGATTTCAAGATTGCCGGTGGAAGCAAGACTGTCAACTTGTCGAATGATGCCCTTGCTCAAGACATGATGAGTGGGGCAACAGTAAACTTAAATGCCACTGAGTGGCTTCAGATCAAGGTGGCTGGCAGTACACGTTATATTCCAGTGTGGAGCTAGGGAATTTCCCCTTTATTCTGTAGAAATTGGGGTAGCTAGATGTTGGATTGAAACGGACTCTGAGGTGGTTAGAATAAGATAGCAAAGTAAATTACAAAAAACGGTGTATAATTGTATAGGAAAGACCGAATAAATATTTCAAAGGAGACCTTAAATGGCAGTTTTTTCGCTAGAAATCGATGACGCAGATGTTCAGCGAGTCTTTGATGGCGTCTGTGGAAACTACAACTGGTCAGCGCAGATTTCAAATCCTGATTTTGAAGAGGGTGCAGTCGATGGAGAGGGAAATCCTATTCCTGAGCTAATCGACAATCCCGAATCCCAAGGAGATTTTACTCATCGCAAAGTTCGCCAGTTCTTGGCCGATCACGTTGCGGCGTGGGAACTCAAGGAAGCGAGGCGTCTTGCTGCGGAAGCGGTTGATGTTTCTGTTAATCTAGGCAATCCAGAGGTATAGCACATGCTAGGCAGCGGGCCTTTTTCAGGTCACGGATTTTCGGATTCGGGGACAAAGACTACCAACGAGGAAGTTGTAGATCTTACACTGTCTGTAAAAAGGTCATCTTCTATAGTGGGAAATATATTCTCTAGGCTAGCAAAAGTACTATACATACAGCGGGGGATTTCTCCAGTACTTAGTATATTTTCTAAGTTGTCCAAAGTTTTACATATAAATACCAAGCACGATACAGATATTTAGGATATACTTATGGCCAGTGGTGAAGTTCATGTCGATGACATTGGGACAAGGTTCCTAGTTACAGTCAAAGATGACGGGGTTGTTGTTGATATATCATCAGCCTCCTCGCTGGCGATTAATTTTAGAAAACCCGACGACACTGTAGTAAACAGGACCGGATCTACTATAGGAGATGGAAGCTCTGTTTCCGGCGTTATGTACTATGACACGGTGGCAGGTGATTTAGATGCAGCAGGAAACTACAAGTTGCAGGGTAAGGTCTCCCTTAGCAGCAGTGGGATTTACTATACAGACATCCATACTTTCAAAGTGCATCGTAACCTATAGGGGTAAATCATGTCTTGGCAGGGTCAAATGTCGACGATAGTTAGGCACCTGATTAATGATCTCGATTCCAGCGCCTACAAATATAGCGACGGTAGAATAGAAACGTCTTTACTTGTAGCCGCGCAATTAGTCACCTTACAGGTAGATTTTAATAACACGTATACGATTGATGTAGAGCAATGCTCCCTTAGTCCTGATCCAACAGATACTGATACCAAGGACAACGCCTTTATAAACTTGGCCTGTCTCAAAACAGCATGTATTATTGTTGGCAGTGAAGTTCGCAGTGAGTCAAGTAATGCAATATCAATTAAAGATGGCCCTTCAGCGATAGATTTAAGGGGTGTTGCCTCTACGTTAATCACTCTTTATGAAGACTTGTGTAAAAAATATGATCAGACTGCTTTGGACTACAGGGCTGGAAGCAGTGTGGCGGGACAAGCTATTCTTGGTCCGTACAGCCCCGGAAGTGAATACATTACCCGTGGCTATGATGGGCGTAGAACTGGCGGCGGAAGTTTATACTAAAGGAGAAGATTCATGACTGTTAAATCAAAAGCAGATATTCTTTCTAGCATTGCGGCGGATATGGCCGACAATAACGCCGGTTTAATTTCAGCAGAAGATGTTAGAAGTAACATGACCGACACCGTTGATTCTATCAATTCCATTGTTGGTAGTGGTGATCATGATGTTGCATACCCATTCGTAAACAACGTAAGGACACAGAAGCTCTTTATTACAGAGAGCGGCGTGCAATTTCCAACCGGCACTCAGTACGAACCTTATCCCGGCCCCGGATTGGTTATTCATAATGATCTAGGCGGTTTGACAACAGGAGATCCGCACACACAGTATCTTCCGGTGGCTGGCACAAGGCCCATGACAAGCGGCTTGCCCATGGGTGACGGCAACTGGATAAATGAATCTGGACATCCGTCTCGTGGCCTGAGATTTGAGTATGGGGATTCAGAAACCATTCATGTCGCTGGGTCTTTTAAGTACTCAGATAATTCTACCCAGAGTAGTGCCAAGGGCGTTGCTAGTGCATGGATCAACTTTGACGGAAGTGGCGTAAGCCATATTCCAGTTGTCAATGCTTCGCACAACATTGATTCCATAACTCGTCTTGAGCAGGGCAAGTACCAGATTTATTTTACTTCTGGCACCTTAATGGATAATAGCTACGTGGCCATGGGAAACAGCAACTCTACCACGTCTGCTTCTAGCAAAGAAGACTTTGACCTTAATACTGTTGGTTTAGTTTTGCGCGCTGGCGACGATGCTTCTGCCCTTAGAAGTATTACGTATGTTGTACGCAATGATAACGGTGAATATGTTGACTCGGAAATGAATGACTTGGTTGTATTCGGACACTCTCCGGGTACTACAGCAGATACGGGTGTAACTGTAAGCTAACTTGTATTATATTAAAGGGACATACAGATGCCTAGCAACATAATTATCCTTTCAGACAGGATTAAAGAGTTAAGCAACACTCTAGGTACTACCAACATGCAGTTGGAAGGTGCCGCCGTGGGGTTTAGCGCTTTTGGTGATTTTTATAGTCATAACGACTTGATTTTCTATGCCATTACTGATGGGACTAATTATGAAGTTGGGTCTGGCCAGTACCAAGAGAATACGTATAATGAACTGGTAAGATATCCCTTTAGAAGTACAAACAGTGACGGGCTTGTTAGCTGGGCAGAGGGCGTTAAGGAGATTTATGTTACCTATCCGGCCACCCATGCTGTTTATACTGCATCCGGCTTGGATGTCGGCTATAACACTCCGCAAGCAAGCGGGATGGCGTTTTGGGAATCGGAGCATATTCTCAACTATGATTCAGGCATGGTGTGGGACTCCACAAACAAGAGAATTGGGCTGAATCAATCTGCTCCAGTCTATGCGATTGAAATAGGTGGAGAGCCTCATGCGTCTATCGTTCACGCTTCCGGTTTTATTGCCGATAGTTCAGGTATATTCTTCCCATCTGGAAATTCAGTCCCCTCGTATTCAGGCGGCAGGCAGCTTGAGCATTTTCTTAGAAATGAGCTTAGTAGTTTTACTGGAACGGATGCAGTATTTCAGCTTAGTGGAATCGTAGACGAAGGGCTGTGCTTCAAGCAGCAGGCTAAGGGCCATGTGCTTGCTGGTCCACCTAGCGGTTGCTCCGACGACGCTGGGCCATGCTCACCTGAGTATCCAAGCTTTAGATATCTGACCGAGGAAGATATTCCAAGCTTGTCAAACCTTTATGTTGTTCCGCATAACAGTCCTGCCATGAGTGGCGTGGCCTTCTGGCATGACTCAGGAGTTCTTTCTTATGACCCGTACTTTGTCTATGATACGGATACTAACTTTCTTGGCGTGAACATAGTCTCTCCGGCAAGCACCTTGGACGTTGGCGGGAGCACCAATATTCGTGGCAATCTTACCGTTAGTGGAAATGCAGATGTACATGGTACTCTGACATATATTAATAGTAACACGGTTACTCTTGGAGATAAAAATCTTGAGCTTGGCTCTCTTAGTGGAGTAGCCATGGGGGACGATTCGTTAATTGATGGCGGCGGTATAACTGTATTGTCGACAGACAGCAATAAGGAATGGAAGTGGGTCAACTCTACTGACGCTTGGACAACCGCCCAGAAGATAGACGTTAGTGGCATTGTTGGGCTTCAGGCTGGAAGTGGCCTTACATTAAGAGAAAATAGCGATGGCCAGCTTTTGCTGCTCGACATCGACGATATGTTTGACCTGATACCGAATGGAGGTTCTCCATCCTACGCCATCTCACAAGATGACAAGATTGTAGTCAGTGGTGTTAAAGGTGTTACTACAACTGTATCCAGCGATGGAACAACTCACTACCTTACCATAGATCCTACGGCCCTGTCTGGGCAGCTTGTGTCAGAGATTACGACAGCCGCTTCGCCCTACAATTACTGGATTGCCTCTGGAGATATTGGCAATGGCGAAGCCATAGTTAACTACGATCATGTATATTTCTCCGGTGGAGATAATGTTGAGACTACTTATTATGCCTCTTATCTCACAGGAACTAACGTTCTCGCCATAGACGCTTCTGGCTATATCGCCGCTCCGGGTTCTGGAATCGGCTTGGCCACATCTGCATATGGGCCTAGTGGGCAATTCTATCTTGACGATCCTGCCAACTTGACAGGTGGTCAGGTTACCGAGTCTACCATTGTCGCAGCAGACCAGATGTTAATCTGGGATGACGACGAAGGAATATGGAAATATATCACCATTGAAGACTTGCAGGATGAAATCGATACCGGCAGTGGTGGTGGTGATGCTAACGAGTATTCGTTTAAGACCATTGATATAAACGACACTGATAGCGGGTTTACGTGGGGAACTGCTGACGTTGTTGCCGATACTACCACTGATACGGTAAAGTTAGTTGCTGGTGCTAATATTACATTAGCATCCGACGCTACTAATGACGCTATTAGAATTACCGCTGGCGTTGGTTCTAGTGATACCGCCGACTCTGGTATTATTAAGGTTGGAACTGAATTTCGCATGAGGCCGGGGTGGCTCCATTGTGGCGAGTCGTCGCCATCTACTCTTCCGTGGAACACGGTTGCAATTACCCCTTACAGAGACGGGACAACCGGGGAAACATGGTATAACGCTTTTGGGGGAGATGGCGTCAATTGGGATAATGATTTCGCCATTGCTATAGGCCGAGGCGCTCTTAACGCTGTAAAAACTTGCTCCTACAGCATCGGTATTGGTAATAGCGCTGGCAACGGGGCAGTCGGCGGCCACGCACTGATAGCACTCGGCATGTCAGCCGGTGAAGCGGCGTCGGATTCGCGTGATATGATTTGCATGGCATTGAATGCTGGTAAGGACGTGAGCGGTTGCGACTACTCGACTTTCATAGGCTATCATGCAGGGTACGGGGCTGTAGAATCTACTGAGATCGTTGCGATTGGCAAGTACGTAGTTCAAGACGCTTTAGCATGTGACAAGAGTGTCATGATCGGCTCAGAGGCTGGTTACGAAACAACTGGCACTAATTATACCAATATGATTGGGAATAAGGCTGGCTATCAATCACTTAGTTGTGACTATGCCAACATGATTGGTT
>Ga0114908_1000490_pt1 | contig 22377 bp, 30 predicted proteins | sample MalvireepMed_s17_FD_87292 | JGI IMG/M metagenome (GOLD analysis project Ga0114908, IMG submission 87292) | Marine viral communities from the Global Malaspina Expedition - Malaspina viral metaG DeepMed_s17 | ecosystem: Environmental > Aquatic > Marine > Oceanic | place: Mediterranean Sea... | reverse complement strand
GTCACGCTCCTCGCCTTCGCGGCGAGGAGGAGCGCTCGACGCGCGGCCGGGATCACGGTTCTTCATCGACCTCCACCGTGGGATCTTCGGCGACCTCGACGAATTCTTCGCCGCCACCCAGAGACCAGACATAGGCCGAGAGCATCTTGATCGTGACCGGGTCGAGACGTTCGCTCCAGTGCGGCATGCGGCCCATCTTGGGGTTCAGGATCTGGTCGCGGACCTGTTCGCGAGAGCTGCCGTAGAGCCAGATCGCATCGTTCAGGCGTGGTGCTCCGAGTTCGCGATTACCCTCGCCAGCAGCGCCGTGACAGACACTACAATTGTCCTGGTAGAGCTGCACACCCGTCCCATTTGATGCGCCTTTTCCGCTGAGCGAAAGCACATGACTGACAAGACCATCAAGTTGGGCAGGTTCAAACGCTCCTTCGAACGGGGGCATGAGACTGGTTCGGGTGTCTTCGACACCGGGTGCGCGGATGCCGTTTACCAATGTGTATTCGATGGCCTTCAGATCGCCGCCCCACAGCCAGTCATCGTCGTTAAGGTTGGGATAGCCGAGCGTCTGGCTTCCGGCGGCTCCCGAGCCATGGCACTGTGAGCAGTGGACCTGGAAGGCCGAACGTCCTCCGGCTACTGCCTGTCCGAAAAGTTCGCTGTTCTCCGGCAGGCGTTCGATCGGTATCCGCGCCAGCTCTTCGCGCACAGTTGCGCGCGCCTGATCGACCACGCTCATCTCTTCGGCGAGTTCTCCGCGGCTGGACCAGCCAAGCACGCCTTCCGTCGCTTTGTCGACCAGCGGCCAGGCTGGATAAAGAATGACGTAGACCACACCCCAGACGATCGTCAGGTAGAGAGTCCACAGCCACCAGCGCGGCATGGGCGTATCGAGTTCCTCGATACCGTCCCATTCGTGCCCGACAGTCTCCGTTCCGGTCGGCTCGTCGATGCGCTTATTTGCCATCCTGGCGCTCCCCGGTTTCCTCGTCCTTGAATATCGAACGCGCCGCTTCTTGGTTTTGTTGCTTTGCCCCGGGCCGAAACACCCAAAGACAAAGGCCGAGAAACAGGATCAGGAGGGCAACAAGTCCGTAGCTGTCCGCGAAATGACGCAACTGGTCGTAGAGGCTCATCTGCCTTTCTCCTCGGCCAACCGCTCTTGGGCTGCAGCGCTGTCGACATCGACCAGTGTTCCAAGCATCTGCAGGTAGGCGACGAGTGCATCCATTTCGGTCAGTCTACTCGGATCGCCGTCGAAGTCGCGGACCTGAGCCTTGGGATAGCGTTGCTGGAAATCTTCGACATCGCCTCCGCTGTCGGGGTTGGCCTGAAGGATCATGTCCGCCATCGCTTCGCCGACGTCACGATCCGAATAGGGGACGCCAACACGTCGCAGGGCGACCAGCATAGCAGCGGCGTTGTCGGTATTAAGCGGTGTCTCACCGAGGAACGAGTATTTCGGCATGATGCTTTCCGGCACCACGCTCTGCGGATCCTCAAGGTGTTGGACGTGCCACTCGTCCGAATAGCGCCCACCGACGCGCGCGAGGTCTGGCCCGGTGCGCTTCGAACCCCACTGGAAAGGATGGTCATACATGCTTTCGGCGGCGAGGCTGTAGTGCCCGTAGCGCTCTACCTCATCGCGGAAGGGTCGGATCATCTGACTGTGACAGGAATAGCAGCCCTCGCGCACATAGATGTTTCGACCCGCTTGCTCGAGCGGCGTATAGGGACGCATCCCCTCTACTTCCTCGATCGTGTTATCGATCCAGAACAGCGGAGCGATCTCCACGATGCCGCCGATCGCCACCGCGATGAAGGACCCGATCGCAAGCAAGTTGATGTTCTTTTCCAGCTTCTTGTGCTGGGTAGCGAGACCCATGGCGATCTATCCTATTCTGCGGGTTCGGGGGATGCCGAGCCTGCGATGGGCCGGTCCTTTTCGGGGTCGTAAGCGGGCATGGCACCCATCGGCTTTTCCTCTCGCAGCTTGCCGCTAATGGTCATCCAGACGTTGTAGCCCATGATAATGGCGCCGCTGAGATACATGACACCGCCCAGTGCTCTGATGATGTAGAGTTCGTGCAGCGCGGCCACCGTTTCGGCGAAGCTGTTCACAAGATAGCCGTCGGGGCCGTATTCACGCCACATCAGGCCCTGGGTGATGCCTGCCACCCACATGCTGGCTGCGTAGAAGACGATACCAAGCGTCGCGAGCCAGAAATGCCAGTTGATCATGCGCAGCGAATACATGCGCTCGCGCTTCCACAGTCGCGGGACAAGGAAATAGACCGCAGCGAAGCTGATCAGCCCGTTCCAGCCGAGAGCGCCCGAATGCACGTGCCCGACGGTCCAGTCGGTATAGTGGGACAGCGAATTGACCGCCTTGATACTGAGCATCGGCCCTTCGAAGGTGGCCATTCCGTAGAACGCCATGGCCATGACCATCATGCGGATAATCGGATCGGTGCGAACCTTGTCCCATGCGCCGTTGAGGGTCATCAGTCCGTTGATCATGCCGCCCCAGCTTGGCATCCACAGAATCACGGAGAAAACCATGCCGAGCGTCTGTGCCCAGTCAGGCAGCGCGGTGTAGTGCAGGTGATGCGGGCCGGCCCAGATATATAGGAATATCAGCGACCAGAAGTGGATGATGGAAAGCCGGTAGCTGTATACCGGTCTTTCGGCCTGCTTCGGCACAAAATAATACATCATCGCAAGGAACGGCACCGTCAGGAAGAACGCGACCGCGTTGTGTCCATACCACCATTGGGTCAGCGCATCCTGAACGCCGGCGAAGGCGGAGAATGAAAGCGAGCCATTCCACGCAACGGGCACCGCCAGATTGTTGACGATATGCAGCATCGCGATGGTAATGATGAAGGAGAGGTAGAACCAGTTCGCGACGTAGATGTGCGGTTCGGTCCGGCGCGCCAGCGTGCCCACGAAGACGATCAGGTAGGCGACCCAAACGATGGTTAGCCACAAGTCGACATACCATTCCGGCTCTGCGTATTCGCGGCTCTGCGTGACCCCGAACAGATAGCCCGAGGCCGCAAGGAGGATGAACAGCTGGTATCCCCAGAACACAAATCGGGCGAGAGCGGGAAACGCGAGTTGCGCGCGGCAGGTGCGCTGGACGACGTAGAAGCTGCTCGCGATCAGGATGTTGCCACCAAACGCGAAGATTACTGCGGACGTGTGCAACGGGCGAACCCGCCCGAAATTGAAGTAGGGCTCGATGTTGAGCTGCGGAAAAGCCAGCTGCGAGGCGATGAACACGCCAGCGAGTAGACCCACGAGAGCCCACATCATGGTGGCCAGGACGCCCCAGCGGATAGGGTCGTCGTCATATCGCGACGGCCCTTCAGGCATTTTGAAGAAGCCCTGCGTTTTTCCTAACGGATCGAAACGAGCGGCGGTCACCCAGACCATCACGAACGCGATAATTCCGATTATGGTCGCGTGTGCCGCCATCCCGCTATCGGCCGCTGTCGCAGCCATCAGGACAGATAGGACCATAACCAATAACCAGAGGCCCACCCGACCCAGTGCAGCTTCAGCTTGCATCAAATACTCCGATCGCTTTTTCTCGGCTCTATGCGGCTGGCCGCACAACCGCATTGACTTGGATCAAAATTCGAAAAGTTTTGCTTTTCAACAAGGAAGCGCAGCCGCCTCCCGAATTCGAAGCCGGTCTAATATCGTAACTTCGGATCTGCCGTTGGTATCTATGATGCCAAGTTCCCGCAGCTCGGTGAATTGCCGACTGACTGTTTCGATGGTCAGCCCCAAGCTGTCAGCGATTTCGCGTCGAGATACCGGAAGACTAAGCGATACTCCGTCATCATTTTGTTTCCCGATGCGTTCGGCCATCGAGGTTAGGAAAGTCGCAACACGTTCCTGCGCGGTCTTGCGGCCAAGGAGCACCGACATGTCTCGGGATTGATCGAATGCGACGAACATGTGTTCGCAAACCGCCTTCGCTAAATCGGGATCTGCCGCGATGGTGCGAATGAAGGCGTCTGCCGGAAAAGTAAGCACGCGACAGTCGGTGATGCCGTGTAGCGAATATGGCACGGCGTCCGACCGCGGAAACACTGTGAGATCGTTCGCCAGCAAGAAAGCAACGACCTGTTCTCGATCATTACCAAGATGTCCGACAAACTTCGCAACACCCTCTGCAACGAAGGCAATAAATCTGGCAGCGGACCCGTCGAGCTCCGCAGCTGCCCCGCGTTTGATGTCTACGTCGCCGCCCAACGCGCAAAGGCGTGATGTCATGGACTTTGGCAGGTCCAAATGGAGTAAGGCAGCGAAAAGGCGCTGAAGATCGTTGTCGGACAAGGCCCGAAGCTCCGCAAGAGGTTCCGGACCGACATGTGCAGTTGAACTTCCATCAAGTCTTTGAGGTAGATCAAACGGCTAGAATATTTCTAAACGTGACCCATCGCGTTTGGCGACAGCGCATAAGACGCGATTATGCAGCCAGCATCTCGAGAGCGTCACGCTTACGAATGGTGACATCCCGGCGGCCTCGCATTTCAATGACGCCTTCCTCACGGAACTTCGTAAACTGGCGGCTGACTGTTTCTATGGTGAGGCCGAGAATATCCGCGATCTGCTGGCGTGACATTGGAAGCTCGAACTCGTCAGGCACTTTCCAGTCCGTATTCTCACAGGTCGCCAAGACTGTTCGTGAGGCGATTTCGAGAAGCAGGGTGGCGAGCCTTTCCTCTGCGTTCATCCGCCCTAGAAGCAGCATCCAGCGTCGGGTTCTGTCCAGTTCCCCGAGCGTTCGTTCAAGTAACTTGTGCTCCAGCCGCCCATGCTCCTCCGCAAAGCGCTCGAAATCCGATCGCTGAAAAACGCAGACGGTTGATTCGCTCAGAGCTTCTACGCTGTAGGGAGAAACCTCGCCAAAGGGACGACCGAGGAAATCGGATGGATAGGCGAGCCCGAGGATCTGTTCCCGGCCATCACTTTTCTGGGTGGAGAGCTTCAGCACACCAGAAACCACGTTGGCGACAAAGACGGCTTCGTCGCCTTCCCATAAAAGGGTTTCTCCAGGCGCCAGACGTCTTCTGCGCCCGATCTTGTTCAACAACGCTATTTCATGATCGTCCAGGTCGGCGCAGATCGCGCGTTTTCGGACGGAGCAAGCCTGACAGAAATTGATTTCATTTGTTGGATCTTCGGCCTGCATGGCCACCGTTTAGCCCTGCATGCTTAGCTTTCCAACCCGTTCGTCCGGACAGTTTTACGAAGATGGCGCGAGCACGTGTGGACGACGAAGGCATAGATCGCCAAGCGCATGACATCGAGCCCGATCCACCAATTGTGCAGCGATGTTGGTCCGACCGCCGCACCTGCGATCTGCGCCATCGTGCGGTCGTCCAATTCCGGCATGATTACGATCCACTGCAGAGCCACTGTCGCGATTGCTACGATTATCAAACGGCGCGATGTTCCTCGTGCCGAGACGAAAAGGGCAAATAGCAGAATGCTCTCGATCGCGACGGACGCCCGGAAGGTCTCTCGCCCCACCGCGAGTAAATGAGACATCGGCACGTCGGCTGCCAGGAATTTTACTGGCGTCGCGATAAACGACAGAGAGAAAAGCGTCGCAAGAACAGCGACAGCAAGCCCTAGGGTTCTCAGGGCTGAACGGTTTGTCATGCCTGACCTTCCTTCGTGTTCTCATCGGATCGCGGCGCACACAGGATCGGTCCGTATCGGAAAAGAAAGAGGCCGAATGCTCCGAGCCAAGCTGCTCCAGCAACCGCCAGCGCCGCCTGTCCGTCGCCGATGGAGAGAGCTGCCTGAACCCGCAAGACAGCCGCAATCGTGATGAGAATAAACGAGGCGACAATCTCCCGACTGGCAAAGAGCGCCCGGCCGGTATGGCCGAGGCTGGCTCTGCTCATGACTGCGAGTATCATCGTTGCCATCGCGCCTGTCGAAAAGGCGTGGATACCCGCTGTCTCCGGAACGATCTCGACTTGGGCACCGGCAAGAAGCAAGAGCCCCACCGGGAGCCAGAGGTATGCCAGATGCAGGATCCACACCAGAGCATTGGCGCTGCACCGCCAGCCCTGCCATTTCGACAGGCGAAGAAAGTGGGCAACGGAAGCGCTCGATAGGAGCACCGCGCTCAACAAGCTGAACGGTGCGCTTAGCCACGCCAGCAGTGCGGCGGCGGTCAGGGCGATTATCACTTTGTCCAAGGTGCGAGGCTGCGTGGGCAATCGTTCACGAGCGCCGATGGAGCTGAGCCAGTTCCGCGTAAAGCTCGGGATAATTCGTCCTCCGATGATCGCGATTAACAAGACGACGAGACTGAATCCGGCTCGCCATCCCAGCGACGAATCTAACGAACCTGCCATTTCGAGCCGGTCTAGGATTCCGGCAGCTCCAAAGAGGAGCACGATCGCGACGACAGGCAGATTGCGGTTTCTGCTCTGGATTATCTCGCGTGCGAGGAGGAATGCCAGAAGGAGATAGAAGCCTCCATCGACGAGAATGAGCATGGGATTATTGTCGGGCGATACGAACGGAAGAAGTCTCCCGGAGAGCCACACTGCGAAAAGGGCGGCTAAGGGACCACCTGCAATGGGCAGCCGCCCCGTCCAGTTCGGAACTGCTGTCAGCACAAATCCTGCGATCGCTGCACCGACAAAGCCGAACAGCATTTCATGACGGTGCCATGCGAGTGGATTGTCGAGCAGGTCGAACGACACAAAACCAAAAAGCACGGTCAGCCATGCCGCTAGGGCGGATATGGCCCAAGCTGCGGCACCGAGGAAGAATGGTCTGAAGCCGCCGCGCAGGATCGGCGGGCTTTTCGCCATTCGTCTGCGGCGCAGCTCCAGTCTTTAAGAATTTGTCGGCATACGAGGCGACCTTGTTCGATTAGGTCACCGATAGCACTACACCCTGCCGGACAACTTGATTTACCTCAAGCTTCGCTAAAACGTCGAACCGAATTGCTCGCGATCGCTTCCACCTTCGCTCCTAGAATGCATCGATTGCTAGGACGGTTCAGGTGATGGGAAAGCGCGGGATGACACGCGCAACCGACAACACTGGGGGCACTAGAGAGTGGGCAAATCGCGTGATGGCCAGCCAGTATTATCATCAGTGTCGAGAAGCCACGAAGGGCGAGAGGTCCGCAAATGATGTTAAGACATCGAAGGTCTGGACCAAGGCGCATTGAATTGCATCGGGACCAGTGATGACGTGACGAGCGCGGATGCCAGTAAAATATCCCCTGCTACCAAGTCGGTGACTTTCGCTAGATCATCGATATGATGCCTCAACACCGCGATGCGGTCCGTGTGCTTGACCGTCGCCCCTCTTTTTGCACCGTCCGCCGACAACGGTGAATACTCCGACAGGCGTTCGGCGATGCGGCCAGATCCTTTGTTCTCCTACCTCAATTTGCGCTCGCCCCCTTAAGCTTCGTGGCAACGCTGCTGACGGTGGTATCCATGGCTGCACTGGGCCTAGGCGTGGATGTGCGCAATTTGGGGAATGCCAGTCCCAAAGTGATTACTAAGGTGGTTTTGTCATTGATCGTGCTTGGTCGAGTATCGCTGATTGCGATCTGGATCAGCGGAGCATCGATCCACCTCAACCGGCCGCCAGAGCAGGTTCGAGGTTCCCGGTCATATCGAGATCTTCTCATAACAAAAGCCCCGGGAACAACACGAATATCCCGCAATGCTAGGCTGCCCGGTCCGTCCTTTCCGGCTGTCGCACTTCGACGATCCGCAGGCAGCGTTCCTTACCAGAACGGTCGGGCCAGTTGATCGCAGAACCGGCTTGCATTCCGATGAGACCGGCGCCCACAAGGGTCAGCACGGAGAGACGGTTCTGGTCCAGGTTTGCATCGCGCGGCCATACCAGTTGAACCTTGCGCCGGTCACCCGATCGCTCGTCGACGAATTCGACCTCGGATTGCATGGTCACTACGTCATGAGGCAGGTCTTCGGCTGCCACGACGTTGGCGCGATCCAGTTCCTCGCACAGTTTTCCAGCTAGATCCGGACTGCGCTCCTCGATGGACATCGCCAGTTCGTAAAGCGCGTCCGCTTCGGTATCGATAACATGAATGATCGGCTTTTCGCCGTTTTGGGAAGTGGTCATTTTTTGTAACTCGCTGGAGAGCCGCAAGAGGATCGCGGCTGGGCTGTAGATCGTCCGGGAGCCTCGTCCCGGACCGGATCACGGCCGTCGAGACGAGGCGTGCGCCCGTGCGGGCAGCTGACCTGCGTGCGCGAAATGTCGGTCGATGTGTTGCGGAAAGACCATGAGCCACATGTGGGCGCGATCTTCGGTTTAGTCAAATGGCATAAGACCAATCGCCTCGTCGACTATTTCGAGACTTTCGAGTCCGGAAGGCCTATCTAAAGGAAATGATGAACTTTCCTTCTTTCGGATTCAGGCGCGGTCCAGATCTCGCCATCGATCTCGGCACTGCCAACATGCGTATCATGGTGCGAGGCGAAGGCGTGGTCTTCGACGAACCATCCCTGTGCTATTACGAGAAGACGGCCGGTCAGATGAAACTGATTGCAGCTGGCCAGGACGTCCTGGCGATGGTTGATCGGGTTCCCGGAACCCATGTGGTCCGCCGTCCCCTTGCCCGCGGTGTTTTGCAGGATATGGACGCAGCTTCCGCACTCCTTGCTCATGGTCTCTCGTCGGTGGTTGGCAGGAAGCGTAGAGGACGCCCCCCAGCCATGATCGGTATTCCGGCGGACGCTACGAAGGCAGAGGCAAATGCATTGCTCGCTGCCGCGGACGATGCCGGCTTCGGAAGGATCGAACTGGTGCGCGAGCCTTTTGCAGCGGCTATTGGGGCAGACCTGCCCGTCCGCGAAGCCCGCGCGTCCATGGTCGTCGAATGCGGCGCCGGAACGACTGAGGTTGCGGTCTTCTCGATCGACGGACAATGTCGTTCGCGCTCCGTGCGTTTGGGCGGTCTCGGCCTCGACGAGGCGATTACCGAACATCTTCATCTCCGACATCACTTCCTCATAGGCAAAATCACCGCCGAGACGCTGAAGAAGCATCTCGCGGCAGAAGGTGCTGAGGACGCGGAAGTGGAAATCAGAGGTCGATCACTGCACAATGGTCTTCCAGGAACGTTGACCTTGCCGGTTTCCGAGTTTCACCCCGTGCTGCAGCGACACTTCGGTCGTTTTGCAGATGCCGCCAGGCTTGTGGTCGGCGAAATATCTCCCGATCTTGCCGCCGACCTGTTGAGCGAGCGCGTTGTCGCCACGGGCGGTGGAATCTGCGCCAGATTCCTGGCTGAGGCGATCACCGCGGAATGCGGTGTTCCCGTGACCATCGCCAACGATCCCTCCGGTTGCGTTTCGCGCGGCCTGATGCGGTTGATGGAGGAGCGCGCTGCCTAACTTACGCCGGCAGCGTTTCGTCCGGGTCGATCATGCAAAACGGGTCTCGCTTCTTTGCAAGCTTGTGGTCGCGCGCTTACGTGCTCCTCACGTTCACCGCCCTGTTCTGGGCCGGTAACGCAATCGTTGCGCGCGCGGCGCGCGAGCTGGTCCCTCCCGTCGCCTTGGCGTTCTGGAGATGGACGATTGCCCTGGCTATCATCCTGCCATTCGCATGGCGTCACTTGCGTCGGGATGCACCCGTCATCCGAGGGAACTGGAGGATGCTGCTGGTGCTTGGCGCACTCGGCATCGGCGCCTTCAACACCCTGCTCTACAGCGGATTGCAGCAGACAACAGCGCTCAACGCCATGTTGCTGCAGTCGGGCCAACCTGCCCTCATTCTGTTTCTCGGCGCGATTTTCATGGGTGACAGCACGACGGTGCGCCAGATCGTAGGTGCCGCCATCGCGCTGGCTGGTGTGCTCTGGATCATCGCTCGCGGGAACCTTGGTATTCTCGGCACTCTGAATTTCAACGAAGGCGACCTCATCATCGGGTTCGCCGTGTGTCTGTGGGCGGTCTATGCGGTAATGCTCAGGCGCCGCCCTGCGATCCATCCCCTCAGCCTGTTTGCAGTGACCTTAATCGTCGGCATAGTCGGAATCTCGCCGTTCTATGGGATGGAGCTCAATTCGGAACGATACGTGGTTTTGAAGGAGGAAAGCCTGCTGGCGATCGGATATGTTTCGATTTTTCCGTCCGTCCTTGCCTACCTCTTCTTCAACAGGGGCGTAGAACTCATCGGGTCCGCCGGAACCGGGATGTATATGAACATCATGCCGATCATGGGGGCGGGTCTTGCGATCGTCTTCCTGGGCGAACATCTGCGAGGCTTCCATGCGATCGGAATGGCGCTGATAGTTGGCGGCATTCTTCTCGCTGGCCGAGGTAGCAAGCCTCTGGCGGGGGCTGTCGTTTCTTCGAAGACAGACAATATCGAACGACGAAATGAAAGTGAGTGACCGTTTCCCGACACACGCGAAGGATCCCGCATTCGGGCCGACGATCTGGGTCACACGCACGTCGCCGGATAACGAAAAGACTACGGGCGCCTTGCGGCGGTTAGGGTTCGATGCGCTGGCTGTGCCAGTTCTGCGAGTGGAAGGTCTCCCTGAGAAAGCTTTGGACGAGCCGCCCGATGCGATCGTGTTCACGTCGGTAAATGGCGTGCGCCATCATTCTATCTGCCCGGCCCTTCTCGATATTCCAGCGTTCGCGGTGGGCGACAGGACAGCGGCGAGTGCCGCCCACGCTGGATATACCCATGTTGTCTCGGCGGCTGGGGATGTTCTCGATCTGGAGCGCCTGATCGTTCAGTCCCTCCCGCGAGGGAGTCGGCTTCTGCACTTTTCCGCCCACCGGCCGGCTGGAGACCTAACCGGCAACCTTCGCCGCAAGGGTTATCTCGCCACGAGAAAGCCGGTGTATGAGACCCGCGATGTCGCTGTCGCGAAGCTATTGGCATCCCTTCCAGCACCGCACGAGATAAACGGAATTCTGATCCACTCGCCGCGCGCTGGTCATGTGGTGAAGCGCTGCCTGAAACGGACATCCCGGCCTTTCAGAGGCATCGTCTATTGCATCTCCGATGCAGCCGCGGCTCCTTTCGAGGGGAAGCAAGGAATGGATATTCGTGTCGCGGCACGGCCAGACGAAGCCTCGATGCTGGCGCTCATCGCGAACCCTTAACGGAACACAGGAGCAGCCGCATCCGTTAGCGTGACGGATAGATAAAAATGGAGATCAACATGAACAAGTTCGCCCCCCTGCTTCTCGGATCCGCTCTCCTCCTCTCCGCCTGCAATGATCAGGAAGACCAGGTCGAAGACCGTATTGAAGAACAAGCCGAGCAGAGCGCGCAAGAGTCCGGCGACACCCCGGTGGCACTCGGTCTGACCGAACGCCAGTTGCTCGATGCTGAAATCCTGGCCGCCGACGGAACCGAATTGGGTGATGTGGAAGCCGTGACGAAAGATGCCGACGGCAATGCGGCCGAACTTCTTATAGAAGTCGAGGACAGCGATCCTGATCGTTACGTCGCGATACCGATTGACGGTCTGACCGTGACGACCCGTGGCAATGACACCGATCTTTCGTCGGAGATGACGAGAGAAGATATCGGTTCGCTTCCGGATGCGCAGATTCAGTGACGTTTGAGCGAAGCAAGCCGGCAAGTCAGTTTCCGCCTGCTTCAATGCCCGCCAAAAGTGATGTTATTGAAGAAAAAATGGCGAGTATGTCCTGCCGCGGCAATGCGAACAGACCGGTCGAAGTCATCCAGTATCGTCACATGGCCATTTCGCAATCTGAGCGCGGCGAGCGTCGCCGTGTGGGCGCCATCGGTTGGCGAACTTCCGATGGCGAGCCTGTCCGACAGATCGACAGAGATCTTTACCAAGTCATCTCGTCGGAGGAGCTGCTCGAGCGGGTAGACTGATCCGCGCGACGGGCACGAAGTTCGTTCTCGTGGGTCGCGAGCCTTTCGTATCGGCATAATGGGATGTGCTTGTTCGGCTCCTCACGGCATTCCGAGCTTGGATAGACGACTCCGGTTGATTTGCTGACAACGGCTCCATCCGTCAACTTTGCCCGTTCCTGACGATCAGGAGCCATCAAATGGATAACCTCATGACCGCGCGCCATGAGATGATCGGCGATGATACGCCTATGGCATCGCCACCAGACGGCCTCGAAACACATCAGCGCCACCCGACAGTCATCCGCTAGGTTAACGACGTCCTCGATCGCCGACTGGAAGTCGCCGCTCAACGCATAATCGGCGTAGTTATGAAAGCTCTGGACGCGCCAGTATCCGTTCAGCGCAGGATCCACCTCAACTTGTCGTTTCCTTCTGCCGCCGAGTTTATCGAAGTGTCCGTAGGCGATGTTGTGCTCATCGAGCAGATCGGGGAAGGAATCGATGTTGAAGGCGGGATTGGAGCGGGAGCGGGGGAAAGCCCGAACATCGGCCAGCATGTCCACTCCTGCTGTTTTCAGCATGGCAATGACAGTGTCCGCATCCCGGTTGGAATGGCCGATCGTGAAAACGGTTGGCATCAGCTTTTCAGCTTTGTCAGCGCACCTTCCTTGTGGGCTGCCACATGATCGGTCTTGTCGCTTTCGATCTCGTATTGAGGCTCGTCCTTCGAGGCACGCCGCGTATGGCCCTTGTAGTCGAAATCCGATTCGTGAACCTTGGAGATTGTTCCGCTGACTCTTCCTGCCTCGGAATTCCAGCTGACATGATCTCCGACTGCGTATTTCGCCATGATGCGCTCCTGCGTTGGGACGATGTCGCTATTCCTACCAAACGGGGCATAGACAGGAACGTTTCGCAGGCGACTGAAATGGCTTGTTGGCAGGCAGGATCTGGCGACGGGGTATGAGCCCGGAACGAAGGGATTCTCGCTTCGGGCCCTTCGACATATCAACTACCCAGATACCCAATACCGCCGATGATGGCGCACATCGCCGACCAGAAAAGCAGCATGAAGACGATGTCGGGTATCGCGAACCGATCGAGTTTGTCGCGCTTCAACAAGGCATATTGCTGCGACACCTCGTCATCCATCGAAATCAATCCGACATCGAGCGCGCTTGCCTCCTTGCGGAACCACCGCACAAGATCGTCGAGCTGATCAATCGGCAGGTCGGGGTATCGGGCCATTAAGGCCTTGGCGTATGCACGCCGTTCGTCGCGGATCGCACCGCGTTGCATTTCGGTTTCCATTGAATGTCCTGACTGTTGGACGCGGATGAAAGTCCGCCGAAAGTTCCAGAGTGTCAGGAAGATGGAGGGCCGGTCGGAGGGGGACGTGACCATTTCGCAGGTCCGTCGGCCATCCGGTGGTAGGATTGCCGGACCTCCTCGTCGCGTTCCCATGCGTGCACCTGACGAGCCGAGACCGGCACTCCGCAGGGTCCATCGGGTCCATCGGCCGAAGCGCCCAGCTCGGTATCTGCCGAGAGTTCGGCACCACGCCTGGGACCGGTGTCGTGACAGCCGGTAGTTTGCGATATGGTCCATGCGGTCGAATCCCGCGCGGTGCCACCTCGATCCGGTGTGGCACCCTGCGAGTGAAGAAGGGCTGCAAGAACAGCCGTCAGGATATGGAAGATCAGTTTCACGCTGCCAGCTCGAACCGGTCGGCACGTGCGAGCTTCCAGGCGGCGCTGTAGAAATCCCGGTCATGCGTTCCTGAGAGCAGCTCGCCGTCCTCGAGGAAAATATGAAGCTGGGAGAAGAGCCGGATTTCGGTCAGAGAGACACGTCTTACCAGATGGTGCGGTCCAAGCTCGGATGGGTGCGAGAGACCGGCAGCAGCAGTCATTTCCGCGAGCGCTCGCAACGTATTGCGATGAAAGCGCCGGACCCGCTCTGCCTTGTCAGGCACAACGAGGGCCCGCTGGCGCAAGGGGTCCTGCGTGGCAACGCCGACCGGACAGCGGTTTGTATGGCAGGAAAGAGACTGGATGCATCCGAGCGCGAACATGAAGCCGCGTCCGGCATTGGTCCAGTCGGCACCCAGCCCTAGGACCGCGGCGATGTCGAACGCACTGACGATCTTGCCGGCCGCACCGATTTTTATCCGGTCGCGAACCCCGGCACCTACGAGCGTATTATGAACGAACAGGAGGCTCTCGCGCATCGGCATGCCGAGGTTGTCGGCGAACTCGACCGGGGCCGCCCCGGTTCCGCCTTCTGCGCCATCGACGACGATGAAGTCGGGAAAGATCCCGGTCTCGCGCATCGCCTTGACCATTCCCATGAACTCCCATGGGTGTCCGACGCACAGCTTGAAACCGACTGGCTTGCCTTTCGATAAGGTTCGGAGCTGAGCGAGAAACTGCATCACCTCAAGCGGTGTCGAGAATGCCGAGTGCTCAGCAGGGGAAATGCAATCGACGCCTACCGGAATACCGCGTGTAGCAGCGATCTCAGGGCTGACTTTCTCGCCGGGAAGGATGCCGCCGTGACCGGGCTTGGCACCCTGGCTCAGCTTCAGTTCGATCATCTTGACCTGCGGGTCCGCAGCATTGTCAGCGAAGCGCACCGGGTCAAAGCGTCCCTTTTCGGTTCGACAACCGAAATAGCCGCTGCCAATTTCCCAGATAAGGTCGCCGCCATTCTCACGGTGGTAGGGGCTGATCCCTCCCTCGCCAGTGTCATGCGCAAAATCGCCGAGTTTGGCCCCCTTGTTTAACGCCCGGATAGCGTTGGCGCTCAGGGAGCCGAAGCTCATCGCGGAGATGTTGAAGATCGAGGCCATGTAGGGATCGCGCGCGTCGCTTCCCCCGATAGGCACTCTGAAGCTGTCGGGATCTGCCAACGGCTTGGGCTTTGTGGAATGCGAAATGAATTCGTAGCCGTTCTTGTAAACGTCAGAGAGCGTTCCGAACGGACGGTCGCTAACCTCGTCCTTCGCGCGAGCATAGACCAAGGAGCGCTGCGCCCTCGAGAAGGGCGTCTGATCGTCATCGCCTTCAATTAGATACTGGCGAATTTCTGGTCTTATTTTCTCGAAAGCCCATCGCAGGCGTCCGATGATCGGATAGTTTCGGCGCACCGCATGCCGCGTTTGGATAAGGTCGATGACGCCCAAGAGACATAGACACGAGAAAATTGCGAGAACTGGCAATGCCCATGCGTCGCTAAGCCTCGTGAGAGCAAACAGGAGGCCAGCCAGACAGAGGCCGAGCACGGTAAAGCGGGAGAAGAACACTGTTGGCTCCGGTCTCGCAAATGAAGCGAGCATGCCTCGGGCTCGTTATCGCCTTGGGCTTGGAAAACATCGATGCTGGAAGTTGCAGCGTGGCGCACATCCCTAGAACGCCCGAAGCGCTCTAGGGATACAGGCGCGCGGTGCTGCTGCCTGCCGGAACCATCACCCCGAGACCATGATCGACCCGTGTCATGAAAAGGTAGTGCGATTTCGACATGGTAATTTCAAGTGGCGCGACTTCGGAATTTCTTCAACATCGGATAATCCTTAGTTGAGGACTGCGACAAGGCGCTGGCCATTGCCGGAGAGGACGAGAAAACCCCCAGCTTCCAGCGATGCGTTCTCGATCAGAGAAAGGGCATCGAGGAAACGGCGCTCTTGCTGCATCAATCCGGCTTCACAGGCGCGCTTCGTCGCAGCGACATTGCCAACCTCGAGCAAGTTGTCATCGAGGCCATATAAACTGCTGAAGCGGTTGCAGCTGGTGGAACCATACAAGCGACCATCGGCCGTGAAGGTCATCGTGGGAGCGGAGATCTGCGCCACGGCATCGCCGCCGATTTGGGTTACACGCCATTCGCCGTCCTGCAGGTCAGGAATACCGGCACCGGGATCGCCTAGCGATGTCATCGATACCCTTATGTCGCCGATATCGACGGTGTCATTACGAAGATTGAGCAGGAAAGGCTCGCTGGTGCGGAACAGGATTGTGCCATCAGGCTCGCGGATGAAGGCTCGCAGGCCGTAGAGCGGGCCGTCGCTCAAATTCAGCTTCGACACGTCGATCGAGAACGGGATCGGCGGCGAGGCCTGTCCGATCGTGTTCATTGTGCGCGCGAGGATGAGCTCCTGGTTCCGACCAAGGGTGATGTCGGAAACAACGATTTCCACCTGTGCGCCCGGGGCCAGCGCGATGCGCTCGCGATAGGACAGTGTGCCGGTAATTCTTTCTACCATGGCGACCTCACCGCTTTCTGCAGCGGGCTGAATGGTGGCACAGGCACTCAAGCTCATGGCGAGGGCAAGCGATGCTAACAGCAAGTTACATTTCACCGTCATTCTCCTTGTTACCCTCCTGATTTGGGCGGGCGGTTGGGATCGGCGCCGAGCGGCCGTTGGCCGAGCCGTAAGCGTCGATGTGAAGCGTGCGAGTGGGGAAGGCGATTTCCACGTCGAGTTCTTTCAGTTTCCGCATCAGCGCGAGGAGCAGATCCTCCTGCATCTCGAGTGACTCCGCGAACGATGCAGTCCGAAAATATGCGAAGATCTCGATGTTGAGTGCGCTTTCGCCGAAACCTATGAAGCGTGCACGAGCATCTTCTTCGAGGACATGATCGTTTTCCGCCAGGATTGTCCGGAACGCGGCCAGAACCTCGGTCATCTTCTCGGCATCCGTGTCGTAGCTGACTCCGACCACGTGCTTGAAGAGGAACTGGTCGCGAGCGGAAAAATTCTCGATCTTCTCGCCGGCAAGAAATCCGTTGGGGATCGTTACCAGCGTCCGGTTGATCGTGCGCACACGGGTCGAGCGCATGCCGACATCCTCGACCGTGCCGAACGTATCGCCGATCTGGGCAGCGTCGCCTACCTGCACCGGATGATCTCCGATGATCGTGACAGACCCGACCAGGTTCTCGATCGTTTTCTGCGCGCCGAGCGCCAAGGCGAGCCCGCCGATGCCGAGAGCAGCGATACCGGTGGTTACGTCGACACCGAACGTGTCGAGCACGCCGATGAAGATCATGATGAGCAATGTGAGCTTGGCGATCCGCCGCAGCAGCGTGATGACCGATGCGGCCTGGCGCCGCTCCGCGCGGTTCATCCGTTCGCTCGCCATCCGCGCGACAGCATCGATCAACCTGAACAGAAACCAGCCAAGGGAAAGCCAGGCCGCGATACCTGCGCCGCGCAGCAGCTGCTGGCGAGCGATGATCGAGGCCTCCATGGTGCCTGCAACATAGAAGAAGGCGATTGTCGCCACGTAGAGCGCGAGCGGTGGGAGAGCGGCGTGGATCAAACGAAAGACGGTGCTGCTGCTGTGTTCGGGAATGAGTCGCCGCAGGACCGAGATAATTGCAGCAGCGAGCAGGCGTAGCGCTGCGAAAAGCGCGACCGCTACGCCGATCAACAAAAGCCAGTCGAGGACTGGCGCGCCGGCGACTTCGATCGCCTTTTCCTCGTTTTGTTCCGCGACCTCAGGCGAAGGTGTCCAATCTTCGAGAGCCGACACTGTTTCCGGCGAAATTCGCCATTGCAGTAAGTCCCGTTCCCCTACGGCGACGCGCTGCAGGATAATGGGCTGCTCGGAACCTTCGAGCTGGAACGTGCCGACTTGCTCCAGGAGGGGATCGAGTCCGTCCTCCAAGTCGCCATCGGGAGCGTTGGAAAGCACGGCAAAGGGTCGAAGCATCCCCCCGCTGTCGAGCGCGAGTTTCAATTTTCGAGCGAGATCTGCACCTTGTGCCAGTCCTTCCGACGCGTTGGTCGCTTGCGAGCCTTCATTGTCTAGGGGCAGCGTGGCCGGATCGGGAGTGCCGGCGAAATAGCGCGCGGCCCGTTCGTAGTCCTCGGCGGCAAGCGCATTCAGCAGCGCTGTTACGCTGGAGCGCGGAGTTTGTCTTTCGAATGTGTCTACGGGAGCTTCGGTTTGCGCTGTTTCGGAAGGCTCAGGCGTCGGAAGCTGGGCTTGCGCAACTGTCGCCCCGACAAGAAGAGCCATGACCGCGACTGCGTGAACAAGGAAACGCCGCCAGATCGAACAAATTGGGTTGGATTTCATGGTCGTCTCTTGTGGGATTGCGCCAAAACCCATGGCTGGTTGCCGTCCTGCAACACGAGGGCACCGGTCGGGTCGAAGCGGTAGCTATCGATCGACTCAATGGCTCCTAGGAAGACCCGTTCCTGATACATCAGCGCTTCAGGACAGACTTTACGCGTCGTCGTTGCGACGTCGATCGTCATGGCCGAGCCATCGACGCGGTATCGGCCGAGAAGGAGATTGCATCCTGTCGAGCCAGAAAACTGCTCGTCATGCTCCAGGACCAGTTCGATACGCGAATAATCGATGATCCCGCGCCCGGCGATGTCTTCGACGATCCAGGCTCCGCCGAGCGGCTCCGTTGACCTCGGGACGCCCGCGCACCCCGAGATATAAAACATCGCTGTGATGCCGACCATTCTCACAGACGAGATCAGGGCGAGGTTTCCGTCATGGGCCGATCGGCCAATCGAACAAGCGTCCTGACCGGTCTGCGCATAAGAAGCCTGTCCACCTGCCGCGGCAATGAAGCGATGATCACGCCGGCCAGGATAACGAGCGCACCGACCACGTCGGACAGGCCGAAGATTTCGCCCGCCGCATAGCCGAACAACCCACCGAAGACTGGTTCGAGCGCGTAGATAATTGCGGCACGCGAGGAATCGACCCGGGCCTGGGCCCAGCTCATCGCGAACTGGATGTAGGCGGTAGCGATACCATAGCCCACGACCACCCAGAACAGTGTCGGCGAAGCAACCGGCATTGGCTCCCCTGTGGCGAGCGCGAAGGCAGCACACAGCAGCGTGGTGGTGACCATCATCACGAACGCGATCCGCAGAGGATCGGCCCGGCGCACGTAATATCCAAGGATGACGACCTCTACCGCGATCGCAACGGCGCCAACGATCGAAAGTGTATCGCCGTAGCTAAGGGTGATGTCGGCTGGCGACAGGCCCGACATGATGGCTACACCGAGACAGGCAAGGACAACTCCGATCCAGATCCCGGCAGCTGCGCGTTGGCGAAAAAACAGCAGCTGAAGCACAGGAACAAGTGGCACGTAGAGTGCGGAAAGAAATGCTACGCGCCCAGTGTCCGTGGTTTGCAGCGCATAGGCCTGTGCGCCATATGCGATGCTCGCAGTGGCAGCGACGACGATACCGGCAACCATTTCGGTGGCACCAATTCCGCGGGTCGCACGCGGCAGGACCAGCGCGAAGGCAACGGTTGCCATCAGATAGCGTAGGGCGACAAAGCCGAGCGGCCCTGTAGATTCCATGCCGATCTTGGTCGCGAGAAAGCTCGCGCCCCAAAGCACCGATGCAGCAAGCAGAGCGAGCTCGGGAACAATACGACGGGGGATGTGCAGTCGCTGCATGCCGACTTCCTGTCTCGCTATTGCCAAAAGAACGAGCGCCGCAGATCTTGCGGCGCGTCGACTGCAAATATAGAGGCTGGAAAACCGTATTTCCCTTCGAAGTTTTCGCCCTGCACAATAGAATCTGCGGAAAGGAGACGAGCGTGCCGCAGAAACCCTCGCTTGACCGAATCGACCGCAAAATCCTCGATATCCTTCAGCGCGATGGCCGGATTTCCAATCAGCGTCTTTCCGAGGCGGTGGCTCTTTCACCGAGTGCTTGTCTCGCGCGCCTGCGCAGGCTGGAGAAAGAAGAGGTCATCACGGGCTACAAGGCCCAGGTCGATGCAGCCAAGCTGGGTCCTAATCTTACCGTGTTCGCAGAGATTGTTGCTTCGGCACACGATCCTGCAAGCACGCGAAGGATCGAACAGGCGCTTGCCGACATCCCCGAAGCAATCGAGGCTTATCAGGTGAGCGGGAGCTACGATTTTCTGGTTCGTTTCCTGGTTCCGGACATGGAGTTCTGGACCAATCTGGCAGACGAGTTGGCCGATGGAGAACTCAAGATCGAGACCGTAAGAACCGTGGCCGTAATGCGCCGGATAAAAGGATGGGTGGGGGTTCCTCTAGGAGCGACCTGATCCTCGCGTCTGAGACAAGTGCAGGCTCCGAAATGAATGGCACCGCCAGTTCAACCATGTTCCGTTGGCCCCGGATCCCGAGAGGCACGCCCTGGGGCTTAGAACATATTTCCTTGCGTATGATCGTGGCGCGGAACCTCTTCGCTGATTTTGATTAAGTTCCTAAAATGCTGCGGAGTTTGGGATGTTTGAACAGTTTCTGGGGCCTGACCATTTCGACATCATGCCTCACCTGGTCGCGATTGGCCTGGCCTATCTTCTGGCGTTCCCGATCGGCTGGAACAGGGAAAAATCGGAAAGGAGTGCGGGGCTTCGGACCTTCCCGCTCGTCGCTGTTGCCAGTTGCGGGTTTATCCAGGCAGCGGAATCCATGACTGCAGATACTCCGGAGGCGATGGCCCGCATTGTCGAAGGTCTGATAACCGGCATGGGGTTTATCGGTGGGGGGGCCATTCTGCGCCTCAAGGATTCGGTCAAGGGCACCGCCACGGCCGCCAGCCTCTGGATTACCGGTGCTATCGGCGCGGCGGTTGGTCTTGGCAGCCTTGATGTTGCGATCATGCTTTCTGTCATAACCGTCGCGACGCTGTGGATCATGGCGCCGCTGAAGCATTTCGGTCATCTTGAACAGGAGGATGGCAGCGACGAAGTTCGCAAGGAGAAGTAACAGCAGGCAGTGGTTTTTTGCGATGCGTCGGCTGATATTCCTACATTACGACCGCACTGATGACGCTGATACCTATCCCAAAAAAGGCGACGGCTGCCGGAACTATGAGCACCTGGCCATAAACTTCCTTGCGCGCCAGCGGTCCGTAGGCAGTTTGCAGGACAGTGCCCGGACGATCGAGAACGCTGCGCGGTTGCGACGATGCTTGCCGTAGCATCACACGCGCGGTTCCGAAGAACATGGTGACGTAGATCGCCGAGATTGCGATCGCGAACGCGGCGTGAGCGCCGCCGGTCGCACCAAGCAGGGCAATCAGGAAGATCGCGTAGCAGGCAATCATCGCCTGCCATACCGATGCGGGCAGTTCGAACATTCGGGATTCGGGCTGCTGTGCTTGCCTCGGCGCTTCGTTGTCGTTGGCCTCGAGCGCGGGAATCGGAACCAGCACATCGGGCAGTGCATCGAGAGACTCCGGCAGTGGCGCCGCGGATTGCGTGCGAAGAACGGTATCAGGCATGGGGTAGGTCCTTTCCTGCGCGCCCTCCGGCGAGTCCATTTCGGCGCATTTCTGTGGCAGTCAGCAAGCTGTCGGCGATCATCCTCGCCCGTGCGCCGACGAGATCGGTCGCGGCAGGATTCCCTTCTGCTTCCTGAAGCGTTTCGTAGAAGAGGTCGAGCCAACGCGAGAAATGCCGGAGTTCGAGGCCCGGAATAGCAAGGTGCTTGAGCATGGGATTGCCCGAGAACTCGCCGCTATTGTGGAGCACCGAGCGCCAGAAACCCTTCATTCTGGCTAGGTGCGGCGACCAATCCGCAATGCGTTCGGCGAAGATCGGGCCGAGAAGGTCATCCTCACGGATTTTAGCGTAGAATGCTTCGACCAGGCGATCGATAAACGCCGCGTCAATCCCGATTTCCTCGGCCGCTGCGCGCTTTTCAGCGCGTTTTTGCTGCGCGAAGGAACGGGTGTCGGGATCGCCCGGATGCGAACGGATGTTAGCGCTGGTCATGAGCGCCTCCCTCGTCTTTGTCGGCGAAAGGTGTTGCGTCTGCAACGCGCAGGAACTGCACATGAAACCGCACCGCTCCGACCGGCTCGACACGGTGAAGGATTGTCGGTTCGACTACGCCGGGTTCGCATTCGGGCGTGAGCAGCACTTCGGTCGAGGCGCGGCGCGGATCGGTGACGACGTATCGCAACTTGCCTTCCTCGATTCGGATGAGACCCCAGACGCCGTCCTTGGTGGAATGCTCAGCCAGCAGACCTGCCGGCACGGTGTCTTCGCTGAAAGTTGCCGTACGCTTGTATGGCTTGATGCCGTCGGGAAGATCGGTGGTCACGTCAGGCCGCCTTTCGTGTTTCGAAGATGGCGCGGATCGCACTGCTCAGCTCGTCGCCCAGAAGCGGCTTTTCGATCAGCTCGGCGTTTGCGGCGGCGACACGGGCTCGCAGCTTGACAGTAGGATTGGTCGCAAGGATTATTGCGGGCGCGCAGCAGCCCTGTCTCATCAACCCATCGAGAGCGACAAGACCGTTTCCGGCGTAGCATTCGTCGATGACCAGTGCGGCCGCCGTGGAAAGGTCGCCCTCCTTCGCAATCCCCTCGGCGATTTCGAACCCTTCGACCGAGAGCGAGAAACGCAGCGCGGAAAGGACGGAGATATCTTCGACCAGCAACAGGATCTTGGCTTGATCGACCATCTTCCGTCCTCCTCGCCAGCAGCCTGGATCAGGCGGCCTTCTTCCAGTTGGGTTCAAGC
>Ga0114908_1000480_pt1 | contig 22595 bp, 19 predicted proteins | sample MalvireepMed_s17_FD_87292 | JGI IMG/M metagenome (GOLD analysis project Ga0114908, IMG submission 87292) | Marine viral communities from the Global Malaspina Expedition - Malaspina viral metaG DeepMed_s17 | ecosystem: Environmental > Aquatic > Marine > Oceanic | place: Mediterranean Sea... | reverse complement strand
TGTCCAACAGCGGTGTTTGTCACCCACCGCAAAGCAGCTGGTATGACCGTACCAAGAGCTACCAACCATTTGAGTCAGTAGATGCGTGCCTTGCATCCGGCGGCCGGCTACCGAAAAACATTGCACATCTAGCCCAATCGGCTTCAGCCAATCAGAAAGTAGCGCCGATGCGGAATTATTCACGGTCAGCCTTCGGCCACGGCTGGGACGACTCCGATGGTGATTGCCAGGACAGCAGAGCTGAAGCATTGATTTCAGCGTCGTCTACCCCCGTCCGGTTCGCGGCGGGAGATAGATGCCGGGTGGTAACGGGGAGGTGGATTAGCCCGTTCACAGGTAAAGTGATTCAGAACGCCGCTGAAGTAGATATTGACCACGTAGTACCGCTCAATTGGGCGTGGGATCACGGGGCCAGCTCTTGGCCCCGGCCAAAACGCGAGAAGTTTGCGAACGATCCGGTTAATCTGATACCTGTTGAAGCTAGCTTGAATCGATCAACTATAACAATATAAAATATCCCAAATGATCGTATGAGTGAGTGAATAAGCGTTTTTAGGTTTAGTAAACATACTAATCTAAAATCCTAAAAGTTAGCTGAAAGAAACCATGGCGTGACTTCTGTTCATGTAGTAGCACGCAAAAAAATCACCCCACTTTTGCGTCCACTCGGTTTTCAAAGCGGACCTTTCTTGACGTTCAGTTAAGCTCAAGCTCTTTTAAACAAAAGCGAACATTCGCAGAATCCCTGGCAATCTCAATCTGGCCATTTAGGATGCAGGCTATCAATGACATAGTTGTGACGGTGAACTCCCGAGTTAGAGGCGTTTGCAACATGAGGATGGTCGCCTGGCAGGTCGACGTGGTTATGCCAGCGTTCTGACGGATCAAGGGAGGGCCACAGCTTCAACGCAAGAATCAGTCCTCCGAGAGCAAGCCCCAGAAGTACTAACAGAGTAACGGTCATACCCGCAGTAGACCCAAGCCACCCAGCTAATGGATACGCGACCAACCATCCGGCATGCGACAAAGAGAACTGGGCGGCAAACAGAGCTGGCCTGTCTTCAGCATGCGACGACCGGGTAAGGACTCTGCCAATGGGGGTTTGAGCCGTCGAGAAACCGACGCCCAGCCAAGCCCACACGGGCAATAGCCACTCCAGTGATCTCACCGCCATTGTGAGAATCAACCCGGAAATTAGAATCCACCCGCCAGTCAGCATGACTTGCCGGTCCTGCCAGCGCTTCAAGAGAGCCGGTAACGCCAATGCAGCCAACATGGAACCAGCGCCAAACGCGGCAAAAGCCATGGCTGTGTGCTGCTCAGTTAGGCCGAAGCGTCCCTGCACCAGCACAACCGTATTCACGATCACCATGGCTCCTGCAAGACTGACCACCAGGTTCAGAGCCATCACCCCACGGAGGCGAGGAGTTGCCATGAAAACTTTGAATCCGGCCTTTGCTCGATCATAAACGCCGCGACGTTTCTCTGATTTGGTCCTAGTTGGCAAAGCAACCGACACTACAAGCAAGGCTGATGCGATAAACCCGATCACCGTGCCCGAAAACAACGCCTGCCAGCTGGTAGCAAGCAGAATCAACGCCGCGAGTGCCGGACTGATGAGGTTTTCCAGATCGTATGCCAGCCGGGAGAGCGACAGCGCCTTGGTGTAGTCATCCTCATCTGGAAGAGTTTCCGGAATCGTGGACTGAAAGGTTGGTGTAAAGGCCGCCGATGCGGACTGAAGGACAGCAATTAACACATACACTTCCCAGACTTCGGTCACGAAAGGCAAAGCCAGCGCCGTCGCCGCTCGAACCACATCGAGGGAGACCAGCAGAGCACGACGAGGTATGTTCTCTGCCAGGGCCGACGCCAGCGGGGCTATCAAGACATAAGCGACCATTTTTATCGCCATGGCGGTGCCGAGCACCTGTCCCGCCTGTTCTCCGGCCAGATCAAACGCCAATAGACTCAATGCCACCGTCGCCAGCCCGGTACCCAGCAATGCAACCACCTGTGCCAGGAACAAATGGCGATAGGTTCGGTGTCTCAGAATCTCAAGCATGGCTTCACCAGTGACAGCATCAGAAGCAGAAAGGTTGTGGTAGAAATCGGACTCCAGTAGCATTCCATGCTATCCCCCCAGGGGGGATAGGTCAAAAGTGAGATTTGCCTACAGGTCTAACAACCATCAGCCTTGCCGGGAACACTGTTATGCACCATGAACAACTCGACCATTGGCAACATAATCACGTCTTTGGTCAGGATCAGAAGCGCTCTGGCGAAACTCGTACACTCATCGTGGTGGGCCTGACCCTGGCGATGATGGTCTGGGAAATCCTGGCCGGAATCGTTTATGGCTCCATGGCGTTGCTGGCTGATGGCCTACATATGGGATCTCACGCAGTGGCTCTGGGTATTGCGGCCTTCGCCTACGCGTATGCCAGGAAAAACGCAGGCAACGACCGATTCTCTTTCGGCACAGGAAAGGTCAATGCGCTGGGTGGCTTCACCGGAGCAATCCTGCTGGCAGTCTTTGCGCTCTACATGGTCATCGAGAGCGTGGGGCGTTTTATCCAGCCCGTTCCCATTTCTTTCGATGGGGCTATTTTCGTGGCCATCATTGGCCTGGTTGTCAACGGGGTGTCAGCTTGGATACTGGGAGATGCAGGCCATGAGCATGGCCACAGTCACGGGCACGATCATGGTCACCACCATCATCACCATGACCACAACCGCCGGGCCGCTTACTTGCATGTGCTTGCAGATGCGCTGACGTCAGTCCTTGCCATTGTTGCCCTTCTGGCGGGTAAATATGCCGGGTGGAACTGGATGGACCCGATGATGGGGATTATTGGTGCGTTTCTGGTCACCAAGTGGTCCTGGCACTTGCTGAAAGACACTTCCAAGATCCTTCTCGACGAGCAGCACCAGGACATGGAGGAAACTGTTAAGGAAGCCGTCGAAGTCAACGATGCCAAGGTCAGCGATTTGCATGTGTGGGCGATAGGCCCAAACATTCACGCGGCCATTGTCTCAATCGTCTCGCATCAGCCAGAATCGCCGACAATTTACAAAGAGCGCATTCAGGCCCGCTGCCGGTCCCTGGTCCACGTGACGGTAGAGCCTCTACGGTGTGATTAATAGCTGAGATCGAAGCGTAGGAACGAACGAAATCAAAGGTATCGGGCGATGGCCTTGAATTCATCGATACGCCGCTGCTGATCCGGCTCCAGCGGCCCGATAGCATCGTCCAGGCAATGCTCGATATGGTCCTGTACCAACACGCGCTTGGCTTGCTGAATGGCTTTTTCCACCGCGTGAAGCTGCTGAGCCAGTTCCAGGCAGGGCTTTCCCTGGTCAATCATGCCAATCACGCTTTCAAGATGGCCGTTCGCACGCTTCAGGCGTTTAATGATATTCGGATGAGATTGATGCGTGTGATCATTTACCATGTTTAATTCCTATCCCCCATGGGGGGATGGTATCCTCTGTTTCCATCGAAAGCCAACGACAGACTCGACCCACTCGATAGATGATTTCCGCCATTCACCAGAGAAAACTGCTTCCAACGCTCGTTATGCTCTTCGCATTGGCGGGCCTGTCACTGTCGGTGATTGGCGAGTCGTTCTCTCACGGTGTGGCTGAGATAGCGGGCGAGTGGGAGTTTCAGTCGGACGGCCACCATGGCAATCAGGGTGGACACGGACACTCTCACGATTTCGACGAAGAACCAGAATCACCTTCACAGCATCACGATGCTGGGAACCACACACACGAGACCGCGGACCAGTTGAGGGTTCCATTCGTTTCCCAAAGCCCGACCATTTTCCGGCAGGCCATTCCATTTGCCGGAGGTTCTCCCCGCAGTTTGCGCTATCGGCTCGAACGCCCGCCAAAAGCCTCCCTTCCTACTTGATTCTTGCCGCTGGAGCGGCCCAAGAAAACAAATGTGATTGGAGTCTATATGTTGTCAAGCTTACTTGGCGGTTGCCGTGGCGTGTCCTCAACGGGCTCCGGCAATCGTCTGATTTGGATATTTCTGACCCTAGGCTTGCTGGGAATGAGTACGGACGTGCTCGCCCATGCAGTCGCTCAGGGTGACAAGGGTTACATCCAGGAAATTACCGGTGTAAACCTCATAGCGTTCATCTATCTGGGGGCCAAGCACATGGTCACCGGCTATGACCACCTGCTGTTCCTGCTAGGTGTCATTTTCTTCCTCTACCAGATGAAGCACATCGCGATTTACGTCAGCCTGTTTGCCCTCGGGCATTCCACGACGATGTTGCTCGGGGTGTACTTCAACGTGGGCATCAATAGCTACATCATTGATGCGATTATCGGTCTGTCCATCGTGTACAAGGCGCTGGACAACATCGGTGCCTACCAGCGCTGGTTTGGCTTCCAACCCAATACCAAGGCCGCCACGCTGATTTTCGGGTTCTTCCACGGTTTCGGTCTCTCCACGAAGATCATCGAATACGACATCTCGCCGGATGGCCTGATTCCGAACCTCCTCGCCTTCAACGTGGGCGTGGAAATCGGACAGCTCATCGCACTTGCCATGATCCTGATTGCCATCAGCTTCTGGCGGAAGAGCGACGGCTTTTTCCGGCACGCCTATACCGCCAACGTCGCCATGATGAGCGCAGGTTTTTTGCTCTTCGGCTATCAGCTCACCGGTTACTTTGTCGCTTAATTCTGGAGATTCCCTATGTACAACACCGATATTCCCAACCGTGAAGAACTGCCCAGCACTGCCAAGTTGATTCGATCAACCATCATTGCAGCCATTGTGGCATTGGTCCTCCTGGTTACTGTGGTCATGCCTGCCGAGTACGCTCTGGACCCGACTGGCGCGGGCCGACTGCTGGGATTGACTGAAATGGGTGAGATCAAGGAACAGCTCGCAGAAGAAGCTGCGGCTGACGAGGCCGCCCAGATGGTGGCGGTGCAATCCCCGGCTGAGCAGATGGCTCCGGAAGTCACGGAACCTGTCGTGGCTGAAGCCGTTGAGGAACCAGCTCGCTCATCTGAAGCCGAGGTTGCGCCTGCGGAGCCAGAGCCCGCCCCTGAACCAGAAATTGCCGAACCCAAATGGCAGGATGAAGTGCGCGTTGTCTTGACCCCGGGAGAGGGCACCGAATTCAAGCTCACGATGGAGGAAGGTGCTGTAGCTCGGTTCTCCTGGGTGTCGGAAGGTGGCCCAATCAACTTTGATACCCATGGTGACGGAGGCGGCCAGTCCATTTCCTATGAGAAAGGCCGGGGCGTACCGGAAGATGAAGGCGAGTTGGAAGCAGCCTTTACTGGTAACCATGGATGGTTCTTCCGGAACCGGAATGACAACGACATCACTCTGGTACTTCGCACCGGAGGAGACTACGGGCAGTTGAAGAAGATGTTGTAATTTACCACTGAGTGTTGTGACGACATCCGGGCCTGTGGCTTAAAAGGCCTGGATGTCGCATACAGCTATGTGGAACATGATCGGACCCCTCAGAGCAACCGCCAAACCAGTTTAAGCCACGTGGAAGTTCAAAAAAGTGATCGCGACGAGCAGCCTCTCAATGTTCGCTTTGCGACCTCAGCGTGCTTAATCTCCCGGAATCTCGGCGACAAAAAAGGTCCGCTTCTTATCAAAAAACGGACGTAGCCTCGATTTCAATTGAGGGCTCTGCCCTCTCGCCGCAAGCGGCGATTCGCCCGAGGTATTTAAGGACCAGCGATTTTATCGCCGGATTCTGGCGCACGGCGCTCTCTCCGATACCGATAGCGTTGGCGACTTCGCCACGGTTTAGCTGGCCCCGAAAGACGATTTGCTTTAAATCGTCATCGGTTTTCGTAGCGGCCCAACGCTGAAAGGCAACAAGGTTTTCGCGAGCTTTTTCTTGTCCGTTAGTCATTCCCGATACTCAACGCTTTTTCAAGGGCATCCACAAAACCGTTTCTGAGGACAACCTTGCCGTTTTGGTCCTTGATGCTGCCGCGTTCTGTTTTAGTCCAGCCCTTTAATTTAAGGGACTCCTCAGAGATGGCGTCTCTCAATGCATCAATCTCGTGACTCAACAGGCTCGGTAACCTCGATTCAGATTTGTCTTCAGCACCCGCTCGGTAGTCAATTTCCAATTTCTTGATCGATGCAAACCTTTTATTTTCGGCCCTCAATTTACGGACCTTCGAAATCAGGTCGAGTATGAGGAAGCGGTGCGTTTTATTGCTTACCTCATCAACCCAATCGTACTCGCCCGAGGGCGTGGTCTGTGCTTTGATCGCTTTCTTTTTCTGGTCTCCAAGCGCCTGCCAAGCCTCAATGACCGCTCTATAATGTTCTCCGGTTTTGTTTCGGATGGTCTGCTCGCTAGGAGCGCCACGACTGGCCCCAAGCTTCGCAATCGTTGAGATTCTGAAATCAACCGAGCCTGACTCATGATGTTCCTTGCAAACGGCGTGAAGGGCCTCCAGGGACTTCCTGGAACGAGAATTTTTCAGTTGGCCCAGTATGGCCTCGTAGACTTCGTTCGGTTCACTCATTGCAGCTCTCGATTTCTAGCGGGAATTTCAAAGACCCGTTCATGGCTGACTCGATCTCTTGGCGCACATCACCTAGCTGTAGTGGTTCGGCGAGATCTTCCAAGGTGATTTGCCCATTGATCAACTGGTCAGCGACGTGCCAGTTATTCTGTGTCACTTGCATAATCAGCCGGACGACCTGATTGGCAGCTTTGAGCTGCTGATCCTCGGTCAACCGAAATATCGCGGGTGCAATCCCATTGGTGTCCGCCAATTTGTCGAGCATCTGACTGAGCAGGGGGCGTGCTCTGGAGGCACTGGCGCTCTCGTAAATCTCAGCGTTGGCACAGACCTCAGCGAGCAACCGAAATTCGCTGCTTTGCTCCTCCAAATGCATCTCCATTTCCACGTAATTGCCGCTGACGATCAGCTGGTGCTGGCCTGTCTCGGAGGTCTTCAGCAGTTCGGTAGATTGAGAAATCAGGCGGTATAAGTGCTGGAGATCCGTAAGAAGCATGTCGAGCTTTTTGGCTTTTTCCTCATACGCCGAGGTGATCTTTTTCAGCGTTCGCTCTTTACCAAAAAACTGTCCCGAAGACTCGGCATCGTACCGCTCGTCATCGAGCGTCTGCCTTTTTTCTTCGAGTTCGTGGTATTCATTGCGGGTGACATTGATTTCCAGAATGATTTCGTTGGCAATGGCCGACAAACCGCCCAGAAACGCCGGGCCGGTAATGAAGAAGCGGCACTGGGGACAATTTCGAGTCCCAAGGTAGCCATTGGGCACGGGCGCGTACTGTGCTTCAACCTTCCGCTCAACCAGTGCCATGCCACCTTCGTCACACTTGTTGCCGCTCATGGGGCAGATTCCGAAACTCATAAGTTGGAAGGCTCCAGAGGGCCAATTAGGTGTCAGACACTGATCCATGATGCTTCGGTCTGTGGCGATTAATTCCGGACGCGCCTCTTCGATTTTCTTCTGGAGGATGAGGTCTTCGTAACGATAATGACTCTGCTCAAGTGCCCGTTTTTCAGCCGCCGCTATCTCCAGCCGCATTTTGCTGGCTCCTACCTTTGTGTAGTAAATCGTCATCACCAGAGAGGAATGACCAACCAGCTTTGAAATCACGGCTATGGGCGCTCTGCCGTCGACAATGTAGGCAGTGATAAGGCTGACGCGGAGAGCATGAGGTGTAAATTGGCTCTTGTAATCCACGCTGCTCTTTTTTTCGATTTTCTCAGCGAGGTCCGCGCCTGGCCTCTGACTATGGAACAACAGAGCAGGCAGGGTTCGTGTAAACGCGGTTGTCGTACGCATGGGCGACGCCTTCTCATCACAGGCGTGTGAGGCCGGGTCGCGGAACAGGAACGATTGTTTACCGCGCCTTTTGAGGATGTCTTTGTGTATCCTTTGCTGCGGGTTGATTTGCGTCCACAGTGTCAGTTCTTCGATTGGGTTGTATTTGGATTGCCACTCCCGAAGCTGGATAATCCAATACGCCAGATCTTCCGGCATGAACGGAATATCGTAGCCGCCCAATTTCTTTCCGGTTTTGTTCGTCGTGATGTAGGCGCTCAACTCACCGTCATTGTTCCCTTTCTGAATAAAGCCCTTATTCCGCTTTCGGGTCGCAAGCGGACTTGGATTTTCGATCCAGTGAACCTTCCCATCACGCCATAACGGAACGAATTCATCTCCCTCTCCGCTGTCGAGCCAACAGATTTGCTGTCCTCGCAACGGAATGGATAGCAATGTGTAGTTTGCGACAATTTTTACGGGCGACCATAACTCGTGCATCTCTTCAAAATAGCGCTTGCGACCTCGCTTCCGCTCTTTTTTGACCACTCGATAAATGCAGTTTGGGTCATTGTCATCAATTAACTGTGGATCAACCCCGAACCAGCAGTCTTCGAGGAAGGGATGCAATTGATAGAGATCGCGAAACGACGTCGCCTCTAGCGGAATCAGATGCTGCTTGGCTCGTACAATGGCATCCATGGGCAATGGAGGCTTGTCTGATTCACTGCGCTTGTAACTGGGTAACTGATCTAACAAACCCTTGAGAACGGTTCTAAGAGGATTGCGGTAGCCGGGCAGAACTATCAACTCACCGTTCTCGTCCTCGTCAGAGCAATAAGTCTCCAAAATCCACTCGAAAAAAGCGGAACAGGCGTTATGCCGTGGTTTTTTTACAGTATCTGCGGTGACATTTATGAAGTTTTCGTACGCTCGCTCATCAAACGGGATATCCCTTGACAGCATGGCTCCCGGGTCGTCAACCAAGCCCAGCTTGTCCACGTAAAATCTAAGGAGTGCTCTCAAATGTGAGTATTTGTTGGATTGGCCTGTACCAGCCTCTACATAACACTGAATGGCTTTCCAAAACTCGGGGTATTTGCTGGTCAGTTCTCGATTAATGGCGTTTTCGTTGCCCAGGAAGTGAGGCCAAGATATCCAATGTTCGGAATAAGTTTTATTCGGCTGCGATGGCAACTTCGGGTCTTTTTCGTAGCCCCTGAAGTATTCCGCACCTGTTTTTAACCCCAAGCATTGAGCGGCTTCGGACGCCTCGGCGAGCGTCGCGTACCTCTTAACGGGGCGCTCAATGCCAAGGTAGCTGTACCAATCATCCCAATCTTCGGCATAGAAGTCGAAGGGACTTACTGTCAGCTTCGGGTCTTGTTTGTAGCCCTCGTAGAATTCCTTCTGTGTTTTGAATCCCAAGCGCTGGGCAGCTTCGGACGCCTCGGCGAGCGTCGCGTACTTTTCTTTGGGACGCTCATTGCCAAGAAAACTGTACCAATCAGCCCAATTTCTGCGATACATTCCGTCGGGATGGCGTGGCAGCTTCGGGTCTTGTTTGTAGCCCTTAAAGTATTCTGTGGACGTTTTGAATCCCAAGCGCTGAGCGGCTTCGGACGCCTCGGCGAGCGTTGCGTACTTCCCATCGGGGCGTCCAGTGCCAAGGAAGTTGTACCAACTACTCCAATCTTCGGCATAAAAGTCGTTGGGAGAACCTGGCAGCTTCGGGTCTTTTTGGTAGTCCTCATAGTATTCCGCCTGTGTTTTTAACCCCAAGCGTTGAGCGGCTTCGGACGCCTCGGCGACAGTGGCGTGCTTCTCACTGGGGCGTTCAGTGCCAAGGAAGCTATACCAATCATCCCAATCTTCGGCATAGAAAACAGAGGGTTGTGATGGCAGCTTCGGGTCTTTTTGGTAGTCCTCATAGTATTCCTGCTGCGTTTTGAACCCCAGGCGCTGAGCGGCTTCGGACGCCTCGGCAAGCGCCGCGTACCTCTCGGGGCGCTCAACGCCAAGAAAGCTATACCAATCATCCCACTCTCCGGCATAACTTCGTTGGGGATTCGATGGCAACTTCGGGTCTTTTTGGTAGCCCTCATGGTATTCGGTGCGTGTTTTGAAGCCCAATCGCTGAGCGACTTCGGACGCCTCGGCGAGCGTCACGTATTTTTCTCTAGGGCGCTCATTGCGAAGGAAGTTGGGCCAATCAGCCCAATCTTCGGCATAGTGTTTGTCGGGAGCTGCTGGCAGCTTCAGGTCTTTTTTGTAGCCCTTGTTGTATTCATCTCTTATTTCGAATCCCAAGCGTTGAGCGGCCTCGGACGCCTCGGCGACAGTGGCGTACTTCTCACCGGGGTGTTCAGTGCCAAGGAAGCTATACCAATCATCCCAATCTCCGGCATAGAGTTGGTTGGGATTTGCTGGCAGCTTCGGATCTTGTTTGTAGCCCTTCTTGTATTCCGGCTGCGTTTTGAATTCCAAGCGCTGAGCGGCTTCTGAGGCTTCGGCGAGCGTGGCGTACTTAGTTGCCATGAGTGAGTCCTTTCTTGATTGGAGAAATTAAGCCGTGCTCGGGCGACAATCTGCTCAAATGCGCACGCATCTGCTTATCAGTGAGTTCGGTGTAGACCTGCTGACTTTCTATCGATTTATGGTGTAGGGCGTTTTTAATGATCAGAGAATCAGCGTTTGCATCAGCCAGAGCTTGCCCATACGAGTGTCGGTGGGCGTGTGCTGTCGTTCCCGCTTCTTTTGAAAACGGTAAACCAATTCTCTCAACGGCTCTTTTAAGCGATTGGTTATAGCCTTTGATTGAGTGCGGAGCGCCTGATTGCGTCGTGAATGCAAACGGATGTTTACCGCCATCGGGGTATCGCTGGTAGGTCAGGTAAAGCCGCCAAAGGTCGTTAAAGGTTTCACCAGCACTTCTTGGAAACCACCAAACCTGAAGAAAGTGGCGACTTTCATTGTCCTCTTTGGGCGCTTTCCAACCTGCATGCAGCGTATGGGATTTCGAATATTCAAATCGCGGTTGCATCCCATACTTGTTGAGCAACTCTTCGCGCCTGCTGGGGCCGTTTGGACGGGGCCGCCCTTTATCGGGATGAAAAATTTTGACCAGTGCGGTTCCGTCCTCCCACGGCACGACATCTTCTACCCAAAGGTGAAAGCACTCGCTGAGCCTGAGTCCGCCGTAATGCATCAGCATGGTAATGAGCACATTCTTCAGGTCCAGGCGCTCATAAACTACGTCGCTCGTTTCAAAGCCATATCGCGTAAGGCCATTCCACAAGAGGTCGTCAATTCGTCCAGGAGGAAAGCTTTTCTTACCCTCACTGCCGTTAGAACGCGACACCGTCCTGGGCATAACCTTCCGGAAATAAGCAGGGGCTGGTTTGTTAGCCCAAAGGTGGGAAAGAAAAGCCCGCCGTTTCTTTTGGTAGAAGGCTGCGAGGCCCATCCACTCCTCGTAACGAGTCGGTTTCACCGTTGGGTTTATCTGAAGCTTTTTCTCTTCATACTGCTCAGAGAGCCAGTCTGTGTATTGTGTTATCAGGCTGATTAGAAAGTTCGCGTCCTTATCCTCGCGTGGTTTCCACCGCAGCCAACTCGGATCGCTACCGTCCTCGCCAATCGTTCCGGTGTAGAGGCTGTTTGAAAACTCCTGAAACAGTTGGTGAGGAGTTTCAAAGCAGTCTTTATTCTGATTCGTGTAATCGATGAGGAGTCGAACCGCAAACGCGCTCCTGTCTTTCCAGCTCCGAGATTTGTATCGATGAACGATCAAATAATCCAAATAACTTTTCAGCAAACCATCTTGGGTGACGATCACCGGAAGACTTATCTTCGTCCCCGTGTTGTCTACTTTGATATTTGCCTCTATACAGACGCTGTTCAGCACGCAATTTCCAATTGGTAAAATAGTATGTTCGTAATTCCACTATATATGCATGTATGCTCAAGAAAAACCAGATTTCGATTTCTGGCATAGGTTTTTGATGCTTTTTAGGATATTTTTTCTATTCCACTAAGCAGCAAGGGTGCCAGGGGCCCGAAAAACTGGTTACCGCCCTCTGGTAAATGTGCATATGTCGCCCGGTTTTATAGGGTTATAAAAACTTACCAATTACAGCTGAGCGCAGCTGAGGCTAAGTGGATCCGAGATTTTTTGCAGCAATGCCGCTGAAAGGAGCTTGGCTATGGTGATTGGCGAGTGGCCTCTATTAAACAAAAGCGGACATTCTAGCCACAAACCGTTTGGGCTAGCTCAAGAGATACTTCGTGACTGTGAATTTGCCGCGTTTTTACTATGAACCGGTCGGATCACGGATGAGAGATGGGTGAAAGAGTGGTTCTGTGATGACTCTCCTGTGTTTCTGATTATACTGGTCGCATGAAGCACTCTGAGATCGGCTTGCATATACGAACCTACGAAGACGAGGGAAAAAGCCACTCCCACGACCATCACCAACTGGTATTGCCGTTGGTGGGAACGTTATCTCTGTCAGTGGATGCCAAGGAAGGAAAGGTTGCACAGCATCGAGCGGCAATCATTCCCGCAGGAATTGGCCATGGATATGCTGCGACCGACGATAATCGGTTTTTGGTTGCAGATGTCCCCGAAGGCTTGGCCCCGGCGCTAGACAAGCTACCTTGTTTCGTAGACCTCGATCCGGCATTGCTCCATTACGTCCAGTTCCTTCACGCACAGCTCCAACATGGGACTGAGTCGGATTTTACCCAGCATCAAATGCTGCTTCTGCTGATTCAGTTGCTTCAGGAGCGCCATGGAAGTCAGCTGAAGCTGGACCGCAGAGTCCTCGCCGCGAAACAATTGCTGGACGAACACTTCAGCCGACCGCTGTCCTTGGCTGAGGCGGCTGCCGTGGCACATATGAGCATTCGGCAGTTGAACGATCTGTTTCGGCGCCAGGTCGGCATGACGCCGCATCAATACCTCACAGAGTTACGAATGAAAGAAGCTTGGCGGCTTCTGGAGCAGTCGGGGCTCAGCGTCCAGCGAGTTGCCGACGCTGTTGGCTATTCATCGTTATCGGCCTTTAGCGACAGGTTCAGAGCCCACTTTGGAAAAGCGCCCAGCCACTTCCGCCGTATTTCGAAATAGTTCCGCCAGGATTTGAAAGTTCCTACCCTTCGCACTGGATACCCTTCTGCAATCATTCACACATGAGAGTTTCGGGAGGGTTTCATGGCATCCGTTACCGCCGCAACCTGGATCGGGTCAATTTCGGTTCTGTTATGGGGCACTTTGGCATTGCTGACCAAGCTTTCCGGTGGTGAGATTCCTGAGTTCCAGCTTATGGCCATGACCTTCGGTATCGCTTTCCTGCTGATGTGCGGTCGCTGGGTCTTCTCGGGACATTCCGGTGTGCATTATTTACGGCAATCGCCGCTTGCATGGTGCATCGGCATCGTTGGTTTGTTCGGGTATCACTTTGCCTACTTCAAGGCCATGACACTGGCCCCGGCCGTTGAAGTCAGCCTTCTGGCTTACCTATGGCCGCTGCTAATCGTCCTGCTGTCGGCCTTCCTGCCGGGCGAGAAACTACGAGGTCAGTACATCGTTGGGGGCCTGGTTGCCCTAGCGGGTTGTTGGTTGTTGATCAGCCGTAATGCCGATGGATTTTCCTGGGAGAACCTGCCGGGTTACATGGTGGCTCTGTCCTGCGCTTTGATCTGGTCATCCTATTCCGTTCTCAGCAGACTGGTTCGCTCGGTACCGACCGATGCGGTGGGCTGGTTCTGCGGTGTCACGGCTTTTCTGGCGTTGATTTGTCACCTTTTATGGGAGGAAACAGTGTGGCCAGAAGGCGCACTTCAATGGATTGGCGTGGTGGGGCTCGGCCTCGGACCGGTGGGCATAGCATTCTTCACCTGGGACCATGGTGTAAAGCACGGAAACATCCAGTTACTGGGAACTCTGGCATACAGTGCGCCACTGATTTCAGTGATCCTGTTGATCATTGCCGGATTCGGCGAGGCTACAGTTGCCGTGTTGAGTGCCAGCATCCTGATCGTCATTGGTTCCTTGATCGCGGGTCGTGCGAAGAGCCGAAAGTTCGCCAAGCCAGATTTGTTAACAGACTAACTACGTCAGAGGAGCAGTGAGATGATTACCTGGGACGATTTCGATAAGGTTGAACTACGGATCGGGACCATCATTGAAGTGATGGATTTTCCTGAAGCGCGCAAACCGGCTTATAAATTGCGAGTGGATTTCGGGCCGGACATTGGTGTTCGTAAATCGAGTGCACAGATTACAAACCTCTATGGCAAGGAGGAGCTCATCGGCAAGCAGATTCTGGCCGTCACCAATTTTCCGCCTAAACAGATCGGCCCTTTTCTGTCTGAGTGCCTGGTCACTGGCGTGCAAACGGAGAAGGGCGCAGTTACCTTGGTGAGACCGGATGCGCAGGTGGATAACGGGGAGCGCTTGTTCTGAGTTTCGACGGCTTACACATCACGGGCCAACTGGTATTTAAGTCCAAGTGAGGGCGATGAACGGGGCAAAGTCTCTTGTGCTGGCATTGGTGAGCGGAAAGCTCACCGTTGCAGCGCTCCAATGCACTTTCCTCCAATTCGTTGTTCCAAAATAGCCGCAAAGCTCCTCGTAATCGTCCAATGCAAATGTTCGCTTTGCGACCAGGCCTCGCTCCTCGAATTTCTCAAACAAAAGCGAACATTCTAGTCAGAGCGCTTCCGCCAGCGCCTCAAAGCTAATCACAGCCATTTCATCGATTATGATTTGCGGAGCAAATCGCAGGCGATCAATGATTGCATGGCAGAGATGGCATTGCTCGGCTAAGCTATTGTTTTATCAATTTATGTACAGCGCGATTGCTGGATCAAAGTCGGTAAGCATGACGCGGTCAAATTTCTGCAATGACAAAGCGCGCTGCCTAATTACTGTTACATCTGAAAGGGGGAACGTGTGATGGAAGTTGTATACAGCTCGAGTTCAAAGGAAGAGAAGGTTTATACCACCGTTACCTTGCACGAGGACGTCGATATACATGGTGGTAACGTGGAAGTTGGCTGTTGGGTGCCAAATTCGGACTCTAGAGCAGAGTGTGTGAAAAATACCAAAAGTGAAGCGATTAGGCTGTTGAAGCTGGCCTTGGCCGAATTAGAGTCATGAATTTTGAGGTGACCAAGCTTTCAATGCCCCCCTGGCCAACGGGTCGCTTAGTGATTTAACAAAGCGGTCAACCGGACACCAAAAGCGTATCGCTTTTGGTTCCCTCCGCTGGCGCTCCGGCGCCGGTTACCAAAGCGGTACCTTTGACTGCCATCAGATCGCCCACCCTCTCAACGATACGTGCAAAACGCCCCCCAATTCGGGAGGCGATTTCACTGGCGAGGCTTTGTTGAGCCGATTCACCCGCTCAAGGTTTAGCCTGTAACCACTGCCCCAACTTCTGGCGCTCCTCCTCCGTCATCCCGGTTACGTTACCCAGCGGCATGTAGTGGGAATTGACGGCTGCCTGAAGCACCTTGTCCCGATGGCTCGCGAGGAGCGATAGCTCATCCAGCCGAATACCGGCAGGCGGAGCCTGGAAGGCCGGATGGCTTGGTTTGGCGGAATGGCAGGCCAAGCAGTGAGTGCCTACCATGGCGGTTACGGTTTCGTCACTGACGGTATAGCTGGCGGACACGGGGCTTACGATCGGTTCCGGTGCTATGGCCCAGATCAGCACCGCTGTCATCAGTGCAGCCATCACCAGAATCCCAGGCTTGTTGATGTCCCGGTGCTTCAGGTTGAAGTAGTGCCGGGCGAATGCGGCAATAAAACAGACAGCCGCCAGAACAGCCCAGCCATGGGCGTTGCCGTAAAGCATCGGGTAGTGGTTGCTGATCATGATGATGATGATCGGCAGCGTGAGGTAGTTGTTGTGGGTGGAGCGCAGTTTCGACAAGTCGGCCAGGCGGGCGACCCGTGCATCCGGCTCACGGCCTTCTTCAATGGCGTTGACCAGTGCCCGCTGTGACGGGACGATCCCGAGGAACACGTTGGCGACCATGATAGTGCCGATCACCGCACCCACATGGATGTAGGCACCCCGGCCTGAAAATACCTGAAACAGCCCCCAGTCCACGAACAGCAGTATGCCGAACAGCACAAGCCCAAAGAGCTTGCCGTTATTGGCCAGGGGGCTTCTGATCAGTGCCTCGTAGAGCGCCAGTACAACCGCTACCGTGCCCAGGCCGATAAGCGCGGCCATTCCAGGACTGAGGTCAGCCTTGGTCGGATCAATCAGGTAACCGGGAGAGTTCAGGTAGTACACGATGCACAGTAGAGACAGGCCGCTGAGCAGGGTTGAGTAGGCTTCCCACTTGAACCAGTGCAGTTCCCGGGGCATTTTCTTGGGCGCCAGCTGGTATTTGGCCACTTCATAGATACCGCCACCATGGATGGCCCAGAGGTCCCCTTTGATGCCGTCTTTCTTCTTCCATTCCGGCGGTTCCCGGAGATGGTTGTCCAGCCAGATGAAATAGAACGAAGCGCCAATCCAGGCAACGCCGGCAATCACATGAAACCAGCGGACTAGTAGGGCGAGCCACTCGCTGAGGTATGCTTCCATGGATCAGGCTCCTTGCTTGTGGGTTAGAGGTTGGGATGAGGTGACAGATTCAGAGCCTGCAGATCTCTGATAACGAATGTTGCCTGCAACGATGGTCGCCGCCACGGCCCGGTCTTCGCCGAGGACCATGAGATTGAACAGGGCTTCCATCAGGGTGGTGGTGTAGGCCGATTTCATCTCCAGCAGTGGTGATGCGTTTTGGTCGAGCACCACAAAGTCTGCATGCTTGCCGGGTTTGAAGTTGCCGATCTGGTCGTCCTGATGGAGAACCCTGGCATTACCCAGCGTTGCCAGATAGAAGGCCTGCCAGGGAGTCATGGTCTGCCCCCGGAGGCGGCAGACTTTGTAGGCCTCCGCCATGGTGGTCAGCATGGAGAGGCTGGTGCCGCCGCCAACGTCCGAGGCGAGCCCGACGGTCACGCCGGCTTCCCGGGCGTTGCGAAAATCGAACAGGCCGCTGCCGAGGAAGGTGTTGGAGGTGGGGCAGAATGCGATGCGGCTGCCAGTCTCTGCCAGCCGTTTCCGATCGCCATGGTTTATATGAATGCCATGAGCCAGCACGGTGTGGTCACCGAGCAGGCCGTAATGATCGTAGACATCCAGATAGCTGCTCCGCTCCGGGAATAATTCCCGGATCCAGTCGATTTCACCGGTGTTCTCGGCCCAGTGGGTCTGGACCATGACGTCCGGGTGCTCCTGGGCGAGCCGCCCTGCCAGCGCCAGTTGCTCAGGTGTCGAAGTGGCGGCGAACCGGGGCGTGATGGCGTACCGCTGCCGGCCCCGGCGATGCCATTTTTCCAGCAGTGCGAGGCTGTCGTTGTAACTACCCCGGGCCGTGTCCATCAGATCATCGGGGGCGTACCGGTCCATCATGACCTTGCCGGCAGTCAGCCCCATGCTGCGCTCTTCCGCCGCCTCAAACAGGGAGTCAACGGACTGAGGGTGAGAAGTGCAGAACACCAGAGCGGAGGTTGTTCCGTGGCGCAGCAGCAGGTCGGTGAAACGGGATGCCTCGGTCCGGGCCCAATCAACATCGCTGAAGCGAGCTTCATGGGGGAAGGTATAGGTTTCCAGCCAGTCCAGCAGTTGCGTGCCGTAGCTCGCCATGACTCCGAGTTGTGGCATATGCACGTGGGTGTCGATGAAGCCGGGCACGATAAGTCCGTCCTGCCATCGGGTAACTGCGGTGCCTGACGGCAGGCGGGGTAGCCATTCGCTGGCCGGTCCGGTGGCGAGTATTTTGCCCTGATGAGTGATGAGCAGGCCGTCTTCAATGAACGCCATGCTGCCCTGCCTGGGATCGGGATCATTGCCGGGGTCGTCCAGGAAATGCAGCAGCGCGCCGCGATGAACCTCGCAGTCTTCTGGCAGTATTGTGTCGTTAACGGTGGTCATCAGCTCCCCCGGTAGGTTGAGAACCCCCACTGGTTCAGCAGCAGAGGAACGTGATAGTGGGAGCCCGGGTCGGTGATCCGGAAATCCAGACACACTTCCGGGAAGAAAGTCTCCAGGCCGGCGGCCTGGTACCAGTCGCCAGTGGCAAACCGGATGCGGTAGTGGCCGGCTTCGACGGCATCATCAAACCAGTTCATGATCCGTCCATCGCTGTCGGTGGTTCCCCGGGCGATGCAGGTTTCCTGCTGGTCATCCACCCGATACAGCGCGACGGCGACACCGGCGGCGGGCGTACCGCTACCAAGATCCAGAATGTGGGTGGTCACAGGGCTTTTTGAGGTCATAGCAGTTTCTCCAGACGCAACTCGGTGATCTTTGCCTGCTCTCGGGCTGCGTTTTCCAGTTCTTCGGCACGGCTGTTTGGCAGTCGGGATTCCAGCAGGTCGAGCATTTCCTGCGCAGACTTGCCGGTAGCGCAGACGATGAAGATAAAGCCGAATTTCTCGGCGTAGGCATCGTTGCCGTCCTTTAGGCGTTGCAGGATGTCTTCGGCTGCCCCGCTGGCACCAGACTGTTCGCCGCTGGCCAGGGCTTTGGTGCTGGCGTATTTCGCTCGCAGGCTGTCGACATCCCCGATTTTGGGGTGGGCTTCAAAGGCCTGGAGCCAGTCCTGCTCAGTGAGGGTTGGCCACAGTGAACGGCTTTGGGCGATCAGGGCCTCCTGGTCGGCATAGGGCATCCCCGACAGCATGCCCTGAATCCAGGGCTCTGCTGCGCAACAGTCCCGGAAGCGGGCTTCGGCCATATCCGGAGCCAGACTATTGATGGTTTCCAGTGTCATTCGAGCATGTCTCCGGTTTCTGGGTTCTTGATCAGCCCCTTGAGTTCCTTCCAGTCCAGTCCGCGGCGGATAGGGACCGCCCGGGTATTCTCCCCGGCAAGGCTCAGAAGTTCTGCGCTGATGGATACCGCCACTTCCATGGGGCGTTTGCCCGGAATATCGGAACGACCGACCGGGCAGCGGATGCTGTCGATGGCCCCCGTCTCGAATCCGCGGTGCTCCAGGCGTTTTCTGAAACGCTCCGCCTTTGTGTCAGAGCCAATCAGACCGATGCCGGCGCAGTCGCCGCTGGTCAACAGGGTGCGGCATAGATCAAAGTCCAGTTTATGGTTGTGGGTCAGGATCAGTACCTGTTTTCCGGAACAGAGAGCCGGTGCGTCGCCCACGGGGTCATCGGTGAGATGGGGGCGGACGTTGGCGGGCATGCTGGCAGGATATTGCTCTGCACGCTCATCGACCCAGGTGATACGCCAGGGCAGGTCGCCGAGTATGGTGACCAGCGCTTTGGCGACGTGGCCTGCGCCAAAGATAACCAGCTCCTGCTCACAGCCGGGATGGGCCTCCAACAACACCGACACGCTTCCGCCGCAGCACTGGCCGAGGCTGGCGCCGAGAGGAAAATGGGCGATTTCACTGCTGTAGTCCTGCTTTGCCAGGCGTTCCCGGGCCTGCTGGCAAATACGGTATTCCAGGTGGCCGCCGCCGATGGTGTCGTAGCTGTGTTCGCCGGTGACCACCATTTTGGTGGCCGGCTCCCGTGGCACCGATCCGGTGACGCCAAGTACCGTCACCAGCACATACGGCTCACCCTTGTCCTCGCAATGGCCAACGGCCTGGTACCAGTTCAGTCGACGTTCCATTACGCGCTCTCCTTCTGCTCTGACAACCAGGCATGGCTGGCATTGACGGCGCCCAGAACCCGCTCCGGTGTTGCCGGGGTATCCAGCGGTGCACTGAAGCGGTAATCGGTGATGCTGGATACCGCATCTCTCAGTGCGCTCCAGACGGCGATGCCCAGCATCAAGGGAGGCTCGCCGACAGCCTTGGAGTGGAAGATGGTGGCTTCGCGGTTCGGGCTGTTTGGCAGCAGTTCCACCCGCAGGTCTGGTGGGCAGTCAGACACGGCCGGAATCTTGTAGGTAGCCGGGCCTGTGGTCAGGAGCCGGCCTTCGTCGCTGTACACCAGTTCTTCGGTGGTCAGCCACCCCATGCCCTGAACAAAGCCACCTTCGATCTGGCCAATATCGATCTCCGGGTTCAGTGAACGGCCGACATCAAACAGGATGTCGGTGCGAAGTACCCGGTATTCGCCAGTCAGGGTGTCGATAACCACTTCGGAACAGCCGGCGCCGTTGGAGTAATACAGGAACGGGTGTCCTTTCCCGGTTTCCGCATCGTAGTGGATCTTAGGCGTGGCATAGAAGCCTGACGACCAGAGCGGAATACGGTTCAGGTAGGCGGTCTGTACGAAGGTCTGCCAGGGGATGACCTGATTGCCAATGATCACCTGATTGTCCGAGAAGGAGACCTTGTCCGGGGAAGTTGACCAGTGCCGGGCGGCAAACTCGATCATCCCTTCCATGATCTTTTCGCAGGCATCCAGCGCAGCCATCCCGTTCAGGTCGGAACCGGATGAGGCCGCCGTCGGCGACGTGTTGGCGATCTTGTCGGTGCGGGTGGCCGAGACCTTAACCCGGTCCAGATCCACCTGGAAGGCGGAAGCCACGACCTGGGCGACTTTGATGTACAGGCCCTGGCCCATCTCGGTGCCGCCGTGGTTCACCTGGATGCTGCCATCGGTGTAGATATGCACCAGAGCGCCGGCCTGGTTCAGGTGCTTGGCGGTAAAGGAAATGCCGAACTTCACCGGTGTAAGCGCCAGGCCGCGCTTGAGAACTGGGTTGCTGCGATTGAACTCGGCGATCTCTTCCCGGCGTTTGCGATAGTCTGAGCTGGCTTCGAGCTTTTCGAGCAGCTCCGGCAGTACGTGTTGCTCGATGGTCTGGTCATAGTGGGTGGTATCGCGCCCCGGACGGTAAAGGTTGAGTTTGCGGATATCCAGCGGGTCTTTGCCCAGGTGTCGGGCGATGTCGTCCATCGCCTGCTCGATAACCATCATGCCCTGCGGTCCGCCAAAGCCACGGAAGGCGGTGTTGGATACGGTGTGGGTTTTGCAACGGTGGCCAGTGACCCGGGCCTGATCCAGATAGTAGGCGTTGTCTGCGTGGAACATGGCACTGTCGACGACGGCGTCTGACAGATCCGGTGAGTAGCCGCAACGGCCAGCAACCATCAGATTGGCGCCGTGAATCAGGCCGTCGTCGTCAAAGCCGATGTCGTAGGTGTTGAAGAAGTCATGGCGCTTGCCGGTTTGTACCATATCGTCCGGGCGGGACAGACGGTACTTCACCGGGCGCTGGGTAACATTGGCCAGCAGGGCGGCGACACAGGCGAGGGCAGCTGCCTGGGTTTCCTTGCCCCCGAACCCACCGCCCATCCGGCGTACTTCGGTATGCACTTCGTGAATCGGCAGTCCCAACACTTCTGCCACCAGCTTCTGAACTTCGGTGGGGTTCTGGGTCGAGGTGTGAACGAACATGCCCCCGTCTTCTGTGGGCTCCACCAGGCAGGCCTGGCTCTCCAGATAAAAATGCTCCTGGCCGCCCACGTACTGCTGGCCTTTGAGGCGGTTGGGGGCTTCGGCCAGAGCTTTGTCCGGCTCGCCCCGCAGTTGGGTCTGGCTTGGGCGGACAAACAATTGTTTTTCCAAGGCCTGGTCAACAGAAACCACCGCATCCAGCGCCTCGTATTCCACTTTTGCCAGCCGGGCAGCCTTGCGAGCTGCTTCATGGGAGGTGGCGGCAACGGCAAAGATCGGCTGGCCGATGTGTTCTACAACGCCGTCAGCCAGCACCGGATCGCCGGGCAGAACCGGGCCGATATCGATATCACCGGGGACATCGCTGGCGGTCACCACTGCAATCACTCCCGGGTAGTTCCTGACAGCCTCCAGGTCCATCGATTGAATGCGGGCGTGGGCCTGCTCGCTGTGGCCAACGGCTGCGTGCAGCAGGCCTTCCGGCATGGGGAGGTCATCAATGTAGCGGGCCTGCCCGCTGACGTGTTTCCAGGCGCTTTCGTGTTTGACGCTGTGGCCGGCGAGGCCACGAGCGGAATGAGCCGGAGTCGGAGTGTTCAGGGGGAGTTTACGCATAATCGGTCACCATCAGGGTTTCGCTGGTGTTGGAACTGGAAGTCAGGAGAGCTCGGCGCAGCAGGTTGCCAGCTACCTGCTGGCGGTAACTGGCAGAGGCACGGACATCGCTCAGCGGGGTGAAGTCACCGGCGAGGGCCTCTATGGCCTTGGTGACGCTGGCATCATTCCACGGCTGGCCTGTGAGTGCGGATTCGGCCTTCAGGGCCCGGGCAGGAGTTGCTGCCATACCGCCGAATGCCAGCCGGCAGTCGCTGACGGTGCCGTTCTCAATGGTCAGGCGGAATGCCCCGAGAACTGCAGAGATGTCGTCGTCGATGCGTTTGGACACCTTATAGATATAAAGCTGTTCGTTATCCTTCGGTGCAGGCACGCGCACAGAATGAATGAACTCCCCTGGTTTGAGGTCCGTCTTCTTGTAGTCATGGAAGAAGGCTTCCAGAGGCATCTGGCGCTCGCCGTCAGGGCCGTCGACTACCAGTGTTGCTCCAAGAGCGATCAGTGGTGGTGGCATGTCGCCAATGGGGGAGGCGTTGGCGATGTTGCCGCCCAGCGTTCCACGGTTGCGGATCTGCAGCGATCCCAGGCGTTCCAGCATGTCATCAAAGGCCGGCCAAAGATCGCTGAGGCTGGCACGGAGATTCCGGTAGGTGGTGGCAGCGCCGATCACCAGATCGTCATCATCGCGGGTGCAGCCTTTCAGCTCCGGCACTCTCTCAACAC
>Ga0114908_1000473_pt1 | contig 22770 bp, 25 predicted proteins | sample MalvireepMed_s17_FD_87292 | JGI IMG/M metagenome (GOLD analysis project Ga0114908, IMG submission 87292) | Marine viral communities from the Global Malaspina Expedition - Malaspina viral metaG DeepMed_s17 | ecosystem: Environmental > Aquatic > Marine > Oceanic | place: Mediterranean Sea... | reverse complement strand
GCTCTGCGATGGTTCTGAAGATTTCGCTGCAAGTGTCAGCGGCAACCTGTAGCTCGCGAATGCAATTCAGATGGCCTTGGATGGCCTTGATTGATGCCAGCGCCTCACAAGCGGCGGAGTGGTCGGCTTCGGAATAAAATGGCATGGTGCCCTCCATTTGGTTGAGGTGGAAAGAACTAAACCATTTTGGTTATATCGTCAACCAAATTGTTTGTTGTCTTTTAAAATATTTGTTATTAAATGAAGGTTATGAACCGACTGAAACAATTTCGTGAAGATGCGGGGCTATCCCAAACAACACTTGCAGGGTTGGCAAATACATCCGGCCAACAAATAGGAAGGCTGGAACGTGCGGATAGAAAATTAACAGCGGAATGGGCCGCAAGGCTCGCCCCGCATCTGGGACGAGCCGCGATTGAATTACTTTTTGACGAAAAAGATATATCTGACGTGACCAGTGATGCCGCCAAACCAATAGACAGCGAACGGCGGCATATAATTGTAATCGGCGCAGTCCAGGCCGGGGAATGGCGTGAAGCCTTGGAATGGCCGCTTTCTGACCAATATTCAGTAAATATATATGATGATAGATATCCGCATTTAATTGGCTTGGAAGTGCGCGGGGACTCTATGAATAAAATATATCCTGCAAATGTTATATTGATTTGCCGCCCATTCGATCCAACAGCGGAACTACCGCCGATTGGCAAGAGGGTGGTTGTCCAACGCCAGGACAAACAAGGAATGATCGAAGCCACGGTAAAAGAATTTATTGTTGACGATTACGGCCAAGGCAGTTTGGTTCCCGCTAGCACCAATCCAGATCATAAGCCAATTCCGTTTAAGCCCGGAGATGACGGCAACAATGATATTGAAATCACAGCCATTGTGGTTGGTTCCTATAAAAAAGAATAAGTAATTTAACCAAAATGGTTGACACTTAAACCAAAACGGTTTAGATGTCAGCCATGCTTATTTCAAAATACATTTCCAAACAACAAATGACCGTGGCCGAAGCCGCAAGGGATTTCGGCTGTGGCGATCAAACTATGCGCCACTGGGTTAACAGGAACCGCATCCCCCGCCCTGCTCAAATGAATAAAATAGCCCAATGGTCAAAAGGCGCGGTGACCCCGAATGATTTTTTTGAGGAATCTTCATTATGACCGATGAACAGCTTGACCAACTCATATCTCGAAGCCTTGTTCGACAGCTAGCTACAGGCATCTTGCCGCAAAGGTTGCGCCGACCGGCGAAATGTAAATGTGATGTCACGGCTTCCAAGGTTGATGCCGCAATCGCCAAGCTAGACGCGGAAACATACAAAGACCCGCTCAAAGACCCGCTCGCCCGGATAGACGCTGGGGAGATGATGCTGTGATCCGCGCCCAAGATTGGGCCGTGATTTTTGCGGTATGCACAGCGGCGACCGCGCTCGTTTATGTTTCCGCGAAAGTATTTTAATGATCGCCGCCATCGATCCCGGCAAGACGGGCGCCATCGCGCTGCTATATCCATGTGGATTTTTGGATATCCACGATATGCCGGTGATCGACCGGGAATTGAATGCCAAGGCCATTGCGGACCTGTTCGATGAATTCACCCCGGATCACGCATATATAGAGTCCGTCAACTCCCACGGAATGGGCCGTCAATCGGCCTTCAATTTTGGCCAAGGCGTTGGCGTCATAAAAGGCGTAATGGCGGCGTTGGAAATCCCCTGGACGCCGGTCAGCCCGGCCCGCTGGAAGAAGCATTTCAGTCTGGGCCGGGATAAGGCCGCATCACGCGCCACGGCCACGCGGCTGTTTCCAAAGTTCGGCCATTTTTTCAAGCGGGTGAAAGATGATGGCCGCGCCGAAGCGGCGCTGATTGCGTTGTGGGGTAGTGAGCAATGAAAAGGTTTCACGATATAGACCACCACAGCAATAGTTCGCTTAAAAAAGCCATCAATGATATGGCACTTTGGTGCATGGTATATCTGCCGCCGCGATTCCGTGAGGGGACCAACGCCGCAATGGCGCGCGGCACCGCCACTGAATTCGGGGTTGAGGTCGGCCTCCAGGGTAACGAATTTGTGGACCCCTCCGAGGAAGCGGTAAAGAAGTTTAATGAACTTACGGCGCTCGGCGTTGACGGTGAGGCCCGCGATAAAGAGCGCGCCAACATCCCGGCCATGGTGGAACAAGGGTTGGAGGCCCTCAAGGACTACGGCCCGCCGTCCCAAACCCAAGAACGCATCGAAATAAAACTGGACGGCGTTCAGCTTCCAATCATGGGTTATACGGATTTCACTTGGGATTCTAAGGGCGAGGTAATCGACCTAAAATCCACCATGCGCTTGCCGTCTTGCATCACCGCGCCGGATCGGCGCCAGGGCGCTATATACAAGAAGGCGAAGGGCAACCACGCCATGAAGTTCCTCTATGTGACGCCCAAAAAGGTGGGCTTCTATGAATTGGAAGATTGCACACAAGACCTTGAAGAGGTGCGCCAGACGGCCATCCGCGTCGAGCGGTTTTTATCGCTTTCAGATGATCCTGAAGTTCTGCGATCTTTTGTGATCCCGAACTACGATTCATTTTATTGGAATAGCCCGGCCACGCGCGAGCAAGGCCGGAAGGTTTTTGGGTACTAGCCAAAACATCCCATAACGGCCCCGGATGTAAAATTAAAGGGCTGAACTTGTAACGGAGAAACGAAAATGCTCAATATCGGATATGACGAAGATTCTACAGATAGCGGTGATTGGCTACCTTATGTGAAATTCAACGCGCAGGTCGGGCGCTGGTACAAGAAAACCGACGACGGTGACAAAGAGGTTGAAAATTTCCAGGCCATTGTCGACTTTGATAACATCCAAACCGGCTGGCTGATGTTCAAAGACAACGCCCCGTACTGGACGCCGGACGATGATATTTCCACCACCGCCGAAAGGCCCCACGAAGATTGCAAGCGGGGTTTTAAAGTCCATGTATATGCGAAAAAGCAGTTGGATGGGGTGCGAAGCCTTATGGCTAACGCCAACGCCTTCACCAACGCCATCAAAGCCATCTATGCCGAATATGAAGAATCCGGGAAAGCCGGGGACGGCCAACTGCCGGTAGTCAAATGCACGGGCGTCACATCCATCACCGGCAAAAACGGCACCAACTACGCACCCAAGTTGGAAATAACCAAATGGGTGAAGCGCCCATCCGAGGACGATTTGCCGATATTGAGCGGCGGCAATTCAACCCCGGCACCCGCGCCGGTTACAAATACCGCGTCCGACGCTATTGGCGAGCTTGAAGACGAGTTCGTCTAGCAGCGTTTCGGGGTGAGGGGAAGCCGGGTGCATCCGGCTCCCCTCGTACCGCCCCATACCCCCAAGCTAACAGAGACGCGGAACGATGGACGTAATGATAAACAAAGAACGGCTTCACGCAAACAAGGCGGATATATTAAAACATTTGGAGCGGCTCTTTGAGAGGGCCGCTATAGACCATCCCGACGCATATATCCAAATTGATATCGGAGACCCCGAAGGCAAGCGCCCCTGGTCTTGGGAATATTTCAAGATCACCAACAGGGAAGCAGCCGCCGACTTCGCGGTTCAAAAGAACGCCGATAGCAATATATATGTGGGAGTCAACCCGCGCAGCCCGGATATCTTTCCAGGCGCCGCTGCAACAGATGCTGACATACTTTGCGCCTATGTTAATTTCACCGACCATGACACCCAGCAATCCATTGACAATCTAAAATCATCACCGCTGCCGCATACGTTTTCCGTCACCACCGGCAAGACTCCGAACACCCGCGCGCATTGCTATTGGGAGCGTGAAGACCCCGCCATAAACCTCAAGGCATGGTCGGACATTCAAACCGGCATGGCTGACTTCTTTGGCTCTGACCGGGTGATCGATCCCCGCCGTATCATGCGGCTGGCCGGAACCGTTTCCTATCCATCGCCGAAAAAGATTGAACGCGGGTATGTCGCCGAATTGGTAACGATCCGCACTGAATATGACGATGAACGCGCGCCTTGTGGCGCGGTGGAATTGTACAACGCATTCCCGGTTCTAATGAGCGGGGAAAGCGGGGTTGGGGGCGCTGTTGGGAACGGCCTCAACCTCGCAACTTATAAAAACGTGCCTGTTGATGAACTCACCGCATCCATCATGGACGGCGAGGGCGAGTGGCACAATAAAATGATCCGGGTAGTAGCGCATTGGGTATCGCGCGGCTTAACGGATTCTGAGATCATTCTGATGGCGCGCAACTTCACCCAACCGGGATATACTGATTCTGATACGGAACGGGAAGTATTGAAGGCCACACAGGGCGCACGCGCCAAGTGGGGCGTGGAAGCACCGGACCAAGTGGTCGAGCGCGTCGCCGCTGAATATAATAAGAATGTCATCACCGCCACGCCGATGTCCCTGGATGATCTGGACCCAAAGAACATAGACCCGCGCGAGTTCATTTATGGGCGCCACCTGATTGAATCCTACGTTGCGGCCACCATATCGCCAGGCGGCACCGGCAAAACAACGCTCGTGATGATCGACGCCGCCGCCATCGCCGTGGGGCGCAAGCTGACCCATGATGATGTTCACCGGCAAGGCAAAGTCTGGCACTATAATCTGGAAGACCCGAAAGATGAACTTATCCGGCGGATGCTGGCTATCCAGCAATATTTTAAACTGCCCAAAGAATCCATCGCCGGAAACGTGTTCCTAGACAGCGGGCGTGATACGAAAATGATCGTCGCTGAACGGGATGGGCGCGGCGGCATTATCGCCACACCCCACGTTGACCAATTATGCGAACAAATCATTCAAAACGACATCAAAGTCCTATCCGTTGATCCGTTCATAAAATCCCATTTCGCTGAAGAAAACGACAATAAGCAAATGGATGATGTTCTGAACATCTTCGGGCAGATCGCCCATGATACTGGCTGCGCCATAGACCTCGTGCATCATGTGAGGAAGCCGCCTAACGGTTCCGTAGCCGCTGCCGGGGATATTAACCAAGCACGCGGGGCATCGGCCCTTAGTGGCGCTGTAAGGTCCGCCAGGACGCTTACCGGGATGACCGAAAAAGAAGCGGAAATTTTCGGCATAAAATTAGACCGGAAGTATTGGTATGTCCGTATTGACGACGCCAAAGCTACTATGTCGCCGCCATCGGATGGCGCACAATGGATGGAACGGCAAAGCCAGGATATCGGCAACGCCAAGCAATTCTCGGAATCGGATAACGTCGGCGTGATGGAGCCGTGGGAGCCACCGGACGCCTTCGACGGGGTTACGAATGAAACCGCTCGTGAAGTCCTATTAACCATCCACAAACAATTCGAGGACGGGTCCAGATGGTCCGCACAGGCCAGAGCAAAAAATTATGTGGGTGATTTGATCAAAGAATCCTTTCTGAATAAAACTGAAATTGATGCCAAGAACATCATAAAAACATGGTTGGCGAGCGGTGTTTTGGTCGAAGAAATCTATGAAAATGAGAACAGAAAGCAGCGCAAGTGCGTGACTGTTGACCTAGAAAAGCTACCTACGGTTGCGAATTAAATGTTTGCGCCAATAGCTTATTTTTATGGCGCAGCAATGGCGCAAAAACGCTGCGCCATGCCAACAATCGCCTTAATAAAATTCGCTTGTTGGCGCACCGGTTTGGGACCGGCGCGCAAACGGCGCAAAGAGTGAATTTTATGCGGCGATGGCGATAGCGGCTCGTATTGGCAATACAACCTGAAAGTAGAAATCGGTGAATAAAAGATATCCACGCAAACCAGATTGTTTAACCAATCCAGATGACTTTGGAGTTATGCGAAAAATGGCACAATATTATTCGTTGCAACCGCTTGATGAAGTGGCAACCCAGATGGATTCCAAATGGGGCGTTGATAGATTGCCCAGGTTGGTATCAGTGAAAACGGCAACCAGATTTGGATCAGCTTTGAACCGGCTGAACACTGCCATCGACAGTGACAACCACAAGGACGTGGAAAAGCGCGCCAATATTTTAATCAAGGGATGGCGGGCAATGGATGCCGAGGCCGAGGAAATGGGGGCAGCGGTAGTCGATCCCAAGCCATTGGCGTCTTGGCGTGATGATGACGGCAATCCATACGCGCTGTTTCAAGGTACCCCTGAAGCAATTGCTTATTCCAAATCTGAAGACGGTGATGGTGTGCGCGTGATTACGCTCAAGGAAGTAGCCCGCATAGTTGGATACTTTGAGAGTAAGACGCCTGTGGCCGGAATACGCGGGGCGTTTGGCGGCGCGGAAATTATAACAATTCAAAAGGAGGTTAAAAATGAAAACATGGACGGCTGAAGAAATCAACCAACTTGAGGAATTTAAGGGCCATTTGAAATTGAGCCATGAAGAGGTTGCCCAGCGCATGGATAGGTCTGCGGCGGCGGTGCAGGTGAAGTGGTCAAAGATTAGAGGGCGGCACCGGCACATATATTATAAGAAGCCACCGCCTGATGAGCCAGATAGTTGGCAGGAACGCCAATGCCTGATGTGTGGATGTGACTTTCAATCCGTGGGGAACAAAAACCGCGTTTGTAGAAAATGCAAATCACTTGATTCTTGGACCGGCCAGAACACGGCGTTGATATGACCCGTCGAACCGCCGTTAGGCATCTTTATTATGTGTCAGTAACTAAAGCTGATGCAAACCAGCGGCCCCACCTGACGGTGTTCATGGGCGGCAAACAACTATTAAACGTGTCTCTCACGCAAGGGATGCTGTTGAAGCTGATCAAGGAAATTGCGGGGGTTTTAGATTGATGGCGCGTAAACGTAAAATCGGGCAGCGGGAGCCAAACGGACGCATCCAGAGGACGCGGGACCGGGACGGCCCAACGCCAGAGCATGAAAGAAAACGCCTGGAGGCGGTTAAAGGCGGTGATGTTACTCTGTCCACCAACCCCCTAGACCGGCTCTGGGCGCGGCGGCTGATTAGCCAGGATGAGTACAACGTAGCGGAAGAATATGCGCGCTGCCACAGAATCCGGTATGGCGCGGGCTATTCTATACGGCGTGAGGCCGGGCGGGAAATCAGTGAACGCCAGTTAATCCGCGCTCGTGAATTTATGGATGCGGCAACTGCAATTTTGCTGGGGATATCACGGGAGTGTAAAAACGCGGTTGATAACGTGGCTTGTTATCAGCGGGGAATACGGGTTGCTGGTGTTGGCGGTAAGCGGCCGCGCAAGACGGCGTTCTTCCGTGGCCTGGAAGCCCTGGCACAGTGGTATGTTAGGGCTGAAAAAAAAGTTGCGTGAGATGTAAATTAGTTGTTGACATCCACGGAAAAATAAATATTGTCATTATTATAAAGTGACAATTTTTATGTAAGCCGCCCGCTTGGAGCAATCCCGGCGGGTTTTTTGTTGGCCGAAGCAAGCCGAGAGGACTTCGGGGAAATGGGTGAATTTTCAAAGGGTTATGATCCAAAACGTGGAGACCCTGTCCATGCCGGGAAGCGTAACGGGCGCAGGACCACAATGACCGATGCGCTGATGATGGCGCTGAACCGGGAAGTTGATTCAATCAAAGACGGTGACGGTAAGCCAACCAAGCGGCTGAATGTTATTGCAAATCAACTTGCGATCAAAGCATCAGATGGTGATATCCAGGCCATTAAGGAAGTCTTCGATCGTACAGATGGTAAAGCTGTGCAGATGATCATGGGTGACCCAGACAGCCCGCTTGCATTCATGTTTGATGTCAACCTCATCAAACCGGACTAAGGTTGATTTGCCCGAGGCGTTTGCCGGGCTTTTCAAGCCATCCAGATACAAGGCGTTTTACGGCGGGCGCGGGAGCGCCAAAAGCCACAGCTTTGCAACATCCCTGTTGATTGCCGGTGGTAAGGAACCATTGCGTATTTTGTGCGCGCGCGAGGTCCAGAACTCGATCAAGGATTCCGTCAAGCAATTGCTTGATGACAAGATTGCCGCCATGAACTTGGGCAGCTTTTATGAATCAATCCAAAATGAAATACGCGGGAAGAACGGCACGCTGTTCATTTTCTCCGGCCTGGGAAAGATAACGGCGGATCAGTTGAAATCGATGGCTGGCGTTAATCGTTGCTGGATTGAAGAGGCGCAGACCATCAGCGCGCGCTCATTAGAGATATTGCGCCCAACAATCCGTGAGCCTGATTCAGAAATCTGGTTTAGCTGGAACCCGCGCCATTCATCTGATCCGGTAGACCAGATGTTTCGCGGTGAGGTAACGCCAGAGAACGCGATAATTCAGAAAGTCAATTATGACAAGAACCCGTTTTTCCCTGACGTTCTGGAGCAGGAGCGGGTGTTTGATCACAAGAATGCGCCGGATCGATACAGCCATATTTGGCTAGGCGAATACGAGCCATCTTTAACTGGTGCAATTTTTGACCGTCAGACGCTGCACGAAAACCGGCGCAGTGAGGCACCGGAATTAAAGCGCATAGTGGTTGCCGTTGATCCGGCGGTGACAACGGCGGAAACCGGGAAAGACCCAAATGAAACCGGCATCATCGTTGCTGGCGTTGGTGAAGACCGGCGGGGTTATGTGCTGGAGGATTTCTCCTGTCATGGCACGCCGCACCAATGGGCGTCAAAAGCAATTGCAGCGTATGACAAGCACGAGGCCGATTCAGTCGTAATCGAGGTTAATCAGGGCGGCGACATGGTGCGCCATACGTTGCAATCTATTCGGCCCGGTCTTCCGATTACCGAGGTCCGGGCTACTCGAGGTAAGCACGTTAGGGCCGAGCCGATTAGCGCGCTTTATTCACTGGGCCGCGTTTCACATGTCGGCACGTTCCCGGAACTGGAAAGCCAGCAATGCCAGATGACGGCAGCGGGCTTTGAAGGTGATGGCTCACCAGACCGGGTTGATGCGCTGGTGTGGGCGTTCACAGAATTGTTTTCAATTATGACGCGGCCCAATAAACGCAAGCCGTACAAAGAAATGCCGCAAGTTTCGTGGATGGGTTAATGGAATTAAAATGGCTGATGTGAAGAACGATAAAACCGTAATTGAAGAAGCGAAGGAAGCGTTCGTTTCGGCTGAAGAAGCGGAAAGCGAAAACCGCGACATCTTTGAGGCTGATTACCATTTTACACGCATTGGCGAACAGTGGCCGGATGCGGCCTTGAAACTGCGCGGCAAAAACCGCCCGGCGTTGACGTTCAACCGGATGCCCGCCTTCATCCGTCAAGTTACCAATGACATCCGCCTAAATCGCCCAGCTATAAAAGTCCACCCGGTTGATGATAAGGCTGACCCGGATGTCGCCGAAATATTAAACGGCCTTGTGCGGAATGTTGAATATACATCCAACGCCGACGCTGCTTATGATTGGGCCGCTGACATGGCCGCGTCAGGCGGATGGGGATTCTGGCGCGTCGATATCGATTGGACCACAGATGACTCATTCGACAAGGATGTCTTCATCCGCCGGGTTCTGAACCCGTTGTCGATATATGGTGATCCGCGTTCAACGGAAACGGATTCATCAGATTGGAATGTTGCGTTTGTTGTTGATCATCTGACGCATGACGAATTCAAGTTGCAGTACTCGGATGCGGAGCAAGTTAATTGGGAATCTGATTTCCAGGACCACGGCAATTGGGTAACGAAAGACAGCGTGCGCGTTGCTGAGTACTGGACGCGATCGCCGGTCAAGACGGACTTGCTCAAATTCCAGCTTATCGATGGCCAAACCACCACCGTTCTGAAAGACCAGTTCGATGGCGATGAAGAAATGCAAGCGGACTTGGCCGACGCGCATATTATTGAAACGCGGCCAACGACCACGCACAAGGTGAAGCAGCGCATTCTCACCGCCAAGGATGTTCTGGAAACAACTGAATGGGCCGGGCGCTACATTCCATTGGTGCCGGTTTACGGCGAAGAGATTATTGACTATTCAGAAAACGGTGAGCGGCGATTTTACAATCTAACGCATCACTCACATGACGCGCAGCGGATGTATAATTACTGGCGCACGACTGCCACCGAGTTGGTTGGGCTAAGTCCAAAAGCACCCTGGGTTGGCCCGGTTGGAACATTTGAAACTGATAGTTCACGCTGGAACACGGCGAACACTGAAAACCACGCCACGCTGGAATATGACCCGGTGAGTGGTGCACCGCCGCCGCAACGGCAACCGTTTGCCGGTGTTCCGGCTGGGGCGCTGCAAGAGGCGCTGAACGCCGCTGATGAAATGAAATCCATCCTTGGGATTTATGATGCATCCCTTGGCGCCCGTTCAAATGAAACGTCAGGGGTTGCCATAACTGCGCGGCAGCGTGAAGGTGATATTTCCACTTTCCATTTCCCTGACAATGTCATCCGCGCCATCCGCCACACTGGGCGCATTCTGGTTGATCTAATCCCAAAGGTTTATTCCGAGGCGCGGATGGTTCGTGTTCTGGGTGAAGATGAAACGGCGCAGAGTGTACAAATTAACTCACCGTTCCAAGTTCAAACCCAGGAGGGGATTACTGACAAAATCTATGACCTGACCGCCGGGCGTTATGATGTCACTGTGAAAGCCGGGCCGTCATTCACCACCCAGCGCGAAGAATCTGCCACCCAGATGATGGAACTGTTGCGCGCGTTCCCGGCGGCGGCGCCATTTGTGGGTGATATCCTGGCCCGCAATCTTGATTGGCCGGGCGCTGATGAAATAGCCAAGCGCCTGGAAGCCATGCTGCCGCCACAGTTGCAGGGCGATCAGGGTGGCGATCCTGAGAAACAAGCCCTTGTGGCTCAAGTTCAGCAATTAGTAGGCCAGCTTGAAGCAATGGCGCGGGGCCATGATATCAAGGTTCAAGAGTTGCAGATCAAATTGCAAGAGGCCGGTATCAAGAGGCAAGAGGCTGGCACCAAGCAATTCGAAGCCGACACGAACCGCTTTGAGGCGGAAACGGATCGGCTAGAAGTGGGCATGGAAGCTGCCCAATCCGCCCCAATCCCAATGGTGCCGGGGCGGTTTTAACCCCGGCGTCGGGGTAGTTAATCAATACACCCGTATCGATACGGGTGTATTGATTTAATTGTGGCCCCTATTTCCAGTTATTGAGGGGCAAGGCATCAACCTTTCAGTGCGTATTTTAAAAACGCTTAAAATTCCACTCTAAAATACGCAATAAACTATAAAAGGATAATTCTATGAGCGAGCAAGCCCTTATGGGACTCGCTGCCGATGATGAGTCGGCGGTGGAGTCTGATGTTGAATCCACCGACACCGATGATGATGAATCTGACGCAACCGAAACGGAAACCCAGGCGGGTGAAGCTGAATCGGAAAGTGCAGATGAAGAAACGGAATCGGAAGATGATGAGGCCCGTGATTGGGCCGAAGTCGAGGTTAACGGGCAGACCTACAAAGTCCACCCGGATTTGAAAGAAGGCTACATCCAGCAAGCGGATTACACCCGCAAGACGCAGCAATTAGCTGAACAACGCCGGATTGTTGAAGCAAGGGAAACGCAACTTCAAGAATCGGCGCAAGCACAAATGGCCCATATCGGTGAGATAGCGGCCATCCAGAATGCCCAATCGATACTCGATCAATTCGAGCAAGTTGATTGGAATACGTTATACGAGCAAGACCCCGCTGAAGCGTCCCGGCTTAGTCATCAACAACAGATGGCAACCAAGGCCAAGGCGGATGCGGAAGAAAACTACAAACGGTCACGGGACTCGGCGTTCCAGGCGCAGCAAGCGGAGCTTGCCAAGGCGCAGGAAAAATGCCGGGAGGACGTGAAAAAGAATATTCCTGGCTGGTCGGATGAGATGGACCGCGATGTAACAAATTACGCCTTGGGACTCGGGTATTCCGAACAAGCCTTGAGGTCAATTACACGCTCCCAGGATATTGAAACGCTGGCGAAGGCGTTCAAATACGATCAGTTACAGGCGAAACAGAGCAAAGCCAAACCCAAACCGAAACCGGGGGATATTGCGCCAACCAAAGCCGTGAAGGCCAAACGGTCAGCGGCTAAAACGGGGTTGCACGATAATCTTTCGGTGGACGAGTGGGTGCGGCGGCGCGAACGTCAATTAGCGGAACGTTAGTTCCGCGCAACCTTTAAGGAACTAAAACGATGGCTAATACCACACTTACCCCGACCGCAGTTACCCGCGAGGCGCTGCGAATACTCCATCAGAAGCTGAATTTCGTCGGCACGGTCAACCGTGAATACGATTCGTCTTTTGGTAAATCCGGTGCAAAGATTGGAGACAGTCTGAAAATCAGGCTTCCTAATCAATACACCATTCGAAGCGGTGCCGCTCTTTCTTCACAAGATGTTGTTGAAAGTAGCGTAACCCTTCAGGTCGCCACCCAGAAGGGCGTCGATACGACCTGGACTTCTGACGATCTTTCGTTGGATATCGATGACTTTGGTTCACGGATTCTAGAACCCGCCATGAGCGTGCTCGCGGCGAATATAGAATCTGACGCCATGGCCATGTACAAGGATGTTTACAACCACGTCACTGATGTTGGCGCAACGATTGAAGCCAGCGATGTGATGAAAGCATCCAAGGTTCTGACGGATAATCTGGCTCCGTATGAGAGCCGGTGTCTGAATCTGAACACCCAAGATAATCTCGATCTGGTTGATGCTCTGAAAGGTCTTTATAATGACCAAACGAATGTGGGCAAAAACTACAAGGAAGGCCGTGTTGCTTCCCATACATTCGGCTATCAGAGCATTATGGAAAATAGCCTTTGGCCGCAACATACGACGGGAACCGACGACGGAACGGGCGATTATCTTGTCAATGATTCTGGCACGATAGCCGAGGGATCGACTTCGATCACGACCGATACCGGGGCCGGTACTTATCTGATCGGCGATATCTTCTATTTCGCTTCGGTCTATGCTGTTCATCCTGAGACGAAGGCGACCCTAACCAAGCTGAAAGAGTTCACTGTTACGGCGAACTCTGGCACCAGTGCAACGACGATCAGTTTCTCTCCTGCGCTTTACAGTTCAGGTGCGAAACAGAACGTATCGGCGATGCCCGCGAATAATGCGGCTTTGCACAAAAACGAAAGCGACCAGTCTACTGATATCGCCGCCAGCGCCGACTTCGGCGTTTCGATGGCGTATCACAAGGACGCTTTCTGCTTTGCAACGGCTGACTTGGTGATGCCGAAGGGCGTTGATTTTGCGGCGCGGGAAGTCATGGATGGGATATCCATGAGAATTGTTCGGGACTATTCAATAAGTGCCGACACGTTCCCCACCCGGATCGATGTGCTTTATGGATATAAAACGGTCAGGCCCGAATTGGCTTGCCGTATCCAAATGAACTAATCGGTTCACGGATAATCAGGGGCGGGCTGTTACGCCCGCCTCTGACTCCATCCATATCCCGGAGAGGCATTTATGGCCGTTCCAACAAATTACACCGAGTTAAAAGCGGACGTTGCCACATGGTTGGCGCGGACTGATTTAACGGGTGTAATTCCGAATTTCATAACGATGGGCGAAGCCTATTTGAATCGTCATTTGCGGTTGTTGCAAATGGAGACCGAGGCAAGCGTTACGCTTTCATCAGGCGCGGAAACTGCAGCCCTTCCCACTGGCTGGCTTGAAAATATCTCACTCCGTTTTAATGATAATTCCGCCAAGTTGAATCAAATATCCGCTGCCAAACTGGCGGACCACAAATCAACGTCATCAGGCAAGCCAGTTGAATACATCATCACATCCACCTTTGAATTCAATCGCCCGGCGGATCAGGCGTACACGCTGAAGGCGCGGTATTTTAAAAAGTGGAATATTACTTCTGACGCTACCAATACCCTTTTGACCAACGCGCCGGATGTTTACACGTTTGCGTCAATGGTTGAGGCCGGTGTTTACACGCGCAACCAAGGCATGATTGGCATATGGGTGCCGAAAAGGGATGAAGGTATTAAATGGCTTAACAGCCTTGACGCCCGCACCCGGCGCAATGTGAAGGCTACGCTTGACCCGTCTTTGGCGGCTGTTAGTCACTTCGATATTCAGGGTAGTTAGCAATGATCAATTTCGGGGAATACGCGCCAGACCAACCGGCTCTGGATAGCGGTGGCATGTTTTCCACGGTTGCTAAAAATACGGTCCCATTGACAAAAACTAGTTATGGTCCGGTCAAAGCACTGGCAACGTCATCAGATGCATTGTCAGCGCGATGTCAAGGCGCGGCTAGTTTCCGTGACAAGGCTGGGAACGCCTACACGTTCGCCGGGGATGCGTCCAAACTTTATTCATTGACCACGGCAACTTGGGGGGATGTTTCAATTGCAGGCGGGTACACCACTGATGATCATGAGACGGTGGAATTCGCAAAATTTGGCGAGCGTGTGATTTCAGTTAATGGTATAAATGACCCTATCCAGACTTATTCCATGGGCAGTGGCGCACCATTCGCCAACCTTGCATCAGCGGCGCCCAGGGCGCGGCATATCGCGCAGATTAAAGATTTCATCATGGTCTTAAATACTTACGACTCCACTGATGGCGAGAGGCCGTCGAGGTTATGGTGGTGCGCCATCGATGATCCGACAGACTGGCCCACAGTAGGGTCAGCGGACGCGGCGCAAAAGCAATCTGATTATCAGGATTTACCTAGTGGTGGTTGGGGCCAGGCGTTGATTGGCGCGGTTGGCGGTATTGACGGCGCCGCCTTCATGGATAGCGCAATTTATCGGATGGTATATAGCGGCACCCCAGCGATCTTTAATTTTCATGAGGTCGAACGGGAACGAGGCACCACTGCGCCCAACAGCGTCATTAATATCGGCGATTTTGCGGCGTATCTCGGGGAAGAGGGGTTCTACATCTTTAATGGCCAGGATTCTACTCCTATCGGAGATCAGCGGGTTGATAAAACATTCCTGGCCGATTTGAACCAAAGCCTGTTCCACTTGGTCATTGGCGCAGCGGATGTTTTGAACAAGCGATTCTGGTGGATTTACCCATCTACTGGGAATTCAGTGCCAAACAAGGCGCTTGTATATAATTGGGCCATTGATCGTTGGTCTCATGCGGAATTTGATAGTGAATTTATATTCCGTGACCACGCCCAAGGCGAGACTCTGGAAACTCTTGACACCACCTATGGAACCAATATTGACAGCGCCTCAGTCTATGGATTCTCTTGGGATAGCCGCGTTTATACCGGCGGGCGCCCGCTTCAAGGATTCTTCGACAATACGCATAAACTGGCTGCCCAGACTGGTGCCACCTTGGCGGCGGTGATTGAAAGCCAGGAAATCGGCGGCAAAAGTCGGGTATTTGTTAGCGGCGTTCAGCCCTATATCGATGCGGATGATACAGATGACATCACTATCAAACTGAAATACCGCGACACTCCTGGGACAACTGTAACCACCGGCAGCGCCTCTAATGTAGATTCAGATGGCTCCGCACATTTCACACAGAGCGCGCGGTATGTGCGCGCTGAAGTCACGGTTGCGGCGTCAGCGTCATGGAACCACGCGCAGGGCGTGGATGCTGATATTTCAGAAGATGGGGGGGTTTAGGGTTATGAAGTTTCCGAATAATCGATGGGATTATTTGATAATTGTAGGCGGTGCGGTTGTACTGCTGATTATTGTGATGGTGATTTGAAATGCCTAAAGTTGGATCAAGAAGTTACGCATATACACGCTCTGGAATGGCGAAGGCTAAAGCTGCCGCCAAGAAGTCTGGTAAGAAGGTTGTTTATACCAAGAAAAAGAAGAAGAAATAGACGCGGGTTATGAGCGACAGCATATTTGGCGCAAACAGTTATCTGGGTGGCTCCTGGGATGCTTTAAAGCGCCTCCCGGCGGGCGTGTTGCGGCATCTAAGCGACAACCCGGAGCAGATGGCGCGGGGGGTGTTAGGACCGGCGTATAAACCGACAATGGGGTTGGCGAATATCATGGGGCCGCAAGCGGACGTTGCCGGTATGGTGCGGGATGCGGGTGGAGTGATGCCAGCCTTGGAGCGCGGTCAATACGGCACGGCGGCGAGGGATTTAGGATTAGCGGCGGCGGCGGTGCCGTTTATGTTCCTGCCGGGAACGGTTGGCGGCGTTAAGGAAGTGGTCAAGGGCGTTAAACATGGCGACGAATTGATTGGGATACACAATCTTCGCCCCGAAGCGTTAGCCCACGCGGATAAGTTGGGCGGCTTGCCCGTTCCTAGTATCGCCGTAACAAAAACTGGCGCGCCGATGGAAAACTTTGGCGACATTTCACTAATAGCGGGCGATGATTTAGTAAAGCCTGCGGCGAAAAACCCTATATTCGCGTCCGACGCTTATACTCCGCGTTACCCGCAAGTGAATACGTTTTATTCTAAGGCGGATAATAAAAAAATAGACGATTATTTTTCCGAACCGTTTGGCACCAAAGGAACATGGGAAAGCAAGCGCGACGTTGCGGGAAGGGATTACGCTTATGGCGGCGATTTCTTTAACGAATTGCAAGATAAGGGGCTCGCGGGCTTGTGGCAGAATGATATGGCGCGGGTGCGGTTTTTGTACGATAAGGGAAACTTACCAGATTACCGAAAATACAACACAAAAGAAAACGGAGCGTTTGAATTCAAGGCGGAAGTCAGGGCGCGCATGGACGGCCAAGAAAAAGAATATGGCGATTGGCTTGCGGGACTGAACGAACGCGTCGGCGTTGCGCCGGAGGAAAAGATTTTTAAGGGTTACACAAATATGGGCAACCGCCGCTATGCGCCTCACACAATGGAAAACGTAGTTAAAGAAATGAAGGGTGGTATACGCGGAGGTGAGAACTTTAATTATGGCTTGGGAAGTTTGCGCGCCGCCGTTACCCCTAAATTTAAAAACAAGGCTGGCATCAAAGCCAAGCGCGATAAAATCATTTCCCATGATGAAATGGAAGTTGCCAAAACGAAATTGAACGAAGAATTTTTTAGCTTGGCAAAAGAACTTGAGGCCATTGACCCGTATGGTTATGGTTATGATGTTATTATGGCCCGCTTGGCCGAAGTTCCGAAGTACGGAACGCGCCGCACGTTGAATGAGTATTATGGCGATGTTAGCGAAAGCATGATTAAAAAGGTTGATGGCTTTCTTGAAAAGTTGGGGAATTCCCCCACGGAATATTTTGAAGGAAAGCCGCAAAGGTCCGTTGATTTGTCGGAGTTTTCCGGGGCGCTGGTTCCATCAAATATCAATAAGGAAACGCTTGGGATACTCTCGAAGCATGGAATTAAAAACGTAGCAAAGTACGCGGACAAGGCCGACAGAGCCAAAGCTATCCGCGCGTTCCCCAATCAAATGTTTGGGTTAGCTGGCCTTGGCGCTCTTGGTTTAGGGTTGGGCGGTAGTAACGAATGACCACTTTCCCCGTTGCGCCGGTTTACAGCGACGATGAGAAGAAGCACCGCCGTGAGTTAGGTGAACAAGCCGCCCGGATCATGCGCGGCAAGACCAACAACATAATGACTGGGACGCTGACGGCGAGCGCGGCGGCAAGCACTTTCACTGATGAACGAATTGGTTGGGATAGCATGATAATACCGGAGCCGCTTACGGCTAACGCGGCAACTGAACTTTATGGCGGATCTATGTACGTTACGGAAAGCGGGCGTGTAAACGGATCGGTTACGTTCGCGCACGCAAACAATTCACAGACGGACAGAAATTTCAGGTTTTTGGTGGTGGGATAAATGGCAATTCGTGAATATGCACCGCAAGGCTATTGGTTAGGAAATAAGTATATATTTGATCCGGTGCGCCCAGCATACCCGGTTCAGGAACCAATGGCGGCGGAAAATGTGGCAGCGCCCAGGCGCGGTTTAAGTTTGATGCAATATCCGAGACGAAGGCGATATCTCACGAACTGGGGCGACACTGGACCAATTGGAAATACGCAACAAGGTTGGGCGCAGAATGTGCAGGATAACCATTCCGCCTTACTCGGTGCCATCACCAATACTATCGGCGGGTTATTTGGTGGCAAGGAGGGCGTTATAGACTCTGAAACGATGGATTCACTTTATGATCCTACTGATGCGGGTGCTTTGACTGATTATGTGGCGTCCGCACCTTATGAAGGCGTAATAGATGCACCCCCCGGAGACCCAGACTCTGACACTTTCCCTGGCGAGGGGCCAACGCCCGCATCTACTGCAATGGCCCGCGCCCAGGCTACCAGGGGCGGCGTTTTTCCGCGCCCGGATGTGATGTCACCAGATTGGGCCAGGTCGTATAAAACAACAGCCGAGACACCTGAATACGATAAATTAGGAGATCGCATACCAGAAGGCTATAGAGACATGTCATATTGGGAAAAAATGACTTCAGACGATCCCATGACAAGAGCGATGGCGCTGCGGGATACATATTCAAAGGGATTTTCTTTCATGCCGGGCGGTGTGGTGTTAGGAGGTTTGGCGTCAGGAACTCGCGCTGGCCCGCAGATGACTGGTGATCCGCACGGCACGGTATATGGCAAGAATTTTCTGGGTGAATATCGTTTTGGTGCAAAAGGCCCGATGGGTACTATCCAGGCCCCTTATTGGGATCGAGACTGGAGCCCGGGTTTCGAAGTGGCAAATGACGCACCTGGGAGGTATGGTATGGGTACTGTTGGAAATACCGGCATATCAAGAACGGGTGCCATGTTTGCTAGTGATGGCCTGGGCAAATTTGGGCCGTGGGGGTACGGATACGGGATTAAACAGGATGGAACCATTGGCGCGTTAACTGCTTGGGATGTGAACGACTTAGATGGAATCACAGACCAGTTGCAAGCCATAGCCTACGCGGGCGTTGATGATATGTCGGCAGAAACGGCAGAAGGCACAGGGGTATCGGCGCAAGATGTAGTGGATTATGCGGCTGAAAGGGAAGCTGCTCAAGATGCTGCGGATGCTGCTATGGATGACCCAGACGGCTGGTCACCCGATGATGGCGCTTGGGGTGATTACCACGAAGGCGGCTTTGTTGAGGGCCCGGACCCGGAAGTTGAGGGAGAGGAATTCACAGCCGAGATGTTAGAGGGTGAATATGTCATTCGCCCCGAAGCCGTCGAACTCATAAACAACATTTTCGGCGAGGATTTTCTGGATCGCCTGAACGCTTTAGCTAACGATCAGTGAAGCAAATCTGGGGCGTTGCCAACGCGGAGATAGACAAGGTTTGGTCTGATGTTTCACGGTTGTTGGAACGCATTAAGGATTGCGACAAAACATTAACTGAAATCTATCAGGGATTGCGGGACCGCAAATACCAACTCTGGACCGGTTGGGAAGACCATGATTTGAGTCTGGTTCTAGTAACTGAAACTTATACGCTGAAAGGGAGGCAAGTTTGCTCCCTTTTTTTATGCGCGGGTAATGACATGGACCGCTGGCTGGATTATTTCCCAGCCGTTGAGAAATGGGCTGAATCCAAAAATTACGAGGTTTGCCAGCTTGTTGGTCGCAAAGGCTGGGCGCGGGTTTTGAAGGCAATGGGGTATCAAGTGACAGGACAAGACGGCGATAAATATATCATTTCTAAGGAATTGAAAAATGAGTTCTAGCAAGCCATCTGGCACGAGCGTGGTTACGCAAAGCAACGATCCGTGGTCTGAACAAATACCGTATCTGAAGACGGGTTTTGCACGCGCCCAATCGGATGTTTTGGAGAAGCCCATCCAATATTATCCATCTAGCACAGTCATTCCGTTCTCTGAGCAGACGGAGAAGGGGCTGGGTTTAACCGAAGACCGCGCTTTGGCCGGGAGTCCGCTTTTGCGTAGCGCCCAAACGAGTATTGAGGACACGCTTTCCGGAAAATATCTAGGTGAAGAAAATCCATATTTGCAGAGTGCAATCGATGCGGCATCACGCGGAACAACCCGCAATTATCAGAAATCCGTTTTGCCCGGAATTAGCAGTTTCGCATCTGGCTCCGGGCGCTACGGATCTGGGATGCAGAAATCAGCATATGATGATTCACAGGCCGCATTGGCCAGCCAGTTGGGTGATATTGCATCAGGCATGTCATATTCAAATCTGGCCCAGGAACGCCAGAATCAAATGGCTGCCGCTGGGATGGCTCCCGGTCTCGCGACTGCCGATTATTCAGATATCCAGGCTTTACTGGATGTTGGTGGAGTTCGTGAGAAAAAGGCAGGGGCTGAACTCCAGGATGACATGGATCGTTATTATCACGAACAGACTGCGCCACAGGATGCGCTGGCTCAATATTTATCAATGGTTGCCGGGGGTCAGTTTGGTGGGAGCCAAACTAAAACTCAGCCCATTTATTCTAACACCGGCATGAATATCCTTGGAACTGGTGTGGGCTTGGCGAGCATGGGGGGCAACCTGTTCGGCTCCGGTGGAATGTTCCCAGGCGGATGGTGGAGTTCATAAAATGGCTTATGTCCCTCGAGAGGATTTTGGTCTTGGATTTATGCCGAACGCTGCAACCATGCGTATTGGAGGGCAACCGGGCATGATGGCTCGGCAACCTTATAGGCCACAACCGTATGTACCAGCCAGTCTTCCCGGCGTGTCTTCCGCTGACAGGAGCCAAGCATTTTTCCAAAGTCTGGGGCCATTGGCGGCGGGTCTTCTGGCGGGGGGCGCCCCGAGCACGGATCCAGGCGCAGCCCAGAAGGGTCTAGCGCAAGGAATCCTGGGCATGGGCGCCGTATCAAGAGATCGTATGCGGGATCTCCAAGACCTGAACTATCGAAAATACATGATGGACCGGCAGAACAAGGCTGATGCGGCAGCGGATGAATTGCGCCAATACAATATCTGGCGGCGGCCCACGGCCCATCGGTTGATAGAGGCGCAAATAAAGAAAGCGGAGCGCCCTGATCCATCTGAATATGGGCGGACAATACCTTACCCGGAAGATGTTGAGGCCCAGCGTACTAGAATGAGGGGGGTTTCAACCCCCGCCGCTATGCAAAAGAATTATGAATTTGCAGTAGCCAACGGATACAAGGGAACATTCATGGATTATGTGATGAGTGTAAACGCGGCACGGGGAGGGGCTATGTATACCCCGCCCATTAAAGGCGCGGTTCCCTCAGGCGCGGTTCCCCCAAGTGCGGTTCCCTCAGGCGCGGTTCCCCCAAGTGCGCGTCCGATGGTTCCCTCAAGTGCGGTTGGGACGATTCAACCAATTCCTGGGTCTGACGCCGCAATAGCTCAAGCGCAGCAAAGAACAAGGGAAACCGAGCAAAGGTTAAAGATAGAGAAAAGAGAAGAAAAGGCCGAGAAAAGGCGAATAAGCAGATCAAGGGCCGGTGGAACGGTGATACAGGACATAGGCCGTGCGCTTGATATTGTGCAAAATCCCGGCTGGTTGAGTGCATCAGGGGTTGTCGGCGGATTTACTGAAGGTTATCCCAAATTTAAAGAATTTCTCCCAGCGGCTGAAGCAAAGGGACATATAGAGTCGGCATTATCCAATGTTGGCCTTGATACCCTACAGGCGATGAGGGAGGGGAGCGAAACAGGTGGTGGATTAGGCCAAGTGCCAATCCAGCAACAGAAACGATTGGAACAGGTTTTAGGGTCACTTGATCTAAGCCAAAGAAAAGAAGTTATTTCGGACAACCTGAAGCGTGTCCATAATATTTACATGGATATTGTTCATGGCTCACCAGAACAAATCCGAAAACTGGCGGTGGATGGGAAAATATCAAAAGAGAGGGCGGTGCAACTTTCAGAACGGTATGAATTATCTTTTGATGAGTTTGGCCGACCCATTCCTATTCCATCTGCCCCTGCGGGTATAGACAAGAATGAATGGCCTGAAATTTGGCGCAGACTGCCTCCGAAGGATAAAAGATTATTTCGTAAAGGCAAGTAGATATGAATGAACAACAGAAGCAAGCCATAGTAAAAGCCAGAAAAAAAATAGCAAAAGAAGCGGCACCCGGCGCGCAAACGAAAAAGGACGCGGCGGGGGAAGTAGACCGCACATTGTTGGATGAGATTTCGGGCGCGGCTTTAAAACTGTCTGAAGGTGCCACGTTCGGCTACATAGATGAGTTGCGAGCCTTGGTGAGGTCACGGTTGCCGGAGATATACGGGGACAAGACTTACGAGGAGCATCTGGCAGAGGGGCGCGGAAAATTAAAAGCGTTCGAGAAAGCCCACCCGAAAACAGCGTTTGGACTTGAGCTTGCCGGGGGCGCCGGTACGGGCGGTCTAGGCGCTGCCAAAGTCTTGGGTATGAAGGCCCTCCAGAATGCGCCTAAATTAGCCAAATACTTAACTATGGGCGGTCTAGGCGCTGGAGAGGGAGCAGTTGCAGGAAGTGGTTATGCTGAAGAAGGGGATAGGCTTAAAGGTGCCGGTATAGGCGCGGGTTTTGGCGGTCCTTTAGGTGCGGCAATCCCAGCGGGAGTGGGCGCTTTGTCAAGGCTAGCTATGCCCAAGTCGAGTGTAGGGGGAGCGGCACAAAAACTAGCGCGAGAGGGGATCAGTTTAACGCCCGGTCAAAGATTGGGCGGATTGTTCAAACCATAGAGGATTCAGCAACATCATATATACCGCCTATAAGGGGGGCGCAAATAAGAGGCATTGAGGATTTTAACCGCGTGGCCATTAATCGAGCATTGATGCCCATTGGTCAAAAATTAGATAAAAGCACGCCAATCGGTCGATCTGCAATTGATGAGATGATTGCAAAAACCAGCAAGGCGTATGATGATTTATTGCCTAGTCTAAGGTTTGAAATGGATATACGTTTTAGAAGCCAGCTTAATGAATTAAT
>Ga0114908_1000458_pt1 | contig 23023 bp, 23 predicted proteins | sample MalvireepMed_s17_FD_87292 | JGI IMG/M metagenome (GOLD analysis project Ga0114908, IMG submission 87292) | Marine viral communities from the Global Malaspina Expedition - Malaspina viral metaG DeepMed_s17 | ecosystem: Environmental > Aquatic > Marine > Oceanic | place: Mediterranean Sea... | reverse complement strand
CTTTGTTACTATCGACCCAGAGTTTTACAGACCGGCAGAGGTGGATTATCTCAGGGGCGATTATTCTAAGGCTAGAACAAAACTAGGGTGGGAGCCAACGCATGGGCTAGAAGATCTTATTCACATTATGATGGAACACGACCTAGATGAAACTATACAAGGTTTATCTTGATTTGACGTTAGTCATTAACAGGCTAAAAAAGTTTGCTCTTAAAGAGTTTAACTCTACCACTCCCATTGTATTTATTGAAGCAAAAAGTCCTGACGACGCCTGTTTTAGAGCGATATATAAACTAATCAAGATCATACTAGATCACGATGATTCAATACAAACAAGACTTCTGTGTAGAGAAATCAAGCACGATGTTAAGATCATCAAGGTTATGGCCGAATGAGGCGTGACTATCGAGATCCGGTGTACGCAGACTGGAGAAAACAGGTTTACAAAAGGGATGGGCGCCGATGCCAAATGCCGGGATGCAAGTCAAAGTACAGAATACAGGCACATCATATTAAGCGATGGGCGGATGCAGCCTATTTGAGGTATGATATAAACAACGGTATTACTTTATGTTCTAAGTGTCATTATTCCATCAGGGGTAAAGAGTCACATTACGAACATCTATTTATTTCAATAGTGGATTCCAAGAATGGCTAAGTACAAGCAAGCGCCAGACTTTTTCGTTATTAAAGATACGAGAGAGCAGGAAGGATATTATTTCAGCAAGTATAATACTTGTGCTGGAATGGTAGAACACAAATTGGATACCGGAGATTATACCATTCAGGGTATGGAGGACAAGATCTGCATTGAAAGAAAGGGCTGTATAGAAGAACTAGCCATCAACCTAGGACAAAAAAAGCACGCATTCCTTAATGAAATTGAACGCATGGTAGAGTTTCCACATAAGTTCCTAGTACTAGAATTCTCCCTATCTGATTTGGTCGATTTCCCAGAAAGCTCTCGCATTCCTGAAAAAAACAAGGCCATTTTAAAGATTACAGGGAAGTATATTCTAAAGTGTCTTATGGAATTCCAGCTATACAACGGGATACATGTATTATTCTGTGAGAACAAATACAACGCCTTTCTTACAGTGAGTAGCATTTTCAAGAGAGTGAATGAGATGTATACCATTGGGAGGAAAAAGTAGGCATGCTTGACCAAGTGGGCGATATTCATTCTTATAATCTAGACACAAAGCGGCGAGAGATATTTTTGCACGGCCATCATGGCCATTTTGAAGAAGACCCCGGAGTAGAATACCGGATGGCTACCACGTTTATTAAGAACCTTAGATTTCTGGACTCTGTCAGTAATCTTCCTATACTGGTTCACATGCACAGCATTGGTGGCGAGTGGGGGGATGGGATGGCAATCTATGACGCCATCCAGTTATGCAAATCTGATGTAACTATTTTGACTTACGGACAAGCCGAATCAATGAGTAGCGTGGTGTTACAGGCCGCTGATGTAAGAATTATGATGCCTCACACTTACTTGATGCTACATTATGGCAGCATCGATTGTGGTGGAGATTACGTGAACGCCCAAAAGCTAGCTACTTTTGAAAAATCTAGAGCAGACACGATGCTAGATATCTATGCAGAGAGATGTGTCGAAGGCAAATTTTTCAATGAGCGATATAAAGCTCTGACTTGTGATAAGGTGAGGACGTTTTTACGTCGAAAGCTACAGTGCGGTGATTGGTATCTGTCGCCACATGAAGCGGTGTATCACGGTTTTGCGGATGGTGTGATCACTAGTAAAAAGTATGGCTCAATAGATAGACTAAAATTAAAATGACTGTAGAATATTATCGAATGGACCCGGCTTTTGAAGGCCGTAGCTATCCTGAGTATGGTACTACTGGGTATGATGGTCGTGGGTGGTACTATTTTTATGGCGGTCAACTGTGGGGTCCGTTTGATAGCGAAGAAGAAGCGGAAGAAAAAGAGCGGGATATAAATGGATAGTTATATCATATGTGGCTCCAGAAGGTACGAACATGCCAATTTCAACAAGCTGGTAGATAGCTTTGATGTCATTGTACGCCACAACATGCTGCTGCCTGACAACAACTACGGAAAGAGGGACGCAACTCGTCAGATATTAAACGGTCATATCTACGAGAACTATACTAAAAATTTACCGCCCCTTAAGTGGAGACCTAACTACCATAAGGAATTCGGGATTCCAGAAGATCATATAGATGCTTTTTATGAACACCTAAAGAAAGACAATGTAATTTTCCAGAACTTTGCTGGTAACAATACCGAACTAATGAAGTCTATCTTGAGAAAGCACGGGATTAACCATAAAATAACAAAGTGTGTCAGGTGCGGTTTTGCGTATATGGCTGATTGCATGCACAAAGGAATCAAGCCGTTCCTGATTGGCCTCTCCTTACAAAAACGTGACCAGTTAAACAAGCAATACACACGTAAAGATGGCACTGGATACCATCACGATGTAGCATCAGAGATTGATTTAATAAAGAAACTACATAGCGCTGACTTGGTTGATGCAACATTTTGTGCTATTAAAGATACTACCAGTATGGAAATTGACTCCTCTCTCTTGACCCCAACCATCACCAGTTTAAACATAATCAAGAGGTTCATTGAATAATGACTCCTACGCCGCGATCCATTGTAGCCATTCCCCCGTCCTATGACAAAGAGGAACGCCTTGAGCTAGAATCAACTGTCGTATATTTGAAGTATTTAAAAACCCATGGCGCCCAGTGTGTCATGACTACTGCTGGAACTTCTCAGTTTAACCTTCTAGCAACCGAAGAGATAATAGATCTTAACGCCTGTATATCTGAATCCTTTGAGGGTGCAAAAATATTAGGCATTCCACCAGCTAGCACGACAGAGGCTTGTGATTTTGTCCACGCCTCAAGGAGCTACCTAGGAAAAGATGCTAAGCTTATGGCGCTGTATCCAGATAGATTTTACGGTGAAGATGTAGTCGTTGATTATCTGCAACGTATTTGCGAAGCGGCTGGCGATAGCGTGTATTTGCATACTCAAAAAATGAGGTCTGGCATATCTGGAGACTGGAACTATGATTGTGATATTATAAATAGGCTGTACGATTTGGGGTATGTGGCGGGTATAAAAGAAGAACACCCCAACCTGCAAGCTTCTTACAACTTTGTCCGACACCTAAACCCCAATCTCGACGTTATCGTGGCAGGCGGAAGCATGAGAAGGCTTGCATTCTTGGAGTCGGCAGGCGCAAATTCTTTACTTGCTGGGGTTGGCAATCTATTTCCAGACATAGAAAACGAATTTCTGGCTGGTCACGACAAAATGAAACATTTACAAACAGAGGCTAGACTCTTTGATGTCTTCATGGCTAATGGGTGGCACAAGTCTCTACGAGCATCGTTAAAGATACTAAACCTAACATGCCTTAACGATAGAAACCCTTGGCCCAACTGCGATGACCAGTGCATAAATCAAATTTCCGAAGTGATCAGGGATATTAAAAATGAGAGATAAGGTATGGATTTTGGGACCGTGCTCCCTTGAGAGCAAAGACCTATTTTTGGAATGCTTGGGGGCAATTAACTCCATCATGGACAAGGATGACAACTGGTACATGAAGGCCAGCTTTGATAAAGCCAATAGAACATCCCTACAGGGTGGTCGCGGACCCGGACTAGAATACGCAAAAGAAGTTTGGGCAGAAGCCAAAGAACTATATCCCAATGTACGCTTTACTACCGATATTCATGAATGCTGGCAAGCAGAACAGCTAGCAGGATTGATTGATGTGATACAAATTCCTGCATTTTTGTCAAGACAAACTGATTTAATTGTTGAGTCTGCCAAACATTTTCCAATAGTCAATATTAAGAAGGGTCAGTGGCTAGGACCAAACAACCTGCTTGTTTCAGTAGACAAGGTAAAAGAAACCAACCCGTCCTGTGAAGCTTGGGTATGTGACAGAGGTTCCAACTTTGGGTATCACGACCTGTTTGTCAACTTTGGGATTGTTGATGAACTGAAAAAATATTATGACCGAGTGATCTTAGACTGTACACATTCAACACAAAGGTCCAGAGCAGTACATGGCACACAGGGAGATCCGGTGCTTGCCGGAAGATACTTTGTTGCTGCCGATTTATTTAACTACGATGGAGTGTTTGCAGAAACACATCCGAGACCAAGCGATTCAGTGTCTGACGGTCAATGTCTGATTCATTTGGACGATCTTAAATCCTTAATTCAAAAAGCAAAAACGGTAGGGGGGATCTATGATTGATCTTAAACATCTTGAAAAAAACAATGTATCATATTTTACACACTTTAGAAAGGCAATTTATGTTAGTATTAACATGATTATGGGGGGTGTACTTTGTTTCGTTCACGCCTTCTTGCCATTTGTCTTCGTAGAGTCTGCTACCAAAATAAACGAGAGGCTACGTAAAATACTATGAAAAGCTTGGCGGTAATACCAGCTAGGGGTGGATCAACTAGACTCAAAGATAAAAATATCTACCCCTTGGCTGGCAAGCCACTGATAAGGTGGATTACCGAATCTGTTGTTGCTTCTGAGCGCTTTAATCATATTTTAGTATCTACTGATGACGACAGAATTTTTGATGCCGTGTCTGACTTGGGCGTTGTTAGGCACAACCGCCCTGCGCACCACGCTACAGTGCAAGCAACGGTTCTGGATGCTATGATGGACTTAATGGACGAGGTTGACGATTGCGATACGTTCTCTTACTTTTTACCTACGTGCCCCTTTGTGGGTGTTGAAGATATACGCAAGGGCATCAGCTTACTCCCACACGCAGACTCTGTAATAAGCATGACACAAATACCAGAAACTATCCAATTAGCATGTGTGATGAGCGGGGACAATGTGCTACCCATTTTTGACAACCTTGAATGCGGACTCACAAACAGCAAGTTCATAAAGAAGTATTACAAGCCTTCTGGAGCGTTTTATATGGGGCAGTGGGGTTCCCTGCTAGAGCATAGAAACTTCTTTAAGGGCAATGTAAGGGGTGTCATTATTCCTCCAGAAAGATCTATAGACATTAACACGCTAAGGGACATAAAATATGCAGAAGGTTTTAGCACAAAATATCAACAGTCTTCTCAATAGAATCCAAAATATTAATGGAGACATAATAGAGCTAGGAGTGCATAAGGGAAACAATACATTTATCATCGGGCACTTTCTGCAAGAGAGCAACTCCGAAAAACAGTACATAGGCTTTGATACCTTTGATGGCCATTGTGAAGAGGATCTTGTAGGTGCCAATGAAGGAGTACTAAGAAACCAACGAAGTAAAAGATGGAATATATCTAAAACATTAGTAGCTGACACAATAACCAAAAAGGGACTAGAGGATTATTGCCAAATAGTTGTCGGAGATATTAAAAAGACAATACACCAATATTTAGACACGGTTGGCAAAGCTCATAAAATATCCATGATGTATATTGATTGTAATGCATACCTACCAGCAATAGAAGCGCTTCGCGCCTGTGGAAAATATTTGTCCAAAGGGGCGCTGGTAGTAGTAGACGAACATACTATTGGGGGCGAAACACAGGCCTTTAAAGAGTTCTGTGATGAAGTTGTCATGGATGTTCAGTCTACTGGGTGGTTGTTTCCTTGTGGCCCAAGGATGTATGGGGTAGTTCAATGAAAATCGCCATTTGTCTATATGGTAATGTGGGCCATAACAATTGTGCCAGCGCGAGACCCGCTAGAACTTGTGAAGAATTAATTCACGAATCAAATATAGCAAATAAGGATATATTGCCGACCTATAGAAACTTAAAAAATATCATAGATAAATACGAAGCAGAGGTATTTGTTCATAGTTGGTCCACAAATAAGGAAAAAGAGATTATAGACCATTATAAACCCCGCAAACACGAAATACTTCCTCAAGCAAACTTTGAAGTAGACTTAGAAGAATATGGAATAAAGGGAGGCGATATATCTAAATGGGACATTAGTGAATCCACAAGGTTTGGGTATGAAGGGTTGTTACCATCTAGACAAACGGTGGATAATATTTTGAAGGAATTGGCACTACTGGCATTTAGAACAAAAAGTAGATGGTGGTCCACTAAGCGCACCCTTGAATTAAAAAAACAGTACGAAGACGAGCAAGGATTTAGATATGATTTTGTTTTATTGAATAGATTCGACAATAAATTTTTGACACCTCTGCCTTTCGAAAAACTCGAAAAGGATAAAATCTATGCTAGTAAAAGAACTGGTAGAATAGATATTGATTACACCTTATTCGATTACTGGTTTGTAGGAGATAGTCACATAATGGATCAATTTGGCGCTCTCTATGATAATATTCATAGCTACTCAATCAGACCTACGTTTGCTTGCCGTGAGCATATTGAAAAAGTTTTAGGAAAAGGCGCATTGATAACGCCTAACTGGAAGTACCAACTTTTTAGATAAGATGAGTAAGACCATGAAAACAATTTTTTGTGATATTGATGGAACCCTTTTGCATCACCACGGAGACCTTCATAAACAAATAAGCAAAGAGCCTATCTTATTGAAAGGGGCGCGAGAAAAATTAATTGAATGGGATAGAAAGGGATATAATATCATCTTGGTGACCGGCAGAAGAGAATCCTGTAGAAGACAAACAGAAGCACAGTTGCAAAAAACAGGTATATTTTATGATAAGCTAGTGATGGGAATTGGTGGTGGAGATAGGGTTTTGATAAATGACAGAAAGCCTGACAGCAGTAGAGATACTGTGTATTCAATAAATCTAGACAGGAATGCGGGAGTTGAGAATGTCGAACTGTAAAACAGTATACAAGCCTTGGGGGAAAGAGCTTTGGCTAGAATTGAACCACCGGTATTGTTATAAGAGGCTGCATATTAACGCTGGAAAAAAAACAAGCTACCAATACCATGAGCAAAAGCTAGAAACAAACTATATAATTGAAGGCACAGCTGAAGTTTGGTTAGAAAACGACGAAGGCGTAGTAGAAAAGACAGTAATGAAGGCTGGCGAATTCTTTACTGTTGTACCGCCAAGAAAACATAGGATTATAGCAATAACTGATGTGATTTTACAAGAAGCTTCCACACCCGAAGTTGATGACGTGATTAGGATTTCAGATGATTCTTTTCGTAGCTCTGGTAGAATAGATCACGAGCACACGAAACCAGCGTTGTGTATATTAGCAGCGGGAATCGGCAATAGATTGGCCGACTTTTCAAACCACATAAACAAGGGCCTGTTACCATTAAATAATAAGGCCATTATTTCTCACCTCATTGATAAAACTTCAAAAGACCATGATATCATTATAGTATTAGGGCATAGGGGAGACATGGTTAAAGAGTATTGCGATGCGGCCCATCCAGACAGAAACTTTACCTTTGTCACGGTTGACAAATATGAGGGGGAGGGAACTGGTCCGGGGTATTCAATTAAACAGGCCGAAAGACATTTACAGAGACCATTTATTTGGGCGGCGGCAGATGTAGTTATTATAAACGACCTTCCTCCTGTAGATTATGATTGGCTCGGCCTTTACCCCACGAGTATTCCAAGTAGATATTCCACCGCAAATGTCAAAAATGGAGACATAACTGATTTTAAAGATAAGTCTGAAGATGGATATGATTATGCATTCATTGGGTTGGCCGGAGTTTATGACTACAAAACCTTTTGGGAGGAATTGGAGGGCGTGGAGGTTGTTAGCGCTTACTACAACACTGATAAATATTCAACACTGAAAGGCCACATGTTTGATTGGTATGACATCGGAACGGTAGAAAATTATTTGCATGCCCAAAAAACATTCGACGATAATGTGAGGTATAGCATCCCTAAAAATAGCGGAGAATTTCTTTACAGAGTTGATAACAATTTCATCAAACTGTCTTCAGACGACAAATTCATTAGTGGGCGAGTAGAGAGAGCCAAAAAGTTAAGGGGGCTGGCCCCGGATGTGGTTTATTGCGGGAACAACTTGTTTTCATACAAGTGGCTAGAAGGAAACACTTTATATGATTGCAATGATATCGATATTTGGAAAAAGTTCCTATCTTTTATGAAGAATAATATGTGGCAACCGATTGATAAGGATATTAGAAAGGATTGTTTATTATTCTACAAGGATAAAACTCTAGATAGACTAAAATTGTTCTTGTCGGAAAGGGGGGAGTCATATTTAAACAGCCATATCGTTAACGGAGTGAAAACAAGTTCCATTAAAGATTTATTGCATGATTTTAAATGGAGCCGTCTGAGCAAGGGCCTACCAACAGAAATGTTTCATGGAGATTTACAATTTGACAATGTAATTCACACAGATTGCGGTAGATTTTATCTATTAGACTGGAGACAAGATTTCGCGGGACAGGTCGTTGGAGATGTGTATTACGACTTAGCAAAAATGTATGGCGGAATCTTAATGTCTTATTCCTCAATGAAAGATAGTAACAATTTTTCTTGCTATGTTAACAAAGAAATAGTAACTTACAATTATAAATCTAACCCTAAGCTGGATGAGTTTAAGTTGGTGTACGAACAATGGATTGTAGACAACGGATACGATTTAGAAAAAATCAAGACGATTACCTCCCTTATATTTTTAAACATGTCTCCCCTCCACGAGAGAGAGCTTGGAGATTTGTTATTTTTCAAGTCACATCAGATGTTGCAAAAGGACCATGAATAATATCAAATATTTTATAGGGCCGATGTCTCTAAATATAACCGATGCAGTTATAGATTTTGGCGATGTGTTTGGCTTCATTCCTTCGAGAAGACAGGTTGATTATAGTGGTGGATATGTCAACAACTGGACCACTGAAACGTTTGCTAAGTATGTAAATGGACGAGTTACAATTGAAAGAGACCACGCGGGGGCGAGTCAGGGCTATATGGATGATGACGGATACGAGTCCCTAAAAGCAGACTGCGAAAATGTAGAGATAATCCACATAGACCCTTGGGTCAAATATTCTGGATATCATGAAGGACTTAGAGAATGTATAAGCAATATAGCATTTTGCTATTACACCAATAGACATATCAGATTTGAAGTTGGTACAGAAGAGGCCATAAGAAAGTTTAGTGCTGCATCATTAAGTACATTTTTATCAGATTTAGAGTCAAAGTTGTTACCAGAAATGTTTGACGCGATAGAATACGTAACCATACAATCTGGAGTTGGGTTGAATTTGGGCAAGAGAATTAATACCGGAGCTTTCAATTCAAACGATTTAGAACAAATGATCGCGGTGTGTAAAAAATTTGGCAAGAAGAGCAAAGAACACAACGGAGACTACTTATCCAACAACGAATATAAAGCTAGGTTTGACTTGGGCCTTGACGCAATAAACATAGCCCCTGAATTGGGCCAGCTTGAAACATTGTGCTATTTGGACGAAATGGGTGATGACATAGAAGATTTTTATCAAATTTGTTATCATTCAAACAGATGGAGAAAATGGGTTGACGAGGATTTTGTTCCCGAAGACAACAAGAAAGAATTGATAAAGGTGTGTGGCCATTATGTTCTTTCTGATGATGAGTTTTTACTCATTAAACTGGACATAGACGATAAAATCAATGGGGTTATAAAAAACAAACTAAGGGATTTAAATGAACTTGTGGATCAATAAAGATACAGAGGTATATTGTTCATTTGCCAAGACTGCTGGTAATACCGGTTGCCAAATGATGAACACCGCATTTTATTACTACGGCTTAAACAAGATCTACAAATCGTTTTCCGTGGACAGCATAGAGGATGCTATAAAATCTGTGAAGACACTGGACGTAAAGGGCTTTGCGGTAACTATGCCGTTTAAACAAGAGGTATTAGAGTATGTTGATGAGATCTGGGACGGTGGTCGGATAGGAGCGGCAAACACAGTCATAAATGAAAACAACAAATTAAAAGCATACAACACAGACTATTTGGCTGCTCTAGATTACCTTAAAGACTTTCAGAACCATGATAATTTTTATATCATAGGAAACGGGGGATATGCAGCGGCAGTTAAAGCGGCAGCAGAAGATCTTAATATCCACTATGTCAATATTACTAGAAAAAATTGGGAGCAATTAGATAATATAGATAATGGCGTAGTATACAACTGCACACCTGTTGAAAATTTGAAATCTATAGTGAGCGATAATAATACTATAATTGATTGTATAGTGCAAACAGCCACAGGTAAACAGCTAGCCAACATGCAAGCGTCACATCAATTCAAGCTGTATACCGGCCTAGAGTTTCCCATAGGGGTATAGGGATAACGAAATGATAAAAACACTTACAATAAGAGATACAATATCTCATATGCATGACACGCTAGTGTCAGACGGAGTGTTCACAATTGAGCGCTACCTATCCGGCGACATTTTACAAGAGTTACATGACGATATACTGGGCAAATGTCAAAGCAAAGCGAGCCATTATGAATTTGGCCGCAATTACAGGGGTGATGCGTTGCGTACCTTTCCTGACGACAGCATAATCTCACATGTATACAATGAAGACTGGATGAGAAAACTGCATGAACAATATTCTGGCAACGCTAGAGGTTACGGCAAGAATGTTTATGCTACACATGATTACAAATTTACAGGAGAACTAGCTAGAAACGGATGGCTACATTTTGATAGAGACTGGTGCTTAAAGTTCTTCATATACCTAACAGACATAGATGAAAGCTGCGGAGCGTTTAGCTGTTCTGTAGGTTCAAGACAACAGGGCAAATCGCTGAGACAAGAGGCGTGGAATAATACTAATAGCTATGATAAAGTAAAAAACAGGATAGAAATAGATTATCCAACCCTCTTTACAGAGTATCCCGCAGAACCAGTTGAAGCATCAGCAGGGACACTAGTTGTATTTGATACAAACACCTTTCATAAAGGGGGGTGTGTAGCAGAAGGCAAAGAAAGACTGGTCGTTAGGCTCCATTGTGGTAAATAGTTAAAAGGGTTTTGGAAAAATGACAGAGCAAGTTAGCTTAAAGAAGATAGATGATGCGTGGCTAGGATTAGATATCCCAGACAAGAACATATTTAATCCGACCCTTATTCTCAAGCCCCGTGAAGAAGATTACCATCTTAAGCTAGCTTGGCTTATGACGCAGCCAGAATATTTTTCTTTCCTATGTAAGCACATCCTAAATATTCAACTGTTGCCCTCTCAGGCGTTGATGATGTATGAGATGTGGAACAGAAAATTTCCTATCCTTATAGCTAGTCGTGGCTTTGGAAAGTCATTCGTGCTTTCTCTATACGCCATTTTAAGAGCTTTATTATTACCTAGAAGGAAAGTAGTCGTCGTCGGCGCTGCGTTTAGACAGTCAAAGATCTTATTTGAATATATGGAGACAATATGGAGAAATGCTCCAATATTAAGGGATATATGTGGCAGTACTAGCGGACCTCGTAGAGACGTAGATCGATGCGTGATGAGACTAAATGAAAGTACTGTTACATGTCTGCCCCTTGGCGACGGACAAAAAATTCGTGGACAACGAGCAAATGATATTATTAGTGACGAATTTGCTTCTATACCTAGAGACATCTTTGAAACAGTGGTAGCCGGATTTGCTGCTGTTACGGCTGATCCGATAGATAATGTAAAAAGGGTGGCAGCAAGAAAGAAAGCGTTTGAACTTGGCGTGGAGGTAGAGGAAGAATCGAGCTATATTTCTGAAAGTAAGGATAATCAGATTATTATTTCTGGTACGGCCTATTACGATTTTAATCACTTTTCTGAATATTGGAAGAAGTGGAAATCTATTATTAAAAGCGGGGGACGCCGCTCTAAGCTTAGAGAAGTTTTTGGTGGAGAAGATCCGCCAGAGGACTTTGACTGGAAGCAATATTCAATTATACGCATACCTTATGAAATTCTTCCTCCGGGCTTCATGGATGCTGCTCAGGTGGCTCGCTCCAAAGCGACTGTTCACACGGGGATTTATCAAATGGAGTTTGGGGCGTGTTTTACTAGAGACTCCCAAGGATTCTTTAAGAGGTCTCTAATCGAATCATGCGTTATCACCAATGAGAACGTTATCAAAGACAACAATGGGGAGGAGATATTTTTTGAAGCGTCACTGCTAGGAGACCGGAAGGCGAGATACATATTTGGCGTTGACCCCGCTTCCGAGGTAGACAATTTCAGCATAGTTGTCTTGGAAGTCCACCCAAGTCATCGGAGAATTGTTCATTGCTGGACTACCACTAGATCAGAGCACCGCGAGAAGGTAAAGAAGGGGCATTCTTCAGAGACGGATTTTTATGCGTACTGCGCCAGAAAAATTAGAGACCTAATGAGATTGTTTCCGTGCATACATATAGCCATGGATGCTCAAGGCGGCGGAATTGCAGTTATGGAATCCCTGCATGACAATGACAAAATACAGGAGGGCGAGATTCCTATTTGGCCTGTTATAAATGAAGACAAGGAGGCCGACACAGATGATGAGAGAGGCTTACACATTCTAGAAATGTGTCAATTTGCTAAATACGACTGGTTATCCGAAGCTAATCATGGGCTAAGGAAAGATTTTGAAGACAAGGCATTAATTTTTCCGTTTTTCGATGCGGTCAGCTTAGGGCTATCACACGCCGAAGACTCAATTATAAATAGGCACTTTGACACCTTGGAAGAATGCGTTATGGATATTGAGGAACTTAAAGATGAGTTGTCTATGATATCAATGACCCAAACCCCAAGCGGCAGAGACAGGTGGGATACTCCAGAAGTTATTGTGGGCGCCGGTAGGAAGCGTAAGATGCGTAAGGATCGATACTCTGCACTTCTTATGGCTAACATGTCCGCTAGAGTCCTTCAAAGAATGCCCTCAGAGCAAGAGTATAACTTTTATGGAGGGTTTGCCGTGAAAGGAAAGACCTATAAAGCAAAACAGGATGAAAACCCATATTCGGGACCAAACTGGTTTGTGGACGGCGTAAAAGATATCTACTAATCCGTGTATAGTTACATAGCATTCCAATTACATTTCAATTGTTTGTATGGTGAGAAAAAATGAACGAAAACAATGATCAGTTTATTACTTGGGCTGAGGACGCGCAGGGTCGATCAGAAGCATTTTCTAAATACTCAGATTCTATAACTGCCTATGATGGAATATCCAAATCACGGGCTAGCCACAGACAAACCTTTGACAGTATAGAGCCTAACGTTTCTGTGAGAACGGGCTTCAGAAATTCAGATTACTATGCCTTCCGTGCTGATGAAGATATTCCAGCAAAGAAAAAGCGCATTATTAAGATGTGCATGGACGCATACGACAAGGTTGGTATTATTCGTAATGTAATTGACCTCATGGGTGATTTTGGTTCGCAGGGCATAAACCTAGTTCATCCCAACCAGAGCGTTGAAAAATTTTATCACCAATGGTTCAAAAAGATAGATGGCAAAGAAAGATCCGAAAGATTTCTTAATAACCTGTATAAAACTGGCAATGTAGTTATATATCGCAGCCTTGCCAACATTACTCCAGAGATTAGTAAGTTTATGAAGTCTTTGGCAGAAGATATAAAGGTCAAAATTCCTAAGACAGAAAAGGGATCTATTCCTTGGCGCTATAACTTTTTCAACCCAACAACCGTAGACATTAAAGAAGGAAATCTTTCACTATTCTTGGGGAAAAAGGATTTCACTATTACAACCAAGATGTTTCATGACAATTTTAAAGAGGGGGGTATTCCACAGCATGTCATAGATACCCTTCCAGCAAATGTTAAGAGGGGCATTCAAAGAGGAGACAAGCGTATCCCACTTGATGCGGAGAGATTGTCTGTGTTCCACTACAAGAAGGACGACTGGATGCAGTGGGCCAACCCCATGATATATGCCATTCTAGACGATATCATGATGTTGGAAAAGATGAGGTTGGCAGATTTGTCGGCTCTAGATGGAGCCATATCTAATATCAGGCTGTGGACTTTGGGTAGCTTAGATCATAAGATTCTTCCCAACAAGGCGGCTATTAACAAATTGAGAGATATTTTGATTGGCAACGTTGGCGGTGGCACTATGGAACTGGTCTGGGGGCCAGAACTTACCTTCACCGAATCTCATAGTGAAGTTTACAAGTTCTTGGGTTCTGAAAAATACCAAGCAGTTCTTAATAGTATTTATGCTGGCCTTGGAGTGCCTCCGACCCTTACGGGTATCGCTGGCCAAAGCGGTGGATTTACCAACAACTTTATCTCGCTTAAAACTCTTGTTGAGAGATTGCAATACGGCAGGGACTTACTGATTAAGTTTTGGCAGCATGAGATTGAGCTAGTGAGACGCGCTATGGGATTTAGATATCCCGCACAGATACATTTTGATCAAATGAGTCTAGCTGATGAGGCAGCAGAAAAGAATCTGTTAATACAATTGGCTGATAGAGATATTGTTAGTCACGAAACTATTCTAGAACGATTCAAGGAGATACCTTCCATCGAAAAGATTAGGCTAAAGAGAGAAGTCAAAGATAGAGACAACGAGGCTACCCCAGACAAGGCCGGGCCTTATCATAATCCTCAGCATGACCATGACCTTGAAAAGATTGCTCTGCAACAGGGAGTGGTTACGCCTGAAGATGTTGGTGTAGAAAGTAGCTTAGATTCTCAAGAGATGATCGATAGAAAGTTTCCGCCTCCTGATAATTCTAATGGGCCTGATCAAAAGAATGGCAAGAAGCCCAAAGACCCCAACGGCGGAAGACCTAAGTTTTCTCAGGATAAAGAGCCTAGAAAGAAAAGAGTTGATAAGCCCCGTTCTAAGCCCGGATTAGCAGAATTGGTGGCTTGGACCCACGTAGCCTTTTCTCAAATATCTGACATGGTAAACGATTCATTTCTTGGACTCAAGGGTAAGAAAAATTTGAGGCAACTAACCAGTGACGACGTGGCTGACCTAGAAAGTATTAAGCTGGATGTTTTAACCAGCATCGAGCCTATGGGCGAAATTACTTTTAGCTCGGTGCATGAAAAGCTATCTGAGGGAGCGAAAACCCCGACAGATTTTAAAAACACGCTAGTTAGAAAGAATATTAACTCCCGAGATATGAGTATAGACGTTTACAGACAACATGTGATAGGGTGTTATGTCGAGTATATAAACTGATCAAAACGATGTAATTCACAATAATCAAACAAAATTGTGTATACTTTATTAGCATGAATATAACCACATACAAGCAAGAAGTTCTGGATGGCGTTGCCGACTTAGTTTTGGCAGAGCGCACCATTGCATACTGTACAGAAGCACACATAGTATGTGAAAAGCAGCATCCAGAGCAAGCATCCGAAATGCCAGAGGCTCTGCGCAAAATTATTGCCAAGAGCAATCCAGATCAGGTTGATTTGTATTATTTAGAATCGGTATTGGTCTCCACTGGCTGGAATAAAAACGATGACGTGTTTGATGTAGAAGAGGTTTGGTCTGCTAGAAACACTCCTGAAGACAAGCAGTTCAACTTTATGCACGACGAAAATGATATTATTGGTCATATTACAGACAGCTATGTTCTCGACAAGTCCGGTAATAGAATAGATGCTGATGAGCAGAATGCCCCAAAAGAGTTTGATATCATAACCGAGGCTGTTCTATACAATAGCTGGCAAAGCCCGGAAAACAGAGACAGGATGAGGCAAATTATTGCCGAGATCACAGAAGGCAAATGGTTTGTTTCAATGGAGTGCCTTTTTGCAGGTTTTGATTATGCCCTTATAGACCCCCAAGGGGGTTCAAAGATAGTCAAAAGAGATGAGGAGTCTGCCTTTTTGACCAAGCATTTGAGGTCATATGGTGGAACAGGTGAGTATGAAGGATACAAAGTGGGTAGGGCGCTGCGTGGTATTTCTTTTTCTGGCAAGGGTCTTGTGTCCAAGCCAGCTAATCCACGAAGTGTCATATTCAGTTCTAGTAAGGCTTTTACCGTGAACAATGAAGACATAGTTACTCAATTTTCAATAGGAGATGTTACAATGTCAGAGAATTTAACTCTATTAGAGAAGCAGCTTGCTGATCTTCAAAATGATCTTGCCGAAGCTAAAGAAGAGAACAAGGCACTACAGAAGAACGCCGAGCATGCTCTTACGCAAGAGCTTGCCTCTACTACTGAAGCTTTTGAAGCTGATATTGCTTCCAAGGACGAGGCGATTGCTGGCCTAGAAGAGACTGTTAAGACAACTCAGGCTAGAATTGCTGAACTTGAAGACGAGCTTGCGACGAAGAACGAAGAGCTTTCCAACGCTGTTCAGTCTATTAACGACATGCATAGATCAGAAAAGATGCGGAAGCGTCTTGCTACGCTAGTCGAGGCTGGATTTGGTGATGATGAAGCTGAGGAATCTTTGGCTCTTTACGATGCTCTTGATGATGAAGCCTTTGAGGGCATTGTTAACAAGTGGATCACAAAGAAAGATGAAAACCTTGTAGACGCCGCTGATAAAGCGGGCTATCCGCCCAACTGTAAAGAAGGGTTCGTCGAAAAGGATGGCAAGTGTGTGCCTGCTGTCAAGGCCGAGACTGTTGACGAAGAGAATACAGAAGAAGCCGAGGCGGAAGTTTCTGAGGAAGTCTTTGATGAAGTAGAGTCTACAGAGGCTACACTAATCGAAACCGAAGAAGAAGATGCTTTACAAACCACTAGAGCCGGTATGGCTGAGTGGATTTCTGAGAATTTCTTAAGTTCAGGCAAGTAAGACTCAAAGTCATAAATATAGGAGACAAAACATGGCTCTAAAAGCAGATAGACACGAACTTCAAACCGATATCAGCTTCTTTATGGATGCAACGGGTGTCCGTGGTGGCGTTGTTTGCCATCTTGCTGCTGGTTCCGGTGCCGCAATGGATCAGGGTGCCCAGACAGTATCTATGGTTGCGACAGTTGGTCCAACTAACGTTCCTGTAGGCATTCTCCTGAATGATGTGGTTAATAAGGATCTAACCCGAACTCACCTGAATCACTTCAAAGATGAAGTGCAAAAGGGTGGGAAGGTTACGATTCTCCGCAAGGGTTGGGTTGTGACTAACAATATCGTTGGCACACCGGGTTTTGGCGATGTTGCATATGTAGATGACGCTGGCGTCATTGGTAATCATTTGTATCCGGCAGACGAGCAGTCTTCTGGTAATCTTGCAATTGGTCGTTTTCTTTCAGGTAAGGATGAAGACGGTTACTGCAAGGTTGAAGTCAACCTTCCGAACCACGGTGCTTATGGTAACCTGCCAATTACTTAAAAATGAAAACCACTCATAAGGAGAATAACATGGCTAATATGAATAGACCAAGTGAAGAATTCCTTGCGCTACTTCGCAAGTCTGGAGATAGCGATATCAATGTGGCTACCGCAGCCCAAAGAGAATTTGCTAAAGCCCTAGAACTTCCGTTACGCAAGGGCGTTTTGGTAGGCAACATCTTAGGTGATATTTTTGAGAATATCCCCGTTGAAGGTGGAAGCACTACAGAATTCCCGCTGGATTTGATTTCTCCGGGTATGGAAGGTGAGCACATTGCTTACACGAATCCCGGTCACGGTAGAATCCCAGAACGGGCAGTCGAGAGTGACTTCGTGATGATTCCCACTTATAGCATCACGAGTTCAATCGACTACCTTCTGCGTTATGCCCGCGAAGCTCGCTGGGATATCGTTGGAAGAGCTATGCAGGTCATGGAGGCTGGTTTCGTCAAGAAGATGAATGACGATGGCTGGCATACGCTCTTGGCTGCTGGCGTTGATCGCAACATCCTCGTTTATGACGCGGATGCAACTGGCGGCATGTTTTCCAAGAGACTAGTTTCTCTGATGCAGACTGTTATGCGTCGGAACTCTGGTGGAAACAGCGCCTCGGTGGGTCGTGGTCGTCTGACCGATCTTTATGTTAGCCCAGAGGCACTGGAAGATGTGCGTCATTGGGGCTTGGATCAGGTTGATGAAGTGACCCGAAGAGAGATTTATACCGCGAGTGAGGGTGGAGCGCCCATCACCCGTATCTTCGGTGTGAATCTCCATGATCTTGATGAGCTTGGCGAAGGTCAGGAATATCAGAACTTCTTCGTTAATGAACTTAGCGGAGCAGTTGAGACCTCTGACCTAGAGCTTGTTGTGGGACTTGACCAGTCCAGCAATGATAGCTTTGTCATGCCTATCAAGCAAGAACTCGATGTCTTCGAAGATCCCACACTGCACCGACAACAGCGAGCCGGTTTCTATGGCTGGATGGAACTCGGCTTTGGTGTTCTGGACAACCGCAGAATTATTCTGGGTTCATTCTAGTACTAGTACGCGATCTAACTAGACCCGTTCTTGAGCCGCCCCCCATATCGGGGGGTGGCTTTTTTATTATGTGTATATAGTTATAGAATACTTGCATTTTTAGGACAAATGATAGGAGACAACAATGGCTGCTCTATCCGATTATCTAGAATCTGGCCTGATACACCATGTTTTCAGAGGCCAATCTTTCCCAAAGCCAAGTAATATCTCTGTGGCGTTAACTAGTGGTATCCCCCTTGATGGTCATGACGGCGGCACTATTCCCGAATTTTCCTCTAGCTGGAGCGGTTCAGGTACTGGCTACGACAGGGTAGACCTTGGTAGTCCTGTTGAAGACGGAAATACTACGTGGAATTTCAGGCCGCATGAATTTGATGCTGGTAGCGGCACTGTTAAAAACAGTGGTCAAATCATCTTCAATCCGGCCCTAAGTGATTGGGGATGGGTTTCTGGCGTTGCTATTGTGGATAGCTCCACTATTGGTGAAGGCAACTTATTAATGCACGCCCAGCTAACGAATCCAAGAATCATTTACACAGGAGATAATGTAAAGTTCGATGTGGATACTTTAGAAATCAGCTTTAAGTAGGGCGCGATAATGATTCTATCTAAGACACAGATAGTAGACAATATAAAAAGAGAGATCCCAGATAACGCTACTGCGGAGATTTCTCCAAATGATGTCAGGCATAACCTGCTTGATATTGTAGATTCAGTCCATAATTTATTCCCGGCTGATCAAGATCTACTCTCTAAAAACTTTGGCACTGTAGCCACACGCACAACCAGAGCCGGTGATTCGGCCATATCCAAGCTTCATCTTGATGGATACAGTAGTACAGATAACTCTGCTTTTGGTTATTCTGCTCTATCCAACAACTACGATGGGACGAAAAACACCGCTATTGGTTCTTTTGCCATAAGCTGTAATCTTTATGGTAGTAGCAATACAGCCGTGGGATATAATGCGATAGCTGGCAACGTTTTGGGTTCCGGCAATGTCGCTCTAGGTAATCATGCCCTGCAAACAAATAAGCAGGGCGATTTTAATATAGCTGTTGGGCATGGCGCCGGTTATTATATAGGCGATAATGTTGACTATACTTTCTACCTAGGTAGTCATCCCGTAGCGGATTGCGACGACGGCTCTCCTTCGCCCCTCCTTTTCGGGGATTTGAAGGATCTCAAATTGGGTGTTGCTACAAATACCCTCCATCGCTTTGGCGTTCTACAGGTATCTGGAGACATAACTCCAGTAGAGGGGGGAACGGGTATATACGGTGATGATCACCTTGGTAGAGAACCAAAGAGATGGAAGAGCCTGTACCTTTCCAGCACGATAGATTATCCAGCCGATGCCAGTCTCTCTATCCAGTCCTCTACCCCGTCTAAGACAACTGATCTTTACGGCAAGACGGATGTTGTATACCTAGACGGCGACGGCAGTATTGGATTTGGCACCAACGCTCCCTCTGGAGACCAAGGATTAGTTACCTCTAAGGGTAATATAGTTCCTCAATTATCCGATACTTTTGACTTGGGGGCTGAGCCACTAAGGTGGAATTATGGATTCTTTAAGAATATCTCTGTTAGTGGCACGGCAGACATTACTACGTATAACTATAAAGAGATTAATAGCTGCATTTATGAGTGCAGAACTCTCTATCTAGCTTCCAGTGGGGATGTTTGTAATCCCGGCGGCGCTCCGTGTGGATTCTTGCAGGATCAGCAGATAGAGGGCGGCGGAATAGTTCTTCAGTCTAGCGGTACTAACTATAGAAGAGACTATGAGTGGGTGTATCGCGCTCCAGACACCACCTTGGAGTGCCTAGAAGCAGATACGCCCTATACCAGATCGTCGTGGAATAGCAATATCAGTGTGCATATTGCTGCAAGCGGCCATCTCAAGACAGATAGGGTTATTGGCAGAGATAATCTTGCGCTGATTAATTGCCATTCCCCCGGCTATGGTATCTTTATACAAAAGACTGACGATACTATTAGAACTGGCGAGGCTGGTCAGAACGAAGTTCAGTTAATAACGGTTAATGCTACCGGCGGAACGTTTACTCTATCATTTGATGGCGAAGGCCCAACTGCCGCTATTGCCTTTGATGCATCTTCGGCTACAGTTCAAACTGCGCTTGAGGCTCTCTCAAACATAGCAGTGGACGACGTTGCTGTTACCGGAAATGACGGGGGGTCGTGGACGGTTACATTTGTTGGAACTAAGGCTAATACAGATCTTCCGCAGATTACATGCGATGGCACAGCTTTGACCCTAGGTGGTAGCGGAAGCGAAGTTAGAAAATACTTCGTTCATTCATTCATGGCACCGGGAAACTACGACAGCGGCGGCTCGCACACCGATGACACCACGCCCTTCACTGCGGATTACTTTTACATCAACGCCGGGACTGCGGCAACGGGTGGGTCATGGAAGATAAGATTTAGGACAGAATGGGATGATGTTATTCATTCGACACCTGACATACCTTATGACGCAACTCAGACAGAAATATGCGACATTCTTAACGCCAAGGTCTTGGAGGTTGGTGTTACTGGATGGACGGTAACACCGGGCCGCTATCAGTGGGACCAAACAACAAATTCATCGACAGGTTTCCCGGAATGCGTTGGCATCTGCGCTATATCAGAGATTATAGCAAGTAATGATGACCATAATCCTACCATAAAGCCATTAACTGATGGCGCGGGCCAAAACAGACTCTTCACCATTGCCGCCGGTTGGCCAGATCGAGCCTCCATTGATGACAACATTTCCTCCCTCACCAAGATTAGTTTCTTTTATCCGTATCCGGCGGGTCACGCCCCCAGCGATCCAATAGAGCCAGATCTCACTAATCTTGTAGGCACCCTCGCATGGGATTATACTCCAAGACGGGAATACGGCCACCACACCGGAACGGACTTTAGTATATGGGCAGACAATGATCAGTATGATCCAGACATTGCCGAACCTTATAATGTTGGTCATACTATTAGATTCGTTCAATTTATTGATGGTTCGTCCACCACCTGCTCGGTCTTTTCAAGCGATAGCGTAGCGATGGCTCAGGCCAAATTCGATGATGCGTTTGGTAATGGCAAGATGGTTATATCATCTAACGGGGCGGGTGTGACCTATCAAGCTCTAGGCAATTGGCCAGAAGGCTCGATTGCTGATGACTTAATGTATGCCGGATGGTTCATCACATATACTGACGAAACCCTACTTGCTCAAGATGAGGTTTTAATCGCAAGGTATGAAAGTCAATCCGCCTCGCCTCTTGAGATCACAACTAGAGGGCGTACAGGTACTGATCTTACTGTTGATGGTTATGAAGCTCCTAGGTTAGGCATGTCACTATACAGCCATGAAGGTCAAGGACCATCTTCTGTCGGTGGCAGTTGTGCTGTGGAAACCGTCCAAGACGGCTCATCAGACATATCGTCTATAATTGAGTCAGATAACGTTGTTTACCTTGCTCAGGAAGCACACATTACGCCAAACCCAATTGGTCCAGAAGGCAACATTGCTAACGTTACAGATGTCAATTTCATATCTTCCGGCGTCAGTGATTATCATGTTAGTTACTCACACCTAGGCTCTGGCGTTACTGTTGGTCAACGGCTTGTTACGAGAACGATGAACAAGAAACAAGCTACGCAATTTGACCCACCTAGAGACCATATTACCGGATTTGGCATTGATAATATAGATGAGAAAGATGTAGTAGGATATACAGGGCAGAAGAAGGACAGATTAACTATTTCTGCTTATGATGATTCGCCACACCCGCTCAACGCAATAACGGTCATGAGGTCTAGTGATCCGGGGCTAGTGGGTATTAATGATATTAAAAACGTAGCTTATGCGATCCTTCCAGAAACCATCTTTAATATTCAGAGTACGGGAGAAACTATAGCCCGTAATACTACTTTGGGCGGAACGCATAAAGCTTCTTTGCAACTGTTGGCCTCTGATAATAACCCTCTAGGGGTGTCCTCTGAAGGTGTTGAGCTTGAATATTCTGTTTTGACACGAAGAGCAGATATGTCTCTTTGGAAGCATGGCTCAAGTAAAATCATCATTTCCCTAGACAATGATAATAAATTCGTTGGAATACACACGGCTACGCCCAATGAGTTGCTTACGTTATCAAGCGGAATTACCGGCTCGGCAGCTATCAGCATTCAGCAGCAAGACGTAAAGCCAGATACCACAACGGATGAATACGGCAAGGTATACGTTAAAGAAAAGGTAGTTCCAGATCAAACACAGTCTCTATACTTCATGGACGACGGGGGACATGAGTTTGATTTAGTCCACAGTTCAATGGACGTAACTGACGGTAGCCTTCTTTATGCTGATGATAATAAAAACACATATGCTGGGAGACATACGCCAGATTCTAGAGCAGATGTAATTTCTCAGGGGCAATTTAAAAATACCACGCTGGGCCACTCTGCCCTTAATCAGATTACCACTGGTGATGATAATCTTGCTATAGGTGTTGACGCTGGCGTGGCAGTAGAGGCTGGGTATGGCAACCTCCTTATCGGCAATAGCGCTGGCGAATCTCTTGTTGATGGCCACAAGAACATTGCTATCGGACATACCGCGCTATCCAATGCCGCTGATGGACTAACGAATAGTATTATTATTGGCGGTGGTGACATAGGTAGAGGTGTAGATACTGATTCAGTAT
>Ga0114908_1000449_pt1 | contig 23264 bp, 30 predicted proteins | sample MalvireepMed_s17_FD_87292 | JGI IMG/M metagenome (GOLD analysis project Ga0114908, IMG submission 87292) | Marine viral communities from the Global Malaspina Expedition - Malaspina viral metaG DeepMed_s17 | ecosystem: Environmental > Aquatic > Marine > Oceanic | place: Mediterranean Sea... | reverse complement strand
ACAGAGTAAGACTTTGCTCTGCCTACTGGCCCACCAGCCAGCGTCTTCCCAAGAGTATCAGCAACCTCTACAAAAGTTCTCTTCTTCCTACCTTTAAGTAGAGAGTCAACATACTGTGCAGGGTTTTGGGCAGAAGTTTCTATGACAAAGTTTATATCCTTCAGAGCCTTGTGAGGCTTGACCCACTCAGCGTAAGCCTTGTTGACTTCCTTTAGTTCTTTAGCGTAGTTCTTCAAACCTGCTCTCTCAGTAACCTTACCTAGCATCTGGTTTAGCTCACTACTGGCAATAGCAGACGTTCTTCGCTCTGCTGGAGTTATAGACTGTTTGCTGAAAGCATTGTCCCGTATACCCTTTGCCAAGTTTGCAAGATCAGCGGCAGTAAACCCAGCCACGTTTTTCTTAGTCTTCCTACCTTGTGCCAGAGGCGCAGTACCCCTACCCTCTTTACCGGGGATAGTAGTCCCTACCCGTACAGAGTTGTTAAAGAGCTTATTAGCCGAACCTTGTTGCAATGTTGTAGACTGTTTGGTAAGAATGTCCCTCACAATCTCAGGAGTTACCTTCAAGTCTGATGCTATATTGTTTACCATCCGCGCAAGTGACTCGTTTCCTATTACTATGTGAGGAAGTCTGGAAGTATTTAGAGATTCTCTACCGTAGTAAGTACCGCTTGCAAATAGCTTTTGCCCGTGACGGTACTGCGCTTCCAAGTTCCTAGCGATAAGGTTGGTAAGATCGCTTACGCCCATCTCTCCCCGTACACCTGCACCAGTGTAGAAACCTTCCAAAGCTTGTCCAGATTTTCTAAGCTGGCTCATCTCTGCTTTGCTCAGAGTTTTTAGAAGCGTTTGGTATATCTCTTCGGTACTCTTACCAGCAGCTTCCCCGCCTCGCCAAAGACTATCGAACTTGCCGTGTAGTGCTACAGTTCTGTTAAGGTAGGCATCTCCCTGCTGTTTCTTACCAATACCTTCCAGAGTTGTCATCATCTTCTGTTGTATGATTCTTGGGTTTGCTTCCCCGTGAGTTTTCAAGGTTACAAACGGCATGATCTGGCGTATCTGACTTTCAGAAGTGCCGTTCTGACGCATAGTGTCTCTTATTCTGTGCCAAGCTCCTGACACATCCGCTGCTCCTACAGGACCACCTTGCCCCATAGGGCGTATCTTTGAAGCTTGGTCTTTGGCTGTTTGTCCGATACGTCCTGCTACAGTACCTAACGCTTGAAATGGTAAGCCCATACCTATGCCCAAGGCAGCTATTAAAGCTCCCTCTGTACCCGCCATAGTAAGAACACGGTCAAGAGAATCAGTTTGATAGCCCCGTAGAGCTTGCATCTTCTCCAAACCTATAGTCGCCCCTGCTGCTCCTGCACCGCCTCTCAGGTTTCTAGCCAGCAGCCCCGGACTACCTATACGCCTGACAAGAGAAGATATACCCGGTACGGCTGTTACTACTTTTAGAGGCCATCCTACTCCCGGCACATTAGACACGCCTCGTAGGATTGCAGGTGTGCCCTCACCAGCTATTATACCGCCAAACGCTGCAAGTTCAGGTATGATATCAGCGGTTAAATCGTACATATCAAACCCTATGCCATCTACTAGGACATTTCGGTTATCTGGACGATCTTCACCTATGGTCCTAGAACCTTCAGGAGTAATGAATAAACTACCGTAATCCGTTACTCCCCAATTCCCTCTCCCTACCTGATCGTTAAGAATCAGGGCTATTTCTTTAGGATTTCCTCTAGCACTAGCCAAGTCAAAGCGCAGCTTCTGGTTTCCTACACCGCTGGTCATGTCGTATTCTTTGGTCTGGTCTAGGAACACTCCTGCCATAGCAGCTTTCCACGGGAACTTAGATGCAATTATGTTTTCCACCTGCCCCTTATCCAGACCGTCAGGAACACCTGTAATTTTACTACCATCGTATAAAGTATATGTAGCCATTAGTATTCCTTACTACTTAATACCGGGACCAGATGTGATTAATTCAGGGATGGGGAGTAGCTCAGACCAGCCAGTACCCTGAAGTATCTGCACCTGAATTGCGTTACTCGCTTCCAAACGCCTCTTCAAATCCTGTAATGCTTCGTAAGCAGCCGCATCACCCTTGAACGCACCACCTTTGGGTACTATTTGATTTAGTAATCTCTGTTCTGATCTGTTCAAGCTATCGCCTGTCCAAAATTCCCAACTTGTTATAATATGGTTGCGGAACCTTTCTGCTGCTTGCATAGCACTCTCGCCTACATCAAACCCAAGGAGATTACCCATCTTATGAAACTTATCTATAGTCCACGCACCCATCCCGCCTATCTGCTTCGTATTAAGCAAGTTCTCGTACTGTGTAATAGTGTCCAGACCGCTCATACCAGACCGTAGCCTCTCAGAAGCTTGAATTATAGGACCAGAAAGAGTCTGCTTACCTGCTGTAGACATAGCTGCCAGAGAGTCAAGTCGTTTAGACTCTGCGTCCATACGCGCTGTTTCTGCCTCAAATCCTGCAAGAGAGGCAGCGGCAGCAGAAGCCCTAGCGGATTGTCCAGCCCTGCCCATATCAGTACCAAACGTAGACCCCCAAGGTGCATCTGTAGGCCAGTTCTGTAAGATAGACAGTATGCCCGTTCCCGGTTCTTGCCAGAACGGTTCGTTATAACCTATAAAGTCCCTGACAGAATCTCCTACGTCACCGCCTAGGAAGTAGTCTAAAGCTCCGCTACTCTGACGAGTAGCAGCCGTGTTCATGTTACCAGCAGCGTTAGCACCGTCAATTACAGATTTCTCAACTAGAGATGCTGTTCTATCCCCCGCTCCCGGTGTCCACGGTGTCTGTACCATACTTCTTCGTACGCCCTCGTGTGTAGGAGCATCCCCGGCACGTTTGACAACTGGTTGGCTTCTAGTGTCAGTTGTTACCATATCTGTTCCAGCTACCCCATCTCCCCTATTAACTGCGCCTGTTACGTCAAAACTTTCAGGCTGACCTGTTCTTCCAAACTCGTTTAGCGCCCACTGAGCTATGTCTTCGGTTGTATCGACAATCCCCTCTCTAGCTCTGCCTCCTACATTTCTTACAAATGGTACTACGTCCTGTCCAACCGTTTCTGCAACATTCTCTACAACTTCTCTACCCCTGTCTAAAGCTTCCTCTACAACTTCACGACCCCCTGCAAGCACTTTTGGACCTTCTGTTATGAGATGTCCGTAAAACTCGTCAGCTTGCCCCTTGATAGTTTCGCTAAAATCACTAAGATTACTTCCTACGCCGCCTATAAATCTATCTAATTGACCACCCCTTCCAAGCATACCTCCCGGTTCAAGAGCTTCCACGCCTATCCTTTTAAGCTCACTTACCCATTCTTGTGCGCCTCTTCCTGTAAGGTCTAGTAAACCTTGATTTATTGATGCTTCCATCTCCTCTGGCATATTACGGAGAGCCATCGTTCCTGCTAGGAGATACCTATTAAGAAGCGGTATTGCTTTAAGTATCTCCGCTTCTGCTATCCCCCACTGTTCTCCAACAGTCCTAATACCCTGATCTATGCTTGATCTAGCCTCATTAGAGTACGCTTCTGCAAGTACTTTTATACCCTCCTCTGTTTCAGAGAGCATCTCCAAAATCTTATTTTGTGTAGTTTGTCTTATCTCTGAGGGTGCATCTTTAGCTTCTCCTATTTCTTTGTAAAACTGTTCACGAGTTTTATTATCTTGAATAAGCCAGACCGCTTCTCCTAGGGACTTTAACGTAGGAAGAACGCCGCCACGAAATTCTGGCATTTTTACAAGCAACTGTACGAACCAATTATCAGCGTTGTTTATCATCCATTGAACTCGTGGATCATCGAATGAAAATCCACCTTCATAGATAGCTCTTCTAACATGGGTTAAGGGAGTACTCTTGTCAGAAGTCCACATTCCACCCAAAGCAGCGTCGGTTATCCCAGTGTCAACGGTTGTAGGTCGTGGTGGTGGTTTCTCTGGTACTGGGCTTATCACTGCTACAAGGTTTTTTGCTGTTTCGGTAAGATGAGTCCCGTCATCACCTTGATTTACCGCAGCAGACATAACAATATCTAAAATAGCATTACCTGATTCAGTTTCAAAATCACCCATAGTCACAGCAGCCCATCTACGCCTTACTGCTGCTACATCCTCGTAATTAGGATCACTTTCAGGAGTACCTATAGGAAAGTTAGCAGGATTACCACTGTATTGTAATGTTTTCACATCCCTATCAAACTGTTCCTGCCCTAGAGCTTCCTGTATATTTACAATAGTCTGAGCAGACTGCAAAACCTGACCAGACCGCAAATCCTCGTCAGTTCTTGCTACATCAGAAACAGCGGTTCCTAAAAATTCTCCCGTTCCCGGCATACCTGCCAGTACGTCTGAAACCTGTCCGGGCAATCGTAAACTAGGCTGTGAAGCATCTTGTAGGAAAGCAGTAGGGTCAATTCGAGGGCTTATGCCTAGATTTGTAGGCTTATCCCCATAAGTGTAGTCTATAAGTTCAGCAGCCCTACGATCTCTAAGATTTTGCAGAGCCTCCTCTTCCGACATTACCTGAGCAGGGATAGGGTTTAACCTACGAATCGCCTCTCCTTCAGTAATTGTTTGCGGTATAAACCTACGTCCAGTACGAGGGTATTCTATACCGTCAAACGTAACAGTTCTGCCCATATCCATAAGACCTAGCTCTAAAGGATTGCGCCTAGGGAGAAAGTCCAAGTCACGATTTGTAATATATCTTTCAGGGCGTTCTAATTTTACAACCATTTTCTATTCCTAGCTAAACAGAGTATTAGCGTTCCAAGATTGTGACAATAAGCCAGAGTCTTTCCAAAAGTTCATCATAGCCTGATTACGCTGATGCGTAAGGTCTTCCAGTTCTTGCCATGTAGGGGCATACCTTCTTTCAAATTTAGTCGGTGAGCCTCTCCCACCTCGCGCCCTAGCCATTGTGGGAGATATCCCCTTAATCTTTGGCCCCATTAGAGGCTTTTGGCCTTCCCCCTCGCTGGATTTGCCGTAGTTTGACAAGGCATCTGCCAAGGTTTTAAGCCTATCAGACTTACTTCTCTCTCCCTTAGCCTTTTCAATGTTGCGTACAAGCTGTTTCTCGCTAACATTTACATTAGGGTTGTTACGCCCAACCATTTTGCTACCACCTACCAAGAAGCCAAACGCATCGTTAGGGTCTTTACTCTTCTGGTATTCGGTAGCTTCGGGTATTACATCTATTGCATCTTTGTCATCCCCGAAAGATAACAGCCCTTCTAAAAAACCCTTCTCAGGTACTTCCCCTGCCGCAAGAAGTCTAGCCGTTTCTCCCCTTTTTCCAGCACTGGCTATATCAGCTAAGGTGGGCTTATCATAGCCCGGAGGTACTTTAGAAGGAACGACGTTTATACCACCATACTTGTTATCCATATAGCCAGAACTTCCGTAATCCCTCCCTTGTAGGGGATTTGTTTGAAAATAATTAGTACTCCCCCCAAACAAGTCTCCAAATCTGTTGCTAAAATTGTCCCAAGACCAAGCCATTACTTTACTCCCTAACTTATATCAAGAATGGCAAAACAGTGCCAGCAACATTAGCTAACTGCTGAAATCCGCTAGGTTGCTGAATAGCCTGACCTTGCGTACCAGTGGTGGTTCCTTGATATGCTGTTTGCGAACCTAGGCCAGCCAATGTACTGAGCAGGTTAGTCTTGGTTATCAGGTTTAGCTTCTCAGCCTCTTGCTGTTGCTGCGCTAGTCTGGCCTCATCTGCAAGTCTCGCCCCCTCTCTAGTTTCTATATCCCTACCTATCTGGGTCTGTATAGTAGATGGGGTCAACGCCGCCGCTGCTACCTGTCTACCTAAACCGGGAACCTCGCCTACAGCAGCTACTCTTCTGGCTTCTGCTTGCTGCAAAGCTGCTGCCAGTTGGGTCTGAGTAGTCTCCTCGCGCTTCTGCCTTTGAAGCTCCTGAAGCTCTGCCAAGGAAGTCGATCCTAGGCCAAATTGTCCAGCTTGTATAGCTTGTTGCTGCGCCAGAGCCTTATCACCTTCGGTGAGCAATCTAGCTTGATTAGCTATATCACCTGTCTGCGCCTGAAAAACAGCGTCCTGAGTAGGATCGCCAAGAGCCGTACCTATTCTATTCGCAAACAGACTTCCCATACTGCCAGCTAATGTCGGGAATAAGTTAGTTGCTAAGTCTTGCATACCTGCTCTACCAGCAAGTGTCTGAGCCGAATCTGCTGGAACTAAAGACCTTGTAAAGAGTTCGGGTGGTGCATCAAAAAGATTCTCTATCTGAGGCAATGCCCTGTCGATAAACGGAATAGTAGGGGCATACGGTTTTGCTTCACTACTGCCCGATGAGGAAGACGATGAAGGTATCGATATTACCTTGGTCTTCGGTCTGAAAAAGCCCATTTTATAACCTCTTATATATCGTAGTGTTCATGTATTTATACCCTAACGGTTTCATTTTCCGCTCCCAACCTTTACGTCCTGTCATTTCAAAAAACTGATAACCACAGTTCTTATAAAATTTTTCTAGCATTGGTACAAGAACACTAAAATCGAATTTACCGCCTATTGCTTCTGCAAAAATACCTGTTTTCCCCGGATAAGTACCTGCCCCTATTACAACACACCCTACTATATCTCCACTTTCATCTGTAGATACCCAAAGATCAGATTCTCTTTTTATTACACGGTCAGCTATATCTTCTGCTCGTATTAAATCCTTATTTCCTCTTTCAGCAGACCTTTCGATAAATTCCCAACAGTGTGCAAGGTTGAACTTAAACTCCGCATTATCCGGGTTTACCTTCTTATAACTTAACCCATGAGCCAGCGGCGTTGTAAAAGTATATTCCTTCTCCTGTACCACCGGGGTTCCAGCTTGAGCCATCAGCATATCGGATATCTCCTTGATAGGGCTTGTCTGGTTCAGCGTATACTACGTCCAGATGCCCGTTTCTGGCAACTTCTATAGCTGCTCGTATTTCAAGCAGGGTACTTGCAAGATAAACAGGCAACTCGTCGACATTGTTTGGTATAGGTGCTGGATCAAAGCGTAAAAATTCCTTGCTCATCTTGTAGACACTACCTCTGATTCCAGCGAATATCCTGATAATTTAAACGTAGTATCTTCCGTAGTTTCAAACTTAACAGCTATGTACCTACCCCTCACTCTGCAATCTATCCTATGATCTGTCCCTATAGTGTAGGTAACAGGAGTATCGTAAGCAACGCCCTCAAAAGGCTCGTTCTCCGCCCCAACACTTATAGTCACTGTGCCTGTCCCTTCTATTCGGGGATATAGTCCAGTAATAGCTTTAACCATATTCACCTGACCAGCGTGTAGCCCAGTTCTTTCCAAGGTTGTTGTAAAACTTGTGCCATCAAACGTAGTTCCTGAGTCAGCAAGGAACAGCTTTGTACCATTAGTGCCACAAATCAGTAGAGAATCAATGGCAGGGTTATATTCCTGCTGCGCCCAAGCTAGTGTAGCAGTATTCCATGTTTTAGTAGAAGCAGTCCATGTATTTGCTAAGTCTGGATTTACCAAACCTTTAGCTATGTACATACAGTTAGGTAATTCTCGCTGTGTCCAAGTATTGTCCCTGTAGTTCCATATGAGCGCACGATCAGGGAAACCGTTTGTAGCATTTGTCTTGGGGTAGCATACCCATACTTCGTTTTCAATCTTGTTGTGTGCTAAGAATGTCCTGTGGAAATTTGTAGTATCTATCTCTGAAAACAGGAGTGTTTTCATCTTATCGTCTATAACACTGGTAATCTGATTGCCGTTATGAGCTACAACATCGTTGGTACTCATCAGAACGTGCCTACCATCCCCTAGGTCTACAACTGCATCTCTGGCAAACAAACCTGTATCCTTAAACTTCTCCCTAACGTGAAAGGTGAACGATCCTCCTACATAGTTAAGACTGTAGACGCTATCTTCCTTATAAATGATAAGCTCGTTACCAAGCTGAACAGCGTTGAGCAGATGTCCTTTAGTACCGCCTAGAGTAGTCTCCGCCGCCTCTGAAGCGGTGCTACTAGTTACCCAAGTGTTAGAACCGTTAGTGGCTGCTCCTTCTGGTATTGCATCGCTCCAACGTACTGAGTAAGGCTTTGCTGTACCACTATCGGTCAGGTTTAAGGCTACCAGATGGTTTTTAAACGGTACAATTGTTTTACATCGTAGAGTAGAGGGCCAATCAGGTAAATCTGTGAATAGCGAACCCCCCTGAGTGAAGCTTTGCGGTACGTCTATCCCGTTATTTGCTACCAGAACACCACCTAAAACAGCCCCTTGCCAGTTGTTTGTGGTACTGGCTATGGTAGTGTATGCACCGCTGGCGCGAGTAACAGCCGCATGGGTAGTTCCTGTAATCTTATGAAGAGTTGTCAAACCACCATATATCCAAAGGGAAACACCGCCTTTATCCCACTCCGCAGCCCAATAGGGAGCAGTTGTAGGAGTGCCAAGCACCTGAGAATGGCCTGTTATGGTTCCAGCCTTTCTATCCACAAATCTTGCGTTCACAACCTCATCAAAAAAATTAGGAGGCATATCATACGGAGACAAGTCCCTGTTATATGAGAAACCCGCCTGAGTACCGTTAATATCGTGTAGCTCTTTAGGCATTAACCTGCCCCTACTGAAGTTTGTGCGGGCCACAAGGTAGAGTCAAACTCTTGCAAGCATATATAGTCACCGTCTTCGTGCAGTATGTTACCACCTGATTCTTGTACCAAGTCAAATTCGTCGAGTACCCAATTTGTTTCAGGCATTAACCGTACGCTCCTCTACGAACCATTGCGCCGGGATCACCTTGAACCGTCATGGTCATTACTGTACCACCGTACCTAGCTGAGTCTTCTGCTGCTTTAACTTCTCCCAGAGTTTGCTGATATAGCCCCATGAAACGCTGTAGTTGCTCTGTATCGTTAAGATATATAGCACCTTCTAGGCAAGCTCCGAATAAGTACAGTTCTGGAAATTCTGTTAGTATCAAATTTGTAGTATTAGCATCTGACAGGGTATCAAGCTTTTTGAAATAGTTTATGTTGATCGTGTACGCTCCATCAGGGGTAGGGGCTAGTTTAATGTTCTTACCTAGATTAGTATAAGCTCTAGGCATACCGCTCGTATAGCCTCCGTACTCTCTACTTAACGACTCTGGAGACAGGTATTCTAAGGCAGAGCTACTACTAGTCCTATCATAAGTAATATTCCTGAGTTCTATAAGATCACTGGGCAGATTATAGAAAGCAGTACCAGAAGTAGTGGTAGTCTCCGCACGGGTAAGATTTGTTCTTACGCGCAAGTCTCTGTTTAACCTATTTTCAGTAAGAGTTACAAAGTCAGGAATCACAGTTGTTAAATCGTTACGGTTAAGATAGTTCGCAACACTTGTCTTCAAGTCTGTAAAAGTAGCTAGGCTCACTTGCTAAATCCTGCTGTTATGAGTACGCAGATACGCATACTCTGGATCGTTTAAAAGTTGTTTGACCTTGGGCATATGATCTTTGTTCATCACATCAACCCCTAACTCAGCCTTCCACTTCTCTATAATAATAAGAGGAATACTGGCAACTTTACGCATACCTAAAGGACCACCTTCCGTCCCATACATGGAATCACCGTTGATCTCCCTCTTGTTCAAATCCAAGAGAGGTTCCACATCCTGAACAGAGTGTATTACACCCTTATCATCAGTATTGTCGTAGTCAAACGAACGTGCAATAGGGCTTTTTGTTTCTAAGTCTTTTGGCATACTACGCCTCCAAGAGTTTCAAAGTGGGAGAGGCCATTATAGCCCCTCCCGTATTTGAACGATTTAGCTACTAGCTAAGATCGTAGACAGCGCCTAGAGCCTTCTCGTTGTCCACCTGTAAGGTGTACTCAACGATTATAGCACGTTGCTCACCGTCAGAAGTACTAGCGACTTCTCTTTGCGTGAACGGACGCAAGTAAGCGAGTTTGTAGTACTCAGGATCGAGAAGCCAGACATCCCTAGACCGTTGGAAACGGTTAGGAACAACAGCCATCTCACCAAAGTCGGATACATATATATCCATACCGCCGATAATACGACCATCAGCAGTATCTGTCCAGTTAGAAACACCACTCGCACCACCAACACCCACAAATTCAGAGAACGTCTGCTTTTGGGAAGGAGCCATCATCAAATATTTGCTGTTGGCACCGTTGTTATAGGCAAGCAATATCACAGCTTTCAAAAGAGTTTCCGTGAAAGCACGGGGCGTACCATCGGTACGAGCAGCACCTTCACCAGCAGTGCCAACTGCCGTACCACCAGAGCCAATACTAGCGTTGGTAGTTACCCACGCAGGAAGACTTCCAAGTTGACGTACTGTGCCAGTTCCAGACATAGCAGCTTTACCTTGATTAACGCCAACCAAAGTTGTTTCCATATCGCGCTTCAACTCAGCAGCACGTTTGGACATCTGGTAGGCCAACTCTTCTCTTCGTCCCGCCGCTGATACAGCGTCAAGAGTGCCAGAAACTATAGTAGTTTTCAAGCTTATCTGGGCAATATTGCCAAGACGGGTTGTTGCGGAAGGTGTGGCAGCAGTAAGCGTTTGACCTTCCTCGGCAAAGTTAGTAGAAACAGCAGCCGCAAGAGCGTCAGTCTGCCACTCGTGGTTTACTGCGATTGCATCAGTCCTACCACCCATCGACATGAAGGGCGTTTCTGTAGGAGAGATGTCGTATATTACATTCTCTAGGTCTTCTCTAAGACCCCTAGCGGAAAATGTAACATATATTCCAGTAGGTTGTGCCATAGTTGGCTATCCTTTCATCAAGAGATCATATCCAGAAAAACATTTGCAGCATCTCTTGGATGTCCCGACTTTTGCAATCTCTGCCGTTTACCCTTAGAGGTACGCTGATTACGTTGCGTCTTGCTCTCAGGAGTTCCGGGTTTCACAACACGGGGAACTTTCTTAGAAACCTTTTTAACCATCCCGCTCGTTGCTTGATCTTGTAGCATTGCTTTGTGCAATACTAGGACTACACGGTGATCGGAAATGGTATTTATATCCTGCTCTGAAAATCCAAGACCTAGGGCGTATTTCCTTAAATCCTGTTTGACCGTGGAATTAGGATTAGAGTATTCAGGTAGTACTTCTCTAAGCTTTAAAGCTTCATGCTCTAGTACTTTACCCATATGGTTCGTATATTCATTCTGGGTTTGCTGGTTAATTCGGTTCTTTTCAGCTTGTAGCTGTGCCGTCTTATCCTTAGCGTCCTGAAGTTCTATACGCTTCTCCATATATTCCATAGGATCAGCTTCTTTTAAAGCAGCCCAATCTATATTATTCAGCTTACTTACTTCCAAGTTCTGATACTGAGAAATGTTATCAAGAACTTTACTGTATTGTTGCCTTTCAGATTGAACAGCTTGCAGGTTGGCTTCGTAAGATTTTCTCTGTTCTGCTAGAGATTGCGACTTGCGGGTATAATCCGATTGCCGCTGATATCCGTCGCGTAACTCGTCAAGACTGACCTCAAACTCTTCTCCATCTACCTTAACACGGTATACTGGATCGACTTCCTTGGTTTCCTGAGCAACTTCCGCTTCTTCTACCTCGTACTGCTCCTCAACTTCTTCAGGAACGTCTGCTTCTACCTCTGCTTCGGCTTGCGCCTCTACAGGGGCTTCTTCGACTTCTTCCTGTTGAGCCTGAGAAGGTTCTGATGCTTGCTCTGGATTAGTGCTTTCTTCACTTCCAAACATGACATCAAACATATTCATTTGTGGTTCAGTCTTTGTGACTTCCGTCCCCGGATTGGTCTGACCTTCGCTCATAACTAGGTTTCTCCCTATTCTTTATTTTCTATCTTATCAGCATCCACCACCGACTCCAGATATTCCTTTACGGAGCGCAGAGCGTTGATTTTGTGCCAATAAGATTCTTGTTCAGTGTAATCAGTAGTGTTAAGCCAATTTACAATATGGTCTTTTTCTAAAGTTTCCCACATTTCTTCGATGATGGGATTATCCAGAATTAAAGCTGCTTGGCTTGCACGTTCCTTGATATCCACTCGTGCTATCCTTTATTATTACCGTAGATAGTACCTTTGTAGTAACGATTACCGTCACCACCCTTTTTGACTTCGGCTAAGGTGTAATCACCACCACCGCCGCGAGGTAGCTTACGATCTCCTACCTCTTTCTTATAGTTAGAAGTCTTTTTAAAAACACTAGTATCATACTTCATCGTCATCACTCCTCTGACAACAGTTACAAGGTTGCTCTTCTATGCACTCGCAAGGGTCGCAAGTACAGTCTGGATTGTCGCACTTTTGGTAGTAGTCCTCCATAGGGGTAGGGTAGCTCATGTTTTAATCAAGAAGTTAATAGGTTGCACTTTAAGCACAGCAGAACCAGCCGCAGCACTGGCACTTACCGCAGTTCCTAGAACAAACGATGTGCCTACCCCTACGGGGAAATATGTTCTATAATCTGGTACTAAGAAGTCACTACCAGAAGTTCCAAATACTGTTCCTATCACAGCATACAAAGCAGAGTATGTTGAAGTACTATATGCTGCACCGTTGCACAGAAGCCAATCTTTAACACCGCTGATAGTCTCTGTGGTGGGTGTTGTACCAGAGGCAAACATTACTATAGTTCCCGGCTCGAAACCAAGCTTGTTCATTTGTGCACTACTTTGCGTAACGGCTGTTGTTGCCAATCCTGTAAACTGCGATTGTAACACCGATTTTATCAACCGTACATGATCGTCACCCTCAGAGATATTATCACCAGCAGCAGGGTATGCGGGATTTAGCTGGCTTATATATGTTGCAGATTCTACAGTCATGTTGGCTCACCTAGTTCTTTTAGTTCTTGTTCTTTCATAAGAGGGCCGTTTAAAATATTACCGTGATAGTTAGGAGCAGTGCAGTACTTACCAGTTAATCGGCTTTTAAAGAATACTGTAAAACTTCTGTCACTTTTGAAGAACCAGAGAGGTAGTCCTGTTCTGGTTATTCCTGCAAAGACTAGAGTTTGCCCCTTCTCTCCTGTCTCTTGCTCTACTTGCTCGTAAGAGCTTATGCAATACATATTACCTGTTTGAGCGTGTAGCGAGGTGTTCAGAGCTATGCTTGCCACTGCGAGAGAAGCTATGAATATTAAGGTTTGTCTAATCTTCAATGGTGTTACCTTCTGCTACCCATTCCTGAATAGCTTGATAGTGTCGATTTGCTGGGTCGGTAGGTATTGATGTAGCAACCCCATCGATCCTGACAAAAATAGTTCCTTTGGTTTCGTCAGTAAATTTCGCTTCAGTAAATTCCATTATTTTATAGCTCCGCATCTGCTGCAAAGTGCCACATAAATCCACCATTTGCAGGGGTGAGTGTACCAGTAGCATTGGTTTGCATATTATACCCACCTGTTCCTATAAAAATTGCCACTCCGCTACTGGCGGCGAGATCAGTTGTGGCGGCACTCGATATTGCCCCAGATGTTGACGATGTATAACTATAAATAGCCACGGAAGGAGATGCTCTTTTGGCGACTGCAAATCTACCGCCTGAATAACGTATTGACGCACTTCCAGCCATAGTTTCAGTACCAGCAAACATTATAACTGACCCATTCGTTTGTGAATTGGTTGGCACTGCGACCCCTTGATCATAGCTTTTTTCATAATAGCGTTGGCACTTCTGCAAAGTTTCTCCGTAGCTTTCATGCTCGAATGGCGTTATAGCTGTGCCAACCTCTAACTGCACCCCTGTTAAATACCAATTGTTCGCCGTGTTGTCTGCGACGTTGACTTGGCCTACGGCTCTATTTGCTTGCGTTGTACCCCAAGTGGTTCCTAAACTGCCGCTGGTGTAATTACTGCCTGCACCCATATAGAAATGAATGCCCAGACCCGCTCCATTGTCGTCAGCGAATGCACCTGTCGTATCAGCAGGAAAGGTCACACTATGATTTTCCCATGTGTCGGCACTAGAAATAGTATACGATCCCGAAACGAATCTGGTGTTATCGTTATCCAAAAGCTCGACGATGTGTACTCCCGTTTTAGCAGATTTAGTCCAAAAACTTACTGTAACCTGTTCGGCATTTGCGGTTCCTTTTCTGATCCGCATACAGTCCTGAGATTCCAATTTCGTTCGTACATACAAATAATCAGCAGCACCGAAACTAGCATCAGCCGTAGTGCAGTCCATTTTAAGCGAGTTTAAAAATCCTTGAGCAGCTGGGACATCTGTGTCTTGACTCATAGTCCAAGTGCCGCCGTTCACGATTGCCACTTGCCACCTGTCCAACGCATAGTATCCAGTGGATGTTATGCTTGCTACTGAGGTTGATCTTTGCGAAATATTCATTGCACCGTTGATGACCATATTGCGTCCAGACCACAGACCTCCAGCTGAAGGCATTTGCTGACCAGAAATTATAGGCGCGGTAGTCCCTGTAGGAACAGTAAATACATCGGCATCGGCATCGTTCTTGATGGTTACATCACTCGTGGAGCCTTGGCCTGTTATAATAATTCCTTCAGCACTCGTATACCCTATCGCAGCATTGTCAGAAGCAGAGGTGTCACCTGCTGGTTCTACAGTTCCCGTTGCCGTGACATTTCCAGCGACAGCAAGAACAGAACCGTCGAATGTGAGATTGGCCTCTCCGTTAATAGTAGATGAATTAACAGATGTTATCACTCTGTTATCTGTGGAATTAGTATAGGAAGAAACTGGACCTGCCGCAGCCGGTGTGGTGGAAGCCCAAGTAGAGCCGTTGGAGGTTAAAAGATTTCCGCTAGTACCGGGAGCAATCATTTGAACCGCAGTAGCTCCGTTACCTAAAAGAGCATAGTTCGCTGTAAGAGTTGATCTTCCTGTACCACCGTCTGCCACTGGTACGTCAGTCCCGCCAGCACGGTATACGATGTTACCCTCTACGTTTATATCACCAGCACTTGCTCGTGCTACTGTGGTATCAGAGGCTGCTCCTACGTTGACAGCGGTAAATTGAGGGCTATCGCCTGTACCTACTCCTATGCTGGTTCGTAGTGTAGCACCACTCTCTGCCACTGGGTCTGTGCTACCATCGCCCACTATCATTTCGCTATCAGCCAGAACAGCCATAGGTGTTATAGCCCCTGCCCCGCTACCTAGCAGTACACCACCATCTGTAAGCGAGGATGGTAGCATGGCTGTGCTTATCGTTACATCTCCTGTAGCAGTATCCACCTCCAGAGGAGCAGTAGCTGCTATTTCAGCAACACCAGCTACAGCAGCAGCTAGAGTAGACTTCTGAATTTTATGCGTAGTGCCAGCACTGATGTCAACTATGGGTAGTACATCGTCGTTAGCCAGATCAGCCCCGGTTAGCTCTGTTAGTTCTGTAATCTTCTTATTTGTAGCCACAGCGTGTTATCCCTCTAGCCAAGTAATGTTCACCGTTGCGGCTCCTGCTGACGTTATTGCTGCAATTTTGTCACCTTCTAATATTGTGAAAATTGCAGAATCGCTAACGCCTATCTGGGTAGAACCTGCAACCGTAGCAGTAGGAGTTGCTCCCTGACCACCCTTCACCTCTACATAGACTAAGGCACTCGTGGATATGCGAACCAAAGTTACCTCTGCTGGACAAGCTCCTGAGCGAGTAGTCCCTGTAGCCGTACCTGCTGTCAAGTTCTCGCTTGAGTTTACTCTATAGAAATTATTTTGTCGTGCCATAATTACGGCTCCTTTATCCTGACGCTTTTACATTAGTTTTAGAGGACATCTCGTAGCCAAGCTCTATGCCCTTCAGTTTCAACTCTTCCTGCTTTAATGCCAAAGTTTGCTCTACTTCCATACGTTCTATTTCTAACCTGCCTACTTTGACCTGAGCCTCCTGCATAGAAGCTTCCGCTTCCTTCTGCGTAGCTTGGGCTTGCATAAGCATGGCCTGTGCCTGAGCTTGCGCTAACTGCTCTTGAGAGTTTGGCTCCATCTCTTCTGGTGGAGGAGGTACGGAGATAAACTTATCAACATTTTTTATACCCATCTCTTCTGCGATTTCCCGCATCAAAGCGTAGATATTTTCAGGTGTGATGATACCTTCGGTCTGGGTAGCTACCTTTTCTACTAATGTAGTATAAGACGAAAGATTGTTAAGCCTTATATCCTGATCGCCGTAACCAATACCTACTTCCACATCTACATCTAGGTCTTCGCGCCAGCTTGCAGGATCAATTTCTACATACTGGTTGTCAACTCTGATAATTTTATCGTTATTTTCGTAACGTTGTATCAGGTTGTATACAGACTTGAACATATTCTTAACGCCGGTATCGGCAAATATTCTTGCTATTAGCTCCAACCTGCCCTGTGCGTTTGTCAATGCACCTGTTATAGCCCCTGCTGTTACATGCGATTTCAGTACATCAGCAGGTAATCCTTGCGTAGAGGGGTTGACTCCTGTGCGTCCTGCTTTGATCTCGTCCCAGTACTCCAGCATTTTAAAGCTGTAGTCCTGCAATGCCGGTGTCTGTATAGGCTGTAGAGCCTGTGGAGAACGGGTACGGACTATACCGCCGGGTCTGTTTGTCAGCAAGTCATCTATGTTGACCTGACCTTCTACAACTTGGAACCTACCGTTGTTGGCTAGGTACATATTATCCAGCAGGTTCCTTGTCAGGGTAGAGCGTACTAGCTGAACATCCTGTACTGTTTCAGCTATGGACAGCCCAAAGAACTTGTGTGGTATCGGTATAGGGCAGATGGTACTGAACGGGATAGTATCCACCGCCTCGTTGTCAAGTATGATATCACCGCCGTAAATAATCTTTCTCAGAGTTGACACACCGTCGTCATACATATCACATCTGATGTATGTCTCGAAAATCTCTACCTGTTCTTCGGAAGTGTACGCTGATTGGCTTGGAGATACGTCTGTAGCATCGTAGCTATGCCTAGCCATATACACAGCATTAGTTGTTGTAGTATCTGCTGCTCCTGAATAGGCTGGTAGGTCTTCCACATCCTTTGCGTCAAAGCCCATATTGATAAGATCAGAGCGTGATTTACGAGAGCGGTGACATATAAATCTAGCGTCCTCGACAGTTTTCGCACCTTTGTTTATCAAGAACTCTTCGGGTGGTACGTTCTCCACTGTTACCTTACCACCTATTTTAGTGCGAACAAACACGGCATCATGGTTAGGTATCTCTACGTTTATAACCTCTCCCGTCATGGGGTCGTTAGTCTGCTCTGTTCGAGTAGTCTCTGTATGCTGCTGCAAGTCAAGTTCTTTATCGTTTGTCAGCAGGTCGAACTCGCCTTGCGTTAAGTTCTCGTATTCTTCGGTAGTAGTATCTTCAGTCTCTTCCCAGTAGTGTTTGACAACTCCTACTTTCAGGAGCAAAGCGTCGAGGAAAAAGTTGTACAGTATTGAAAACCCGTTGTTCTGTTTATAGAACACATGGTTTACATACTTGGTAGCTTGGTCTGCTACAGCCTCATCTTCTGCACTCACTGGTAGGAATTTTACAAGCTTGTCTCCCGCTGTGAAGATACGCATTAAGCTAGGCATCATCCACATGAGCGTGTCTTGAACATCGGTGATTACTACTTGGGAGCGACCGTCTTCCTCGTTACCAAAAGGTTCTCCGTAGAAGTACTCTATAGCTTTTTCGCGCTGTGAGCTAATCTCTGAATCAAGATATCCAGCACTGTCCGTAACTTCTGACTGAAGTATTGATAAGATTTCCTGATCTGGTAGCTGTGCCATATTAAGTATACCTGCGACGTTTTGTTTTGTTATTACCCTTGCTGGCGTAAATTGCTCTGCACTGCCTCTCAGCGTCAGATTTACGCTTGTATACCTTTCCCTTGCTTCCGCACTTGTACCCCCCGCTTACTCTTCTTACTGGCATTTTTCTTTTTCTTCTTTCTAGGAGAATCAGGTACTATAGCTTGCATTATTGCTCCAAAGGGGCTTTCCTGCTTCTTCTTACGCTCCGGGTGTAGGATATCTGTCATACGGTCTAAGGTGCGATCACTGTCCCAACGTGTCATTAGTAACCACCACCCTTACCTTTACCTTTACCTTTACGCTTACCCATCAAACCACTCCTGCGTTGTTGTACTCTATCTCAGATTCAAAGCTGTACTTGCGGAACATGGCCTTTGACTTCTGACGCTCTCCAAACCGTCCCACACTTAGAGAAGCGTAGCGCATTGCGCTTAACAAGTCATCCTTTATCGGCACTACCTTACCGTTTTTCCTGTGGTAGAGCCTCATCTCTTCCATAGTCTCTACGCAGCTTCTAAATACCTTCAACCTACCCGTTTCAAATCTCTGGAGCATTTCGCTAATACCTGCTTCTACAGAGTTGTTACCTTTAAGCATACCCTCAGCAGGAGGGTTACTGAAGTGTTCTGGCAGCATATACACTCCCAAGTCTCTATACTGCTGCGCCAGTTGCACTCCGCTCCCCTTATCGTGCTGTAACCCGTCGTGAGGGAAGGCTACAGGTAGGCTAGGTGTTCTGGCGTTAATGACCGCAGCGTGAGTTAGCGGTGTTTCCTTGCTCCTTCTATACTCGTCGTAGACGTATATTATATCGTCATCTGGGTCCATAGCGACCCAAGATATCGCTGTGGGATGGTCAAAGCCGAAATCAATAGCAGCAATGCAAGGATAATGACGAGGTATGTCAAAATCGTCGCAAATGATATCATCTTCTGGGACAGGAAAGACCAAACCTGAGCCAAATACGGGTATACCCTTAGATCGCATTTCCCGCTCTGCTGGAGAATAGACAGAAAGAAGCTGAGTCTTTGTCTTTTCATCCAAGTGTTCCACATCGTCCCATGTTGCTGTAGTTATAGATTGTCCCGGCTTCAGGTCGTTCATAAATGCGCTAACTACGTTGGTCATCCCTTTCTCTGGGGTGAACGTCATATATACTACACCAGCCGTATCTGCCGTTCTTGTTATACACTGCGAGAAAATCTCCTGCTTCGGTTCCTCGTCTAGCCAGATGACATCTACCGCCTCACCCATAAACTTCTCAAAGCCCTGCTCGTAGGCTTTAAAGCTTATGTGGCTATTCTTACCACTTTTATGACGTACCAGTACTGCACTATAGGCGTTAGGTACGCCAGGTTTCCTAATGGTTTCAACTATACTCTTTAACGGTACTGCCCCTGTACCATGCTTCTGAGGGTCTTGAGGTACTCCAAATAGCTCCTTCTGGATGATGTCGCGTGTGGTATCGTTGCTCTCACCTGCTACCCACACTCTAACACCCTTGCTAAACCTGCGCCCCTCCCACCACTCAGGGTAGTTTCCTGTAAGGTGGTAGGCAGTCTCAGTTGCCCCACAGTAGGTTTTTCCAACCCTGTTAGCAGCCATGAGTATTCTCTGCCTACATTCCTTACCTTCTGCGTGAAACTTGCTCTGGTACTTGTAGGGCTTATATTGAGCTAACCTAGTAGTTTCCAGCCTGTGCTGTTTCTCGCGCAGTAGCTTTAGAACTTGTGTTTTACTCAATTTTCTGGAGGTTCCTCTCTCTTGAGTACTACCACATTATCACGAGATAGTTGCCGTATCTGAGTGTCCAACTCCTCGTCGGTAAGATCAGCTACTTCCTTAATGGTGGTTTCGCTACGCTGTGTCGCGTCATACCCTGCTCTGGACAATATGTCTCTGGCAGCATTGAGCCTGACATTCTCGCTCTCACCGGACCGCATAAGGTCTTCCAGCACGTTGAGAGCCAGCGTGGCCGTTTCACCGACACGTTGCTTGATACGATCTTCTATGTGGAGCCACAGGTGGCGCTGTAACCTTTTGGAGAGGTGCTGGTTGTTCTTTGTATCAGTATAACCAGCTTCTAGGTATGCTTCCAGAGGCTCCATCTTACGATCTACCAAGTTCATCACATACGCTGCTTCCTTATCCGTTAAGGGGCCGGGGAAGGGCTTAGGAACCGTAGGTGACGGGTATCTTCCTTTCATCGCTAATACCCTATGGCGGCGTTGATTATGCCTGAAGATAGGGGTATCAGCGTTGCTACGAATACGAGACAAACTAGAGTTCTAAGAGACATCGTGTGTTTCTCTCCTTGCTTCCGTTATGATTTGCCTACTTTCCTTGGAGAAGACGTTAAGCGGGAAGACGTTGCGATCTCCAAAGGAGGGTGTAGAAGCTATTTCGTAGGACGAGAAAGTTCTAACATACGTTTCCCCATCCTTGATAAAGGTATCGTAAAGGTATCCTAGGGTGACTATATGGGCGCACTCCATCTCCTCGAAGTCTTCACTACCCACTGTAGTAGAGTCACCTGCTATATCCATCCAGTGCAGTGTAACTTGAGGGTACTTTTTACCATTTAATTCCAGATATTCCATGCAACCCCACTTCTACTGTATAAGCATTGTACATTAAAAGTACAGGTTTGTCAAGGTTTTTCAATCTTTACCAAAAGTGAACGAGTAGGACTATTAATACAACCATACCCTTGGGGGGGTCATGGCTTCTTTTTTGCTTCTCACACGCGAGGGGAGGGCAGGGGAGCAACACTGTTTCAATCGTGGTCAACATTGTGTCAACATTGTGGCAATCCACGCTAAGGCACCTGAGAGCGCCGCACAGCGCATGTAGCGTTTTCTGGTATGATTGCCTAGGGCAACACTGTAACAGCCTTGTAACAGCCTTGTAACAGCCTTGTAGGAATATTCTGAAGGGTGTGTGTGGGTGTGCGTAGGATAGCTATTGAGCGAGATAAACCATTGACGCAAAAGAATAGGGCCGCCCTGATTGTGAGCGACCCCTAACGTGGTGATGTGGTGGTGGTAGTCTAGACCAATGATTCCTCCCGGTCGCATAGCTCAGTAATGACATAGCGCCTTGCGTGCGTCACATACTCGCTACCATACATTGTGTCTATCATAGCTAGACACTCACTTAGACTAACGCCCTTAATATTGGGCTGGTCTTTGTACCAATAAGCAGCGCAAGCGTTTTCTACTTTGTCCGTGATTCGTTTGTCCATCGTGTTTGCTCCTAGTTAATGGGTTAATGTTGGGCCTAGCCTAGCATCATTAAAACAACATGGTCAAGCCCTATAACAGATACAACAACGGGGTCAATTAAGACCCCGATGCCGTCCCATTAACTGGTGAGTAGAACTAGGCCGCTTTTGCCTCACTACTGTTACGGATTATGACAGAGCGATATTGCTTGACCCGCTTGCCGCCCTCATTAACGAACACGCCGACAATCTGCGGCCAGCCTATTGACTCGTTTACTTCATGAACACGGGCCGCTAGGCGCATGATGCCATAATGCTGGGCAGTGATTGAAGTAAGAGACCCTCCAGACTCTAAAAGAGCACGGACGGTAGCATTCTGAGTAGTTTTGTTCATTCGCTTGTTTCCTTAAATGGGTTAATCAATCAACAAAGCAGAGTATTGCACAATTTTGGAATAGTTGCAACCCACTACACAATTTGATAGCGGGCAGGGCCATGAGCAACGGCGACAACGCTTTTCACATTGCCACGCTTTGCACCACCTGCGCCGAAACATAGCAAACATTCGACACAACTAGACTTGTCGCCACCTTCAGGCGTAGCAGGGCAATATACTTCTTGACCCTTAATAGGTAGGTTGCGGCCCGCTTTGTAATCACCCACGGGCAACACTCTGAAAGTACGGTAGTCACTGTTCCAAGCTTTCGCCGCTTCCTTAATACTGTCCACACTTGCCATGCAATACTGAGTAGCTGTGGACAGGTTGCTAGTGTCCCATTGATGTGTATAGCCTGTGGTGCCTACGCTCAGGCTAAGCAAACGCAACCAAACACGAGGCGGGATAGCCGCTGGGTCGCCATATGTTCCTATGCGTATTTTGCGACCCTCACCTATTGCGCTAAGATCGGCAAAACGGACAGTCTTATACTTGCCCGCTTTGTACGATCTATAGACATGGCGTGGGCCTTGGAATAATGCGACGTAGCAGGTACGATTCGCGGCCGTCTTTCTATCGGAATCGCTAGTAGCGTCGCCTCTATGCTTACAATCGCCACAAATGGCGTAATCCTTACCAGTTTTACTCGCCTCTAGAGGGTCAATATCGCGCCTAATAATATACGTTTGCACCATATTGCCGGTCTTCTTGTTGCTGCTTTTTAGTATACCTACCAACACGATAGGACTAACGCCGTCAATTTTGCTCGTGCCTTGCCATAATATCATAACCTATTGCTCCCAAAATTCCGCTTTACGCGACAAGCGGCCCGCCTCGTGCGAATCGTTCCAAGCTTTGCATATTGAACGCGCCTCTTCTATAGTTGGCACGTTACGCTTGATAACAGTTTCCTCTCCTACGCTAGGTTCTAAGCCATCCGCCCATTTCAACTCGCCATCTTTGGTACGTTCCCAGTTGATAGCCCACCAAGTACGATGAAATACTTCAAACATGCTATATTACTCCTATAATGGGTTAGCAACCAGAGACTACCAAAAATAAACACGCTAGTAAAGCTTTTTATTTTGTAGTATAATAAGCTTACGACTCCCACTAATAGAGAAAGACACAAACTATGCAAACTAAAGAAACACAGAGAATCACTCTAGACATACCAACGGAAACCTATGTTTTCTTTGCAGAACTAGGCATACTCAATAACTTGCCGCCTAAACACTTCATAGGCGAAGCAATAGAGACTTACAAAGCCTACCTATTGCGAGAACTACCGGACAACGATGCAGACAACCCAGAAACAGCTATATATAAACAAGCTGCTCTAAAAAGACCGCACTAGGGCGCATTAATTGTTGCGTTCTATAACAACTCGTGTTATAATCAATATTGTATACAATAGGTAATACTTATATAAACAAGTATGCTTATCCCTATTGTAGCAAGTATGTAGCAATATTGTAGGTGGTAGTATGACTGTAGATAAAGTGTTAAAGAAGCACGGTTTTGCCGAACAGCCTCTGCTAAGGCGAGACTTTGCCAAGTGGCTAGTCGAGAACGATGTGGCCGAAACCTTCCGCGCAGAAATAGAAGAGGCGATGCAGCGCAAAGATAAAGGGGATGATTAAGCTATGCGAACATCAGCTATACTTACCGTTCTGTTCTCCACTTGGACAACTTTGTCCATAGCGTATATAGTGGTACAACCGCAATACCTAACGCTGCCCTATTTTGGCATGATATGCACAACCTTTGTGATCTTTGTCTGTGCCTT
>Ga0114908_1000440_pt1 | contig 23800 bp, 28 predicted proteins | sample MalvireepMed_s17_FD_87292 | JGI IMG/M metagenome (GOLD analysis project Ga0114908, IMG submission 87292) | Marine viral communities from the Global Malaspina Expedition - Malaspina viral metaG DeepMed_s17 | ecosystem: Environmental > Aquatic > Marine > Oceanic | place: Mediterranean Sea... | reverse complement strand
TGGAAGAACAGAAGAAGAAAGAGAAGAAGAAGATTTTACAATTCCAGGCTTGGATGAAACTGGTAGAAACATTGCTTTAAAAGCTTTTAATGGAATTAAAGATTTAATTGCAAATGCCCTCAAACCAATTGTTGATTCAAGAGATCAAGAATTGTTTAAAACATACTTGCTTAAAAATATAAATTTATTTTTAGATTTATATGAGCGAAGGATAACTGGAAATATTCCACAAACTCCTGCACCAGTCGTTTAAAAATTTTAATTGTATATACGACAATGTTGCCAACCCTCCGACCAAGGGTATCACATTTAAAAAGAAATATTAACACATGGTTTGGAAAAAAAGAAAATATCACGGAAGTAATGAAAATTACAGCTTAATAAAAAAGTTAAGAGAAGAAGAAAAGATAACAGAAGCTTTCGAAATAATGCTTAATACGCTTAGTTTAGAAGAAATAATTGGTCTTAAATTAGAATTAGCTTCAAAAGTATTTGGCGGAAAAGCATATGGATTACCAATATGGTATTCAATGAAAGAGATAGTTCAAGATGCAGTATTAAAATATGCTCTTTCAGCTTGTAGAACAAAACAAGAAGCCGCAAGATTTTTAGGAATAAATACAAGTAATTTTAGGGCATTGGTAAAAAAATACAAAACAGAAAGTTTTTTTGAAGAAAAAGATAAAAATAACTTGACAGATTAAGTATAATGTAATATAGTTATATATAACTCGAATCAAAAGAGATTCGTTTTATATATGATAATTAAACAAGGAAGTGAAATTTCTAGACTATAAGGGTGCTAAACTAGAATCTATGGATTAAAAACCAACCTTCAATGACTCTCTTGAAGGGGAATATAAAAAACGTTATGTAACGTTTTCCAGTTGAAAGGAGCCTAGCGTTGTTGGTGTGAAGAACCAACACCCTTTATAGTACTTGTTCTTTTAAAATGTGGGGGCGAAAAGGTTTCGACAAAATAAGTGATTATATTTTGTGCAAGACTGTGTGAGCAACACAGTAAAAATGTTCGAATATTATAAATGCCAACGATAACGTTGAATTTGATTACGCTATAGCAGCTTAATCGGGAGCCATTAGCGGCTTTATTAACAAATGCTAATCGTTTCCAGTTTTCAGAAAAGCTGGTTATCCGCGCAAGCGGATATTAATTATGTAGGAGACTATATAATTTTGGTAGCCAACACCTTAAGTTGGTGAATGGATTCCCTGACACTTGTCAGGTGGTGGTGCTTCGGTGGTGAATGTGCCTATTCTTGTGAATGACGAGATATATAAACCATTTTGGACCCGAGTTCGATTCTCGGCGCCTCCATGGATTAAATAAGGAGATAAATATATTATGAGTGATGAATTTGATTTTAATGAAGAAGAAAGTCTTGAAGAAGAGCAAGAAGAAGAGCAAGAAGAAAAACAAGAAGAAGCACTAGAAGAAGAAACTTGGGAGGCCCCGGATGAGGCCCCAGTTGGCTTAAATGATTTTGATTTCGTAGAGGCATATGATGACGAACCAGCAGATGATGATAGAATGCTGGAAGAAAATACTGCTAAGAGCGCTATAAATTGTGCTTTCCTCGGCATTGGCGGAGGCGGTGGTAAAATGGCAAAAGCTTTTTTAGATCTAGGATTCAATAAAACGCTCTTAATCAACACAACAGAAAAAGATCAACCAAGTGGTATCAATCCAGAGAATTTTCTTTTAATCCCTGGTGCCGACGGGGTAGCAAAAGATATTAAACTAGGAAAAGAAGTTTTAGAAAATAATAGCGCCCTTGTTGAAGACGCTCTTCGAACTCGAATCGGAAAAATAGATTGGATTTTTGTTCTTGCTGGTGCAGGTGGCGGCACAGGTAGCGCTAGCCACGTTTTGCACAAATCGTTAACTCGTTATTTATCTTCAATTGAAGCTGAAGGGAAAGTTGTTTATGTTGTCAGCAAACCAACGGCGCAAGAATTATTGAATCCGACTATTAAATCAAATTGTGAAGTGATGTTAAAAGATATAAAGAATCATCCTCACATTATTATTGATAACGAAAAACAATTACAACTTTTACGCGGAAAAGTGGGTATGCTTAACATGTACCCTGCCGCAAATATGAACTTTGCAAAACTCCTTGGTCAAGTATTTAAGTTGGCTGATGAACCATCACCAATTCAAGCTTTTGATTCAAAAGATCTTGAAAGGTGTTTGGCATCAAATGGTAGAATGCTTTTAGGAAGCACTGTTATTAGAGATGCAACCATACAAGATTTGGGCGCATCGATATTCCAAGGCTGTTTAAAATCTTCGCCCTGCGCGAAACCTTCTAATCAGCCAAAAACAGGAGTTTTGCTTTTAATCATAACACCAGAAATGGGTGACAACCCTCAAATCAGCAATCGAATGGAAGCTGCCTTCTCCTATGTCGGCGGTCGTGCTGAAACTTTATTTTCTGGTGTTTACGTACATGATAGACTACCAGGATTAATTGCTTTGACATTACTTGGTGGGATGTAAATTTTTTAAAAAAGGAGAAAAATCATGGGTTTAGTAGAATTTTTAGTAGTACTTGCAGCAGGAGTTGTTGTGGGAATCGCTTTAGTTAAGAAGGGTGTAGTATAAATGAATCAAACGCAAGCGGTGAACGTATTAATACAAGCAGCCAACAAGGCTCAAAATACAGGAGCTTTTGATCTACAGGAAGCAGCAATTGTTGCACAAGCTGTTGCAGCTTTTACAACATCGTCAGAGACCACAGATCTTACGGCGAATGAAGATACAGAAGAAGCACAATCTAATGACGATTGATGTGCAAAAAAACAAATCATGGAAAACTGTTGCAACCTTTTCAACTTATGAAGAAGCAGATCTTCGACGAAAACAACTTTTAGATATATATGAACAAGTAAAAGTTAAACGCGGCGTATCTGATGGCGAAGTTTTTAGAGTGAAAGCATGGAATTCTGTTCCGTTACAAAGTAAAAAATCTAAAAAGAAAGTTCGCAAAAATGATAACAAGAAGATTCGCGCTGGACAAGCGCGGTAAAAAAGTTTATATTGGTTCTACGGTTAAATTAGTAAGAGACGTTAGGCCTGAAAAAAAGAAAGGGGCCGGCCCTCGTAATCGTCATGCTTCTATTTTTCTTATAGAAGATATGAGTTATTTAGAATGGAGTACAGATCAATATTTAACACTAATAGATCAAGATAATAAAAATAAAAAATTAGAATTTATCTCTCCAAGCGATATATTAAGAGTTAAAGCTTTTCCATAAGCATAAAAGGTAAAACATGCCATCCGGACATAGAAAAAAAAGTCGCTTCTATAACAAAAATAAATTTGAATATGTATGTGACCCAAATTCAATGAAAATTGTTATAGACGTCTCATCTAAACATGGAGGCACCATTGATGTAATGCTTTTTGTCAACAACAAAGAAGCGCTGGTTGGAAATTATAGAGTACCAGATTTAGACCCAGCAACAATGGATCAAAAGATACAAACTTTTTGCAAAGGAATATCATTATTTTCGGAAAAAGATATTAAAGATTATGTACAAGAAGATAAAGTTACATTAGCTTTATATGTACGCAAAAGTTTAAAAGAAGTGAGAAATAAATTAGGCAGATTAATATGGAATAGATAGCATGTCAATATATTTTTTTATTTCATAAGCAGTTTTTAGAAACTTCATAAAATTATATTTATCTACACTAGAAGTAATAAACGTATTCAAGTCATCATATTGTACTGATAAAGTTATAACCGGGAAACGTATATAAGTAGAATGTACCATCCCTATCAAATCTCCCTCTTCATTTATAATCATTGATCCTGAACTTCCTGGTGCTGCCAATAGAGAATACCACGCAACGCCATCAGAGTCTCCATTGAATCTTCCTTCTAGGATTGGCACCATCCCTGGTCTAAAAATTCCTCTCGGAGCAGCCAGGTTGTAAACCTTATCCCCAGGCTTAGGAGCTTTTTTGGCCAACTCAACTTTTTCCACTCCAGTTAGATCTTTTACAAATAGCATACATGCATCAATTTTTTTATTATAATTTAACACATTAGCATCGAAAGCTTCTCCATCTAATCGAAGTACTTTATATTTTATAGTTATTTTAATATCATCTGGTGGTGGATTATTTTCATCAGCAGTACAAACGTGTGCTGCTGTAACTGCCAAAGCTCCTTCAGTGTATGTTTCTACAACATAAGCGGACGCATATGCTTGATAGTCCGTAGCAGAACATATATCGTCAACACACTTGTAAATTGTTAATACTTTTTTTACATATAAAAATGATTTACGTGGAAGGATATCATTTATTTTAACTTGTTTACTACCAATGTTGCAGCTTAAGCTAAAGATCGTAAGCAGCAATAAAGAAATAATTGATAGTTTTTTAAACATTCATATGATACCCTTATAAATAACTAGGTAAATTAATTCCTAACAACTGTTCTTTTTAAAATATTATTATATTTTTGTTTGTAAAATTCTATTTATAGTAAGGTTAAGATTTGAATGGCTAAAAAAAAATATGTTCTAGACACTAGTGTATATCTAACCGATGCGAATTCAATTATATCTTATGGCAATAATGATATTATAATACCCTTTAAGGTATTGGAAGAAATAGATAACCATAAAAAACGCCAAGATAGTGTTGGATTGAACGCACGACAAACAATTCGGATTCTAGATGCACTACGTGAGAAGGGAAGTCTTTATAAAGGTGTGCGACTCGGAAAAGGCAGAGGTATTGTCTACGTAAAGAAGCATAATTCACTATTAAAAGAGTTAGATCTATCTATAGCGGATAATGAGATTATTTCAGTAGCGTTAGAAGAGATGCAGATAAATCCAGTAAGAAAAGTAGTTGTTGTTTCTCGGGACATCAATATGCGCGTTAAGTGCGATGCTTTAGGGTTAAAAACAGAAGATTATATAACGAATCAAGTTGTTAAGGACACAGAAGCTTTATATAGAGGGTTCCGATCTCATTTAGTTGATGATGAATTGATTGAACAGTTTTATAATGGCGAGTCAATATTTTTAGAAAAAGATGAAATAAAACCGTATTCGAATGAATATATCATGCTTGTATCAAATATAAATGAAAAAAAGACAGCACTTGCAAGATTTTACAATCACGCAATGCCGCTTAAGCGCATTAATGGAGAATATAAAAAAGGAATATGGGGCATTAAACCAAGAAATAAAGAACAAAATTTTGCTCTTGATCTATTAATGGATCCTAAAGTCTCAATTGTCACGCTTGTTGGCAAGGCCGGCAGTGGAAAAACGTTGTTGGCCATAGCCGCCGGCCTAGCACAAGTAGTTGAAAACGATCAAGAAGCCCCATATCGCAGATTAGTTGTATCTAGACCAATCCAGCCAATGGGAAAAGATATTGGCTATTTGCCAGGCACACTGGAAGAAAAAATGGCTCCTTGGCTAGCCCCAATACAAGATAATTTACAATATTTAATGGGAAACGACAAAGAAACCCTTAAAATGTATACAGATAATGGTACAATTGAGATTGAAGCATTAACCTATATAAGAGGTCGATCAATTGCAAACGCATTTATGATTATTGATGAAGCACAAAATCTTACTGCACACGAACTTAAAACAATTCTCACCAGAGTTGGGGAAAACACAAAAATAGTATTAACCGGAGATGTTGAACAAATTGATAATGTATATGTTGATGAAACTTCTAATGGATTGACATATGCAGTAGAAAAGCTTAAAAATCATGAATTATCCGGTCATGTAGTACTTATAAAAGGCGAACGTTCAAATGTTGCAACGTTAGCTGCAAAAATTCTTTAAATTTTTATTGACAAACAAGGAGCAAAGACGTATAATGAGTAAAGAAAGTATAGAAATAGGAAATAACGTATCAATGGATGAAAATATATTAGCAGGTGACAACGTTGTTGATGAAAATCCGGATCTATTCCAAGAGGTAAAGCCAGACACTGAAGTAAAAAAATGGCTAGTGGAATACGTAGGCAACAAATTAAAACCAGAAGATGACAGCGTAACAATTGAAATGATTATTGAAGTGCTAGCTACAGAATTTCCAGAGTTTCTTATGCCGATTGCTGAAGAAAATTTTATTCGTGGATATCAACAAGCAATGAATGATGTTGATGAAGGTCAAAGATTGGTTGAAGAAATATACAAAACTAAAGAATTGTAATGACCGTTAATGAGTATATTAAAGACTCTGCCGGCAAAGCCCGGCGAGAAAGAAAAGAAAGGCTTTTATATAATAGAATCGTAGTTTATATAAAAGATCCTTTACCAGAAGATTTTGATCTGAACTTTATTCTTGAGACTATTGAAACTAATATCCCATCTCAGTTAACATATTCAATTGATTCTATTTTCATCGGCCAAGATAGATATTTTGCTGAAAAGAATGTTAATGCTTATTATCGAGATGGTGCAATTTATACCACGAATGAGCAATCAAACGAAGAAGATATGTTAGATGATATTGTCCACGAAATGGCACACTCTCTTGAAGAATTTGCTGGAGACTTTATATATGGAGATGGCGATATCGAAGAAGAGTTCTTAGGAAAAAGAAAACGACTTTATCACATTTTGAGGTCAGAAGGATATCCAGTAGAATTATCAGATTTTTTAAGTTTAGACTTTAATGATAAATTTGATGAACTTTTATATAAGAGAGTCGGATATGATAAACTAACAATGTTAACTACGAATTTATTTGTTTCCCCATACGCTGCAACATCTTTAAGAGAGTATTTTGCTAATGGGTTTGAACATTATTTTATAGGAGAAAGAGAATATGTAAGAAATATAAGCTTGAATATATTTAATAAAATAGAAAGTTTAATTGATTACTTACAAGGAGAATACTAAATGAAAGTAACAACAAAATATAATAAAAATAAAACAAAGCTACAGGTAACGTTAACTGTAAAAAGGGCCGCTAGTCCATATGAAGAGCGGGTTTACCGAGTTGCAGAGGCAGTTGCAGCTTTAAAAGATTTAGGCATTGATGTGAAAGAAGAGCAATGCGTTAAGCATTCTAAACTTTTTAACTTTAGAGGCGAAAGTCAATTAAAGGGATCTTGGGTTTTTGAGCTACCGCAGCCAGAAGCTAAGCCAGAAGCTAAACCAACAGCCAAGCCAGCAGCCAAACCAGCAGCCAAACCAGCAGTTAGGCCAACAGCTAAGCCAACAGCTAAGCCAACAGCTAAGCCAGCAGCCAAACCAGCAGCTAAACCAGCAGCTAAACCAGCAGCTAAACCAGCAGCTAAAACAAAGAAGTAAGAGGATTACATGTCTCACGTATCTTTTTCAGAATTAAAAATTTGGAACGAATGCCCCTATAAACATAAGTTAACTTATATTGATGGCTTGCGAGGGTTTGAGGGCAACCTATATACAGCTTTTGGCACTGCAATACATTCAGCTGCTGAACAAAAAGTTTTAAACGAAAGTGTAAATGAAAAAGAGCATTTTGAAAAAGAATTTTTAGAGGAACTTAAAAAGCTTCCGGAAAATATTAAGAACAATTTCAATAGAGAAGAAATAAACAAATTTCGAGACAAAGGGAAACAACTTGTCTCTCTTGTGTTACCTGCGCTAAAACAATATTTTGATGATTTCGAGATAGTTTCAGCAGAGGAAAAGCTTTTTGAGCCAATAAAAGATTTTATTGAAAATAAATATAACTTTAAAGGCTATATTGATCTAGTGGTTAAAACTAAAGATGGAAAATATCACATCATTGATTGGAAGACATGTTCTTGGGGTTGGGACGCAAGAAGAAAAACTGAAAGAATGACAACCTATCAATTGACATTCTATAAATATTATTTCGCTTTAAAACACAATATTGACCCAGAAGATATTGAAACATATTTTGGATTAATAAAAAGAACTGCAAAACAGAATCATATAGAATTATTTAAAGTTACTAGCGGCAATAGAAAAACCGAGAATGCTATTAAATTTTTAAAAAAAGCGCTGTACAATATTAACAAAGAAATTTTCATTAAAAATAGATTATCATGTCATGGGCCTTTCGGCCCTTGTGAGTTTTATAAAACAAAACATTGTAAATAAGAGGAAATTGTGGATAAAAAAATAAAGATTTTGACACTAGGCGACCATCCATTATCGCCTTCTGGTGTCGGCACACAAACAAAATATATCATCGAGGCAATGCTTAAAACTGGTAAATATCAATTTATTAGTTTAGGCGGTGCGATGAAACACGAAAAATACACACCTGTAAAGCTTCCAGAATATGGAGATGATTGGGTAATATTGCCAGTAGATGGATATGGCACCCAAGAAATGATACGTTCTGTGATTAGAAACGACCGACCTGATATGTTATGGTTCATGACAGATCCACGATTTTGGGGTTGGCTCTGGATGATAGAAAATGAAGTTAGGCCGCTAATGCCGATGATTTATTATCATGTTTGGGATAACATACCATATCCGATGTACAATAAATCTTTTTATGAGTCAAACGATTTTATTGCTACTATTTCTAAAGTAACAGATGATATTGTTAAAACCGTAGCACCAAGCGTCCGAAGTGAATATATACCACACATTGTTGATACAGATATATTCCAGAAAAAAACAGCACAAGAGATTGAAGACTTTAAACAAAAATCTTCTTTTAGCGATGACACAAACAAAATGATTTTTTTCTGGAATAATAGAAATGCAAAAAGAAAGCAAAGTGGAACTGTAATTTTTTGGTTTAAAGAATTTTTAGATATGATTGGCCATGGCAAAGCATGTTTAATAATGCATACAGATGTTAAAGATGTACATGGACAGGACCTCGAAGAGATTCTAAGCTTTTTAGACTTAACAAATGGTGAAGTTAGTTTCTCTACACAAAAATATTCTCCAGACATATTGGCGCTTATATACAACATGGCTGATTGCACAATCAATATTGCAGATGCGGAAGGTTTTGGCCTGGCGACATTTGAATCTTTAGCGTGCGAAACACCAATTATTGTAAATATGACAGGAGGTTTGCAGGAACAAGTTACAGATGGAGAAAATTGGTTTGGTATTGGTATAAAACCAGTTGCAAGAGCGATCATAGGCTCACAAGAGATCCCATGGATTTATGAAGATCGAGTGTCAAAAGATGATTTCATCAATGCATTATTAAAAATGTATACTATGAAACAGGAAGAGCGAGAGGAAATGGGCAAAATGGGCCGAGAACACATTATGAAAAATTACAACTATGAAAAAATTACAAAAAGATGGGATGAAATTTTTCAAAATATTTATAATGAACTTGGGTCGTGGGAAACTAGAAAAAACTACAAAAGCTGGACATTTAGCGAGGTAAAATGAAAAAGAGAATTATTGTAAGAGGGCCGGCCCTAAGCCGCAGCGGATATGGCGAGCATGCAAGGTTTACATTAAGAATGCTTAAACAAAATGAAGATAAGTTTGATGTATATCTAGATAATGTTCCATGGGGCCAAACAGGGTGGATCTTTCAAGACGACGAAGAAAGGCGCTGGATGGATATGATTATTGCAAAAACAGCAATTTACAGACAACAAGATGGCCAATTCGACGCCTCCATGCAAGTCACAATCCCAAATGAATGGGAAAAGATGGCACCTATTAATATTGGAGTAACTGCTGGGATTGAAACAACAAAGGTAGCACCGCAATGGGTTGAAAAATCTTTCTTGATGGATAAAATTATAACTGTTTCAAATCATTCAAAATCAATTTATGAAAATACTAGCTATGAAGCCCAAAACAACAATACTGGTGAAGTCATTAAAGATTTTAAATGTAGAACCCCAATTGAGGTTGTACAATACCCAGTTCGAAAACACAAGCCAGCAAATATTAATTTAGATTTTGAAACAGACTTTAATTTTCTAGCTGTAGCCCAAATTGGGCCAAGAAAAAATATTGATAATACTGTTGCTTGGTTCGTAGAAGAATTTATTGACCAACCAGTTGGCTTAGTATTAAAAATATTTATTAAAAATAATTCAATCATTGATAAACAGCATACAGAAAAACATGTACGAGAAATATTAAAACGATACCCGCAGCGACAATGCAAAATTTATCTTTTGCATGGCGACATATCAGACGAAGAAATGACAGGGCTTTATTCACATCCTAAAATTAAAGCTTTGGTAACTTTAACTCACGGCGAAGGGTTTGGATTACCAATTTTTGAAGCAGCTTATAATGGACTGCCAGTAATAGCTCCAGACTGGAGTGGCCATTTAGATTTCCTTTATAAGCCAACTGAAAACAAAAAAGGTAAAATTAAAAATAAAGCTCACTTTGCAAAAGTTGATTATGATATTGGACCAATCCCAAAAGAAGTTGTTTGGGAGGGCGTTTTAATTAAAGAATCAATGTGGTGTTACCCGAAACAAGGTTCTTATAAAATGAAGCTTCGTGAGGTCTATAAAGATCATAGCAGATTTAATTCACAAGCTAAAAAGTTAAAAACATGGATCTGCAAAAATTTTAAAGAAGCGGCTCAGTACGAAGCGTTTTATAATGCCATAGCACCGGTATTAGATATAACATCAGATGAAGAAATCGACCAATTATTTGACCAAATCTCAGCTGGAAAATAGATGATATTCTTTATTTCCGACATGTTCGCTGAGCAATATAAAGGCGGCGGGGAATTAACCACAGAAGCAATTATTGATGGCAGCTTATTCCCTTGTAATAAAACATTATCGCAAATGTTAACAAAGCCATTAATGGAAGAATATAAAGATTCTTTTTGGATTTTTGGCAACTTCGCTTCGGTGCCAGAAGATTGTTTATTGTACGCGGCAAAAAATTTAAATTATAGCGTTTTAGAATATGATTATAAATATTGTCATTTTAGGTCTTCTCGAAAACACATTGCAGCAGAAGGTAGCTGTGATTGCCACCAATCAAGAAGAGGGAAGATCGTTTCAGCATTTCTACATAACGCAAAAACAACTTGGTGGATGTCAAAGAACCAAATGAAATGTTACCAAAAACTCTTTCCATTTTTGAAAAATAATAATAATAAAGTTTTAAGCTCTGTATTTTCTGAAGAAACATTAGATTTTATTCAATCACTAGATACAACAAAGAAAGAAGATAAATGGTTAATCTTAAATTCTCCTTCATGGATTAAAGGAGTTGCGGAAGCTGTCGAATATGCAGAGAAGAATAGTTTGAATTATGAATTAATTTGGGGAATAGATCACAAAGAGCTTTTGAAAAAGCTTGCAAAAGCGAAAGGAATAATTTTCTTTCCAAAGGCTGGTGATACTTGCCCAAGAATGACAATTGAAGCAAAGCTGCTTGATTGTGAGTTGATTTTAAATGATAATGTGCAACACAAAGATGAAGAATGGTTTTCTGATAAAGAGTCGGCACTAGATTATTTAAAACAAAGAACCAATATATTTTGGAGAGAAATGGAAACTGCCGCAGCCCAATGTTTAAATCTTCCAGAACTTAACACGACTAGTGATCTTAAATTTAAAATTATAGTACCATTTTTCAATTGTGGGCGATGGATTAAAAAATGTATTAACAGTATCCAGAGTCAAAAGCATAAGAATTTTGAATGTTTACTGGTGGATGATATGTCAACTGACGACTCAGTAAATATTGTAAAAAAAGAAATTGCAGATGATTCTAGATTTTGTTTAATAGAGAACGAAGAAAAGAAATATGCACTTGCTAATATTGTTAATGCAATTGAAAAGTCTAATTGTGATGACGAAGACGTATTAATCCTGCTTGATGGCGATGACTGGTTTGCTTCTTCATTGACTTTAAATAAGCTTTGCGAGAACTACGATGAATGCTTGATGACATATGGCAACTATGTTTTCAACCCAACTGGCAGAAAAGGTCCAGAACCTTCTGAATACCCAAAAGAAGTAATAGAAGCAAACTCTTTTAGACAAGATCAATGGAGAGCTTCTCATTTAAGGACATTTAAGTACAAATTATGGAAGCATATAAATTTTGAAGACTTAAAAGACGAGGATGGCGAATATTATAAGATGACTTATGATCAAGCGATTATGCTCCCGCTTTTAGAGATGGCTTCTGAGCGTTCTAAATTTATTCCAGAAATTCTACATGTATATAATAAAGAAAATCCTTTAAATGTGGATAAAATTAAAACGCAAGAACAAGCAGCAATTGCTCAGAAAATTAGAAGCAAGCAACCCTACACGAGAATATGAACATACACTTAGAAAATGTAAACTTACAAAGCACATCAGGCCCAAATCATTTTGCTTCAAAATTGATTAAATATATGGATGCCACTTTTGACTTAGGTAAAGCTCCAGACGCAAGATTGTGCTTTATAGAATCACATAGAGTTCAGTTATTTCAAACTGATGACGCACCTATGTTTCAAAGACTGGATGGTATATATTTTAATACAGCACAAAATTACGAAGTACAGAATAAAAACATAAAAAGAACTTATGATAATGCAGATGGTGTTATCTTCCAATCGAATTTCAATGAAGATCTTATAACAAAATATTTTGGAGAACATAAGAATTCCATTGTTATACATAATGGCGCTGATGTTGAATACATTGATAAAGTTCCACCATTGGAAAACCTAAAATTAGATAAATATGAAAATGTTTGGTGCTGTGCCTCTTCGTGGAGGCCACACAAAAGGCTATCCGAGAACATAAAGTACTTTTTAGAGCACTCCTCTGAAAAGGAGTGCTTAGTAATTGCCGGCGACAAGAAAGAAGACATCATTAAGAACGATAGAATTTTTTATGTTGGGAACATAAGCACTCTTCAGTTAATCTCTTTATATAAGAAATCTAAATACTTTATACACTTAGCTTGGTTAGATCATTGTCCGAATGTTGTTGTTGATGCCCGAGCAAGTGGGTGTCAGATCATATGTTCCTCTACGGGTGGAACAAAAGAAATTGCAGGTCCTAAAGCGATTATTGTTATAGAAAATAAATGGGACTTTGAGCCAGTTAAACTATATGAACCTCCGCCAATAGTTTTTGATAGAAAAATTAAAAATTTATGGGATATAGATTATAATATGAATAACGTTTCGAAAAAATATTTAGATTTCATGCAACCACACGCAGTAGAGGGATCAATTGCCAGCAATAGTTAGAAATATATTTGAAGAATATGTTAAGGAAAAATTTCAACTTAAAGATTGTATAGCTGTCAATAGCGGCACGAGCGCTTTAATTGCTGCTTTATGGTCTTTAAGCCTAAAAGAAGGCGATGAAGTTATAACAACGCCTTTTACTTTTATTGCGACTTCAAATGCCATTCTCATTGCTGGCGCTAAACCAGTGTTTGTTGACATAGACCCGGATACCTTATTAATTGACTCAAAAAAAATTGAAAAGGCCATAACATCTAGAACAAAAGCGATAATTCCTGTGCATCTTTATGGCAGAGTCTGCAAAATGGACAAAATTAAACAATTGGCCAAAGAGTATAATTTAGTAGTAATTGAAGATGCGGCTCAAGCTTTCGGAGCAATAGACTCAAATGGAAAAAATGCTGGGATGATGTCTGATGCCGGCACTTTTTCTTTTTATAAAACAAAAAACATATCAACCTTTGAAGGAGGGATGATTTGTATCCCAAAAGGATCCAAATTAGATAATAACAAAATCAGATCTATTTGTGACCAAGGACAGATGGGCAAATATAACCATGAATATATTGGTTTTAATTTTAGATTGGCCGAGCCACTTTGTTTAATGGCCCTTGAGCAGATGAAAATCCACATGACAGGCATAAAAGCAGAATTAGGTATAAGAGGCCCCGAACAAGGGCATTATCCAAAAGTTGTCTATGACCAACCAGTATATAAAAAAATGGGTATCAATGGAGAGTGCCCAATTGCAGAAGAGAAAGCGCTAGAAATTAGATTGAATTATGAAAGATAGTTCTATAAACGTGGCAATAGTTGGCTTAGGATCGATGGGTCAAAAGCATTATAAAGTTCTTCAATCCATTGAAGACATAAACATAGTTGGTTTGGTCGATTCGCTAGGTTTTGATAGGGCCCTTCATCGCGTTTATAAAAATATAGAAGAGTTGATAGAAGGACAAAAAGTTGACTGTGCAATAATTGCCACTCCAACTTCTACGCATACAAAAATCGCAAAAAAATTATTACAAAATGGAATTCACACATTGATAGAGAAACCAGTAGCTAATAATATCGTAGAGGCTACGGAATTAGTGCAAATTGCCGAAGAGAGCAATTGTAAAGTTGCAGTTGGGCATATTGAGAGATTTAATCCAGCAGTGCAATGTTTGATTGAGGATTTAAAAGGTCAAAAAATATTAAATTGCAACATAACGAGAGTCAGTCCATATCCTAAGCGAATTAATGATGTTGGTGTAAAATTAGATTTAGCGATCCATGATATCGATCTAATAAAATTTATCACAAATCAAAATATTGTTGATATTGTGTCTTCTTGCACTTCTACTAAGACCGCCCAAGAAGATACAGCTAGTTTTTTCTTAAATCTTTCTGGTGGATCCACAGGTATGATTTTTACAAGTTGGCTAATCCCATTTAAAGAGCGCACAATTAAGCTTCTCACGGAAAACTCATATTATACAATTAATTTGATCAATCAACAGGTCCTTAAATATACATGCTGTGGTGATAAAAAGTTTAATAAAAGTCTTTTGTTTGTTGAAGCTGGGAATGCACTTGAAAAGGAGTTAAAGGCTTTTATTAAATATGTTAAAATAGGAGAACCTGGAGATTTAGCCTCGTTGTCGGATGGAATTGTTGCACTAAGTTTAATTCGACCGCCCCCAGGAAATCGCAGTTGTTCTCGCAGTTGTTCTCGGAAAAGGAAAACGAAATGAAAGCTTGTATCAACATTATATCGTCTAGAAAACAATGTATTGGTTTATGCATTAAGTCGCTCTGGGACAATTACAATTATAAATACGATTATCCAGTATATGTCTATTATTTTGACGACATTTACGATTCAGAAGAATTTAGAGAGAACATAAGAGAAAACACTAGTCAAAATGTACATTTTAGACAAATACTTTACAAGACGCCAGACTTTTTAAAAGAAGAAAATTTATTTTATAATCGTCGCGATCTTTGGTATGCAAGAACCAGTTTTCCTATCACTAGAAAAGGTTATTTACATATGTGTCATTTTACGAGCAACATGTATGGCCATGAAAATACAGAATTAGAAAAATATGATTATATCATGACCCATGATGATGAGTCGGGATACACACAAGAAATGCCATATGATCCATTTGAGGTCATGTCGGAACAGCCAGAAATAATGGGAGCATATATCGTAGGCCAACGTTTAAAAAATGGCGCCCCCCATCAGGGTCATCTAGATTGCAGAATTGGGCTTTGGGATTTTACCAAAAAGTTTTTAATTGGTAATGAAATAACACCAAAATCAAAGCAATTGCAGGACCTATTAACAGATTCAAATGCTGAGTGGAATTTTCACTTTCTTGATTGGTGCGATTCTTATGTAATCAAAACAGAAATGTTTAAAAGCTCATTGTGGAAAAAATGGATTACCGCTGTAAATGATTCGGGTGGTATATATAAATACCGCTGGGGTGATAATGAAATAATTTCGTTATTTGCTCACATATATTCTGAAAGTATATATAATTTTAAGCTAGTTGAAGATGGTTATCACAATCAAGGGATGTTTCGACATTTACAAGACTATGCTCCGGGCGTAAGAGACTTAAGGAAATAAAATATGAAACCACACATAACAAACATTTCAACACAAAAAGGCAAAGAAATAGTTGAATATATTTATCATAGGAATCCGGAAAAATTTATTTTAATACAAATTGGTGCAAATGATGGCTGGATGTGTGATAGAATGTATGAATTTGTTAATAAATATGATCCGAAAGCCATTATGCTTGAGCCCATACCTTGTTATTTTGAAGTTTTAAAAAGTAATTATAAAAATAATAAAAATTTAATTTTTGAACAACTTGCGCTTGATGTAGAAAGCGGCGAAAAAACGATGCATTATATACCAGAACAATGTTTTATTGACGGAGAAGTTTCTTTTCGATTAGAACATACTCCATGGTTGATTAAGGAACACTGGGCAAGAGGTTTAGGGTCATTTTATGAAGATAAAAATAATTTAGGATGCCCAGAACTGAAAAAATTCTCCACCACTATTGATGTTAAAACAACTACTTGGGATGAGTTATTTAAAAGACATAAAATAACATCTGAGCATAACCTAGTGGTACAAACTGATTGTGAGGGTCACGATTATCAATTATTAAAAAGTTTTGATTTCAATAAAGTAGAACCATTGGCGTATATATCTGAAATATATGCTGCTGTTAGATATCCGCTTAGTCACCCAAGATATAAACCACATCCAACGCATGGTCGTGTAGAATACAAACAAGAGGGAGGCTTATACACAGTTGAAGACGAGATTGCAGCTTGTGAAATATTTTCTAATCATGGTTACGCTCTTTTTCGTGAAAATGATTTATTTGCAGTAAAAAAGGATATTTTAAAAAATGAAAATATTATATTTTGATCCAGTAGTCGAAACTGCTATATCCTCTAATTATCGTTATTATGATGGCATTTATAAACAACTTATAAAAAAACATCAAGTTGGTTTAATAAGAGATATACCTGATAATATTCAAAAAATTTGTGAGCGAAATAATTTTCAAGCTAACTTTGTGGTTTTTGGCCTAGGTTGGTTTAATAACAAATATTTTAGCAAAATAGATGGAATTAATATTCCTTCTATATGCATACTTTTTAAACCACAAAATGATTTAGAAGAAAAATTAATTTTTTGTCAGACTAATAAGATAGATCTTTTATTAACGCCGAACCCAGAATTTGATGAATATGAAAGAACAACCGGAGTTAAATCAAGGCTGCTCCCATATGGTTTTGATCCAGGAATCTTTTTTGATAGAAAATTAAAAAAGACGATTGATGTTGGTTTTTCTGGTGCTCTTCATGAGAATAAACATTATCCTAATGGAGCTTTTCTTACTAAGAATATTAGGACAAAGATAGGTAATATTTTAAAAAATAGAAATGACATTAATACATTTTGGAGTTCTAGCGACAAGCAGCTGGCTAGAATACCTAGCTATGATGAGTATGCAAAAAAAATAAATACCTCTAAAATTTGGATCGCAACTCAAGCAGCATTTGGCGACATAACCCCTAGATACTATGAGATTGCCGCATCAGGAACATTGTTATTTTGTCAAAAAATTCCAAAACAATATAAGCATATTTTTAAAGATGGAGAAAATTGTGTCGAGTTCGATCACAATTTATCAGATTTTGAAAAAAAAATGGACTATTACTTAAAAAATGAAGAAGAAAGAAATAAAATAATTGAAAATGCTTATAATGAATTTGTTGAGAATCATACTTGGAAGAACAGAGCACAACAATTAATTAAACACATTGAGGAACTAAGCTAGCGTGAAAAATAAAGCAAAATATTTATCTTATTGGGATGAGGATTTGGACATAGAAACATTTAAAAAGTGGTGCGGTGATCCAAATGCATGGCACAAACAAGAAATTAGAAGATTTATTATTAATAGGAATTATAAAAGTGTATTAGACGTTGGCGTCGGCCTCTGTTCTGAATATTATGGATTTATACAAGATAATTATGATATTGAATATACCGCTGTTGAAATCACTGAAAAATATATTGAGCATGGGAAGGCAAAAGGAATTAATATACATCTAGCAACTGCAACTGATCTTCCTTTTGAAAATGAAAGCTTTGATGTCACACTTTGTCTCGCCGTGTTAAATCACCAACTCGATTATAAAAAAGAGATAAAAGAGATGTTAAGAGTCACAAAAAAAATGGTACTCATAAGCTTTTTTAAACCATTTGAAGAACATGTTTCGGAATCTGAACTTGCGAATTTTGAATCATACAAAACACCGATAGGTACTGTTTTGAACAGGATGGTTAAGAATGGCGAAACAACTTGCATATATACTTTTTTTAATAAAAAGAAGTTAGACGCTTTTTTAGATACTCTCGATATTAAACAATATTCTTATTTTATGGCTAGCGATAAAACAGTTCTTTTATTTTTGGAGAAAATATGAAAAAAGTTTTAATCATTGGTGGTTGCGGATATATTGGAAGTAGATTGTATAATTTTTTAACACCAGGATATCATGTTAATACTGTTGATCTTGAATGGTTTGGCAATTATGTAAATACAAATAATATTATAAAAGATTTTCGAGATATTACTAAAGAAGAATTACAACGATATGATGCTATCATATTATTGGCTGGACATTCTAGTGTGAAAATGTGCGAGAATAACATGGTTGCGACTATGAAAAATAATGTATTAAACTTTGTAGAGCTTTTAGACAAAATTGATGAAGAACAGACTTTTATTTATGCTAGTAGCTCTTCTGTTTATGGGAATACAAAACAAAATATAGTTAAAGAAAATTATGTTATGTTTGAGCCCAATAATTATTACGATTTATCAAAGCGTGAAATAGATTTATATGCAGCGCTAAGCAACAAAAAAGTCTTTGGTTTGCGTTTTGGAACTGTAAATGGTATGTCCCCCAATTTAAGAAATGATATAATGATTAATGCCATGGTTTTTAACGCTATAAAGAATGATAAAGTTTTTTGTTTTAATCCCGAGATATACAGACCAATTTTAGGAATACAAGATTTATGTAGAAGCATATTTTGGCTAATAGAAGAAGGAACACAAAAGAATAAAGGTATATATAATTTAGCTTCTTTTAATTCTACTGCAAAAGAAATATCTCAAAAAGTTGCAGAAGCACTTAATGTTGAATTAGAGATAACAAATAACTTGCCAAAAGTAATAACTAATGTTAAACTACAGACTAAAGCTTATAATTTTTTAATAGACTCAGAAAAGTTCATTAATGAATTTGATTTTGAATTTGAAGAGACTATAGAATCAATAATTATTTCTATAGTTGAAAATTTTGAACAAATTAACAAAGAAGGAAGATCGGTTGCCAAACTATACTAAAAAAGTAAATTGCAGAATTTGCCATAGTCCAAATCTTAAACAAATTTTAGATTTGAATAATCAACCTCTTGCCAATAATTACCATAAAGGAGAGGACCAAGAGACATTTCCTTTAGAACTTAATGTATGTGAAAGCTGTTTTCACCTGCAGCTAAGCGTTGTTGTAAACCCAGATTTAATGTTTAAAAATTATCTATATGTAAGCGGCACTAGTAAAACATTACATAATTATTTTGTTGATTTTGTTGATACATGCGAGTCTTATAGAATAGGAAACAAAAAAGTTCTTGATATTGCATGCAATGACGGAACACAATTAGACAAATTTAAAAATAAAGGATGGGAGACTTTTGGAGTTGATCCCGCGGAAAATTTATACAAATTAAGCAGCAAAAACCATAAAATAACTTGTGAATATTGGAATCAAGATATTGCTAGTAAAATGGATGAAATATTTGATGTTATCATAGCACAAAATGTTTTTGCACATGTTGATGATGTACATGAGTTTTTAAAATCTTGTGCGCATGTCATGGACAAGGATAGTTGTTTGTTTATACAAACGTCTCAAGCCAATATGATTATCAATAATGAATTTGATACAATTTATCACGAGCATCTTTCTTTTTTCAATTCTAATTCTATGAAACGTTGTGCCAATATAAATAATTTTTCTTTAGTTGACGTATTTAAAACAGACATTCATGGCGGTAGCTATGTGTTTGTATTGAAAAAAGGCTCCGCCACCGAATCAAAAGCTATCGCTGAGATTAATAAGGAAAAAGAAAAAGGCTTATATAAATTAAATACTTATATAAAATATGCTGAAAAATGTAGATCTATCACTGTTAGTTTAAATAAAAAAATTGATGAGTTTCGAGCCAAAGGTTATAAAATTATTGGCTATGGCGCAGCTGCTAAAGGAAATACTTTTTTAAATTTTGGCCTCATTGATTTGGATTATATTGTGGATGACAATGAATTAAAATGGGATTTATACACTCCTGGCAGAAATATTTTAATTAAAGACCCGCAGGCGCTTAAAAACGAAGACCCACAGAATATTATAATCATACCGCTAGCTTGGAACTTTTTTACCGAGATAGGTAACAAAACAAGAGAAATCACAGAATCTGACGTAATTTTTATTAAATATTTTCCCGAGGTCGAAGTAATATGAAAACCGCTGTAATCATCACAGGGCAGTTAAGAGACTATAAAATTAATGCCCTTAATCAGATCAAACATTTAATAGAGCCGAATGAAGCTGATGTCTTTGTTTACGCATGCAATAAGAACACATTACATACAACTGGAGAAAACGTTACACAAAATTATAAAATAACTACCGTACAAAGCAAAAAAGAAATAATAGAAGATGTACAAAAAATATATGGTCTACATTTGAAAGGCGTTGAAGTTAACGAAAACGAAGATCTCGATGATAAAGATTTTGGAACTCTAGGGTATTTTAGAAAAAGAATGCAAAATCAAATGAATAACATTCGCAAAGGATTTTTGATGGCTCAAAAGTACGCCACAGAGAATGGCTTTGAGTATGATGCAATTGTTAGATCTAGGCCAGATAACTCGATGTATCCAAAGATGATTGATATATCCAAGTTTGAAATAAAAGAGAATATTGTTTATTCCACTCGATATTATACCGGCCACCGAGATCCATGGTTTTTTGCCTTTGCAAAACCTGAAACATTTAATAAATACTGCTCTTTTGTATATTTACCTGATGCGGATGACAGTCGTACTGATAACAATTTTGATTGCCCCGAGTTAGCTATGGAAAAATATTTGCCATCAATAAGAATACAATTGGCTTATTATACTGACATTTGCTTGCCGTTTACTGGATTTGATAAAACACAGCCGGTAAGAGATTTTCCTTATCGCCAAAAAGAAAAGAAATTAATTGATTCAGAAGGCAATTTAGTAGAACAAAAAATATAAGTAAGGAGATAAATCATGAACGAAGTATATTTTAATATAAATGAATTAAAACAATTAGGGCTTAAACACGGCACAGATAAAGCATCCATACACAGTTATACAAAAATTTATTCAGATCTTTTTAAACATCTTCGAAATAACAAAATAAGATTATTAGAAATCGGAGCTGGAGATATTGGTGCTTCACATAAAATGTGGCGAGATTACTTTCCTAATGCAGAAATATTTTGCATAGATCCTTTTCACTTGCCAGACCATCAAGAAGGTTTACAAACAATTTTAGAAGATTATGGAGTAAAAGTATTTAAGGGCAATCAATTGAATAAAAATGATTTAAAGAATTTTATAAAATGCTTTGGAGGGGATTTTGATGTTATTATCGACGACGGCGCTCATTTGCCCGACGCCATCCAGACTAGTTTGGGATTTTTATTTCCTTTTTTAAAGTCAGATGGTTTATATATCGTTGAAGATTTGGTAACAGCTAAAGACCGACAACAAAGGCTTGATGTGGTCAATAAACATATTGAGGGCCTTTTAAACATACCTCACGTTGTTGATTGCAATTTAGAAGAAAGTTTTAGGATCTATGAAGATACTAAAGTTTGGAATTCATCTATGTTAGATGATAAAGAAAAAGAATATTTAGCAAACAATATTTCAACATGGAGCTTTCATAACGATACGATGGGCCCTAAAAATCTCTGTGTTATAAAAAAGAAATAGTTAATATGATAGTCACACATTTAACAAATGGTTTTGGTAACAATCTTTTTCAATATATTGCCGGCAAATTATTGGCCACACATCATGAACAAGAATTAGCAATTATTCCGCCAAGTTATGATTATTATGGTATTGAAAATTTAAAGGATTTAGGCTTGGATTTTAAAGATTTTAAACATGAGCCTGCGCAACAAACAATTTTTGTAAACGAGAGCAACTATAAACTATGTTACAATAAAAAATACAAAGACTACAATTTTGAACTCAAAGGATATTTTGAAGATTACACATTTTATAAAGAGAACATAGATATAATAAAATCTTGGTTCCCAGAAATAAATAAGCATCAAAGCAATGATCTAGTTATACATTTTCGCGCGGGCGATAGACTTTTTTATAAAAATGAGTTTGATTATAAACCTTCTGTTGAAAACTATATAGACGCAATCCAGCAATTTGATTTTGAAAATTTACATATTGTAACAGACATGCCGAATTGGGATTATATTTCTGCAGAAGATTTGGAATCAATAAAATTTCATGTAGATGTGCCAACCCAAGATAGAGTACCTATTGAGAAATCTGTTAGCTATTTTAATTCTTGTATTGAGGGGTTGAGCAAATTTAATCCAATTTATAAAAAAAGAAATGTACATGAAGACTTTAATTTTATTAGATCTTTTGATAAAATAATACTTGTACATGGTACATTGGCTTGGTGGGCTGCCGTTTTAAGTGATGCAAAAAAAGTTGGAGTTTATGGCCCCTGGCGCGCCTGGAAAGGCGCTTCAAATAAAAATTTAAGCAATGTAAATATTGAAGGATGGTTTAAATGGGCTTAGTTCAATATCTTAGAAACAATTAGAGAGGAATTATAAAATGTCAAGATGTTTAGTAACAGGGTATAAGGGATATATTGGTTCTCGCTTGTATAAAAAACTACAAGAGTTAGGACACGAGGTTCAAGGCATTGATCTTTTTGATGGTTATGACATATTAAAAAATTTAAAAGAGTATAGCGAACCAATGCGCCGGCGCTTTCACCCACATTATTATGATTTTAAGCCAGAATATATTTTTCATCTAGCCTGTATCCCTCGCGTAGCTTACAGTGTTGAATACCCGGTTAAAACTATGGAAAATAATGTTTTGGCGACCAGTTACATTCTTAATTTTGCTAGAAAAATAGGAGCAAAGCGAGTTATTTACTCTGGATCTTCTTCGGTTGTCGGAAACGGCTTTGGGCCAAGTAGCCCATATGGATTACAAAAATTAATTTCAGAGATGGAATGTAAATTATATTCTGATTTATATGGATTAGATACAGTTTCTTTACGTTATTCTAATGTTTATTCTTCAGATCAAGAGGCAAGCGGCCCATACGCAACAGCAATTGCAAATTGGATGCAATATATTAGAGACGGCAAAACCCCATATATAACTGGCGATGGAGAACAAAGACGCGATATGGCACATTTAAAAGATGTAGTATCGGCAAATATTTTTGCAATGGAACATAAAAAGGAATTTAATGGACAACATTTTGATGTTGGAACAGGTAGTAATATTTCTTTAAATGAAATTAGAAATATTGTTTTAGATTATTTTCCAAATGTAAAATTTGATTATGTTGAAGAAAGAAAAGGCGATGTATTGTACACACAAGCTAATATATTGCCTTTAACGGAATTGGGATGGAGTCCCAAAATAAATATAATTGAAGGAATTAGCGAGTGTTTTAAACTATTAAAAGACAGGAGACAGAAATGACACAAGAACAAGATCAAGACACAAATATGTTTATGACCGACCAAGCAGTTGGCGCAGTAATGATGGCGCTTCAAAAATCATTGATGGAACAAAGTGATATTGTTCCAGTTTTAAAAGGATTTAAATTTAGACTTTCTGAAGATGGGCTGATGGTAATGAACCCGCCTATCGTTAAGTTTGATGACAATT
>Ga0114908_1000433_pt1 | contig 23954 bp, 21 predicted proteins | sample MalvireepMed_s17_FD_87292 | JGI IMG/M metagenome (GOLD analysis project Ga0114908, IMG submission 87292) | Marine viral communities from the Global Malaspina Expedition - Malaspina viral metaG DeepMed_s17 | ecosystem: Environmental > Aquatic > Marine > Oceanic | place: Mediterranean Sea... | reverse complement strand
GTTACTACAGACGGTAGTGAACAAACTATAGGTTCAGCTCAAACAGGTGATGCTGCATATACAGGTTATTTAGATATGACTAACAATGCTAGTGGTGACACTATAGTAATTAAAATTAAAGTCAGGATTGCGGGTACTGATGATAGAATAATGATTAAAGATACTTTTGTGGGTGCACAAGATGAACCTTTATATCATTTCCCACCAATAACAAGTACAGAAAATTTTACTTGGACAATAGAAAAAACAGGTGGAACAAATAGAGCTTATACATATAGATTGTATAGCATAACATAGGAGTAGTATGGCTTTAGCAAGTGGATTTACAAGTAATGCATTTAGTATGGCAGCGGGACATATACCGTTAGTTATACCAGACCCTATGACGGTAGGAGCCTTAAGTGCTATAGTAGATGGTTTTGCGTTTGGTACACCTACAGGCAAACTCCAGGCTAGTAACACAGGGTTAGCAGACCCATTTGCATTTGGTACACAGATAGCTAAATTACAAGCTAGTAATACAGGTTTATCTGACCCGTTTGCATTTGGAACTAGTATACTAAAATTACAAGTTAATAGTAGTGGCTTTGCAGAAACAGATGCAGTAGGTAATGCACTTGTAGTTCATTTAGATTGGTCAGTAGTAGTAGCACCATCTAGTACAGATTTCAGTGCGGTAACTGCAGCATCGGGTACTGATTTTACAGAAGTAAGTGGTGAGGGAAGTTTATGAGACGGTTTATAAAAGATTTATCAGGCGGATTAAATACTGTAAATCCTCCTCATTTAATAGCAGATAATCAATTATCTGTGGCATCTGATGTAGTATACAGAAGTGGTAAGTGGACTAAGCGTGAAGGCTATGCTCAACTTGCAGCTACAACGGAAACATCTGATGTAATAGAAGTAACAGACCAGATTAGATTTGACGGAGCTGTACGTAGACTTATGGCTACTGAAGCCAGGATATATAGTTGGAATGGTAGTGCGTATACAAGTTTAATAACAGAAGGAGTTACTAGAGCAACTAGTGACAAAGTATTCTTTGCAGAAATAAACAATGAGATATATAGAGTAGATAATAAAAATACACCAGCTAAATCCAGTACTGGTAACTTTAGTGCAGTATCCTGGGATACAAGTAGTAGTGGCAGGAACTTGACTTTGGCTAAGATAGTAATAGCTTTCAACTCTAGGTTATTATTTTTTAATATAACAGATGGAACGGATGGAGCAGTTCCTTTTAGAGTAGCGTGGACTGACATAGCAGATTATGACAGAATATCTAATACTAATTATTTGGACTTGGATTATTCAGGAGCCCCAATAGTTAGTGCTAGAAGACTAGGACATAACTTTATAGCTATATATAAGAGTGACAGTATTGTAACATTACAAGACCAAGGTAGTCCTTTATTCTTTGTGCCTAAAGCTAGACAACAGATAGGTATTATAGGACCTAAGGCTGTAACAGATATACCTAATGGACATGTGTTTGTAAGTAATGATGGTATCTATCTATTCAACGGAGCGGCAGTAGAACCTTTAGCGGATAAGACAGTAGTTAATGAGTTATTTGATAACTTAAATTATACATGGAAAGATAATGTATATCTTTGGACAGACCTTAAGAATAGAGAAGTAAATATACACTACCCTACGGGTAGTTCAGAAATACCTGACGCAGTTTTAATATGGAACTACCAGCAGAATTGCTGGAGTTCATCTACTCTATCAGCTTATTCAGGATTTTATAGATACAGAACAGTTGCTATACCAGAAGTTTATTATGGGGTAGCAAGTGGTAGAGTACATCAAAGGGATACATCAGGAACTGATATAAGTTCAGCTATAACCAGTACTATATCTACCAAAGCTTTTCATGGGATGATAGGTGGTCAAGTACTGGGAGCTACAGCAGAGGGAGCAAAAGACTATGTACAGATTAGTAGGATTCAAACTGATGCAACTCCTGCTAGTACTACAATAAGTTGTGGAACTGCAGACCTGGGTACAGATAGTCCTACATATGTAAATGAAACTATTACAGACGTAGACGGTAAAGCACCTAAAGCAGATTTTAATGAATTTGGTAGGTACACAACAATTAAAGCTACAAACTTTACAAGTGTATCAGAGTTTATATTAGATATGGAGACAGCAGGAGATTCATGATAAAAAAAGCATTAACTCGTAAACATAAAAGGTTAACAATAAAAGAGAAGAGATATAAGAGTAAAGAAAACAAAGACTATGGATTTCATGGTCCTTTGAGTTCTACAGATAAAAAAGGAAAAAAAAAGGTGTCTACAGAATTATCTCGTAGTAATAAAAAAGAGACAAAACATCACCCTCTACTATCTAAAAGTATGACAAAGAAAGAACAAGATACTATAGTAAAAGCTTTACGTGATGGGAAAAAAATACCTAGTAAGTTAGAAAAGAAAGCAGAGGCGGATGCTAAGGCACGTAAAAAGTTTGGTGCAAAAGTTAATAAACAATTTAAAACTCCAAAGTTAAAAAAAGGTAAAAACTCTTTTGCAAATACACAAAAAGAAATAGCCTATACGGGTAGAAAAGGAAGGAAAGTAAAATAGCAAAGAAAACAAGAAAGTTTAACCCTGAAGGTTCTGGTTATGACTATGCTCATGCTAAAAAGCATGGAATAAAGAGAGGTAAAGATGGGCATCTTCCTTCCGTGGCACCAGATGGGCGTATACTAAAAGGACAAAAACATAAAACTATGCATAAAGAAACTAAAGCATCAGCTAATCTTCTACGTAAGATTGTAAAAAAAGGTAAATATTATTACTCAGAATCTTTGTTTAATAAGAGGAAAAAGAAATAATGGCAGTTAATGGTTATTCATTTGATGAAGTAAGCTTACCTAATCCTCCTACATACGTGGAAGGACAGCCTATAGATTATGTAACTATAAAGTTACCTACCTTTCTTAAGTCTCAATACATTGCATTATTAGATTTTATATCAGCAGTACAAGCAGGATTTTTAATTAGCTCTGACCAAGTTATATCATTGGATGCAGACAAGATAACAAACAATACACAGTTTACTCAAAGTTTATTTGTAGGAGCTGAAAGCAAAATAAAACTAGATGGAGTCAACAATCAAATAACTATAACTGATAGTCAGGGTACCCCAGTAACAAGAGTTATCCTAGGTAAATTATCGGGGACAGCTAATGATTATGGATTACGAGTAGTAGATGCTAGTGGAAACATAAAATTCCAAACGGGTGCTACTACATATATAGACGGTGGAATAGTAACAGCTAATACAATAACTGCTACACAGATTGCAGCAGATACAATTACAGTAGACCAAATGGCAGCTAACAGTGTTACTGCTGCTGAGATAAACGTAAGCAATCTGTCATCTGTAAATGCTGACTTAGGTTCATGTACCGCAGGTACATTGACTGGTGGTACTATTCAAACAGCAGCTAGTGGAGCTAGAGTTAATCTAACTACAGATGGTATTAACGGATATAATTCTAGTGGTGTACATGTAGTAGACATAGCTAACGATGGTCAGTTTAGATTTGGTCCATCAAGTGGAAGTAACATAACTTGGAACAACTCTGCTTTAACTGTAAATGGTAGTATTATAACTACTGGCAACATTGTAGAAGGACAAGTTTGTACCCATTCATCAGCTACATGGAGTGCTACTTCATTAACTTTAAATGCTACAGACCAAACTAGTGCTACAGTAGGTGAGACAGCCATAGCTACCATTACGGTAGAGAATGTAGGAAGAGATGTACTTGTATTTTTTAATCCAACATTTTTAGCAGATAATAATAATAGTTACAAACCGGACATGCATCAGTTTAATGTGGTATTAAGAATTAGACGAGGTAGTATCAGTGGTACTATTATAGGTACACAATATATCAGACATACTAATATATCTATATCTGGAGCAACCTATGCTGCTCCATTTGATACAGGAGCTAGCATGTCTGTAGTAGACGGTAGTGCTAACGGTTCGTTAGCATCACCAGCTGACACAGTGTATGTGTGTACAGCACAAGTAGAAAAATATTTAACAGGTTCAGCCGTTACACACGCTAAGACAATTACTACATCTGGCACGGCTACCGCAGTGGAGTTAAGAGCATGAGTAAATGTGAATGTAAAAGTCAGGAACAAAACAAAGAAACACTAGAAATCAAACTCAAAGAGTTTGAACAGTTAAAAGCAAATGTAAGTTTCTTAGCAGGGCAAATAGCTTTGTTACAAGAACTTGTTAAATGTAAGTGTGAAGGAGACTGTAATTGTCAGACTGGATAGAAGAGTATAAGAAAGAGGTAGGACCTCCGTTTGAATTTGACCAATTTGCACGTAATGCAAGTACCCAAAATATATGGGTGAACGGTATACCTATAGGAATTATTGTATATACAACTTCCTTTGATACACTCTCTATTCACATAATGTGGATTAAAAAAGAATATAGGAATCAACTAAGAGAATCCTGTAGATATTTAGCGAACTGGATAAAAGAAGAAGGTTTTAACTTTGTAGAAATCATTGCTGATTTACGAGTAGCAAAGTGGTTAGAAAGAAATTTAAAGTTAAAAGTAAAACAAAAAATATATGAAACAGATGTAAACAATTTAGTAGACATCTTGGAGGAAAAATGAGTTTTAGTAAAGGAAAGTCTAGCTCAGTTGGGCAGAGCGGACAATCATCAACACAAAGATTTGCAAGTAATATTCTACTTGAATCATTACTGCCAGGGTCAAGTATGACTGGTGGGTATGTAAGTGATAAGAGTAGAGAAGCTGGAGGACCAGGAGCTCCTGCACCTGTAACTGGGACAACAGACCCAGGCAGTTCAGTATCCAGAGCAATGGGTAACTTTGTACCAAGTGCTAGGCAACAAGGCTTTGGGGCATTAGCAGGGCACGGTATGACAGAAGGATTCAAAGGACAGATTGGTCCGTACACTGATGTACAAGGTAAGGGTATGGTGGGGTCTTATAGTCCACTGACTCAAGCGGAGACAGATGATGTTACAAAAACATTATTACCTAGTATAGAAGAGATGAGATATAAAGGAACCTTTGAAAGACTAGACAAAGGATTACTACCAGAATCCGCTGCAAGTGTTATACGAGCAGGTAGAGATATGGCAGCTGACCCTATGGGTCAGGCTAGACAACAAGCCCAATTAATAGACCAGGCGGTAAACAATGGACAAGTACCTCAACTTCCTGAGTTACCAGAAATAGACTCATACTTAACTGACGTATATACCAAGATGCCAGAACCTATGAAGAAAGTTGTAGAAGATATATTCACTGGAGGTACAGCAGCAAACATTGAACAGTCCTTACAGCAGAATATTGCGGCTTTAACAGCTAATGCTGAGAGTGTACTGAAAGACCAGCTGGATGTTACCTATGGTAAGTTCGCAGCCAGTGGTGTATCAGGTGGAGCTATGTTAGCTGCAGCGGGAGATGTCACTACAAAAGTAATGGCAGATGTTACTGCACAAGTAGCAGGGTTTTACACTAACGCACTAACTCAAGCTCAACAACAGCAACAACTAGCTTTCCAAACATTGGATAGAGTAATAGGTACAGCCGAGGCTCAACAAGCTATGGACGCACAGCGTCAAGCTATTGACATGGAAGCTCAAGTTAATTTAATTAATGCAAAGTTAGGAATGTATACTGAGTTAACTAATCAGTTCCTGGCACAGAACCAGGTTTATTCTGGAATCATTGCACAAGAAATAGACAGAGAAAATACAGAACAAATAAATTCAATGAGGATGTTTTATGAGATTATGGTATCCCTAGCAACTGGAGGACCTGCACTATCTAATCAAAGGTCTAAGAGTAGTAACTTTGGTATTTCAGGACCTAGTACTAATGCAGAAGGTAAATACGTAAATCCATGGGGAGATTAAATTATGGCAGAGTATGGAAGAAGCAGTATAGCAGCAAGAGTAGCCCAACAAGCTATGCAAAATCAGAATCAGATAGTACCGGGTGGTGAAGCTCCTGATATGTCTCAAGCTACTAAATTTTCAAGTGGTGGTGGGGGTATCCTCAGCAGGCTTGGAATTGGTGGCGGAGGTACGGACCATGGTGCTGCTAAAGAAGCTGTAACTAAAGGTGGAGACTACCAGATGGAAGAAAGAAACTTTACGGTTACTGATAAAGAGACTGGTGAAGTTTTTGATATGGGAACAGCGGCTACAGGTAATAACATATCTGCTGAACAAAATGAACTAATAGGACAGCACAGCAATCATCAAATGATGAGCCATGGTGAGCTTAAGGGAGCTGGACAAGTAGCTATTATTGATAGTTCAGGACAAGCTCTTAATGAAGTAACCAGAGAAATGGAAATAACATTAGCGGATGGAAGTACAAAAAAAGTAAATGTTACTAGTTACTCTAATGCAGATGAATTTGTGAGTGACCCTGAGAAAAAGAAACAAATGGTACTTAGGCAAGTTAGAAATAACTTAACAGAAATATACGGGGATGATACTGATACCATAGAAAAATATGTACGTGCTTTTAGTGAAGGGCTAGATGGTAAACAAACAAATAAAGCATTACAAAAGACTCTAAACAACATACAGATTAGAAGTTTAGACCAAGATAAGTTTCAACAATTAATGAGGTCTAATCCCCAGAAGAGTTCTTTGGCAAAAGAGATGGCTAAGAGAAAACCTAAGACTGCAACTGTTAAACATGAAGAAGTGTATGAAAAGAAAGGTACATCTAGTGGTGTATCTTATTCTGATATAGCTAATAAGAGTTTTAGCTTAAAAGGAATGACTACTCCTATAAACTCTACAACTAGATTCAGTGATACTTCTGCACTAGGTAGAACAACTGAGAAGTTTAAAGCTGGAGCAATCAAGTCTATGGAGGATAGTGGTTTAGCTTTTACTGGTACAGGGTATGCAAAGTTTGAGGGTTTAAAACTAGCTGCTACTACTGGTAAAGAAGGTTCCCTTAGTGGAGTAGATGCTGGTAGAGGTAATGGTACATACGGAACTCTAATGAAGTATGCAGTAGCTAATGACATGATAGATAATCATGCAGATACAGATACTACTATAGAAGGTTGGGATAAATCAGCTAGTTATAATAAGAAAGTAGAATTCTTAGTAGAGAATGGAATTATAGAAAATCCTGGCAGAATGCAGTTTGGAACTTTAAATAAAGAAACTGGAGTATATGAAAATGCTAAAGAAGAAGAGTTAGAGTTTAAAGCATCTTTGGTAGCTTACTATGACCAGACTGTAGCTCCTCAATTGAAACAAATAGCAACAGCTTATACTAAAGAGTTTGGTGTAGGTTATAAGAATCAAATGTTAAACATGTATAAAGCTGACAAAGAATTAGCAAGCGAATTATACAGTAAAAAAACAAAATTAAAAAGTGTAAATGATATAAGTACAGGCAATGCGGGAGCTATAGGTTTAAATACTAGGTTAGATGACTTAAATAAAAATAAGAATTTCTTAGGGGATTCAACTAGTATTAAAGGAGAGTTTGGTATTGAGTATGGTGGATTTACTTTTGACAGCGTTATGTCTGATATAAATGACATGCATAGATATGCAGACAAAGCTGACTATATACAAAATTTAATGGATAACAATGTAGTAACTGCGGAAGCTGGTGAAGCTCTTAATGATATGGCTAGGTACCAAGAGGTTAATAGCCGTGGACTTAGTGAAGAGATAGATGCACTTGAAAGTAGACTAGGATTAGGCGAAGCATCTAACCAGATTGCTAAGGTTAATAAAGAGATTAAGAGTGGTGGTATGTCATTTGTACCAGTAGGTCCTATGAATCAACATCACTTAAGTGGTATTCAATATAGTAAAGAAGCCGGAGGTTTTGTAACCGGAGGCAGAAGAACAATTGGTAAAATGGGATTTGGAATTGCTGCTGACATAGAAGCACAAGATAAAATAGCAGTTAACCGTGCTAACTTTACAACAAAACTTAATAGTAACTATAGTAATTTAATTAACCAAGATGGATTAAACCTAAGCAAAGAACAATACTTCGGCATACTAAGAAAGAAATTTGCAGCTGATTATACAGAGGATAATAACTTTGGATTAGGAGAAGAAGAATATAAATCTATGCAAGATTTATTTAATAATAGTACAGATGAAGAGCTTGTTAGCTACTCATTAAACATAGACAAAGCTACTAGAATACCTAGCAGCTAGGGAGCACGCCACATGGCAGAAGATAAATTTACAACACCAGGATATGTAACACCGGAAGATGTTGAAGAAGACCAGATAGAAGTTGAGGCTAGCTTTGACATAAATCCCAGAGAGTATGTAAGCACACTAGTTGACGTAGACCCACTGGACCACTTGTTAGCCAGTCAGGCTACTAAGTTTTCTACAGCTCCTGAGGTAGAGATTGAATCAGATTTAGCTGGTGCATTTACTCATGGTTTAACTCTGCATCATGCAGGACAATCTCCTGATAGTATGTTATCTACAGAAGGTCTATCCTATTTATTAGGAACCTTTATTCCCTTAGCTAGTTATAATAGGTTAGCATTTGCTGTTGCCCCTAGATTCCAAGTAGGACTAAGCAACGTAACCAAAAGAGCAGGAGAAGTTATTAGTGAAATTCCTGGCGTGGCTAATGCCACAGCCAAGGTACCAGGTGCTTATAGACTGGGTTCTACTCTTGAACAAGCCATAGCAAGTAAACAATTTGAATTTGGTAGTAGGGTAGCTATGGAAGCTGGACTATGGGCAGCTACAGATAAACACTTAGAAGGAGCTGAAGGATTAAAAGACGCTTTACTCTACACAGCAATAGGAGAAGGTGCTTTTGCTGGTATCCAACGAGTAGTACGTAATCACAAATCATTAAAGAAACGTAAAACAAGACTAGATGAAAGAGAAGCTACAACAACGGAAAAACTTAAAGCAGAAATAGATGACGTGGAAGGAACTATACGAGGAAGACTAGAAGCTGACCAACAAATAGACCACGTAAATGTACAACGTGACCACACTAGAGCTAGTAATGTAGCTAACATACAAGGTAAATTTGCTGATAATAAAATAGATTATTTTAAGGGCAAAAGTCCTGTACAAGCAGGAGAAGAAGTACTAGATGATATAGGTAAGCTTAGAGAAAAAGTGGCAGAACTAGATGCGATTGCATTTAGAAAAGAAGCTAACGTGAAATCTATGTACCGTTCTAACATTAAGTCTAGTGGAGATGAGGTGTATCAACCTCCTATTAAAACAGATGATGGAGTAATACTGTCTAAAGATGGAGAACAAATCTTTGCAACTAATGACGAGTTAGATATATTGTTCAAAGAAAAACAAGCTGGGGAAACTATTAGTGATATAGAAAACGCAGCTATTAATGATGTACTAGATAATAACACCGCTTTAAAAGAACAAATAGAAACTAAAGTAAAAACAGAGAAACCTAGTAAGAAAGTATTACAGAAAGAAGCTCCGGAAGAAGCTGCTATAGTTATAGCTGAGTCAGACAAGAAAGGATTACAAAAGTTAAACAAAAAACTGGGTAAGAAAGGAGCCAAAGAATTCATAGAGGGTACTGGGGTATCTGCAGGAGAAGCTCAAGGTTATATTAATGCATTTGATAAGAAAGGCATTACTCCTAAGATGGTTGCTAATATACAAAAGAGAACTGATTTAGATTTAAAAGAGATGTTAGCTCTGGACGGTAACGAGCTAGGTAAGTTGGCAAGAGGAAGAGCTGATGACCCTATCTACCAGAAGTATGGTGGACAAGTGTTCGCTGCTAAGCGAACAAAAGCAATTGATACAAAAAAGAAAGTATTAAAATACAGTGACAACGACCTTAAGAAATTACAACAAGCATTGGCTAAGGCTAGTAAAGCTGGAGAAGAATTACCTACTGAGTTAGACCCAAGAAAGATTAATGAACCTGTTACCTACAAGATAAGTAACAAAAGAAAGAAAGCTATTAAAGCTAGAGAAGCAGAACTTAAGAGTGTCAGAGCTCCTAAGAAATACAAAGTTAAACCAAACAAACGAGTATCCGACAGTAGAATAGACATAGTTAAAGATACTAAGTACTTTCAAGGGGTAACCAACCGTAATGTTGCAAAAATGATTTCTGTTCAAGTAGGGTTATCCGGGAAATCAGCAGTTAACTTTGATACCTATATAGCCAACAGTCTTACTGGTAAAACAACTGATAGAAGTATAGCTAAAGTAATTGAAGAGAATATATTATCTGGACAGTTTGGTGAAGAGAATGTATTCAAACTAAGTGATGCTAAAAAGTATGCAAAGCTTACCAAGAAAGATGCAATTAAAGAAATAATAAAAAGAAAAAAGCCACAAAAACAAGCAGACCTACGGGATGAACTAGAAGAACTTAGGGCTTCTGTTGATAAATCTAAGATTAAGAAGCTACCTCCGGGGGGTTTACCTGACCCAATAGTAGCTAAGGTCAAACCTGGCAAACAACCGGGTGGTATAGATGCTAAGATACAACAGGCTAACCTACAAGAAGATGTTATTGATGAGTTAACAGATTCTCTGTATGTAAATTATATGACTAGGTTTAACAGAGCTAGGCAAGTATTTGATAATATCAATCACTTTGATAAATTCTTAACACAATCTGGTAGGATACATGGATACCATAACCTTGGTAAATTTAAACGTATGCCAACTGGTAAAGAAGTTGATTCTTTGTTATACAAAAGTATTAAAGCAAACGTACCAGCTGAAGATGCTAAGAAAATTGTAGACACAGCTATAGAATTAAATAACGTGGCTATTAACAGAGAGTATCAAGTTATGACTGTTATAGATGGTTATATAAATGGTAGTAGAAGGCTACCTAAATATGCAGCAGCACCCGGCAAGAAGAAGAAGGAAAGAATAACAAAAACTCCATATGATTCTTGGTATGCAGGCAAGTTACAGAGCATGAAAAATTTACAAGATGATGCTGGGAAACATTTAGAGTATACAAGTAAGACTACCCGTAAAGAAGCAGTACAATCTAATCCTAAAGAGCTAGAAGAAGCAGGGGATGTAGTAGTTGAAGCTAATGAATTTGCAAAAGGTACTGATGGGCAGAGCTATAGTGAACGATTGTATAAAGCTGGTGGAGTAGAGATTGGAGAAACAATAACTAAAACAAAGAGAGGGCATCTGGAAAGAATACAAAGATTATTAGATGAAGATGATGCAATGTCTCTTGAACTTGCTATAGATAAAATAAATGCTAACTATGGAGGCAAGGGTATATTGGTAGGTCCTGATGGATTTATGGTAAACAGTAACTTAATGGTAATGGAGATTCCTAAAGCAATGAGGGAAGGAGTACCTTACCTACCTAGATTTGCTGTTATCCCATTTAAGAAAGGAGCGGATAACCTGACTGCTTATGTCAAAGGACATAAGACTAACATGGCTAGAGTACACAAAGAAAGACCACTGAATACTAAGACAGTTAAGAAACTAATAGGGCAAGAAAGTGATGATGTAGTTATATCCAAGAACAATGAGAACTTAAAACGTATTGAGGTTAATGAAGTAGAACAATTGGAATCTATTGAAAGTGGAATAAAGAGTGTACTGGATGATACTGTAAGTGTTAAAGAGTATGATGCTTTACCTCCAGCAGAAAAACTAAAGGCTAAACCTAGAAGTAAACAACTTGTAACCGCCATAAAGCAGACTATAGATAATGAACTATCTGGTCAAACACATGGTAGTCTGGATGGTAATTACATATCAGAGACTATGTTAAAACGAAGACTAAGGGGTATAAGTAAGGACAGTTTAGAAGATGCTCCTATGACAAAGCAACAAACTATTGAGTTAAATGAGTTAACTGAAATTATTAAAGAGGCAGGACTAGCTAACATGTACGGTATTAAACCTGGTAAAGGTATGTACAGAAGATTAAAGAACAAGATGAAAGCTATGGAAAACTCATACAAAAGTTTTGATGATGTTAATGGAAACGAGATTGCAAGAGAAAGAGAACTAACAGATGAGATAGTTGAAGTGTTAGAACGTATTATGAAGAATAGTAAAGAAGTGGAAGACCACTTTAATCTAAGCCGTTCTAATATGGAAGAGCTATTAACCATGGGAGAGGCTGCAGCCAAGATAGAGAATATATCTCTACCAATTAAACAGGAACAGTTCTTTGCCGGAATAAGAAACCAGGCTAAGAAGAATGCATATGAAGCCGGTTCACTAAGAAAAGGTAGGCTTAAGAAAGATAAAAGTAAAAAGTATGGAGAAAAAGACTACAAGACAGACCAGTATGGCGAAGATATGGACACAGAGTTAACAGAGAATCTTCAAAAGATTCTGAAAAAACTAAACAGTGAAGACAGTGTTACTCTTAATCAAATTAATTTTAATAACTTAGATGAAGCATTTATTAAAGAGAACTTACCCTTAATAGAAACTACTTTATACCAAGGTATTAAATCCGACATGACAGACTGGATAGAAAACTTTGCTATAGTACCATTTAAGCAAAGTTGGAATGATGCAGTAGCAGCTGGAGACAAAGCAATACAAAACAAATTAGAACGTCAGTTTATGGCACACCTTATGGCTAATCCAGATGATTTTAATAGAATAGCAGCTAGTCTTAACAAAGGCTTTGCTGTTGAAACTAAACTATACTATGCAATAAGAGGTGCGTACGGAGACAAAGGAGCTAAGAAATACTTACATAGCTTGATACAATTAGAGGGACCATTAAGTGGACTAAGGTTAAAGAAAATACTTAGTACTATAGAGAACCCTCAGATGAGTAAACCAACTGTTGATGTAGTAGAAGACAGTGCAGTTAAAGTAAAACAAGAGACTAAAGGACTAGCAGACCCATCTGATGGGGGAGGTGTGCCGCCTGGAGGTAACCAAGGTACTGATGGCACAGGTGGTCCAAAAATTACGGATGCTACAGGTACAAGGAATACAATAGCAGATGGTTTCTTGAAAGACCCAGTAGACTCTGCATTAGAAATGGCTAGACGTTACAACAATCCTGTCTTTCTTAGGATAGCTCATAGTATCTCTGACCAGGTTAACAAAGTTAAAGCTATGTTACATCCTAAATCTGTAGATGTAGACGGGTCTTATGCTAAGATAAATGCTGAGTCAGATAGTTTTGCTATGGTATCCAGAAGGTTAAAAGAAAAACATGGAACTAAATACATTGGTCAGGTAGAAAGTCCTGCTTTTAGATTACAAGATGACATAACAGATATGGTGCTAAGAGAAAAACAAAAGATAGGTAAAGACCTAACAGCAGGAGATATAGCTAACTTAGAAGAATTAGTAAAACTTAAATTAGCTAAAGCTACTCCTGATGTAGCAGAATTATTAAGTGCTAACTATAGAACTTATAATAAAATACGTATACATAATAACAAAACAATTGTTAAAACTAATTTAAGAAGAGTAGCAGATGGAGTACCAGTACAGAAACTAATAAGTTATCTACCTGGATATACTCCAATGGTAGCAGACGGAGCTATAGATGTATTTGTAAAGAATAAATTGGTAGCTAACGTAGCTAACAAAGAAGCTGCACAAGCCTACATAGAAAAGAACTTGGCTTCTTTTGGAGAGCAGGACAAGATAATGATAACACCTGCACATCCTACGTTAGATGCCTTTGCACCTGCTGAGTTTACAGATGCTTTACTTGAAACTGCAGACATGACAGTAGCTCAGATAAGAGCTGCAAAAGCAGATGGTAAAGTTATAGGTAAGCAACACCTAGTAGATGTAATGTTTAATGCTACTAAGGTACGTAATAAAAAGATATATACAGAAGGATTTAAATTTGAAGACTCTATGGATAGATATGCATACGGGTCATACAAGTATGCAGAGATGGGAGAGATGGGGACAGATATAGAGAATGCTATTAAGTTCTTAAATGAACGAGGAGATACAGCCGGAGCTAAGTACTTTAAAGACTATGGAGACATCCTGTTAGACAGAAGAATTTTTAAACTAGAAGAACAAATAAATGACATAGTAAATAGTGGTATAAATATAGCTCAGAAAATTCCAGTAGTAGCAGAAGCTTTTACTAAGCTAGGTATCAAACAAGGTAGTGATAGTCTTAGAGCAATAACTGGAGCTATTACTTCTGTAGGTTCATTTACCTCTTTAGGATTTAACTTTGCTACTTCCCTATTACAGCTTAGTATTTTGGGTATGAACGTGATACCTAGGCTAGGATTTAAACCATTTATTAAAGCAGTTAGACAAGCTAGACCTGCAATGAAAGAAGGGACGGCAGCGTTTGCTAAGTATGGTCAAGGACTCAGAGATTTAAATTTACATTTAAATGTGATGGATGGTAGAGTAGATGACATACTAAGAGACTCTCTTAAACTAGGTAGAACTAAAAGTATTACAGGTCTTAATTTAAGAGAACAGGCTAGGAAACTTAAAGACATGTCTATGATAGCATTCAACGGGATGGATAAATATGCTAGAGTTTTATCTTACATTGCATCTCATGACATGGCAGAAAATTTAAGTAAAAGAATTATAAAGAAAGTAGACAGAGCAGGATTAAGCTTAGAGAAATCTGATATTGCTCTGATAGATGATGTACTACAACCGGGAGAAAGAACTTTATTCCACCAGTCTAGAAGACTAGGTAAACCATTAACTGATGCTAATGTTAAAGATGAATTTGCTAAAGCATTTGTAAGAGAAACTAACTTTACGTATGACAAGAGTAACGTACCATTCCAGTTTAATAACCCGGCACTTGCTCCTATCCTACAGTTTAAAACATGGGTACAAAAAGAAACTATGTTTGTGTACAAATCTTTTGCACAAAGACCTAAGGGTAGAGGAGTAACTTTAGCTGAACAGTATGAAGACTTTGCTAAAATATCTGGAGCATTCATTGCACTAGGTGGTGTGTTCAGTATGCCAGGCTCAAACGAACTAGACCTACTAACTAGAACAGTGTTTGGGTATTCGCCTAAGGCTCAGATGATGGAGAAAGATAATCCATTTATGGATATCTTATCTGGTGGTATACCTATGGGACTAGGAGTATCTATGGAAGGTAGAATGGGACCAGGTAATATCTTTAGTCTGATAGATACTGATAACTTGTTTGGTATATATCCAACTAGATTATACAAAGCAAGTACATCTTTCTTTAAAGGAGATATAGACAGAGGTATGAACTATCTTCTTCCACGATTTGCACAGAATATAAGACAAGGATACAACATAACTCAAACAGGAAAACTTATGAGTAGTTACGGAGGTAGCTTAGTCTTTAACTATGATGAGATGGGACAGAGTGCACTAGGTGGAGGCTTACTTAAGATGTTAGGGTTTGAAACTCCTAATGAATCTAGGAATAGAATTATGAAATACTCACTAGATGCTCAGTCTAAACACACATCTTATAGTAGGAAGAGAGCCGAGTTCAGTATATTCAGAGCACTAGATGCTGGAGACCTAGAAGAAGCTTATGAAATAATAGAGTCAGCTGGATTAGATAAGAAATCTACAATGAAAAGATATAGAGATACTAGAGATAAGACTGAGGCAGATAGAAGAAACTTCCCTGGTACAAATATTAACAAAGAACTAGAAAGAAATGTTGAGGCTTACAGAGACAAATTTAAATAGGGAGGTATGATATGACAGAATATATTCCATGGATACTAACTGGTGCTATGTCAATAGCAGGTTATTTATTCAAAGGTAAGTATGCACAGCTTAAGAAAACTGTAGAAGTTTTTACTGAGATGTGGGCTGATGACAAAGTTACTCAAGAAGAGTGGACTGAGTTCATGACTGAAGCTAAGAAATTATTGGGTAAATAGGAGGAACTATGAAACACTTAGTATTATTTTTATTTCTGTTGACATGCAGTGTGCATGCTACGGATAACTCTACGTCTAACCAAACAAATACTAGTGGCTCTAATACTTCTATTAGTGGTGGTTACACATCTACTACTACTAATAATAACGATGGACAAACAAATACCACAACTAATAACACTACCAATGCTACAACAAATAGTACAAATCAAAAGACAATCCCTGTAGGAACAGCAACTGCTCCTAGTATGAGCTCATACTCTCAGGACTTATGTATCGTTGGAGTCAGTGGTGGTGTTCAAGTAACAGGTATAGGTGTATCTGGAGGTACATATTTCACAGATAGAAACTGCGAGAGAATGAAACTGAGTAAACTACTCTATGATTTTAATATGAGAGTAGCTAGTATAGCAATGCTATGCCAAGATGACCGAGTCTTCTCTGCCATGGAACACGCAGGTACGCCTTGCCCGTTTGAAGGAAAGATAGGAAAGGATGCCACAGCACAGTGGAAAAAGTATGACGTGGAAAGACCAGATTATACAAGATACATTAAGAACTTAAAACGTAGAGCTAATATTGATGCAAGACTTCAAAAAGTTAGTATAGAAAAAAGAGTAGATACAGACTACGAGTTGTATGGAGATGATAAATGAAGCTACCTAGGGAATGGGTATATCACCTAATGAACTGGACGTATGCTATCATAGGGTTCTTAGTGTTAGGTTGGGCATGTTTTGCAGAAGACATAACCACAGGTAACTTGCTACCCAATGGTAGCAATAACGCTAGTAACTATCAGAACGTAGATACATCTATCCCTAATATTACTACCAATGGATTCAATACAACAGGTAGTATAAGAGATTGGGGACAAGAACTAGAAACAACAGGGACTGGTGGCATTAATGTTACCGGTTCCTTACTTAACATAACTACAGGAGAAGACACTACTAACCAAGATAAGCTAGACAATGGGGTTACCCTTAACTCTACTACCATAGTACAGAACTGTGAGTATCAAGGGTCCAACTGGCAGTGTGGTCAAGCTAAGCCGGGACAAGATACATACACTACTACTGTTAGTATCCTAGATGCTAATGGCAATGTCTTGTCTACTGTAAACCAAGTGCGTAACAATGATGCAGGGTATAACAGTAATGCATACAAGTACTCTGATACTGTTACATACACAGGCACGGGTAGTAGCCAATTTTACTGGGGATGGGAAGGAGTAGACCTGGGACATGCTACGTATGGTACCAACTTAGGTGGACCTAACTTGCTTGGGGCTAAGTTAACTATGACATATGATAACGTAGTTATACAACCAGAAGTTATAGAAGAGATAGAAGAAGTAATAGAAGAGTTTATAGAGTGGGAAGAATTATTTGAAGAACCTGTATTTGAGACAGTAGTACCTTTACCAGAATTAATACCAGTTGAAATAGAAGTATTTGAAGAAGTCTACTTAGAAGAAACCCAAGCTATAGCAATAATAGAAGAAACATTTGAAGAACTAGAAGAAGAGTTTGAAGAGGTAGAGATACTTGAAGTATGGGGTGGACCAGAGATAGTAGAAGAACCAGTAGAGGAGGAACCTAATGAACCAGAAGAAGTTGCACCAGAAATTATGGAGACCGAGCAGGTCGTGGAAAACGAACCTGAAGAAGCTACCACTGCCAAGGTGGAGGAAACCACTGAAGAACCTGAAGTGGAGTCGTCCTTAGATACCCCCGGAGTAGCAGAGGCTGAGGTAGAAGAGGAGGCACCAGTAGTAGAGATATCTGTACAGGATATACAGGCACAGGTTAGTGCTAAGATAGAGAGTGTAGAAAAAAGTTTAGCTACTACTAGTATAGTAGCCGCACAAGTGATGACCTCAAAGCAAGTAGACCTTTCTTCCTATTACAAAACGTACACGGATGACAGGAAAATGTATGAAGGCAACGACTACACAGACTTAAGAATACTGGGAGGGTTAGATATATATACTGAAAACAATAACAAGTTTCTTCGTATATCAAGTAACGACCCTGTTCTTAAATATCAACGTGAGTTACAGGATGCTACAATTAAAAGAATACAACTAGAAAAAGAATTACAAATTTTAAGGAGATAATATGATAGATATATTACAAAAGTATGCCATGATTTTAGGCGTAGTAACTGCCATAGGTGGTGGTTTCTATGCTTGGGGAGAGTTTAATACTAGACTTGATGCTGTCTCTGCAGCTGTCGGCAGCGACACTATTGAGAACATGCAGAAGGACATGGCTATCTTGGATAAAAAGATAGAAGTACTTGAAGCTAAGCTTGATGAGTTTAGGTCTGGGTTGAATAACCCTTTAGGGAATAGATAGTGGACTATTCTTTGGTAGCATCAGTAATAAGAGACTTAGGGTTTCCTATAGTTGTAGCTTTATTTGTATTGTTTAGACTGAATGGTAGTCTGGATAAACTAAAAAGGTCTATAGATAACCTTAGTAATGAGATGCAGGATAGGGATGAAAGTCTAATAAAACTTACTAGTAAAGTGGATATGCTTGAACGTACTGTATATAGATTAAATAAAAGGAAGAGGCAAGTCTTTAACAAACTTGCCTCTAAGGAACAGCACAAGGAGAAAGAATAGGAGAATTTGATACTGTCCCTCTAGTGTTGTGATTTCATAACATCTGGTTGGCTTGTAAACATTTCTGGAAATTCTGCTTCAACATATTCAGTCCAACTTATGTCTCTTAAACTAATAACTTCTTGACCTTCAGCTTCTGCTGAGTCTGTAATCTCTATAAATTTATTTGCTAAGTCTATATCATGAGTAGCTCTGTAGTAAGACATGGTAGACTTTAGTAACTTCTCACTTGTAGACTCTGGTAATATTACTCTAACTAACTGAGCCATCATAACTCTAGCCTTAAAGAATACTGGCTCCTCCCATCCATCTACAAGATGTAGTTTAAGTTTACCCAAACTTAGAAGGGATGCCAATACAGGAATATTCTTATCCACAAACGTAGTGTTCTGGAATGATAACATAAATTGCATACTAGCAATTTCCTTCTCTCTATCTGGGATGTCAAAGTATCTGGGTAGCCCAAAGATATTACCCAACTCTGTTATTACTACTCTTTTTTTGTTGCTCATTTTTTATTTCTCTCTTGTAGCTTTCTTCCACTAAGTCCCTAATGTTTTCTTCTATGTATATAGAAAAGGTACATGGAAAATGCACTATATTAAAATTTAATCTTTGTAGGATATACTGTATTCTATCTCTTGATAAGTTATAGAATAGATATCCAGTCTCTGATGTATTAGGATTAATCTCATACCAATGTAATCCTTTACTTGGCTCTGCACTTTGAATGTATGAAGTAGTAGTCCACATGTCAGAAGCAGAGTAATCTATAAGTTGCTCATGCACCCAACCTAGAAATAAAGATTCATTAGTAGTACCAATAAATCTTTTAAGATTTAAAGAGTCGTATTTCTTCAGCACTAATTCTATCATCCTAGACCATAGACTGACTCTGGTATCTGCCCATATACTACCAGATATTATATTACTCTCAGTTATAGAAGTACTTAGTACAGAGAGTAAAGAAAGTTTCTTTATTAGATTTACATATTCATCCATGATTTAATGTACCCCCTAAAATCTGGATAAAACTTAACAGGTAACTCATCATCCTTAGAAGGAGACGGAGTAGCAAAGAACATAATCATACCATGCTCTTTCATAGCCGCAGTAATCTCACGTTTTTGTTGAGGTACAGAGACATACCCTTTCTTACATTGTATCCCCACCCATATTCTGTCCCCAGATTTGGGATGGTATAACCCCACTACAATGTCAGCTTTACCCTTGCTACCCCTAGATTCTATGATGTAGAATAATAAGTCTTCTATCTTATTTAGTATTGCAGTCATGACAGTTCTGGTTTTCTTCTCAAACCTATAGCCTATCTTATACATTCTTTTAAACTTGGGAGTTCTACTTAGCTTACTCATTGTGATTAGCATTCCTATTACATAAATCTAAGTACGTACATCCACTACATATATACTGAGGTACATCTGTAGGTCTAGGAGGTACAGTCTCTTGGAGTATAGAACTGGTAATAGTATTCACATGGTTATCCAACCATGGTTTCCAATAGTCATACTTCTGTACTTCTCTACTCATCTTTTCAAATCGTGTATCACAAGAGATGACTACGTATTTATTTTCCATACTACTTCTCTTGGTGTACATCAGTACCCCATAGGGTACGTTAAGATGTAACTTTTCTTTAGCATAGTACATCCATAAGAGTATCTGCTTTAGATGGTATGGATGGTACTTAAACTCTTTCCACTTCCATAGCTCAGTACTCTTAAGTTCCATAGGAATGTAGTATTTATTATCTTTGTATTCATACTCATGCACAAAATCTGTAGTAGCAGTATAGGTTACATCTTCTGTAATGTTTAAGTGAACAGGGAATTGATTCTGTTCAATAGATTCTACACCATGTAGGTGTCCAGGCATTCTACCTAGTATCTTTGCTTGGGTTTCTTCGTTAACAAAACCCATGTACATTCTTCTTCTAGCTACCTCATCTGTTATAGGGATTGATTCCCTTTTAGAATAATAACCATAGTAACTCTGTCTTATACATGTGCCTAGTGAGGATGAACGTATAGCTTTGTTCTTACCTCTAGCCTTCCACTCTTCTGTTCTTTGATTCATGTACTCTGTAATCTCAGCACTACATGACTCTTCAATTCCTTCAAGAAAAGACTCTGGGTCATATATAGAATTCTTTATAGGGTCTTTATATGTAGGCATAGTGTCTCCTTTATTAAGCAGTTTAAGGACATGCTTAGGTCTCCAGTTTATTCTTCTTCTGGGCGTTTGAGCATGTCTACTAATTCTTCTGGAATTTCTTCCATAGGAATAGTGAAAGTAACATCACTTGGATTCTTGCTGTTACTCTTTGACTTGTCAGTCCAGAATGCTCGGACTTTAAGTCCATAGCCTCCAATGTTAAGTATGGTATTCATAGCTAGTTTACTTCCACTAGGTCTATTCCAACCGACACCCAACGTAACCCACTCTTGCTTACCTTTAGAAGACTGTTGTTGTTGTCCTCCTTGTGCAAGGTTAGGTCTGGATGGCTTAGCATAATTGTTGTTTTGCTGATATGCCATGATATTGTTCCTCCTTGTTTTAATTTACTGCCAATTACTTCCTGTGTTCTTTATATCAAGAGGTAAATCTAAATCTATTCCATAGTTAAGTACATCTGGAATCTTAGTATCAATTCTCTTGATTAGTTTAAGTACATCTGGTAACTCTGGAGTATACACATCTAATTCCATAGCATCATGAAACTCCATCCATATCCTAGACATCATATTTTTTTCTCTCAGTAATTTATACATCTGAATAATTCTAATCTTATTCAAATCAGCACTAAAACTTTGAATTGGAAAGTTCACAACCTGAGTAGGGTTGAGTCTATCTCCTATCCTCCCATACACACTACAAGTATAACCCATCTTCTTAGCAGAAGTCAATAGCTTGTCTTGGTACTTAGCTATACCTAGCTGAGACATGACTTGCAGATACTTAGCAACTACACTCTTAGCCTTAGTCTTCTTTACTCCTGCTTTAACCAACTCACTAGCTAATCTAAAATCAGTAGCCCCATATACATAAGCAAAGTTTAATATCTTTGCTGACTTCCTATCTACTGAGGCAAGGTTAGCAACAAGAGTATGCATGTCCACTCCATCTTTGTATGATTGAATTAGATACTTACTCTTACTTAGGTAAGCCAAACATCTTAACTCTGATTGACTTGCATCCACAGTTAGCATAGTTCCTTCTTCTTCAAAGATAGATTTAAAACATGGTCTAACAGAGGGTGGCATGTTCTGCATGTTAGGTTTAGTTGAGGTCATTCTACCTGTAACAGTAGAGGCAAGTTGTAGATTACATCTTAGCCTACCTTGAGTATCTATTAACTCTGGTATCTTATTGGTATATGTGGTGTGTAACTTAGAGTGCTTCCTAAATATTAGGATATCCTTAGCAAACTGATGGTCTACTCCTTTAAGTATTGTCTCCCCTGTACTCTCAATGTCTATACCTAAATCTTTAAAGGTATCTAGTACCTGCATGGGGGAGGAAGGGTTAATGTTATGTTCTTCATTTATCTTAGCTTGTATATCATCTAGTAATAATTCGTTATCTTTAGCATAGGATTGTAGCTTAGACTTATCCACCTTAATACCATCATTAATCATATGAGCTACTGGTAGTATCATCTCCATATCTATCTGTCTAGCAGGTTTCATGATGTCCCAGTAATGAGAGTAATCTTGCATAAACATTTTCATAAGTTCTATACCCGCATATGCATCCCCTGCACAGTAGTCCCTTAACTTCTGAGTACTCTTAGCAAAATCATCTATGGTTATATCCTTAGCATAATCTACAAGATGTAGATAGTTATGTGCAAAGAACTTCAGCCCACCAACAGGTAGATGAGAGGCTAGCTGTCTCTTAAGTATTAAGGTATCCATAAACTTACACTTGATGGGGATAGCAGGACATAATCTTATAAGTCTTATTACATCTACAACTATGTTGTGTCCCACTATAGTAAGGTCTTTATCTTGTACTAACTCTTGTAGTTTCTTACGCACAGTTACATCTATCTCTAGTGCTATACAACTAGAGCTTGAACTAAATCCTACAGTATGAGTTGCATCAGTATCTATGTTCCACTCAAAGTCTAGCCCTAAGAATCCTTCTAGCTTAGCCAGATGTAAGACTTCTTCTAGGTCAGTAGATAGTGGGATAGGGTACAGTTCATTCCTTAGCTCAGCCCCTACTCTGCTATAACTTTCTATGATGGTTCGGTCAGATGATTTATCTTTAAGTTGCAATGGATGGACACAAGATTCATATGCTTGGTCAATCTCCTTACACCCCATCCTAGCTAGTTCTCCCATAGCTATAACCTTATCTGGTTTCAAGTCTTCTATGTCTGTTCGTAGATTGGAAGAACACCATCTTACTTCATGTGTCTTAATAGTATAATCTTTTGGATGACATTTAACTGGATTAGTAATCCATACTTCACAGTCTTTAAGATACTGCTTAGTATATTTCTTTACTGTACTTCCAGTTACATCTCCTCCTATCTTACCTTTGATATCCTCAGCTTGAGACGGATGTCCTAATACTACTAGGACTTTACCTGTTGCTCCATCCTGTATCTTAACTCTGGATAATTTAGGGGAAGATGCATGTTCAAATAACCCACACCTTAAACATGTATCATCTAATGCTTGGGGTTTATACTTCTTCTTTCTTTGTGTGTACGTTTTTGTTATCATTGTCTTTCTCCTCTAACAATAATTTAAATAGTTGGTCTAACCTCCTTTGTAGTATTTCTTCTACTTGTGATTCAACTGCTAAGGTGTAATTTGCATCCTTAAATTTATCACATCCTTTGCATATTAAATTCATGATATCATTCTTTACATCTTTAATATAGCTTGTCATATCTTCCTCCAGTATAATTTGTTTGTCTTTAAAGTGTCCCATTAGAATACCTCCTCTACTAAGGATAGCAAATCATCATCACTATACTCATATGGCTTGAATTCTGGTAGTATTTCTATAGTTTTTAATCCATAAGTTCTCATCTTAGTCCCTATTAATCTGGCTATAACATGTGCATCTGGGTCAAAGAGTACACACCATTGGGTGTCATACTGCTTAGATATAATAGCCAACTTCATAAGCAAGTCAGTCCTCATGTTAGTTCCAAGTATAGCTATGCTTGGAATACTAGTGGCTTGCCATAGTCTCATAGCATCATAGACACTTTCTACTATGTAGCCTCCACTACTAAACTCTTCATCTGGTAAACACCTAGAGTATGTAGGGTACTGCTTTTCTTTGTTTCTTATTATAGGAATCAATCTATATTTTGGTTTCCTATTAAGATAACGTATCTGTCTACCAGAGTTGTGTCCTTCCATATTATAGAG
>Ga0114908_1000431_pt1 | contig 24009 bp, 32 predicted proteins | sample MalvireepMed_s17_FD_87292 | JGI IMG/M metagenome (GOLD analysis project Ga0114908, IMG submission 87292) | Marine viral communities from the Global Malaspina Expedition - Malaspina viral metaG DeepMed_s17 | ecosystem: Environmental > Aquatic > Marine > Oceanic | place: Mediterranean Sea... | reverse complement strand
TGCCTGTTGTCTTCGCGACCCTTGCCCCGAACGCAGCTCCCTTCTCGCCCTCATTAAATTCCATGCTCTTTGACTTTTCTATCCCGCCCATGATGCCGCGCAGTTGCTTGTCCGTTTCACCGGATCTCCCGAAAATGGTGTCAACTGCCTTGCTGATGCTTCCCAACTTCGTGACCCCGAGTCCCGCTGACGCCGTATCAGCCGCTGTGACAGCTTCTCGTGCGAGCTTGTTCTTCTCATGTGTTTCGAGCTTCCTTTCTTTGTCACCCTCTTTAACTGTCTTGGCCCAAGTCTTACTGGAGATTCCTTTTGCGACCGCTTGTATTTCGTCCACTGCGACCGTCTTCTTTTTCCCGTCTATCGACACTCGCTTCTTCAGCTTCTCCATTGCTCTACCTGTCAACCCCGTGCCACCGTGCGTCACATCATGCTTGCCAATCGCGAAAATCTTATCAGCCGCCGCTCCCTTTGCGTGACCGCCCTTTGCCCAGCTTACTTCCCCAGTCTTTTCGTCACGAGGACCAGTGAGCTTCTGTTTCTTTGCGTCTTTTAGAGCTTGACGCTTCCCCTCCTGTTTCTCTTCTCGACGTCGCCGAGCACCAGTCTTTTTCCCGCCCCTCTTCTTCCCGCCGCCATGACGCCGTTGTGAGTGCTTGCCCTTGAAATGCTTTTCAAGCCCGTCCACGAACTCGTCAAGATACGCGAACGCCCCATCGACGGTCTGGGCAGGCACATGGTCCTTGCTCACACCAATGGTCACCGACTCCAGTTGGCCTACACCGACCTTGACCGACTCCAGTGCGCCAACGCCAATCTCGACCGACTCCGTCTTGACCACATCCGGTTCGTCATCCTCCACGAAGTGGTCCCCGGTGAGGGTCTCGATATCCGCGAGCGCCTCGGACAGTTCGTCATAGTCGATGTTGTCTGTAGGTAGACTCATGAGGAATCCTCCCCCTGTGTTGGCGACTCACCGAAGAACACCGCTGTCGTGTTCTCCTCATCGTCGGAGTCTGGCAGATCGTCAGTCGCGTCTGGCTCGCCAGCGAGCGCGTCCAGTCGAGCGAGTGCCGCGTTGAGCCGGTCTTCGTCAACAACATACGTCTGCTTGAATGTAGTCATGATCCGAGCACTGCGTTATAGTTCGACCCGTCGAGCACTTCGGTCTTGACGTTCTGACTGCTGACAGAGTGCGTGTGTCCGAGCTTGGAGAGCGCTCGTGAGACCACTGCCGTGCTCTTGCTGTGCGCCTTGGCGTCCCCGCCCCATTGCTGGACCGATGTGAGCTTCAGCACCGTCTGTCCCCTGTCCTTCTGCCACGTCCAGCCGCCCATGCCGTTGGCGGCAGCGACCTCGCCAATCTGTTCGCGTTGCTGTCGACCGACACCCCTGTCGAACGAGAGCTTCATCGTCACCCCGTTCCGAGAGCCACGGGTCGCTGGCGCTGAGATCAGGACCGCGTCCTGATTGTAGCGCTGGCCGTATTCTGCTGCGAGCTTTCGCGCCTCACCGTCCCCCTTATAGCTCACCGACCACGAGGGTTCCGATCCACCCTTCCATGCCCCGAGCGCTGGCTTGACCTCGGCATCGCGAACCGACTTGATTTGCTGTAGCCTGCCACCGAACTCCTGCATTCTCGTGAAGACGTCCCGACTGGCAACGTCGCCACCCCCGCCAGCCGGTCTCGCCGATGTAATCCCCACAGTCGTGCGCTGCTCACCACCGGCTGCACCTTGGCGACCCCCGGCTTGACGACCACCGGCTCGACCACGAGATCCGCCCATCCATCGTCCCTTGTCGTCTCTGGGTTGCCCGGGATTGTAACGCTTCCCAACCGTGCCAGCTTTGATGCTCTCGACCTCTTTGCGGAAGGCTTCTCGCTCCGACTCGCTTGCCTTGGGAGGTAGCCCATCCACATACCATGTGGCACCCTTCGTACGAATGACCTGACTCACGTCTGAGCCAGTGCCGATCTTGCCAAATATCTCGTCAAATGAGGGACTCTTTGTAACCGACCCGCTCTCCATCTCTGCAACCAGCTTGTTGAAATCGGGCCAGTCGTCGTTCCATCCACGTTTCTCTGTGACGTATTTCTGGAATCCCTTTCCTACCCTGAATGTCAGGTCTTTCGCACGTTTGGTTTGTTTCAAGATTTGTTCGCTATGGTCTTTGAACATCTGTCGACTTCCCTTGGACAGACCCACAACCGTGTGCTTGATGAGACCCGCTTGCTCAAGACCGTTATTCACCACCAGCGAGAGCATCTCGCCTGCCTTGTCATTACTCAGACCATGACCCTTTGCGTACATGAATATGTTGATTCCAGCACTATTCCACGCCTCCTTCGCTGCGACCTTTACGAGCTTGGCTCGTTCCGACGTAGGCATTGTCTTGATCGCAGATCCGGTCTCGGCCATGTAGTGCGTGCCGCCACTCGACACGGCATGGGTCGACGCTGACATTTTATGTTTGACCTGCATCATGAGATCCGCAGGACTGAGCGACGACTTCTTCGGGTGATTGTGCATGACCACAGCCATCGAACCACCAGACGTTAATCGCTCAGACATCTTATCGGTGATCTCGACCGAGCGGTAAGTGCCGTTATTCACCATACTCGACCCGTCACCAAATACTATATGCACCTGTTCGGCCTTCTGCTCTCTGCCATGCTTTAGACATGCCTTCGCTGCGTTCGCCACTGCCTGCTCTTGCACCGAACCTTTGCCCTTTTTGCCAGCATGTCTCGCCTGCGAGTGCTTGCCTTTCATGTGCTTGGCGATGACGTCGAACACGTCGCTCGTAATCCCCATACCGTGCAGGATTCCGGCGATGGCATGGATGTCTAACTGTTTGGTCGTTGCCTCTCCCTGTGCGGAAGCGGAGAGAGCGGTCTTGAGCGTACCGGGTTGAAGGTCGACCTGCACATTCATCAAGTCATCGGTCAACCTCACACCCTTAGACCGCCGAATCCCCCTCCCGAGAATCAGCACTTCGGCTTCTGGCTTACATCCGACTCCGGTCGCCCACGTTGACAGAATGTCCGTCTTCCTATGGGAATGCCCCACGATCACGCCTGAACCGCCAGAGAACGCCAGCACAACGCTCATATCCGTCGACCAACTCGTAGCAGGGTTCGACTGGTAGTCAGCCCGAACAGACTCAACCTTTGTCTTCCACGTCCTCGGCGGGACACTAATGCCTATCGTTCCCGTCTCGGTAACGCGACTTCCCCCGATCCCGCGCATCAAGGTAATCCTGTCCGGAGCATCCCTGAGCCTGTGCTGGGTGTCGTTGTAGGTTGCTCTGGCGAACTTCTGGAGCACTGCCGTCGTCTCGCCAGAGAGCGGTTCCCGACGCCTCTTGAGATTGCTCGTGTCCGTGCCGAGACCGAACTCGGCGCTAATGGCTTTCTGTAACGCTACCGCGATGTCGTTGTTCGATGCACTGTCTGACCACACCTTGATTACACCAGACGCAAACTTGTCAATTGGCGGGGACTTCGTGCCTAGCGGTTTACCGGAGGCATCACTGTCCATCTGACCAGCACCATTCGCAAATGCCGCCTGCCCTGTGCCGAGCCGGGGACTCGATGGTGAGCGCGTTGAGATTTCGTCTATCGCCGCCTGCGCCTGCTTCTCAGTGACGCCGAGCTTTCGCATCTCGGCACCCACTGCCTGCGCGTTCGCTCGCTTGAGCTTGCCTTCAATGTTGCTCCTGTCGTCGTCTGAGAGGAATCGCCAGTCGGCAATTCCTACAACTGCGTGAGCTTCCAGATTGTCGAGCGCTCCCGCAAAGGCATCAGTGCCGTCAAAGTCCAGAGCGCCTCCGGACCCGCCACCAGACTGCTCCGATTCGCCGCCACCACCAGCCGCACCATCGCCCTTCCCCTTTTTGCCAGCATGTCGCGCTTGCGAGTGCTTGTTCGGAAGATGCTTGGTAACCGCTCTGGCTTTAATCTCGGCCAGTTCATTCTGGAGCACTTCGGCCTGCTCTGGCGTGGGGAACGGTGTCAGTAGACCCTCGACAATCACCACCGTGCGATCTCTCAATGTGATGAGTCGGCTCAGGCGTCTTCCTTTCATCAGGAACGCTTCCGCTTCCGACGACAGACCGGGTCTTACTGCTTGTGCCTGCGGAGTCCTGTCGATAATCTCTTGCGCCAACTTCCTCTCTTCCGCTGACTTGCTGAGAAGCGCCCGGTTCTGCAATGTAGATCGAGCCTCTGATCGAGCCATCTCGGTAAGACGATTATGTGCAACCGGACGAGCCGTTAGAGTGGCTTGGGTCTTCGCTCCGCGAGCGAGGACGGTATGCGTGATTAGCCCGGCTCCCTGTAAGCCGTCATTGACGGATCTCATAAACAGATGATCACCTTCTGACTTGGTGATCTTGCCTGCAATCTCCATGCTTCTGATCGCCACTTCGACCCTATCTGTGGCAGAGTCGTGCGCCTGCTGGAGCACCTCGGTCGTCATCCTAACCCCGGCACTAGACCGACTATTCACCTCGGCAACCGGTCGAGACAATTCCGCACGGAAGTGATTCCCGTCCAAGTCAACCGCATCAACAGACTTCAGTCCTTCCATTACCGACAGCACACCAAGATCAGCCGAACTAAACGACCCACCTTGACGTGGATGGTTGTGCATAAACACATGAGTGCGCGGACCACCGGCAACCTGATCGACCATCTCTGGCGTCAGGTCCACCGTTGATGCTCCCCCGTTTGCCACTAATACCGATCCGCCGCCGCCCAGCACACGAGCCTGCTCATTGCCGGTCTTCCGTCCGTGCTCCCGCACTGCGGTCGCTGCCGCTGCCACGTCAGACGCACTCGGTGAACCTTTTCCCTTTTTGCCAGCGTGTCTGGCTTGCGAGTGTTTATTCGGAAGATGCTTGGAGACCGCCTCACCCGCAGCAGTCAACGCTTGCCATACATCCTTGTCGCTGTATGCCCAGCTTGCCGATGGCTTGACGCCAACAGATCGTCTCGATCCCGAGTCCAGCACGACTACTTCTTTCTCGGACTTACATCCCACGCCAGTCGCCCATGTCGACAGAATGTTCTTTTTCTTTACTGGGTGTCCTATGACTACGCCACTGGACAGACCTGATCCGGAGCGTGGGTATGCAAAATCCATCGCAACCGCTGCGCTCGTTGACCAACTCGTTGCCGGTTGTGATCGGTAGTTGGCACGCACAGTATCGACGTCGACTCTTCCAGCGGGTTTGCCGAACGACACACTGACAGTCCCGGTATCGGTCGTGCGCCTGCCGCCGATCCCGCGTACCAATGTGATCTCGTCCGGTGCATCCTTGAGCTTTCGTTGCGTATCGTTATAGGTCGCTCTGGCGAATTTCCGGAGCACTGCTGTGGTGTCCGGATGCAAACGCGATCTAGTAACGTCAGGGAAATGGCCTGTGTCAGCCTTCAGCTTAAATTCAGTATTGATTGCCTGTTGCACCTGTACCGCTACCGTATCGGAATCGCCAGCCGTCACCGACCACACTTTGATCACGCCAGCCGCGAACTGCTCGACTTCGGTGTGACGAGCCGGGAATGGCCCTTCTCCGTACTTCTGCGATGCGACACCGTCTTCAAACGCCACCCTGCCGTGTGAGGTTCCGCTTCCTGAGATATCCTTTATTGCTAATATGGCCTGTTCCTTCGTCACGCCGAGCTTCCGCATCTCTTCGCCCACAGCCCGTGCGTTCTCTTGCTTTTGCTTGTGCTCAACCCGAGCTTTCGCATCTCGGTGTGTGCCTGAAACGGCACCCGCACGCAATAACCCATCTAGCGCTTCGGCACTGGCGGCACCGGGTCCACCACCGTTTCCCTTTCCTTTCTTGCCAGCGTGTCTGGCTTGCGAGTGTTTGCCCTTAAGGTGCTTACCGACCGACTCCCCACGCACAGCGGTAGGTGTGCCGTTGTGACCCACACCGATGCGAACGGATTCCACGGCAGGCATTACAGGTCCGCTAGTTCTGGTCTCTTTCTGACGGCGAGCTTGAATCCGACGTTCGTCTCTTTGTAGCGGTCAAGCGATTCCCGTGTCCACCCCGATGACAGCATCTGCTGGCGCATCTCGTCCACAGTGCCGTGCGCCAGATCGAACGATTGCTTCGTCCAGTCTGCGTCTTCAGGGTCCGCGTCGATGTTGAATACCTCACGCTTTGCCATACGCCTTCTTTCGTGTTTTGTGGTACTCGATCTGCTTGAGTCGCTTGTCGGCCTCGCGCTTCGTGGCGTACGTCCCCATCGGCTTTCCGCGTTTGGATGTCACACGGTAGCCCGATGGTGTCTTGCGAATGGTCATCTCGCACTCCCACCAGAGACAGTAATCCCCAGTTCGGTTAAATCGGTCTCGCCCTATTTGGATTAGGCAGACGACCCAATCACGACGATGTCGTACGTTGCTGTTGCGCTGCTCGCCTCATTTGTGATTCGTAGGACATCATACGAACCACCGGTCACTTGGAAAGCCGTCGCGTCTGGAGCCACGGTCAAAAACATCCCGCCTTTTCTAACCTTGACGTAGTGAGCCGTTGCGCCTACAAACGCCCAGAACGGATTCGACGCTGCCGCGCCAACTCTAAGGTTGTCGCTGTTGCCAGACGCAGAACTGATATACAGCAACTTCACGCGAGCAAAGGTCAGCGTAGCGCCGAACCCATCAGACAACGAACCCGCGAGATCGAGGTCGTCATATCCAGACGCCGCAATGGTGCGCGTGTCATGGAACATGAGATCGGACTGATTCGCGCCTGTGCCAGTGAGCAGTTCAATAGCGTTGTTGAGATCAAGGGTGTCCTTGACCGTGGTGAGATCCTTAGCGCTCTGGTAGTCGCCTGAAATCTTCGCGGTTACGATAGTCTTCAATGACATAGTGGTTTCTCCTGTGTTGGTTATGCTGCGATGTTATCCACGTCGTCCACCGCTAACCGTGGACCTAGCTCGATCTCAATCAGTCGCTCCGTGCATCGACAGCGTGGGTGAATATCCTGTGGTGTCCACGCTTCTCGTCCTCGCATCTCGGTAATCCACGGTTCATTGATACCTGTGAGCTTGCCGCCCATCGGTCGACAGAAGTTACAGAGACGATCATCCCGCGTCACGACCCATTCACGCCGGGTTGCGGTTCCGAGAATCCCATCATCAATCGCCCGTCGCCACTGGAGTTCTCTGGCTTCGTTCTGAATCCGCACCGTCTCTGTTCGTGCAATGGTGTCGGCACGCTGCCAGATGGCTCGCTCTCGATAGGCTCGCTGTGCATCTTTGATCTGTCGCCGGGTGCGACCCGCTTGTCGCATCGAGTCCCCGAGCTTCTTCATGCCGAGCCGCTGCCGTTCTGTCAGTGAGACCACCTGACGTAATTCATCGGCTAGTTGCTCCGCTGTTAGTTGCCGCAGAATGCCGTCACGTACGACCCGTTGCACCGTGCGAATTGACTGCGACTGGATGCGCTGCTGGAAGAGCAAGCCGCGATTGTTGAGAAGCTCCACGACTCGTGGGTTGAGTCGGTCGAAGGCAAGACGCCCCTTGATGTTCAGGGTATCCAGCCCGGTCATGACTTGCTCATACCGTGCGCTGCCCGGTCGAATCCCTTGCCGCCGTAGCGTCTGCTTGAACTCGGAATCAATAACCCTCGTCAAACCCTCGGTAGTCGCGTCAGACCCTATCTGAAACTCAACCTCAAACTCGGACAGAATCTCGGTCGACTGCCGAGTAAACACCTCAGACGACAACACCTGTGTCAGCGCTTCCTCGATTGCGGTGGTATCACCAGCGTCAATCAGGGCAACCAGTCCGCTCTCGGACACCTGTCGCTGAAACTCCAATGTCAGGAGTCGCAATAGTCGAGATACCTGTCGGCGCAGACCCGGCGCAACACTGTCGGCAAGTGCCAGCACATCATCGCCTGCTGCCTTCTGGATACGACCTGTCCGTGGACGCACCCGGCGACCATCACGTCTTCGGTTGATCACCACTAGGGACATCCTTTGACTGCGGCGGTGACCCCGCCTTGGGTGGCGGCTGTGGCGGTTCCTCTGGTTGTGGCGGGTTCTGCGCCTGTTGCTGGAGTGCGGCTTGCGCCTTGGCGTCTTCGTGTTTCTTGTCGTCCCGATCTTGCTGCTTGGCGTCTTCCTGTTCGTCCGTTGGCTTGGGGTCGCCCTCTTCGGTTTCCCGATGTCCTGTAGGAAGATCAGCCCGTCGCAAGAGATGGTTCGTCAGGTAGCCGTCTGGGAATATCTCCGCACCAGATGATGCCAGCTTTTGCAGGAACCCTGAGAGCGTGTCAATGTCCATCGTGTCGATGCCACGATGCACCGCTTCAACCGGTTCCTCTGTGGTCATCCCGTTGACCTTCAGTAACAATGGAATCGCAAAACGGTTAATGACAGACGCGACCGAGTCGAGGTATCCGGTGACCGCTCGTGTAAAGAGTCCGATACGCGAGACCACAAGCGCTTTCGACCCGACCGCATCATGCCCGATCAGGATAAAGTCAGCCAGCACCGACTGTGCCATTGCTTGGTCATACCGGGCAATCACCGAAGATGTATCAAAGGCACGACGTCCCCCAGCGCTCAAGAGCTTAAGTTCAGCCCACGACGGCAAGACCGCGCCTTCGCTCTCGTCCCGTTTAATGGTTTGCACCATCTCTTCCAGTGCGTCCTTGAGCGTGACCATCTCGGCGATGTTGGCATTCCAGACGTCCGGACCATCCTCGGCAATCTGTATATAGGGGTAGCCAGCTAGATCCCGCTCGATGCCAATCCCTTCGATCTGCTGGATGTGTTTCTTGAACCACCATGCACGGTAGGCGTTCCGCAGAATGCTGCGACCCTCTGGGTTGTTGCGTTCGGCAGTCGTTCGGAATAGAAGCGACTTCGCCATTGGAATCGTTCGCACCGACCGGTCATCATTGACCCGCTGCTGCATCGCTTGGATGCCGCCATTGCTGTCAAAGACCCATCGGTCAAGCGTGTCCTGTCCACGAATCGCCCACTTCCGAAATCCGATCCGTCCGTCTGAGAACTTAGACCGCGACGAACTGTCATCCGTGTCGCCGCCACGCACCTTGAACACCATCTCCATCCACGACCAGCCAAACGGTAGGAAGGTCAGGATCTCGGTCATGGTGTCCTGCCACGTATAGGACATATCCTCATACAATGCCTGATGGACGAACTCGCCCACATCATCATCAGAGGTCTCAATATCCCACTCCACCCCGCGCATCAGGTTCACCATCGCAAACAGCATCGCCCCAACAATGTCATCATTGAAGCGCATCTCGGTAAACGTGCGAATCCCACGCTTGCCGGTTAGCTCGCGAAGGAACTCCTGATCAACCGTGCCAGCCCATCGACCGAGACCGGTCGACCCGATCTCACCCATTAGCACCCGGCGACGACGCTTGGTGTTGGTTGGAGTAGACTTGGCTTTACCTACGTAAGAACTCTTTCGAGACGTCTTGCGTGGTGTGGGGGCGGTGCGACGTGGCTTGGGTTTCTCGGCTGGGGCTTTTTTTGCCATCACTTACCGTCTCCACATTGATCGGCGCTTCTTGCCGATGACGGATGGCACCCCGTAGTGAATTATTCGCAACATATCCAACGCGAATGCCATGATCACCGCATCGGCGTAATCGGTAGATCGCCCCAACCGGCGCTTCACGTCGTCCTTAGATTCTACCTTAATTCGTCCATTACTGGTAACGCTCCAGTGCGGCGTTGTTAATTCTTCTACTAAACGGTCCTCCGGTGGAAGCGCAATCGGGTCGTCCCCCTTCGGGTCGAGAAGCTCACGAAGATGCCACCATGAGGCAGACCGCATGTTCTGAAACCCCAGTTCCCCACTGGCATCCGTGATGGGCTTGTCTTTCTTGTTACGCTTCTGCGCTGCTGCCATCGCGCCGTTGTAGGCAATACATGGGACGTGCTGTTCCTTGATCCGGTCAAACACTCCTGCGCCCGGTCCAATAATGTCAACCACCGCGATCCCGCCCTGTTGCTCGATCTGCCCCTTCACCCGTCCCGCTGTTTCCATCGTGTCTTCCCGGCGTGTCTCGGCAATCGCCGTAATGCCCTGCCGCACCCGGCTGGCACGAATCGTCTTGTCAGACCCTTCCCGAGCCACATCCACCCCAAGCGATGTCAGGCTCGTGCCGTTCCGCACAGTTCCCAGATAGCCCTCGTGTCGTAGTTGCGCCTGTTCGACCCATGCCAGTGGGATGACGTTCGACTCATCCGATGAGGCAAACTCACCCAGCACCCGGTTGTGGTAGATCGCGCTATCTTCGCCCCACTGCTCACGACGGTGGCTAGCCCAATCGTCAGAGATGCGTTCTGACGCAATGGCTTCCTGTAGGGTAACGTGCCGCACAGACCAGTCATCGAATCCCGGTCGTCGTCGATGAATATCGTAAAAGCGACCAGCCGGGTCGCCGGGGGTCGAGATGGCTAAGGCGAACGCCTCACGACTGGTATCCGCACCAGCCCCAGAAAATGCGCCTTCCGCTGCGTCGAACGTCTCATCTGGCACATGCTTCGCTTCGTCGAAGATATACAGCATGTGGTCGGCATGAGCACCCTCGATGGTTCCCGGTTGGTCTGATGCCGCCGCAAACGCCACCCCGGTGTCGAGCTTGAGGGTGAGGTCGAGGAGTTCCCGACGCTCCATGAAGATAGACCGACCAATCATCTCCCACCGGGCATTCCGCGCCCACTTATGCACTTCGGGCCAGAGGAACTTGGTTAGCTGCCGCCAGCTACTTGCTGTGGTGACGATCTTCCAGTCCTCGCCATCTCTCGTGAGCGCAAACCACAACACAACCCACGCGGCCAGCGTTGTCTTGCCGAGTCCATGTGGACCTCGCACCGCAAGACGTCGTTTGGCAACAAGCGCCTGCAAGCACTCTAACTGGTATGCCGTTGGCCGGTCAGACCCAGACCAGTCAAAACAGTCCAACACGAACGCCTTGGGATTGTTCCGGTAGATGTCCTTGAAGGTGTCGTATGAGAACAGATCGAGATCGAGTCGACGGAGCCTCGCTTCCGACAACGTGTCTAGGCTAATCGCCTCACTCGATAGGCTCATTGGGTCGTCGTGACTGTCGCTGCGTCAGCAACAGCATCACGCTTCGCCTTCACATCAGTCACAACAGCATGAAGCCGAGCATGAGCGTTCCGCAACGCCACCTCTAAATCAATGACCGCAGCAACCGCTTCGGTTACCAATGGGTCTCTCACAAGATCCCGTGCCGCCGCATCTTCAGCCACATCCAGCAATCCGTCCACGAGTGTCATGGCTCGCTCTTTCTTTTCTGCGCCTCGACGGTTTGTCACGAAGTCTTCCACCAGCACCACAGCGGCGGCAGCGGCTCGTAAAATGGCCCTTGCCGGGCCAGTTGCTAACGGTGCGACGATAGGCGCAACACTCGTAATAAGTCCACCAATGACTCCCCAATTAAATCCCATGTGTTCACCCCGCTCTTTGTTTGGTTACGCAATGTTTTCGTGTTCGTGTTGAGCCACGTCGCAATAGTGGCAGAGTCCAGACCCGTGGCACTCTGGACAATGGATTGCGTGTGGCACAGCCCCAGACCCGCCGCACAGATGACAGACACCGGTCCCCTCGCAGTCGCAAGCAGGCTCTTCGCTCTCTGGCGTTTTTTGCAGTAACGGCCCAACCATCCACAACAGGATTTGACCAACCGACAGCACCACCGCGCATGTCATAACCGCAACCATCAACGTGTCAAGTAGGTCAGCCATCTCGACTCCCATGAGAATCGGGCGGGTGCCGCTAGGATTAGAGACACCACTAACCGCACTCTACAGAGTGCAGACCGCAACCGATCATGAGTCATCTCGGCGCATCTGCGCGGTTACTATGGTCACCATAGACCCGAACATTAGTCCTGCTAATAGCTCGCATGTTTCGCAAGCCCTTTCTCAACTAATTGTTCGTTTAGGTTGACCCCGTCCGCGTAGATCGTCACCAGCCACCGACCATACTTTCCGAGTGCTTTCTCTGTTGTGGGTCGCGTCTGGACATAGACCCGCTTCGCTGTTTCAATCTCACGACGTAGCCAGTCGCGTGACCTGATGCCTTCTGGCTTTTCTGGTCCGCGCATCTCTGGCGCATTGATCCCATATAGACGACCCGTCACCACGATAGAACAGTTGAACCCCATATCCAGCGTCATGTCCATAATAGTGTCCGCATCGTAAACACGGCACGACCGTAATGGAAAAGTCCACGTCCACGGATCTGGCGCTCTAGTAATCACGCAAAACACCTCTTGACATTGTTACTATAATTATGTATACCTTTGTTCACCGTCACGCCCTCACAATCCGAGACTGCCAGTCACCCCACTGCTCCAGATGCAGCGTCTGAATCGGTCGCTTGTCGCCGACAAGGTTGTAGTCCCTCGGCTCGCGTATCGAGACACCGATGTAGCCTTCATGTCCATCAAGGCCAAAGATACGCACCGGTCCATACCATGCGTCTGTGCCTTCGTCCGTGCGCGGAAAGATGTCCTTGTCGAACGGCGACTGTGTCCAGTGACCGTTGATGCCATGACCGGGAAACGTCATCGGAATCAGATCAAGCGCACGCGACCATGCAACCAGCGCAGCATCGGTCATCGTGTCAGGCATGTCACACCAAAGCAGGCAATGTGCATGAAACGACGGCACGCACCGCTTAAGTCTCAGCATTGCAGCGGAACAGAACGCTGTTGCGGTACTGGGTGTCCCGTCAGCCAGTCGGCCTCCCGCTCTGGTGATGTTGCCAAGATTCATCCACTCGCCACTGACAAACGGCATACGATCTTTCGCGTAGTCGACAGCCGTGTGCTCAATGAGTCGCTTGCACGACGCTAGATAATCCCAGTCCCGCATTCTCCTAAGATGCTCGTCGAAGAAGTCGGCTGGCTGGTCGCAGTAAAAGGTGTTGTCCTCATCACAGGCTGCACCAAAGTTCATCAGACGATTCGGTGCCAACGTCTTGATGCGCTTCCCCAGTGCTTTCACCACGTCACTGTCGTAGCCAAATCCAATTTGCGATGGCTCGTTTGCTACCTCATACAGGACCGATGGCAGGTCTCGCGTGGTGCCAACAAACTGATCAACATAGGCACGAGCCTTGGCAATCGCATCAGGATTCCCGGTCATCACATCGGTTCGTGGTGCCGTGGGTAACCCCACGAACGCCTCAATGCCACCAAACAGGCAGCAGCGTGTATAGATGCCGAAGCTCTCGATGTGCCGAATAAACGGCACTAGTTGTCCCCACCAGTGATCACCTTCCAGATGCGTGTTGTGCCGATCCTTGCTTTCTGAGTTCTTCCCGTGCCAATACTCAGAATGTAGCTCAAACAAGGGGCGAATCATATTGATGTTATGGTCTCGAAAATAGCCCAGCAGTTCGTCTACCCGGTCACGCCGATTATCGAGCCAGAGGCGATAGAGTCCCATCGCTGTCGCTTCGCGCACATCCACCACCCGGCCAGACGGGTCGTGGAAGAACCGAGACCCACTCCGGACAGACAGTGGCGGGAGCGCGTCTTTGCGTGGTTGCGTGTTAGGGATTGGGTCTGGAAGGGGATCGGCTGTCTTTGTGCGGAAGAGTTCGTCACATGCCTTGCCCGGTGTGGGGAACCGGGTGCTTTCAAACAACAGCCGGTAGCGGTAGTGGTTCAGGCGTCTCTGGGTAAGGTCTTCTGTTTGACGACCTGACGATTTCCACTGCTCAATAATCTCCCTGTCTTCTTGAATCGGCCAACCGTTGTCCAGAAACCATTGGTAAGTCATCATAGCCGGGCCTCATACGGGCTAAACTCCCATTCTCTCGCTGGTGGACATTCGCACTGGCAAACATGTTTCTTGTGTCGACGACACCAGTGCTCGTAGCAATGATCACACGTCACCCAAATAGCCGGTCGCGGTGGCAGGCGTTTCTCCCGCCGATACGGGTCGACCCCCATAATGACACAGTATGCCTTCCATCGCTCAAAGTGTTTCTGGTCCCGCATGACAAACCGATCAATCACGCCGATGTCTGACGAGCGTTCCCAGAATACGCCGATCACAACCCCAAGGATTACCGACGCAATCACCCCTAGAAATGTCATCGCTCCCCCGTTCCAAGATCGCTCGGCGCAAACCGACCACAGGTTGCGTCCTTGCTCACCTCTGGGAATCCCCACTCACGAACAACCATCGCCTGCGTATCTCTTGGGAAGACGCGGCGTGGAACAGCGCCAACCGTAAACACGGTCGGCTGTGGCGGGTCGACCACACAGAAGAGGTCGCCAATAACCGGCGTCTGCCGATCATTCTCATCTGAGACGAGTGTTCGACCATAGAGACAGTGACCGCACCGCTTGCGTGACTCAGGCATGACTTCTCACCCATTCCGTAAAACTACCCAATGGCATCGTGCCGGGACCGCACTGCTTACACCCGTCACACTCGCCGCCAGTATCCTTAAGGTGCTGGACATTCCACCCGTACGTCCATGCTCGTCCTCGCATATTTGAATACGGATTCGACCAGCGCTCATCACCCTTATTCGCCGCCAGACGACCCTTTCGCATGGTTGACCTTAAATCACCCTCAAACGATGGTCGGCTTGACTTGCCCGACGCCGCCGCATTGTCACTAGCAACCTGTTCATTAACCCCGCTCATTAACGGTCCCCCTCTCCCTGTCACAACTCTTGCGTCACATCTCCCATCGCTGCCTGCGCCTCATTCACGATCTTGGCCTGCCGATACCGATACAGCACATCAACCGCTTGGTGATAGCGCTGCACAATCTGCTCGGCTTCAGCAACAAATGTCATCAGCCGCTTGGCATCCTGATCATTGTTGCATTCAACCACATCACCCACTGCCGCCATGAAGTCGTCAGCACTTGGCATCGACCCGCCCATTCGCAATTCCTCAATCACTCGCTGTGTTGACCACCTTGCTGTCATCATATAATTATACTACCATTACATCGGCATATCAAGGCTTCGACTTGACGACCATTCGCCGAGCACCACGCGGCGTAATCTGCGCCAGTTCCATCACCCGTTGCAGTCGTGATGTCCGGTCCTCATCGTTAATGTCACGCTGGATCACTTCGATGGGTCCACCATCCTGACCGGCGACCTGAATCTGTCGGGAATAGTTCTTCCGATACCGACGTTCCAAATGCCATGCGTCCGCGTGCCAGTCCCCGTTTTGCCCGGCGATCTTGATGTTCCGGAGTCGGTCGCGCTCATCAAGGGCAAGCGCCTTTTCACAGACCGCGTAAAACCGGAAATACTGCCGGTCCTCTCCGGTCGCCTCAATACCAGCTTCTTCGCCGCGTTTCAGCCATCGGCGCAGGGTATCGCTATGCACCCCGGCAATCTTCGCAGCGGTCGCGTAATGAGCACCCTGACGGAGTGCGCGAACAATCCGCGCCTGTCGTCGTGGCGATGAGAAGATCGACGGACGTCCACCCTTGTTGGGTTGAGCCGCCTTCCGCTTAGGACGCTTCCGTGCCGATTTCCGTGCCGACTTCTTCGCGGTCTTCTTTGTGGTCTTCTTTGTGGTCACCAGTTGAGGCTTCCTGTTGCGCGTCTAGCCCGACATTCTCAATCCGAGTCTCTGTGGATACCGGTTCAGGGAACTGGTAGACATTGACTACCCGTGTCATCTGCTGCAACAGTGACAGATCGAGCCAGCAGCGTCCACTCTGACCCCATGCCGTGCCGAGTCCACCTAGACACCGAAGCCGCTGTCGGTCCTTGTCATGGTAGAGCACAACCAAGGTCCATTGCCGCCGGGTTGAACCAAGCGTCAGCCGCCCGTCTAATCGTGGGTCGTCATCCAGCCGCCAACGACCCGCAATGATAACCGGTGGATGCCCGGCGCTTAGTAGGGAGGGTAACTCAGAGACCGGCACGGCAGACTTCGCCAGCCCGTCCTGTGATGACCTCCCTTCCAACTGCATAAGATGGGCAGTGGCGACCCGTCTCGTGTGACCACCCCCATCCTGTGGTTCCAAATGCTGATACCGTTTCATGCGCTGTCCTTTCTCAACTTACTCGCGTAATAACCCTAGCGCAATGACGTCGACGCTCTGGCCTCCTCAGTCCAACTCCGGATCAATACCTGTCCCCCTCGTAGTTATCTCGCCCTAGTTCATCGTAAGCAGCTTCGCTGCGCTTGAGCGCGGCCTCAAGCCGGGCGACTTTGGCCTTCAATGCCTCCACTTCATCTGCCGCTTCAGTGCGGCTCAATCGCTCCTCTTCCCCGCGTTCCGAGAGGACGACACGCCCGTCGAAATCAAACCACGCCAGCCCCATCGGGACGTAGCCTTCGTCACCGACTCGGCTCATGCGCGGCCCCGCGTCTGAATCCCGGTCGACATCAACCACGTAGACCTTTGCGCCACCCATGCGCGGCTCGGTCTTGACGCCGGTCACCCGGCCTTCAAGGTAGCGATCCAGCGTGCCAGCCCTCGGCTCGAAATCATAGGCACGGATATGATCGCCAACCTCAAACAACCCTTCATACCGGAGTGTCTCTGCCATGATGTTCCCCTTTCGTAATAATAGTATCATTACGCAGGGGGAAAGTCAAGACGCTAGGGGAGCTTCGTTGTGCGTCCGGTGCGCTCTAGGTCATCCTGTAGGAGCGACCGGTCAACCGGATTGACGCACCGCACCAGCAACCAGCACTCGGGGTCCGGTTTTGCTGCCGTCTGAATCTGTCGCTCTAGCTTGGTGGCTGAGAGTCCTTCATCCACAGCCCGGTCCAACCATGCGTCCTGATGCAAGGATTCCAACGCAGCGACAGCGCGGTGATGAGTGAAGGTGAGTTCGGGTCGACGTCGCTCAGGTGGCACCCGTTCCGCGACCCACGCATACTGCTTGACCGTCTCAACCTGTAACCCGGTGTCCCCGACTGCCTGTGCCGCCCGTTCATCGAAATCCCGTTCGCCCAGTAAGAGCCAGTCCCCGATCCACCACTGCACCGCCCGTTCCACCGATTGCAGAATAGTCCCTAGCGCTTCCCATTCCGTAAAGGTTGGATCAAGACCAGTGTTTGCCCGGCGAATCCCGTTCGGGTTGAGTTCGTAATTCCCAATGAGGAGGTTGCGCCCGGTCAGCAGGGTCGGCGTTGCCGTGTCAATGGTTGTCAGGTCGTCGTCGCTCATGCCTTGGTGTCCTGTCGTCGTTGTGCGCTCATTCGTCGCATGTCAGCCATCGCCGCATCGCAGTCCGCTGTCGTTCGTAGCAGGAAGGGGGTCGACCCCGCCCACTGATCGACCCATGCCTGTTGCGACTTTCGTAGGTTTCGCTGTTGCCCGTAGCGTTCAGGGTTCTTTACTTCAGCCAGCCGGTCCACACCACAATACCCAAGTAATAAATCAGGCACCCCGCCGCCGCACTCGGCCAGACGGGTCTCGACCGTCACACCATGCTTACTCAGGTATTCCACCAGCGCTGCCTGATTCCGATCAAGGCTCGCTGCCGCCCGTCGTCGCCAACTGGTCATGCCGGTGGCTCTCGCCGGGACTGCCCGGTCATCGGCCAGAACTGCGCCCGTTCGCGCAAGCGGTCCATGAGTCTCGGACCAAACAGATCGGTTAGGTCGGCAAAGGTCCGGTCTGTTGTTTCCGTGTGCGGCACGTTCAGCGTCAGGATGGTGGCCTTGTTCGCCGACTGCCGCTTGTCAATCAGGAACGTCAGGGAGTCCTCCAGAAAGGCTGTTCGCTCGGTCCCGCCCCATTCGTCAATCAGTAAGACATCCGGATCGGCATATCCCGCAATCACATCGGATTCATGGATCTGCCGCCGACTTGGGTCCGTTATTGTAAAGCTGGACCGCCACTCGATGGAGAGTTCCTTGAGCGTCGTGACCCGCGCCGACCCGCCAGCCTTAATTACCCCATGTGCCATCGCTGTGCCAATGCCGGTCTTCCCGGTTCCAGTTGGCCCGAACAGCACGAGGTCAGATCGCTTGTGCGAATCGGTGTGTATCCACTCTGCCGCCCATGTCACGAACTTCTTGACGTCCCCATCAGCCGGGTCGAGGTCTCTGGCAAACGTGGCGGTCGTCCATGTCAGTCGACGCTCGGGAATCCCAGCCTGTCGCAGGGCATCCGTGTAGTCCGCTGTGACCCCATCCGGTATGCCGTGCGGGTATAGGGCATCCAGTTCCTCACGGTTAAATACCGCACCCACAGAGGCGCACGGCACACCAGCCTGACCTTTAACGACACCCTTGGAGCACAGGCAGAGCGCGACCATATCCACCGTGATCGGCACCACAACCACCTCTGGTCGACCATATACCCGCGAAGCGGTCTTCTTGTATGGCACCAGTCCGGTGTCCGCGCAAGCGTCACAGTGCCTCACGCTAATGCCTCGACGGGTTCGTAGGTCGTCCACGCCTCTTCGACACGCCGCCGCATCGCTGCGTTCGCCCGTTCCACCGTCCGCTCGACGAAGGCAATCCGGCCTTCATGGTCGCTGTTCAAGCCGTCAAGCGCGGCGTCAAGCGCCACATCTTTCAGGTGGTCGCAATCGTCAAGGGCTGTCATCACATCATCGCGGGTCGCGTAGAGTATCCATGTGGGACCGTGTGCAAGCACACGCGGATCGTCGCACGTTCCATAGACCCCGTTGTCGAACAGCGTGGTCGCTGGATACACATCCAAAAGCAACTCCACCGCATTCCGAGACAAGTTCCGCACCAAGACCGGAGCGGCGTCAGTGCCATCACGGTTCGCCAACTCAGCTAGGTGCAACCGAATCTTCCAGATCCCCGCATTGGGGTTTGTGTTTCCACCGTTGGCATCAAGCTCGGTGAGCGCGTTGGTCAGGATTCGTGCGATTCGCGTTCTATTAGTCATCTCGTTCCCCTTCACAATGATAGTATCATCAGCCAGTCGAAACAGTCAAGTCCCAAGTTACGCAACCGCTGGTAGCTCAACCGCATCCTTATGAGTGTCGAGCCAGTGTTCAATCGCGGCTTCGCTAGCCAGCAACCAGCCCGGCCCAACGAACTCGGCATCCTCGTCCCAGTGAATAAGAACCCGGAAGCGTTCCTCGGTTTCAAACCGGAACTTCTTGACCGCGTTCGGTCTCGGCCAGCCCGTCGCACCCAAGTAGCGCTTGAGTGGCTCGCCCAACAACGCCCTTTTCAACCAACGTCCGAACCGCTCAGTCATTTACCCCTTTCTGTTACGTCCATAATTATAGTATCATTACTGGACTAGAAAAGCAAGACTCATCGGTAGAGGTCGCCCGGCGGTCTCGATCCTGCATACATCGACTTATCGACTACCCATCCAGATACCGTGGTTTCGTCGTCGGTTCCACCGTTGAGTGTTACCCGCACCCTAACCCCATCCTCACCCAAGAACCCCGTGCCGGGAACACGGGTCCGCTTGCGCCCGGTCTCTTTAATGGCTACATAGACGTAGCACGATCCAGCATCGCTCCACACGCAATGCGTGGTGCCAACTGGCGCACCGTCCCAGCGCTTCGCCGCTGCGCTCGGGATGAACAGATGAGTCCACCGAATATCGTAGACGCTGCGTCGGTCATCGTCGCGGTAATACGCGAGCCGATCCCCCGTCTTTTCAAACTCCGCATGGGCAGGATTCGTCATCTCGTTCCCCTTCCATGATTATAGTATCATTACTGGACAAGAAAGACAAGCTAGAACAGCCGGTCACGATGTGGACACCGCCAGACGATCTGCCCGTCTCGTCGCTCTTGGGTGTCGACCAGTGCGCGTTCTCGTGCGAGGTCGCTTCGGCGTTTGCGCCAGCTTTCCAGTCGGGCCAAGCTCGACTCCGGACACTGCTGCTGCAACTCCCGGTCGGTCAACCCGTGCGCCCCTGCTTCGACGAACGCCGCGTACACCTGTTCTTTGTCGGAGATTCTGATGTGGGTCGTGGCATCGTGTGATGTGTCAGGATCAGTTCGTCTGGCGTTGAACGCCTGTGTTGGATCGAACCGTGGGATTTTCGGCCAAGTCATAGTTTCCCCTTACAAATAAGGGGAGTAAGTGGCCGGACCACCCGGTGCAGGGATTGTTATATATGGTCTGGAATATCTGTCTGTAAACAAATTACCGACCCCCCGCGCCCACTTACTCCCCAACGCTTGATGCTTGTGCCTTATACCTTTGGAGCATCGACCTTTCGGGTCGCATGGCTGAACAATCGCTTCACCAGCGTTTTCGGCAGCATCCACCAATTCTCCAGCACCCCGCAGATGTCCCGCTTGTCCGCAAGCCACTCCACCACACTCATCGGCACCTCAACGCCTAGATACTCATCGCCGACCCCGCCGTTTTCACAGTCCTCATACCATGTCAGGTCAACGACGTCCCCCGTGTCGACGTTCACTGCCCATGCGTGGCTCAGGGGCCACGGCAATCCCGACTTCGTCGCCTTCCCCTCATAATAGCGCCAGCCGGTTTCGCCACGCTCGTGCATCTCGCTCACGAAGTTCAGGACATTGGAGAAGCAATACCCCGGCACCCCATGCTCGATCCCTGTTTCGCTGACATCAGGAACATTGACGAATCGTGTCCCCGCACGAAGCAAGAGATCATTCGGCGACTCAACGGTCCCCGTCTTCACCCCTGCTCGGCTGAACATCGACTTCTCAGCCGCAAGATGGTCACGCACGCCCCAAGCCATACATTCCCCTTTCGTAATAATAGTATCATTGCATGGGGAGAAAGTCAAGACAGCAGATCATTCTTCCAGCATCGCATCAAGGCGTGCATCGTACTCGTTCCAGAGTGCCGCGATGCCGTCCTTGGTGATGTTCACTAATCGCTCGTGCCGCTCTCTTTAGAGCCAGAGTCAAGAAAAGAAACACCACTAAGAGTCTAGCACTTCCGTGTTTGCTGCAATCCAGTTCGCTCGTTCTACTGCCTCTGCCTTGTAACAACAATATTCGCCGTCACCTACTTGGTTCCCATGTTCATCATATCTACACATCGTCCAGCCCCAATTACTAGCACCAACCTCATTTGCAGACATATAGAAAATTTCAATCGCTTTAACTGCTCCTGCATAAGCTGGGTTCACGTCAGTTATGTTTGTTGCCCTATACGACCTACGGTGTTCTGCTATTTTCCGAAAATTCAATCTCGTCATGTTCCCCCCGCCTGTCTTTCCCTCTTGTTTCCATAATGATAGTATCATTACGTGGGTAAGAATGCAAGGAAAAAGCGACAGCGGTGTCAGTCGAACGGGAGTCGCCCGGTGACTCTGCCGTCAGGCTGCACACCCCGACTGCCAAGTGCGCGGCAGCGCTTACACCAGTCGCCAGTGGATCGCCGATGCAGGATCGGCGTGTAGTGGCCTTGGATGCCACAGCGGGATGTCCAGTACCCGCCTGCTGCTGGACTTCGGCCCTGTCGCCGCACGTAGGCCGAGTCCACGAGCACTCCATCCAGCCAGTGGATCTTGCCACGACTCCGCGTCGTCAGTTGCGCGGTCACGGAGCGCGGTTGCGTTGATCGTATTGGCATTACTCGCGTATGTGCGCCACTCGGCCTGACACATGCGCCACGCCGGATCGCCGCGTACGGTCCCGCACTGTCCCGGTCTCGACGGGACCATCTGCCCTGAAGTCCGATTCCATCGCACGGACCCATGTGGTCGGTCGGACAAAGTAGCTAAAGTCAGCCTTCCATCCGTTCTTCGATCCGTTGCTCCAACTACTCCGAGCCAGCCATTGCGCCGTCTTCACCCAGACTGCCGGGTCGGGTTGCTCGTCGATTCGCGCCTTGGTGTGCCGCTGCCGGGTCGCATCGAGATGCCGACAGGCTCGGCAGGGACCGCGATGGTCGTTCCAAATCGAACGAAGGTCTAGTACCTGTACTACTGATGGATCTCTGGATGGATCGGGCGGCACCACGCCGCCCCTCTCGGGATCACCTGCCGCCTCTGGGGTGACATCCTGCCGCCCCTCAGTCCAGACAAGCCGATAGACGACGGGAGATCGGGCGGTCGCGTTCCGGTCGACCATGAGACGACCCCCGTCCCAGCCGTCTGCGCCGAGTCGACGGAGGATTCTCTGGACCGTCCTCCGGTTCAGCCCACAGGCTCTGGCGATGGTGTCGACCGCTGGATAGGCATTGCCGCCCTGATCGTCCGCATTGTCGGCCAGCTTCAGGAGCACCAACTTCGTCGTCGCCGGGATGTCGTCGATCTGCCATACTCGTGCCATTTGATACACGCTCACGGTCGTCCCCCTGTGATACACTCTAGCCGTGTACTGAAAGTTCCCCTTTCACTCACATGCGGCGGGTCTGCTGTTGCCCACAGCGGACTCGCCGCCCCTCCTGCTACTTGCGCCGACCCCGCACACTCGATGTCTTGATCGGTCTCACACCGGGAATAGACAGACGCTCGTGCTTTGATGTCGCTTGGCGATTGAGCCATGTCAGGCTGGGGTTGAGCGCATCGCTGTCTACCTCTCCTGCGGCCACAGCCCTGATCAGTGCGTCCTTGTCAATGACATCAGCCTTCCACCGGGTCGACACCGAAACGCCGGTCCCCGGCTGGATCTCGGTCGGGCCAGCGGCGACCAGCGTCGGCACAACCGGCGTTGCCGCCAGAATGGTGGCCTCACTGTCAATGGCTTGCTTGATCACCTCATCGGTTTCCGCAGCGGCAGTCGCACGGATCGCTTCGACCTCGGCGAGTCGAGTGCGCTGCGCCTCTTCCATCGCTGCCGCGTTCACGACACGCTGCCGCTCTGCGGCCAGTCGCTCTTGATCGGTGCGATACCGGAGGATCTCCGCGTCGAGTATCGCCAGCGCTGCCTTGGGTTCGGCGAGATCGTCATCGCGCATTCCCCGCACGAGGGTCGCCCACTGCGTCACCGCCTGTGTCAATGTTTTGTAGTGCGATTCGATTTTTCCGATCAGTGCGGTGAGCGCATGTCGATAGCTCGCCGCCGCTGCATCCGTCTCGGCTGACTGGATCGCGTGACCCTGCGACGTGCGTACGAGATCGCTGTCTGTGGAAGTTGGGTCGTACGGGTCAATGTGTGATGCGAGTGCCTTTATTGCTTGAGACTGTCCGCTGGTCATTTCCGCTCCCCCTTCGTAGCTCTTGCTGGTACTGGTGTTGCTGTAGCTTCACAAGTTCGATTCGCTCTCGCTGGATTGTTGCCCATGTCCGTATGCCGGTGAGTGCGGCGTTCGTGACCAACCCTGCAAGTAATAATAGTATCATTGATACGGCTAAAAACGCAAGCGGGTGTACTGCCGTTGCTTCGATTACTGCGCCCACGATTGATCCTCCCATGCGCTGAGTAGGTCGCGCCGAAACGTGACGTAATCGCCGGGGTCCGAATGCTGACGAAACGCATAACGTCCGTTTTTTTGCAGGTAGAGCACATAGCGACCCCCTCCCCCCGTTAGGAGTTGGTATCCAGCGGTCTGGAGTCCGTGCCACCGCGACTCGCTGCCTGTTTTGATCTCCATCACGCCCTCTTCGCCGGGCAGACCTCGGAACTTGCCAACACGATCTGGGCGACCGGCGAAGCGCCAGCGCTCGTGCCATCGCGCCTCTTCGACCAGATGCCAGACGGGTCGCGCCCACTGTCGCCAGTCCATGTAGGCTTTGACCTCGCCACGCACCCACTCAGGCACACTTGCGAGATCGACCCCGCCCGTGGGGTCATCAAGATCGCCTTGATCGATCAGCACAGTCCAATCGTGGACGCTGGTGCCTTTCGCCAGCGCTCGCTTTGAGGCTCTCAGGTGGCTCAGGTGACCGGCGTGTTTAATGATGCCAGTCACGCTGGGCCACTCATTGTCACCCGCATAGTACCGGTGCGTAGCATCGTCGTAATACAGATCACTCATCGTGGTGCGACTCCAAGAACGCGACCATCGCCGCATACTCACTACGCGGAAGCGTGCTCATCTTCTGGATGTCCCGCTCGGAGAGCCAGTCCTTAATCGC